>BNJT01000966.1_pt1 | contig 85656 bp, 109 predicted proteins | sample 8540491 | NCBI WGS metagenome assembly BNJT01 (sample SAMD00202455, study PRJDB9452) | human saliva metagenome | host: Homo sapiens | reverse complement strand
CTATCACCTGGTGATGGAGAACCTGGATCCTCGCCAGCCAACTTCATCAGCAGCAACAACGGGATCACCGTCACTGCGAACGGTCGGCCTGCACGCTGGACCAACACCACGAGACTGGGCCACGCTGCTGGGCACTCGCCCCTATGGCACCACGCGAGCGCTGCGCTGGTTCGACCTGACAACCAACGGCGCCAGTAACAACTACTACCCGCCCATCCTGCAGTTGAACGTCAGCGGCGGGCAAGTGCAGTGTGGCAACATTGAGGGCGGAGCACTCGACCCAAACTGATCTTCACGTCCACCAACAACCGCCCGATCCGTGAGCACTTCAAGCCTACAGCGACCAAGCGGGTTATGCGGGCTTTGTCGTTCGCCACAGCTGCATCCGTGGCAGGCAATCTGCGTTGGCGTATCCTGCAAGAGCAACACCGAACTCGCCAGCGGACAGGTCCATGCCCCCCAGCCCCAACTATCGCGCCATTACCACCACATCCCGGGCAACAAGGTGGCGGCTACCTTGGTATGACGTGAACCTGCCTCACGCTCGTGACCCTGCAGGCAGGGCAGGAGTACGACATCGAGTTCCGCCCCCAAGGCAATAGTCAGTGAAGTTCGGCGACCAGCGCAATGGATCAGCCAAAGGCTTTGCCTCGCCCGGCCGCCTTCACGGAATCACGTGCCCAGCACTTTCCAAGGCAATCGCTGGATCAACACCTATCACTGGGAACTACAACGCCCCTGGCAGCAGCGATGCCAACTGGCCTGTGGTGCTGCATCTGGCGCCCTGATGTCACCTGCCCCTGTGATCAGCCTTTCCCGCGCAGCGCAGCTGCCCGGACCGGCATAAAGAACGGCCAGCACGCCTTGCGGCGGCTGGCCGTTTCGCATCAGAGGCCTCCATCCCGATGCTTCAGGTGCCTTCAACCGGTCTCATGGTGCAAGGTGCAGCAACACGGGCCAGAACGCGCCATAGGCCTTAGCCCCTTTGCAGCCATCCGCCACCCAACCAGCCCCAAAAAATGGTGGGGCTTGCAATGGCAGGGAAAGCTGTTTCCAGACAGCCCGAGCATGGCAATAAGTCCCGATGGACGTAAATACACTGCTCATTTTTGGCCCTCTATCCGGACCAAACGTCAATATCACCGTAAAAAGCAGCAATTCCGACACCAGACACGGCGCCATATATTCCTCCCGGATAAAACTCGCCACCGAATTTATTCCCCAAATACCGTGTTTTACTTTCCCAGCGCTTGCTAATATCCCCGGGTACCGATCCGAGAGGAATTCATGAAAATTAGTAATAGCAACGTTGCTAATACCGTACACAAACGCATTTCGCGTAACAATATTTTTGCTATTTAGCGCCCTTCTGGCAGGTGCAGTGTTGTCTGGATGCGGCGGTGGCGGCGGGGGTTCTGGCGCTTCGGACGTTCCTGTCCAGCAGACCAAGGCCATTGTCGGCCAGCCCGGCAGCGAAGGTTACGCGCTCAACTCGGCCGAGATCGGCCGGCTCTACGGCCCCGGCATCTTCCGGCAGGATGCCCTGGGCAACACCATGATCGGCATCAACGGCAGCCAGGAGAGAATCGTCTCCAACCGCTTCCGTGCCACCATCAGCGGCAACCTGGCCTCGGCACGGCTGTACTGGCAACCGGGAACGGGCTATTCGCGCGGGCAACGGCGGCGTCATCCGTCTTCGCCTGCTGCCCGACGACGGCACGGATGCCCATGCACCCAACATGTCGGCCACGCCGCTGGCCACGGCAGAGTTCACGCCGGGTGCAGCCGCCCAGGGGGATCGCGCCATCTTTGCCGACAGCACGTTCACCAGTCAGCAGCCGCTGGTGGCCGGCCAGATCTACCATCTGGTGATGGACAATGTGGCTCCGGATCCGCGCGAGAACTACATCAGCAGCAACAACGCCATCACCCACGAACAGAACGACCGCCCCTCCCGCTGGGTCTCGTCCATTGACTGGGGCACGCTGCGGGGTTCACGCGCGGTGGGTTCCTCGGATGCCTTCACATGGTCCGACTACACGCGCAACGCCTCCAATGGCAACTACTATGTGCCCATCCTGCAGCTCACCACGGCAGACGGCCAGCGCCAGGGCATGGCCAACATGGAAAGCGGCGCGGTCGATCCGGGTCGCATCTTCACCATCGGGGCCGAGCAGCCCATCCGGGAACGTTTCCGCCCCACGCGTGAGCGGCGCGTGACGGCCTGTCGTCTGCCACGGCGGCATCGGTTGCGGGCACGCTGCAGTGGCGCATCCTGCAGGGCAGCAACGTGCTGGCCAGCGGGCAGTTCACGACAGACGCGCCCAACTACACCGCGCTGCAGGCCAACGCCAACCGGGTCGGCAAGGTCTTCTGGCATGACGCCGAGATCAATGGCGGCCAGGGGCGTGACGCTGGCCGCCGGCCAGACCCTACGACGTGGAGTTCCAGCCCCAGGGCCAGAGCCAGTGGAAGGTGGCCGACTTCTACAACGGCTCGTTGCACGGCTTCAGCTGGCCAGCGGCCTTCACCGAATCCAATGCCCAGCACCGCGTGAATGGTCAGTGGATCAACGTCGACCACTTCAACCACACCCGTGCCGGCAAGATCGAGGCCAACTGGCCCGTGGTCCTGCACATGGCGCCCTGACGCCCGCCAGGGCTCCGGAACGCACACGCACCCCCTGCCAATCCCTGGATCACCAGCCTTTCGCAGGTGGTCCGGGGCGGGTACAGCGTTTTCGTGTACCTGTCAGGCCACACTCTGCAGGAAAAAACCGACGCAGAAAACCGTCCGCTTCGGTGCCCGAATGCGGCCTCCGCCCCCACGCAGGCAGAGGGCCGCGCGGTCTTTTTCGGTCCGCTCAGGGGCATTTTTCGGGCGCTCACTCGGCCGGGAATACGCCAACGACGGGTACGCGCCCAATTCGCGCGCACTGCCCTTCCATACCCGCAAAGCGGCCACTGGTCCCCGAATAACGGCCTCACATCCGTCGCACACCACCATTGACGCCATGCCAACCTTATTATCCGGACATTATCCATAAACTCGCCCCTATTGCGCCCGGAATTCATCTCCATATCCGGCACGCGGCGCGGCCATTCATTCTGCCCTGCTGGCGCACATCATGACGATATCTGGCGCCCATCTCCGCCGAAACAGGCCCATCCGCGCAGAATCGTCATATCCCCCAACAAATGGGGACTCGACAGCCAGGGGTTTTTGTTTTACTTTTACCGACAAGGGGCACATACCATTACGCCCGTCAAACTTAGGGAATAACTCAATGACAAATTGCAATACAAACGTCAGCAAAAACCCTCATAGTCATTCATATATATACAACTCGTTGCGCAAAGGCATCGTCGCCCTGGCCATTCCCTGGCAGCTTGCGGCGTGCATTCGGATGATGACACCGCCCATCTGAACACCAAGGCCATCTCTTCCCACGCCCCCGAACACCCTGGCCACGCAGGGCGACAGCACCCCGGCGCAGACCACGCAGGCCCCAGTCCGTCGCCAGACCAAGGCCGTGGTATCTGCCGGCAGCGGCAACCACGCGCTGACCTCGTATGAAGTGCGCCGGCTCTACGGTCCGGGGCGTCTTCCGGCAGGACGCGCTGGCCAACACCATCGTCGGCATCAACGGCCGGCGTGAGCAGATCGTCTCCAACCGCTTCCGGGCCACCATCAACGGCCACCTCAGCACCGCCCGCCTCTACTGGCAGCCGGGTCGCGGCTATTCGGCCGGCAACGGCGGCAATATCCGCCTGCGGCTGATGCCCGATGACGGCAGCGGCGCACACCGCCCCAACATGTCGGCCCACCCCGCTGGCCACGGCCTATTTCACGCCGGGTTCGGCAGCCTATCGCGGCAATCCCATCTTCAACGAGGCCTATTTCAGCAGCCAGCAACCTCTGGTGGCCGGCCGCATCTATCACCTGGTGCTGGACAACATCCATCCCGGCGCCGCACCAGAACTACATCAGCAGCAACAACACCATCACCCATTCGGGCAACGGACGGCCTTCGCGCTGGGTCTCGCCCACCGACTGGGCCACGCTGCTGGGCACCCGGAACGCGTGGTCGGGCGGGGGATTCTCGTGGAACGACATGACGCAGAGCCCCGCCGGTGGCAACTACTACGTGCCCATCCTGCAGCTGACCACCCGCAATGGCCAGAAGCAGGGCTCGTCGGCCATGGAAAGCGGTGCCGTGGACCCGCAGCGCATCTTCACGGCCACGGCCAGCCACCCGGTGCGTGAGCGCTTCCGCCCGTACAGCACCAAGCGGGTCTCGGACTGTCGTTTTGCCACGGCAGCCTCGGTAGGGCGGCTCGCTGCGCTGGCGCATCGTGCAGGGCAACCGCGAACTGGCCAGCGGCCGCATCAGCTCGGGTGCCAACTACTACGGGCTGCAGCTCAAGTCCGCACGGGTGGGCAAGGTCTACTGGTATGACGCCTCGTTCGGCGCCATCACGCTGCAGGCCGGCCAGACCTACGATGTGAGTTCCTGCCCGAAGGTGGCAGCCAGTGGAAGTTCGCCGATTTCCGCAACGGTTCACACCACGGCTTCGAGCTCGCCGGTGGCGTTCACCGAATCCAATGCCCAGCACCGCGTGAACGGCAACTGGATCAACGCCTACCACTTCAACCACTACAGCAACGGGGGCACCGACTCCAACTGGCCGGTGGTCCTGCACCTGGATTGAGCCCGTGCGGCCTCAGTCCAGAATCAGCCGCGGCACGTCGAAGACTTCGGCCAGCGGCTTCTGGATCTGGGTGCCGCGCACCAGCGCCAGCGCCCGCACGTAGGCCTCGTTCACGTAGGTGCGACAGGCCTGCTGCGAGTTGTACTCGTACAGCGCGGCGATCTTCTTCTGGATGTCCTCTTCCTCGAGTGTCACGAAGCAGCGGTTGGAAAAATTCCAGCGTGTTCCACGACAGCTCGTAGGCCAGGATGGTGGTGCGCTTGAAGGCGCGGAAAGCCCTCGTCGGCCACCGTCTTGTGATCCTGATGGGTATCGGTGGCGCTGGGCACGAAAGACCAGCGAAGGCCGATACTCGCGGTTCAGGCGGATCATCGTGTCCAGCACGCGCTGCCGATGCTCAGGAAAGGTGCGCACCTGAAAGTCCAGCACCAGCGCGATCCTCGGCCTTCACGCCCAGCTTTCTGGGCCGCATTGCGGTTCTCGGTGCGCAGCACGTCACGCGGAAAGCCCTTGGGCACGGAGTCCTCGGCGGCCGAGAAGGCCACGGTGATGACGCGGTGGCCACTGCGGACCAGACGGGCAATGGTGCCGCCGCAGCCCAGCTCGGCATCATCGGTGTGCGGGGCAAGTACCAGCACGTTGCCGGAATCCCCGGCCGAAAAAGCTTGTCGATGTTCATTGTTGTGATTCTTGGTGAGACCGGCACGCCTTGCGGCGCACCGGTCTGGTCGCATGACTGCGAGACGGCTTCCGTATCACGCGCCCTGAAGGGCTGCGATCTCACTTGCCACGGCTGGCCATCACATCCTGCACCACGTCCATCACCAGGCCGGCAGAGCGCTCGCGCGAGAAGTCCTTCGAGGCTTCCAGCGCCTTGCGACCCAGTTCGGCCTTCAGTTCCGGATTGTCCGCCAGCCGCTGGATGGCAGCCGCCATGTCCTGCGGGTTCTCGGGGCGCACATTGATGCCGAAACCGTATTCGTCCACCAGCCCGGTGGCCTCACCGGCCGGCAGGCTCATGATGACGGGCATGCCCATGGCCAGCGCCTCGAACGTCTTGGACGAGATGGTGGCCTTGAAGAGAGGCCGATCCTTCATCATCACGATGGCAGCGTCGAGCAGGCTCCAGACCGCCGGCATCTCGGACTGGTCAAAGGGCGGCAGCAGCTTCACGTTGGTCAGGCCCTGGTCCTGATGGATTTCTCCACCTCGGCATACTCGGCGCCCGCGCCAGCCAGCATGATCACGATGTCGTCGCGGTCACGCAGCAGGGCCCCGGCATCGACGGCGGTCTGCACACCCGCGCCCATGCCGATGGTGCCGTAGTAGCCCACCACGAACTTGCCCTGCAGGCCCAGTTTCTCCACCAGGGCCGGATCCTCGGGCCGCGGGGTGAAGCGGTTGGTGTCGGCGCCGTTGCGCACCACCACCACCTTGTCACCCGGAATGCCCCGGTCCACCAGGTCCTGGCGCAGCCCCTTGGTCACGGCAATCACCCGGTCGGATGCCCGGTACATGCTCATCTCGATCCAGTACAGCATGCGGATGAGCAGGCCCTTCCTTCATGGCACCCACGGCCACGATGGAGGCCGGCCACAGGTCACGCAGCTCGAAGATCCAGGGCAGGGCGGCGCAGCCGTGACACGATCCAGCCTGCCACCGCACAGAAGAACTGGGGCGAGGGTGGAGATGAGGATGTCGGGGCCGGCGCTGGAACATGGCGGCAATGCCGCCCGTCACCATGAAGGAGACATAGTCCAGGATGCGCTTGAGGAAGCCCTCGTTGGCCGCGATGTAGCTCTTGACGCGGATGACCTTCACCCCCATGTCTTCCTTGAAGTACCAGTGGTTCTTGTAGCCGGCCAGCGGCTTGCCCTGGGGAAGTTGGGGGCGGTGGTGATGACGGTGACCTGGTGGCCATCCTTCACCCAGCGCGAAACGTGCTCCCAGGTACGCATGGCAGGGCACGTTGCGCTCGGGCGGAAAAGTTGTCCGTCAGGAAGAGGATGTTCAAACGACGGGTTTCCATGATCAGCGGGAGCAGTTCAGCGCTTGAACGTCATCTGCGGCATCTTCACCAGCGTGGCGGCGATCTTCACGCCAGCATCGCCGTTGCCGTAGTGCTCTTTCGGGGTGCCGCGCGTGCCCACCCGCGACAGGCAGATGTCCTTGAACTTCTCGGGATCATCCAGCGGAGCCAGCACGTTCCAGCCGGAATCGACCAGTTCGGTCCATCTCGGTCTCGTCGCGGAAGGTGACGCAGGGCACCTTGTGGAAGAAGGCCTCGCGCTGCACGCCGCCCGAGTCGGTGACGATGACGGCCGCGGCACGCTCCAGGCGCACGATGTCGATGTAGCCGATGGGGTCGACGATCTTGAAGTTGGGCGACTTGGGCTTGAAGCCCAGGGCCTCGACGCGCGAGCAGGGTGCGCGGGTGCAGCGGCAGCACCACGGGCAGGTGCTGGGCCAGCAGGTCCAGACCTTCCATCAGGCACTGCAGACGCTTGGGATCGTCAGTGTTGTTGGCGCGGTGCACGGTGCACAGCACGAACTTGCCGGGCTCGACGCCGAAGGTTTCCAGCGCGTGCGAGCGGCGCTCGGCCACTTCGGCCATCTGCAGGGCGCAGTCATACATCACGTCACCCACCTGCTCGACGCGCGGGCCGCTGATGCCTTCGCGCAGCAGGTTGGCGGTGGAGACGTCCGTCACCGAGAAGTGCACGTCGGTGATGTGGTCGGTCAGCACCCGGTTGATCTCTTCCGGCATGCGGTTGAACGAGCGCAGGCCGGCCTCGACGTGGGCCAGCGGCAGGGTGGATCTTGGCCGCAGCCAGCGCACCGGCCAGCGTGCTGTTGGTGTCACCGTAGACAACGATGACATCGGGCTTCTCGTCGATGTAGAGCTTTTCCAGGGCCTCCAGCATGCGGCCGGTCATGGCGCCGTGCCCGCTGGCCGAGATGTGCAGGTTGAAGGCCGGCGCCGGCATGCCCAGTTCTTCAAAAGAACACATCGGACATGTTCTGGTCGTAGTGCTGGCCAGTGTGCACGATGGCGTGCTCGACGTCCGGATACTTTTTCCAGGGGCCTGACTGACAATGGCGGCCTTCACGAACTGGGGTCGTGCGCCGACAACCGAGAAGATGCGTGTCTTGGACATGTTTGTAACGAATCTCTAAAACTGACGGAACCGTTATGAATATAGCTGCCCTGTCTTATGAGTCAACACGAAAGCCCCTCCATGTGCCAACTATGCCCAGGTTTCGCGCGCAAAAACATGGACTTGCCGAGTGTTGCTTCTCAACAACGCATTTGCAAAAACCCCTTTAGTGATTCATTATTCCTTATTACGTAATTCAGGCGTGAAAAAGGCCGGATCACCTCCTCGCGGAGAAGAGACGATCCGGCCCCGGGGTACATCGGTCTCGGGACCGGCTCAGGTCAGCGCCAGCGATGGCCGGCCATGCCTGGGTCGGCCTCACCCTCACTGGGCCTTCCAGCTGTACAGGTGGTTGTTGGAGCCGAAGTAGATCCGGCCGTTGGCTGCGGCGCCCCCCACGGTGATGCGCACCGGCGAGGAGACCACACGGCTGACGGTATGGGCCTTGGCGTCGACCTTGCCGATGCCGTTGTAGAGCAGGACGTAGATGCTGCCATCGGCGCCCTTCACGAAGGCACGGGTGCCCTGCGCGTACACGGAGGGTCCCAGGTCCTTCGAGAAGCGGTTGACCGAGACCACCTGGCGGTTGTTCGCTGAAGACGAACAGGTCCACGCTGTCGGCCAGGCCATAGACCAGACCATCGGTGCCCACCATCAGGTCGGTGATGGTCTTGGCGCCCGGCACCGGCGCACCACGCCAGCGCACCCTCGTGGGTGTTGGCATCCATCAGGAAGAGCTCGCTCAGATCGGTGGCCTTGGTGACGCGCCCGTGCCCGGCGCCACGGTCGTGCCGCCCAGCAGCATGCCGTTGGACAGCTCGACCATCGCCTGCACCGAGTGGTTGGGCACCAGGTGCCAATGGTCGATCCGGCTCTTCTGGCCGCTGGAACGGTTCCAGAACATCATGCCGCCACCGGTCGTGCCGTATTCCGGCGTGCCGGCCAGCGCGATCTGCGAACCGCCGCCCATGATCAGCATGGCATGGGGCCGGTTGATGGACGGGTAGGCGTTGAGCACTTCGGAGAACTCGTTCTTGCCGTTCTCGCTTTCCTGGAACAGCTTGCCGTCCGGATAGGCGGCCACGTACAGGCGCGAGCCCAGCGCGGCCATCACGTTCGGCTGACGCGGCAGCTGCTTGCTGTCGAACTTGTTGTCACCCTGCGTTGTAGTAGAACGTGTGCATCGGGAAGCGCGTGCCGCCGCACACCTTGTTGTCGCCGGTGGCGCAGACGAAAGGTCAGCGCAGCGCCCTCGGGTGGTGTAGTTGAACTTCACCGTCTTCTGCTGGCCCGACGCATCACGCGTGACCAGGGTACGGTCGTGCATGTCCACCGACACCAGGCGACGACCCGACGGGAACTCGCGGTCCACCAGATTCTGCGCCCCGCCCTTCAGGTTGGATTCGGCCACCTGAGCGCCGGCGCTCAGACCGCTGGCCTTGCCGTTGGTCAGCATGAACTGCTGCCGGCCATTGCGGGCATAGACGACATTGCTCTGGGACTGCGTCACCACGGCGGTGCCCGAAACACGCTGCGAGGACGACAGCAGCGCCTGGGTGGCGTGGCTCTGGATGTTGTAGGCGTAGATCTGCGAAGCCGCCAGGCCCGAACCCCACGTAGACCCAGCCATGGGCATCCACCGCGATGGAGCGCGGATACTGCGTCCACGACTCCTTGGGCCAGCTGGCCGTGATTCTGCAATGATGAATTCTGCGGATTGAAGCTCACCAGCTGGTTGTTCGGGTAGGTGGCAGCCCAGATCCGGCCATCCTTGTCCTCGGTCAGGCTCATGGCGGTCTTGCCGTTGACCTTGCCGTGGAAGGTGAAGCGCTTTGCTGGCCACGTCGAACTCGACGAACTGGCTGTTGAACAGCGTGTACAGGCGGTTCTTCGACGACAGGTAGATGGCCGAGGGCTCGTCACCGTCCGGCTTGAACGGCACGTCGAACTGCTGCGAGGCGCCCGTCTCGGCATTCACCATCAGAATGGCATAACCGCCGCGCCAGTCCTGCAGCCAGGTCAGGATCACGTCCTGGCCGCTCTGGTCCACGGTGGACACCACGCCCCGGGTCTGTGCCACCGGGGTGGGAATGCCGTGGTCGACGAAACCGGCAGCCTGGGCCTGGCTCTGGCCGGCCTGGGCTTCGGCGGCATCCTGGGTGGCGCCGGCGGTCTGGCCCTGCGTCTGGGACTGGTTCTGTGCTTCCTGCTGGCCCTGGCCTTCGGTCTTGCTGTTGCTGGGCGAGGTGGCGTCCTGGTCCTGGGTCTGGTCGCTGGTGGCGCTCGAGGTCTGGCCCTGGACATTGGACTGCCCGCCGGACGACGCGGTGCCAGTGCCGGACGACGAGTCGTTGGCGGCCGCGGTGCCAGCCGCGGACGTGCTGCCACTGCCGGACGCGGTGTCACCGGTCGAGGCGGTGCTGCTGCCGGACGTGCTGTCACCCGTGGACGGTGTCGCTGCCGGCCGTGGTGCCCGTGGGCTGCTGCGGAGCGTGCCAGCCGCAGTCGTGCGCCACGGACGCGGTGTCTGCCGGAGGTGGCACCAGCGGTGGTCGCGGCGTCGCTGCCCGAGACCGCGCCGCTGGTGGATGCGGTATTGCTGCTGGTCGAGCCTGCAGCCCCGTCGATGTCGACGCACCGCCCGTGGCGGCGGCGCTGCCATCGCTGGAGCCCTGTGGTCTGGCTGCTGCCGGCCGCCTGGGTCGCTGAAGAGCCCTGTTCCGAACTCGAGGCAGCCTGCGTGGACGTGTCGCTACCGGAGGAAGCCTGCGTCGTGGAGGTGCCCGTGCTGCTGCTGCCAGTCGAGGCGCCGCCGCGGTCGCCGTGGAACTGCCGCTGTCGGCCGTGGTCGAGGCACCAGCGCCGGTGGTTGCCGAGGTTCCCGCCACTGGCGGCCGTCGAGCCTGTTGCCGGCGGCATCCGAGGCGGAGCTGCCAGCCTGCCCGGTCGTGGCCGACCTGACCCGCAGCCGACGAGCCTGCGGCAGCCGCGCTGGAATCGGCGGTCTGGCCGTCTGCCGACGTGGCCGGCCGGGTCGAGGGGGTGTCCTGAGTGCCGCTGTCCTGTTCGCCAGCTTGCGCCTGGGCGGCGCTCGACGTGCTGGAATCGGCCTGAGCCTGGGTGGTGGAGCCCTGGCTGCTGCCTAGAGGCCTGGGCAGTCCCGGTTTCGCCTGCCTTGGCCTGTACAGAGGTAGTCTCCTGCGATGCAGGGATATTGGTGGCATGGGCGCTGCCCACGACGCACGGCAGCATCAGCGCTGCAATGACGGCGGCCAGCGGTCGCCGGCCCTGACTGGAAGATACGGATACCGCGCGCAGGTGGCAGTCATCTCGGTTCAGAAACATGAAAACGTCCCATTGATAATTCACAAAGGAAAGGGACGCCCAGTCTCAGCCCGGCATGTCGGCAGACACTACAAATATCCTGCCACCATATTAACAGTGACTGACGGCGATTTACAGCCTGCATACATGGCGCATCGAATTCATGCGCTCATTACGACAGCACACGACAATACGGAAGGATGTGTCATGACGTACCGAAAAATATTGCCATCCTTCCCGAAAGCCCCTGACAGCAAAGCCATTCTTCGGCCATCAGACCCGTCTGGCAGGTCATGCGTGCAGCCCGTGATGGACCGCGCTGTCCATGGGGGAATCAAATGCCGGCGCGAAAAGGGAAAGGACGGATTATCTTCCGTCAGCCCACAAAATACCCGACCTGTATACTGACATTTTCAGTGGGCATGCGCTTGAAGCCGCCCTTGGCATAACGTGCCCAACGGCCCAGCACATAGGACAGCACCAGATCTGCCCGGGCACCAGCATCGGTGTCGGCCGGCAGCTGCTCCCTGCACCATGGCGGTACGGAAGCACTGCTTCAGCGACAGCTCCAGCCGGTCGGTCAGCTGATTGATGCGCACCTGCAGGCGGTCGTCCTCGTTGATCAGTGCATCGCCCACCAGCACGCGGGTCATGCCGGGGTTGCGCTCGGAGAAAGTCAGCAACAGATTGGTGATCTGCTGCACCTGGGCCAGACCGTGCTCTTCCTCGCGGGTGATCTGATTGATCAGCCCGAACAGCGTCGATTCGATGAACTCGATCAGCCCCTCGAACATCTGCGCCTTGCTGGCAAAGTGCCGATAAAGCGCCGCTTCCGAGACCGAAAGCTTGGCGGCCAGCGCCGCCGTGGTGACGCGCTCGCCCTTGGGCTGCTCCAGCATCTCGGCCAGCGCCTGCAGGATCTGCAGGCGGCGCTCGCCGGGCTTGGGACGCTTGCGCACGCGGCGGCGCACATCGATCTCCTCACCCGACGAATCCGTCGACGCCTGCGCCGGCGCAGCGCCCTGCGACGCGGCAGCGCTCGCGTCCGCACTCGCCGTCACGCCCGCCCCTGCCCTTCCGGCGCGGCAGCAGCCATGTCCGGTGTCGAGGCAAGCGCGGCAGCCCCGCCCACGGCGGAACCGGAGGATTCAGGGAACTGGGAGTCGACGGGATCGGTCATGCGCGAACGGACGGTGCAGAGGGCCACGGCCCTGGGGCATTCGAAAGGTCCGCCAGTCAGAACGACAGCGGACGCGGGTATGGGGGTCGGCGGGCTGAGGGTGCCCGCGGGCGTCTTCCATTGTAGCCGGGCCTGCCCGCAGCCGGCACCCGGATCGACCGTGAAAGGCTGCAACGCCGGCTTTTCACGTCCGGCAGGCCGCCCGACATCCGCACGGGTTGCGGCCTGAAAGCAACACCGGCAGCCTGCCGAGCCAACCGGGTGCGGCTGACTCAGTTGCAGCTGATCATCGTCCCACGCCCTGGTCGGTGAGCAGCTCCAGCAGCAGGCAGTGATCCACCCGACCATCGATGATGTGGACGGCCTTCACGCCCGACCTGGGCGGCATCCAGCGCCGACGAGATCTTGGGCAGCATCCCGCCCGAGATCGTGCCGTCCGCAAACAGCGCGTCCACCTGGGCAGCCGTCAGCCCGGTCAGCAGCCGGCCGGACTTGTCCAGCACGCCGGCGGTGTTGGTCAGCAGCACCAGCTTCTCGGCCTGCAGCACTTCGGCGATCTTTCCGGCCACCACGTCGGCGTTGATGTTGTAGGTCTCACCCGTCTCACCCGAACCGATGGGCGCCACCACGGGAATGAAGCTGTGGCCGGTGAGCGTGCGGATGATGGCGGGATCGCACTGCTCGATGTCGCCCACCAGGCCGATGTCGACCATCTGGCCAGGCGTTTCCTGACTGGGCAGCAGCAGCTTCTTCGCCCGGATCAGGTTGCCGTCCTGCCCGGTCAGGCCCACGGCCTGGCCGCCAGCCGTGTTGATCAGCTCGACAATCTCCTTGTTCACCTGACCGGCCAGCACCATCTCCACGATGGACATGGTTTCCTCGTCGGTCACGCGCATGCCCTGGATGAAGCGGCCTTCCTTGCCCATGCGGCTCAGCGCCTGCTCGATCTGCGGGCCGCCGCCATGCACCACCACCGGATTGATGCCCACCAGCTTCAGCATCACCACGTCATGCGCGAAGCTGCGCTTGAGACGCTCGTCGGTCATGGCGTTGCCGCCGTACTTGATCACCACGGTCTTGCCGTGGAAGCGACGAAGGTAGGGCAGCGCTTCGGACAGAATCTGCGCCTTGACGCCGGGAGAAAGGCTGTCGTCGGTCGCGACCGGGGGCTCCTGTGAAGGACGCGCCACCCTGCGGCCGGATGCCGCCGCGGCACGTCCACCCGCGATGATAGCGGCCATCACCGCCGCCGGCACCCCGGACATGCCAGGCCACCACGGGGTCGCCCTCAGACCAGCGCCGCGCGCCCGCTGCATTCAGAGCTCAGCTGGCTCTGGATGCGGGCCCGCAGCCACTGCTCCAGCTGGTCTGCCGGCGGCGGCTTGCTCAACAGGTAGCCCTGCATCTGATCACAGCCATAGCCACGCAGGAAATCGACCTGCGCCTCGGTCTCGACCCCCTCGGCCACCACATACATGCCCATGCCATGGCCCAGCGCGATGATGGCGCGGGCAATGGCAATGTTGTCGGACCCGTCGCCAGCCTCCGACAGGAACGAGGCGGTCGATCTTCAGTGTGCGCAGGGCTGAAGTTGCTCAGATAGCTCAGCGACGAATGGCCGGTACCGAAATCGTCGATGGCCAGGCTCACCCCATGTCCGCCAGGCGGCGCAGCATGCGCACGTTGTCACCAGCGTTGTCCACAAAGATGGTCTCGGTCAGCTCCAGCTCCAGGTAGCGCGCCTCCAGGCCCGTTTCCTTCAGGGATGCCAGCCACCGTATCCACGAAGCCGCGCTGCTGCAGCTGCCGCGCCGAGACGTTCACCGCCACGCTCACCGGCGGCAGCTCACGCGCACGCCAGGTCATCACCTGGTTGCAGGCCTCACGCAGCACGCAGGCGCCGGCCGGCACGATCAGGCCGGTCTCTTCCAGCGCCGGAATGAACTGATCCGGCATCACCATCGGCTTGCCGTCGGGCTGCCAGCGCAGCAGCGCCTCCACGCCCGTCACCACCCCCGTCACAGTATGCACCTTGGGCTGGTAGTACAGCAGGAATTCCTCGTTGGCCAGCGCCCGGCGCAGCGCCTGCCCCAGCTCGTCACGCGCCTCGGCCTGCACATCCATGTTCTGGTCATGGATGGCATAGCTGCCCGAGCCCTGATTCTTGGCAAAGATTTTGGCCAGCTCCGCCTCGCGGATCAGCTTCTCGGCCGAGATGGTTCGTCCCGCCCGGTGGCTGGCCCCCACGCTGGCCGACAGATACAGCTGATAGGGCCCCACCTCAAAGGCGTTGCCCAGCGCATCCAGCACGCCACGGGCAAAGGCCTCCGTCACCGGGGCCGAACGGGGCATCGCCTGCACCAGCAGCAGAAGACATCGCCACCCGGCGTGCCCATCAGCACCGGGCGGCAGATCGGCCTCGCGCGCCAGCGCATCAATTCGGACACGAATCACCTTGACCACCTGCTCCAGCAGCAGGTCGGCACAGCTCTGGCCCACGGCACCGTTGACCATCTTGAAATGATCAAGGTCCAGATGAAACAGCGTGCATTCGGTGCCATCGCGTTCCGAACGCACCAGCGCATCCCGCACGCCCTCGATGAAGGCATTGCGATCCAGCACACCCTGCTCTGCCAGTCCCCGAGACGCGAGCCACTTCACGCCCCTGCCCGCGCGTGCGTCGGTATCCCCTGCACGGCCACCAGCGCGATGCAGGCGCCCAGCACCAGCACCAGCGATCCCACACCCAGCATGTGCCACAGCAGCGGCTTGCTGCTGCGGATGATCTCGATATCGGCCCGCAGCGCCGGAACGCCACGCAGCGGCGTCGTCACGGAAAACACCGGCCCATGGGGCACGCCACCACGCTGCGCCAGAATGACGCCGTTGGCATCGCGCACCATCTGCCGCCCCTCGAATGCCATGGGGTGGCAATTGCTGCAGCAAGGCACTGATGCTGCGTGCGGTTGACGATCCGCCTTCCTCTGCATCCAGCGGCATCCGCCGAACTGCTTCGCGCCCTGACATCCTGCTTCAACAGGCGCTCGCGCAGGAACTCGGCATCCGCGCGGGCCGTCTCCAGCATCTCTTGTTCAGCCGATGTCCAGGCGTAATGGGAAGTAGGCCGTGGGCGCAGCCAGCAAGGCCACGATGCCCAGCACGGCGAGCGCACGCATGACGTTGCCGCCAGCCCTGCCCGACCCGAAACGCTGCGCTGCAGAATTCATCTGCCCGTCCGACCTCGCTTGATGGGCCGCGGAACACTGTCCGCGACGATCGGCCGGCAGCACGGGTCCGTCCCCTGGACAGCCATGCACGCTCGACCCCGACCGGGACGTGCTCGTGAACACGGCTCCCGGTCGGCAAAATCTAAACAAGGAAATGTCACGGCGAACCGCCACCAGCCGGACGGACAGCCACGCCACCATCAACGGCGGGTGGCCGGTGCTGCGTTACAGCACGTAGCGCGACAGGGTCCTCGTTGCGGGCGATGTCGCCCAGACGCTCCTCGACGAAGGCGGCGTCGATCACCACCGTCTCGCCCGAGCGGCGATCGCCCTGGAACGACACTTCTTCCAGCAGCCGCTCCATGACCGTCTGCAACCGGCGGGCACCGATGTTCTCGGTACCCTCGTTCACGCGGAAACGCCGTCTCGGCCAGCTTGTTGATGCCGTCCTCGCGGAAGTCAGCGCGACACCCTCAGTGGCCAGCAGCGCCCTGATACTGCTTGGTGAGGCTGGCATCGGTCTCGGTCAGAGATGCGGCGGAAATCCTCCACCGACAGCGAGCTGAGTTCCACGCGGATGGGGAAGCGCCCCCTGCAGTTCCGGCACCAGGTCGGACGGCTTGGACAGATGGAACGCACCCGACGCGATGAACAGGGATGTGGTCGGTCTTGACCACGCCATAGCGCGTGTTGACGGCCGTGCCTTCCACCAGCGGCAGCAGGTCGCGCTGCACGCCCCTGACGAGAAACATCACCGCCCTGCACGCTACCGCGCACGGCAATCTTGTCGATCTCGTCCAGGAAGACGATGCCGTTCTGCTCGACGTTGGCCAGCGCGGTGAGCTTGATCTCCTCGTCGTTGACCAGCTTGCCGGCCTCTTCGTCCACCAGCAGCTTCATGGCTTCGGCAATGCGCATCTTGCGCTGGCGCGTCTTGCCGGGCATCCCCTGCATCATGCCCTGCAGCTGGTTGGTCAGTTCCTCCATGCCGGCCGGCCCCATGATGCCGATGTTCGGCATCGGCTGCGCCACGTCGATCTCGATTTCCTTGTCATCGAGGTTCGCCTTCGCGCAGGCGCTTGCGGAACTTCTGGCGTGCCACCGAGTCGTCGGCGGTGGAGATGGGTTTTTCCAGGTCACGGTAGTCCGTGGGCGTGCGCTGATGGGCCGACGACGGCAGCAGCGCATCCAGCACGCGCTCTTCGGCCAGATCGCGGGCACGTGCATCACGCGCTGCTTGGCGCGATCGCGCTCTTCCTTGATGGCGGCCTCCATCAGGGTCGCGGATGATCGAATCCACGTCCTTGCCCACGTAGCCCACCTCGGTGAACTTGGTGGCCTCGATCTTGATGAACGGCGCGTTGGCCAGCCGGGCCAGGCGACGGGCAATCTCGGTCTTGCCCACGCCGGTGGGGACCGATCATCAGGATGTTCTTGGGCACGATCTCGTGGCGCAGCGGCTCGGCCACCCTGCTGGCGACGCCAGCGGTTGCGCAGCGCAATGGCCACCGCGCGCTTGGCCTTGTCCTGGCCGATGATGTGCTTGTCCAGTTCGGAGACGATCTCCTGCGGCGTCATCTGCGTCATAGTGTCTCGATCGTGTGGTTCTGGTTGGTGTAGATGCACAGATCACCCGCAATCTTCAGTGATTTCTGCACGATCTCGGTCGGAGAAAGCTCGGTGTTCTCCAGAGCGCCAGTGCGGCCGACTGCGCATACGCGCCGCCCGAACCGATGGCCACCAGCCCGTGCTCGGGCTCCAGCACGTCACCGTTGCCGGTGATGATGAGGGAATGCTGCTTGTCGGCCACGGCCAGCATGGCCTCCAGGCGGCGCAGCACGCGGTCGGTGCGCCATTCCTTGGCCAGCTCCACGGCGGCCTTCATCAGGTTGGCCGGATAGCGCTCCAGTTGTGCCTCGAAACGGTCGAAGAGCGTGAAGGCGTCTGCCGTCTGCCGGGCAAAGCCGGTCAGCACCTTGTTGCCCCCAGGCGGCGCACCTTGCGCGCGGTGCCCTTGACCACGATGTTGCCGAGGGTGACCTGACCGTCCCCCCAGGGCGACGCTGTCGCCTCTTCTGACAGATACGATGGTTGTCATGATGGTCCTGAAAGAGTTCCGGCGCCAGGAGGGAGCCGGAGGGGTTTCAAGACATATGGGAGGGCCATCGGTCGATTTCAATCGGGCAGGGCGCTTCCGGGCCCCTTTTTCTGCACTGGCCGCGTGCGGCCGGGGTCTGCATCAGGCGTGACGCAGCTGCAGCTCGGCCAGGTCGCCCAGGCCCATCACGATCATCAGATAGGCCACCAGATAGCTGGGCTGGCGGATGGTGACAGGCTTTGCCACCGGCCTGCAGCGACACCACTTCGTTGAGCAGCTCGCTGGCGCAGGCGAAAGTCGATGCGCACCAGCTGACGGCAGTCCAGCGTCACTTCGCGGCGGTCTTCGGCCCAGGCACGCAGCCGGCGGAACATGGTCTCGGCACGGCCGGTCAGCACGCCCGACAGCGCGAACATCTCGCCCACGTAGGGCTGCAGCGTCTCGCTGGTTTCCTCTTCGGGCTCGCTGTCGGCCAGCAGCACATGCACGGAATCCGGCAGCGGCTCTCACGACGGCGGCGAGACCTCGTAGGTCACGCAATACTCAATGGCCAGGTCCTCGAATTCCTGCTGGCGGCCCAGCATGCGCAGGGCCATCAGCCGCAGCTGCCAGCAGTGCTCGTCCGGATCACGGCGGCCACTCTCGGTCATCACCGACAGCGCCTTCTCCAGGGCTTCCACACCGCAGATCGTCAGCTCGTGACGCGCCTTGCGGAAATCACGGAACGTGCGCAGCAGCAGATCCGCACCGATCATGTCGATGCTGGTGACGCGGCTGAAGTCGACGCGCAGCTGGCGCTTGCGCTGGATGGCGCGTGTCATCTGCTCGGTCTGCTTCACCACCTGGGCGTCGATCACCGGCGGGAACAGCACCGTGGACGACAGGACCGCAGCCTGCTCTTCCTGCTGATTGGGCAGCACCAGTTCGTCCACCCAGGCGGGCGGCGACAGTTCGAAGGACGAGGCGTATTCCACCGCCAGGTTCTCGAATTCGGTCCGGTGCCCGCTGGCCTGATAAAGCTCCAGCAGCATCTTCCAGCCCAGGCGGGTATGCTCGCCCAGCTGCTTCTGATCGATGGCCTGACGCAGGGTTCTGCGTCGCTTCGCTCACCTGGCCATTGGCAAACAGCACCGACACTTCTTCCAGCACCGGCAGCAGGCCGGAACTCTGGATCTCGATGGCGCCTTCACGCGGACGCGCCAGCACGGAAGGCCGGCCCGACACATCATTGGCGGCCTGCTCGGCCGATTCCGCCGCAGCCGCCGGAGCCTGGGCCTGCCCGGCCTTGGCCTCCTGCTGCATCAACGCCGGATTGGCAACGAAACCCCTTCCTGCACCATCTGCGATTCGATCTCGTCGATCTTCTCGGCGGTGCGACGGGCGATTTCACGAGCGCTCAACCCGCTGGTCGATTCCGGCGACGGAGCGGCTTCGCTCTTGTTCCGGTTTTTTCCTGCTGAAAAAGAAAAAGAATCCCACGGACGTATGCCCCCTGACTGGCTCGTTTTTCAGTGTAGCACCGGCTGCCGTGCCGACCACCCCAGCCGGCGCCCCGCCAGTCGGGCCAGAGTATCCAGCCAGCCGGAACACCTGTTTGAAAGAGCCTTTCAAGCACCGCCAGTCAGCTGTACCCGACCGTCCGCCCTGCAGAATCCACAGAAAAAGGGGCGATTGCCCCTTTCTCTGCAGTGTGCCGACGGCATCATGCCGTCGGCCTTGCGCCACAGGATGGTGCTCAGTCACCGTACAGTTTCTGGCGAAGCTCACGGCGCTGCTGCGCTTCCAGCGACAGCGTGGCGGTGGGACGTGCCAGCAGGCGCGGAATGCCGATGGGATCACCGGTCTCCCTCGCAGTAGCCGTAGTCGCCGCTGTCGATCTGGGCCAGTGCGCCTGCTCGATCTTTCTTCAGCAGCTTGCGCTCGCGGTCGCGGGTACGCAGCTCCAGCGCATGCTCTTCCTCGATCGTGGCACGGTCAGCCGGATCAGGAACGATGACGGTCTCGCGCAGATGCTCGGTGGTTTCACCGGCATTGTTGCGGATGTCTCTTTCCATCTGGCGCAGCCTGTCACGGAAGAATTCCAGCTGCACGTCGTTCATGCTAGTCATCCTCGGACATCTTGAGGATGGCGTCTTCGGTCAGAACGGCCTGGTTCGCGGTTGTCATAGGAGCTCCTTGTACTTTCAGGCAAGGCACTGTTTCAGTCCGGCGATGAAAGTGTCCTTCGGCAGAGTTGCGGCCGATGAACACCATCTTGTTGGACGGCGTTTCGTGGGGTTCCCACTTTTCTCCCACGTCGGCGCCCATCATCATGTGGACGCCCTGGAACACCATGCGACGCGGCGTTCCCTTTGATGTAGAGCACGCCCTGTAGCGTAGCAGGTCGGGGCCGAAGACCTGGATCATGCCACCCAGGAATTCCTCCAGTTTGGTACCGTCGAAAGGCTTCTTCGACTTGAAGACGAAGGACGACACCGCATCGCTGTGCGTGTGCTCGTCACTTTCCAGAAAGTCCGGGTCCACCTCCAGCACCGCATTCAGGTTGAACCCCTTGATGTCCAGCACTTCGGCCACGTCCACGTTGCCGAACTGAATGGTGCGGATCTGCGCTCGCGGGTTCATCTGGACCAGACGCCGGCGCAGCGACTCCACCGTTTCCTCGTTGGCCAGGTCGGTCTTGGAGATCAGGATGCGATCGGCAAAGCCCACCTGTGCCTGGGCTTCCTTGGTCTCGTCCAGCTGCTGGTTGCCGTGCAGCGCATCCACCACGGTGATGATGGCGTCCAGCATGTAGCTCTGCGCCACCTCGTCATCCATGAAGAAGGTCTGCGCCACCGGGCCCGGGTCGGCCAGACCGGTGGTCTCGATCACCACCCGGTCGAAATGGATCTCGCCCGCATCACGCCGGGCCTTCAGGTCCAGCAGGATGCGCACCAGGTCGCCCCGCACGGTGCAGCAGATGCAGCCGTTGTTCATCTCGACGATCTGCTCGTCACCCTGCAGCAGCAGATCGTTGTCGATGCCCTCCTCACCGAACTCGTTCTCGATGACGGCGATCTTCAGACCGTGATCGTCCTTGAGGATCTTGTTGAGCAACGTGGTCTTGCTGCTTCCCAGGAAGCCGGTCAGGATCGTGGTTGGAAATGAGATCATTTGCCATTTCACACCTTCCTTGGCAGTGCTGGGAGCCTGAAAACGACTGCAAAGACTTTTTGAGATGCCCCCAAGGAGCGCGGATTGTACGCGCAGTTTCACGCCTGATAAGTAACTTTATTTTTCATATTCGACACGACAGGGCGATCGGCAACAGCTTTGGCAAACTGCTCACGGACGGGCCATGCTGCCGTGCAAAACCGGCAACACCTGCGTGATTTCAGCCCGGACCCTGCGTGTCGGGCATGCCGCCTCTTGTAGGGGGCGGCTCAGGGCTTTTTTTCAAGGCGCCCTGTGCGCGTGCATCCGGCCTTCCGGCCAGGCCACCGTCTCCCGTGCCCTCTCCGGCGCTGTCACCGTCTCCCGCGCCTCTGCTGTACCGGCCTCACCTGGCTACGCCGCCCGCCAGCACCGGCCTTGGTCCTGCTCGGGCACCGCCCCTGCCGGCGCGCACGCGGATGCGCGGCGTCACAGACGGCCGCCAGGTGCTGGAAATCCAGAGCCGTGTACACCTGTGTGGTGCCGATGCTGGCATGGCCCAGCAGCTCCTGCACGGGCCCGCAGGTCGCCCGAGGACTGCAGCATGTGGCTGGCAAACGAATGTCGCAGCACGTGCGGATGGACATGCTGTGGCAGGCCCCGCCGCTGGGCCAGCGCATCCATCCGCAGCTGTACCGAGCGGTTGCTCAGCCGCCGTCCCCTGCAGCGACAGGAAAAGCGGCGCCGTATCGGCTGCCGGATGCGCCGCCAGCCACTCGCCACGAATCTCCAGCCAGGCATCCAGCGCGGCTAGCGCGGCACGGCCGACCGGCACCGTGCGACGCTTGCCGCCCTTGCCCAGCACCTGCACCTCGGCCGCCGGACGGTCCAGCCAGGCCGACGAACGGGCTCCGTCCCGCTGATGCCTGCAACCAACGGTGGTCCAGTGCCGTCAGTTCCGACAGACGCAAGCCCGCTGGAATAGAAGAGTTCGGCCATGGCCCGATCGCGGCTGGCGGTGAAAGCCTGCTCGGCCTCCACCGACCATCGACCAGCTGCACGGCCTGGTCCACCGGCAGCGCCTGGCAGGCGGCGGGGCCGCTTTGGGCGGCCGCACTCCCCTGCACGGGGTTGGCCAGGATCCGCCCATCCTCAGCCAGCGCATCGAAGAAGCCGACGCCATGCCGACAGCCGCCGGGCCAGCGAGGCCGGCGAGAGCCCGTCACGCGCCGCGGCCGCCACCCAGCGCCGGATGTCGGCCTCCTTCACGGCTGCCCAGTCGGTGCGCTCCCCCATGCCCACCACGAGGGTCGCCAGATCGCGCCGATAGGCATCCAGCGTATGCGCCGAGTAGCCGCGCTCGGTCTCCAGCCGCCGCAGCCAGGCGTCGATGTCGGCGCGGATGTTCAGGCCGATTCCTTCGGCGGCAATGCCCGCGACAGCGAAGCACCCGCCATGTCGGCCAGCTGCTCCAGCACCACGGTGCCCATGCCCGCCTGGAAGCGGTTGGGGTCATGGCTGCCAATGACCAGCAGTCCGAAGCTGCGGATCTCGTTGCCCGCGCGCAGTGCCATGGCGGCCATCGAGGCCACTTCCTGACCACGTTCCGGGAACCAGCCCAGGATCTCGTCCTGCGTGGCCGGACCGCAATAGGGGCTGCTCCAGCCGATCGGCCCACTGCTGCAGGCTGGCTGACACCGGCCCCTGCGAAGCTTCGGGCAGATTCACCTCCGCCCACAGCCGCACCACCACGAAGGGCACGTCGAAAACCGCGCCGCAGGCCCGCGCAGCAGTCCCGGCAGCCGCACCGGGTCGCGTTCGCCCAGCAGCGCATGTGCCAGCCCCTGCATCTTCATCGACAGCGCATCGTTCTCGCGGCCGATGCGCAGGAAGTCGGCCAGGCGCTTTTTCCAGCATGCGATTGGCGTCGCGCAGCACCGTCACCTGGCGCTCGATCAGCGAAATGGCCCGCCCCCATGCGGATGGCGCAGCTTCAGCTGGCTCAGCATGTCGCGGTGCGACTCGAAGAACTCGGGATTGCGCTGCAACCAGGCAGCCACCCTGTCGGCACTCAGCGCATCGACGCGCCGACGCTCATCGGTCTCTCGGGAGAGCCCCCGGCAATGACGTGAAACTCATCGTGAATCCTGCAAAGACATCGGCGCCACACGGCCCATCCGAACGGGGCTGTGCCAGCCTGGGGCACCCGCGTCAGCGCAAGGCCGCCCCGTCCGCCCCTGGCGGGTCATCGGGCAGCTCGACCTCGGTGGAGAACACCGTCACGGCCGGACCTGCCAGAAAGACCGGGGAGCCCGGCCCTTCCCAACGGATGGTAAGCGTTCCACCCAGCGCCCGGACCCGGACCTCATGATCCAGCAGCCCCTGTTGCATGCCCGCCACGGCGGCCGCACAGGCTCCGGTCCCGCAGGCCAGCGTCTCGCCCGCACCGCGCTCGAACACCCGCAGCGCAATCTCGCCGCGCGACAGCACCTGCATGAAAACCGGCGTTCACGCGCGCCGGAAAAGCGCGGATGCAGCTCGATCAGGCGCCCCTCGGTCTGCACGGGCGCCTGCTTCACGTCCTCGACCACCTGCACCGCGTGCGGGTTGCCCATGGACACCAGCGCAACCTCACGCGTGAAGACCTCGCCGGGCGACGCCTCCAGCGCCAGCGGCCACAGCATGGCCTGCCCCTGCTGCCGGGGCACCAGACCCCGTGTGGAGAACGGCAGCCTGCCCGGATCGAACGAGGGCTCGCCCATGTTCACTTCCACCCCGCCGTCCGGCATCAGCCGGGGCGAGATGATGCCGCCACGCGTCAGCACGCGGATCCGATCCCGGTCGGTCAGCCCCTCGCTCGTGCACGAAGCGCACGAAGCAGCGCGCGCCGCTGCCGCACTGTTCCACCCTCGATGCCGTCGGCATTGATGATCCGGTAGACGAAAATCCAGCCCCTCGGGCCCGGCTGCAGCCACCTGTTCTGCCGTCGGGACGCTCGACGATCAGGGATCTGATCGGCCCCCACCGCCCACATGGCGATCGGCCAGCCAGCGCCACTGCGCCAGCGACACCGGCGGCATGCCGCCAGGTGGCATCGATCACCACGAAATCGTTGCCGGCACCGTGCATCTTCGTGAGTCGCAGCTTCATGCCGTCCTCCCTCGGTGGCCGGGCCATTGTCCTCCAGCGGCACCTCCTCGATCTCGGTATCGGGCATGGGCTGACCATCCACCCGGTACGGATCCGGCTCGCCCGGCGGCCGGGTCTCAGCGCTTGTGCGTCCAGAGGTACTGCGCCGGCGCCTCCAGCACCCGTGCCTCGATGAACTCGTTCATCCGCCGCGTGGCTGCTTCCAGATCGTCTCCGGGGAAGTTCTCCCAGGCGGGATAGAAGGTCGTGCGGTAGCCGGTGTCGGTCATCAGTGTCACGCAGGGCAGCACGCGGGCACCGGTCATCTGCGCCAGTCGCGCCACCGAGGTCACCGTCGCTGCCGGCACGCCGAAGAACGGCACGAAGACCGAATCGCGCGCCCCCAGGTCCATGTCGGGCAGGAAAGTAGAAAGGCACCCCTTCGCGGATCTTGCGGATCGCGCCGCGCAGCCCGTCCTGACGGACAGCACCATCGCCCCGCTGAAGCGGGCCCGGCCCTGCGCATTTCCTCGTTGAACACCTTGTTCTTCTGGTTGGCGAACATGGTGAACATGGTGCGGTCCATGGACAGGCGCGTGCCGCCCTGCATCCATCCCCAGGAAATGGGGGCCAGCAGGATGAGCGGCTTGCCCTCCAGCTCATCGATCAGATGGACATTCTCCAGCTGCACCAGCTTGCGCAAGTACGCTTCCGGCCGGTACCACAGCATGAAACGGTCCAGAAACTGCGCGCAAAGAACTTGCAGTGCGCCAGGATGAGCGCCTCGCGCTCGTGCTCGGGCATCTGCGGAAAACACAGTCGCAGGTTCACCCTGGGCAATGTGGGTGCGCCGCCGTACCCCGTGGTACAGCACCACCCCCGCCAGATTGCCCAGACGACGCAGCCAGGGAATACGGCAGCGCTGCCAGCATGCGGAATACTGCCAGCAGAATGCGCGACACGTTCACCGGTTGCTATCCTCCAGATTCTGGGATGAACGGGCGGGATGCAGCCCATGGCCATGTTCACCTCGGGGTTTTCGGGCCGGCGGCGTCATGCCGGCCGGCACCTTGTAACGGTTGTAGTTCCAGACGTACTGCTCGGGACGCCGCCGCACCAGTGCCTCGATGCGGGCATTGAGCGTGGCCGGATCCGGAAGGCCTTCCAGGTCCTCGACTTCCACTTCCCAGCCCCGACCGTCGGCCTGACGCCACACTGCCATCAAGCATACACGGGCCCCGGTCTTTTGTGCCAGCCGAAGCGGCAGGGTCATGGTGAAGGCCGGCCCGGCCAAAGAAATCGGCCCAGAGGCCGTCACCGGCCGAGGGCACCTGATCGGGCAGGATGCCCACCGCCTCCCCGCGCTTCAGGGCCCGCAGCAGCGCCCGCACGCCCGACGTGTCGGCCGGCACCGGCGTCACCCCGGTCTGCGATCGTCCCGCCCGCAGCAACCGGTGCATGACCGGATGACGCGGCGCCTTGTACAGCACGGTAATGGGCGCCGTCAGGCCACAGGCCCGCGCCCCCATCTCGAAACAGCCGATGTGCGGCGTCAGGATGATCAGCCCGCGGTTGTCGCCCGCGGCCTGGCGCGCCAGGGTCTCCGGGCTAGACGGGTCATGGCCTCATGACCCCGGCGTGCCAGCAGGTCGGCGTCGGGTCGAAACCACACATAGGCGCTCTCGATGGCAGCCTTGCCGGCTGCCGCCGCACTGCCCCAGGCCAGCCGGCGGCTGTATAACCCTGCCGTCTTCAGGTTATTGCGAGTCTTGCGACGCAGGCCGGCGCTACAAACATAGGCCAGCCGCCCCAGGCAACCTCCCACGGCATGCAACAGCGGCAAGGGGGAGACGCCCCAGACCCTTCACCGTCCGGACCAGAGCGGCAGAAATGCGGCAGGTGTGATCGATTTCCATGGCGTGGCAGGCACCGTCGCTATATTTGCACCGCGGCCACCGAGTTAATTGGGACAACTGCGGGTGGTTGACGGTCCGGGCGAATGCCCCTAGACCGTATTGAAGCAAATTACTGCGTTCCGCTAAAGCGTCGCGGCTTCCCAGGAAGCTGGCAACGCCGGAAAAACGACAGGTTGCAACACCTGCCGGCCGTTCCGGACCCAACGCCCAATCCAAATTCTTGCGGGAAAGCCCCCATCATGAGCGAATACCTCTTCACCTCCGAGTCCGTCTCCGAAGGTCACCCCGACAAGGTCGCCGACCAGATCTCCGACGCCATCCTGACGCCCCTGCTGGCCCAGGACCCCCAAGTCGCGCGTGGCCGCCGAAACCCTGTGCACCACCGGTCTGGTGCTGCTGGCCGGTGAGATCACCTCCAAGGCCAACATCGACTACATCGGCGTGGCCCGTGACACCATCGCGCGCATCGGCTACGACAACACCGAATACGGCATCGACTACAAGGGCTGCTCGGTCCAGGTTGCCTACGACAAGCAGAGCCCCGACATCGCCCAGGGCGTCGACCGTGCCGAGGACGACAACCTCGACCAGGGCGCTGGCGACCAGGGCCTGATGTTCGGCTACGCCTGCGACGAGACCCCGGTCCTGATGCCGGCTGCCATCTACTACGCGCACCGCATCGTCGAGCGCCAGGCCAGCCTGCGCCGTGACGGCCGCCTGCCCTGGCTGCGTCCCGACGCCAAGTCGCAGGTCACGCTGCGCTACGTCGACGGCCGCCCGCACTCCATCGACACCATCGTGCTGTCCACCCAGCACCACCCCTCGACATCGCCCAGAAGGACCTGAAAGAGGCGGTCATCGAGGAAATCGTCAAGCCGGTGCTGCCGGCCGACCTGGCTCAGGGCGGTGACATCAAGTACCTGATCAACCCCACCGGCCGCTTCGTCATCGGTGGCCTGCAGGGTGACTGCGGCCTGACCGGTCGCAAGATCATCGTCGACACCTACGGCGGTGCCGCACCGCACGGCGGTGGCGCCTTCTCCGGCAAGGACCCGTCCAAGGTCGACCGCTCGGCCGCCTACGCCGCCCGCTACGTGGCCAAGAACATCGTGGCTGCCGGCCTGGCCAAGCGCTGCACGGTGCAGATCAGCTACGCCATCGGTGTGGCCAAGCCCACGTCCATCCTGGTCGATACCCACGGTACCGGCAAGGTCTCCGACGAGAAGCTCACCGCCCTGGTGCGCAAGCACTTCGACCTGCGTCCGAAGGGCATCGTCCAGATGCTGGACCCTGCTGCGCCCCATCTACGGCAAGACGGCCGCCTACGGCCACTTCGGCCGCGAGGAGCCCGAGTTCACCTGGGAAGCCACCGACAAGGCGGCCGCCCTGCGTGCCGACGCCGGTCTCTGATCGGCCATCCGGCCGCCCCGACCGGCCGTTGCGCAGTCGCCACATGGCATCACCGTGCAACAGATCGGGGCTGCTGTCCCCAAATTGCGGATGGCAGCCTATAATGCCCGCCACCCCGTCATGTCGAGAAGCGTTGCGACCAGGAATCCTCTCCTGGCCAGGCTCGACCTGATCAGAACGAAACGACGCTTGCATCCCATCCCACGGCTGCAGGCGTCTTTTTGCCTGCAGCGGCACCCCAGCCATTCCGCCACGGGTGCCATCCCCATACCGGAGCCCACATGAACGCACCTGCTGCCAAAGACTACAGCATCGCCGATCTCTCCCTGGCCGACTGGGGCCGCAAGGAAATCAAGATCGCCGAGACCGAGATGCCCGGCCTGATGGCCATCCGCCGCGAATACGCTGCCGCCCAGCCGCTCAAGGGCGCACGCATCACCGGTTCGCTGCACATGACCATCCAGACCGCCGTGCTGATGGAAACCCTCGTGGCCCTGGGCGCCGAACTGCGCTGGGCCTCGTGCAACATCTTCTCCACGCAGGACCACGCCGCTGCCGCCATGGTGGCCGCCGGCATCCCCACCTTCGCCGTGAAGGGTGAATCGCTGGAAGACTACTGGCGCTACACCCACGCCATCTTCGAGTGGGCCGACGGCAAGCCTCCAACATGATCCTGGACGACGGCGGCGACGCCACGCTGCTGCTGCACCTGGGTGCCCGCGCCGCCAAGGATCCGTCGGTGCTGGCCAACCCCGGCAGCGAAGAAGAGAAGATCCTCTTCGCCACCATCAAGGAGCGCCTGAAGACCGACCCCACGTTCTACCAGCGCAACCTGACGCCATCATCGGCGTGACCGAAGAGACCACCACCGGCGTGCATCGCCTGCAGCAGATGTCCGAGCGTGGCGAGCTGAAACTGCGCGCCATCAACGTCAACGACTCGGTCACCAGATCAAGTTCGACAACCTGTACGGCTGCCGTGAATCGCTGGTCGACGGCATCAAGCGCGCCACCGACGTGATGGTGGCCGGCAAGATCGCCGTGGTGGCCGGCTACGGTGACGTGGGCAAGGGCTCGGCCCAGGCCCTGCGTGCCCCTGTCCGCCCAGGTCTGGGTCACCGAGATCGACCTGATCTGCGCCCTGCAGGCCGCCATGGAAGGCTATCGCGTCGTCACCATGGAATACGCTGCCGACAAGGCCGACATCTTCGTCACCACCACCGGCAACAAGGATGTCATCCGCCACGAGCACATGGTGGCCATGAAGGACGAAGCCATCGTCTGCAACATCGGCCACTTCGACAACGAGATCGATGTCGCCTCGCTGTCCAAGCACACCTGGGAAAACATCAAGCCCCAGGTCGACCACATCATCTTCCCGGACGGCAAGCGCATCATCCTGCTGGGCCCAGGGTCGCCTGGTCAACCTGGGCTGCGCCACCGGCCACCCGTCCCTACGTGATGAGCTCCTCCTTCGCCAACCAGACGCTGGCGCAGATCGAACTCTTCACCCGGCCCGACTACTACCAGCCCGGCAAGGTCTACGTGCTGCCCAAGCACCTGGACGAGAAGGTCGCCCGCCTGCAGCTCGACCGCCTCAACGCCCAGCTGAGCAAGCTCACGCCGGAACAGGCCGCCTACATCGGCGTGCCGGTCGAAGGCCCCTACAAGCCCGACACCTACCGCTACTGATGTCCACACGCGCGGATGTCGCGCTGGTCGAGCGGGGCCTGGTCAGGTCCCGCACGCTGGCACGACGGCTGATCGAGGCGGGCGCCGTCTCACCGACGGCCCGGGCGGCGAAGTCCCCGTGACACGCGCCGCCCAGCCCATCTTCCCGACCAGCCCCTGCGCGTCCTGGAATCCGAAACGACCCGTTTTCGTCTCGCGGGTGGCAACTAGCTGGATGCCGCCCTGCAGGCCGCCGGCATCGACTGCACCGGCCTCGATGCCCTGGATGTCGGCATGTCCACTGGCGGCTTCACCCACTGCCTGCTGGCGCGCGGCGCACGGCAGGTACTGGGCATCGAGGTCGGCCATGGTCAGCTCGATCCCTGTCCTGGCTGTCCGATCCCCGGGTGCTCTGCCTGAACACACCCACATCCGCGACGTGCACCTGGCCGACCTGCGGCTGCCCGACGGCAGCGCCCCCGCCCAGGGCTTCGCACTCATCGTCGTCGACCTCTCCTTCATTGCCGCCAGCCACCTGCTGGACAAGCTGGCCACGCTGGCCGCACCGGGCGCCCGACTGACCTGCCTCATCAAGCCCCAGTTCGAACTGGGCCCCCAGGCCCGCAACCGCCAGGGCATCGTCCGCGCCGACGCCGACCTCGACGGCCTGCGCCGTGACGTCATCCAGCGTGCAGAAGACGCCGGCTGGCAGGTCAACGACTGGCAACGCTGCGCCCTCGTTGGCGGCGACGGCAACCAGGAGTACTTTCTGATCGCCACCCGCAGGCCCTGAACCCCGTCTTCCCTCACACCATGACCCGACAAGCCCCCTCGCTCAGCTTCGAGTTCTTCCCGCCCGCCACCGATGCCGGCGCCCAGAAGCTGCTCGAAACCCACCGCGCCCTGCAGGCCCTGCAGCCCGAATACTTCAGCGTCACCTTCGGTGCCGGCGGCAGCACCCAGGCCCGCACCGTCGAGGCCGTCACCAACCCGACCGCCGCCGGCTCGGGAAGTGGCCCCCACCTGACCTGCGTGGGCGCCACCCGCGACAGCATCCGTGAACTGCTGGACGGCTACCGCGCCCAGGGCGTCAAGCGCCTGGTGGCCCTGCGTGGCGACCTGCCCTCCGGCACCATGTCCCTGGGCGACTTCCAGCACGCCTCCGACCTGCGCGTTTCGTGCGCGAGCACAGCGGCGACTGGTTCACCATCGAAGTGGCGGCCTACCCCGAGATGCACCCCAGGCCACCTCGCCCGACACCGACCTGGCGCACTTCGCCGAGAAAGTGGCGGCCGGCAGACTCCGCCATCACCCAGTACTTCTACAACGCCGACGCCTACTTCAGCTTCGTCGAGCGGGGCCCGTGCCGCCGGTGTCACCATCCCCATCGTGCCCGGCATCATGCCCATCCTCAACTACACCCAGCTGTCGCGCTTCCGGACAACTGCGGTGCCGAGATCCCGCGCTGGATCCGCCTGCGCCTGGCCGCCTTCCACGACGACATGGACTCGCTGCGCGCCTTCGGCCATGACGTGGTCGTGGACCTGTGCGACCGGCTGCTGGCCGGCGGTGCCCCCGGCATCCACTTCTACACCATGAACCAGGCCGGCCCCTGCGCCGCCATCTGGCAGGCGCTCAAGCGCTGACTCTTCCCCGGGCACCGGCTCCGTGCCGGTGCCCTGCTGCGCCCACCCCTCCCCGCGCCCCCCTACCTCTTCCTGCGGTCTTCCCGACCGTCTCCCCAAGCCAATTCCCCGGCAAGTTCCCCGGCAAGTTCCACCGGCCACTTTTCCCGGCCACCGCCCTCGTCCATCGCACCGCCCCTGGCGGCCAGACACCCCGGCTCCACACAGCCTCCCTCCATGCCCGCACGTCCCATGCGGATCCGTGCATCGGCGACACCCCATACCCGGCATGCCGCCCGTCAGCCCCTGCCGGCCGACGCGGACCTGAGCGCGCGCCATCCTGTCCCGGCTCGCTAAGATGCTCCTCCCGGATCCTCCCTTTCGGATCCGTGTTGCAGGCCACTTCCCCGTGAAGGACCGTCAACCTGGAGCATTCCCTTGTCCACCGTAGTCGACCAGACGATACCGGCCACCCCGCCGATGACGGCCAATCGCCGTTACCGGATCGCCGTCCAGGATCTGCGACTGAACATGTTCGTCGTGGAGCTGGATCGGCCGTGGCTCGACACGCCCTTCCTGCTGCAGGGGTTCCTGATCGACGACCAGGTGGAACTGGACACCCTGGCGCGGTACTGCAACTACGTCTACGTCGACCTCGAACTGTCCTCGCCCAGCGTGGCCATGGACATCCGTGTGGCCGACGCCAATCTCGGGCGCCTGTCCGAGACCCGGCCCATGCCCAATGCCATCGTGCATGAGCCCCCGACATCGCCCACCACCATCATCCACGCACACAGTGCGCCCAACAGCGTGCCGGCACCGGCCGCCCCTGGCCCCCTCGAGCCTCGATGCGGCGCTCCAGATCGGCCTCGGCCGCGAAGAAGCCGCTGGAATACGAGGAACCCAGGACCCGCATCCTGGCGCTGCTGCGCCCCGGCCGCCCCGGCGCTACAAGCCGCGCACCGACGCCAGCGTCTCGCGCGAGACGCGCCAGCGCTTCCGGCAGATGGTCAAGCAGACCGCCAACTCCCCCAAGGACAACGACCAGGGATGCTGGAGCGGATGCTGTTCTGGATCACCGACCACCTGGCCCAGAGCCGCGAGCTGGAGCAGCACAGGCGCACCATCCAGCAGATTCCCGAGCTGAAGGGCTCCGGCATCAAGCTGACCCGCTATGAAGTGCGTCGGCCCATGGAGGCGGAACTGCCGCGCGCCCGGCACGCCTTCAAGTCCGGCGAGACGGCCCTCAACGCACTGATCGAGGACATCCGTCACGGCAACACCCTGGACATGGACGCCGTGGCTGGCGCCGTCGACAGCATGGTCGACAGCGTGCTGGACAACCCCGACGCCATGATGTGGATCGCCCGACTGCGCGAAGAGGACATCCAGGTCTACCACCACGGTGTGCGTGTGGCCCTGTACCTGGTGGCGCTCGGCCGTCACCTGGGCTTTCCGCGTCAGGAACTCAGCTACCTGGGCCAGATCGGCATGCTGGCCGACGTGGGCAAGACCAAGATCCCGCGCCCCTGCTGGAAAAACCCGGCCTGCTGTCGGCGGCCGAATTCAGGGCTGGTCAAGGAACACGTCAACCTGTCGCTGCACATCCTCAACAGCGGCCCCGCACCTGCCGCCGCAGGTGCTGCAGGGGCATCAGCCAGCACCACGAACGCATCGACGGCTCGGGCCACCCAATCAGCTCAAGGGCGACAAGATCAGCATCTACGGCAAGATGGCGGCCATCGCCGATTCCTTTGCCGCGCTGATCACCCCCTGCCCCTACGCCAAGGCCTCCGCCCCGCAGGATGCCCTGATGAACCTGTACGAATGGAGCGGCACTCGTTCCATGAACCGCTCGTCGAGCAGTTCGTGCAGGCCATCGGCGTCTTCCCGGTCGGCAGCCTGGTGGAACTGTCCAGTGGCGAAGTGGCGGTCGTCATTGCCCACAACCGCGTGCGCCGACTGGAACCGCGTGGGTGCTGGTGCTGTCGGAACCCGACAAGACGCCGCTTGAAGTGCCCATCGAGCGCGACCTCTACCAGGAATCGAAGGACAGCCGTGGACGACAGAAAAATCCTGCGAATCGTGCGCAGGGCTGCCCGCCGGCACCCACGGATTCAAAGCTGCAGGACTATTACCTCGATGAGGTCCAGACCCAGCATGGAAGCACCGCTCAATCAGCGCCTGACGCCCAATGAACTGCTGGCCCACGGGCAGCAACTGCTCAGCCGCAAGGCACCGGGCCAGCCTCTCCTGCTCACCATCGGCCTGAACCGTTCGACCAGCTGCAGGCCCTGGCGCGCGACCCGCACGCCAACCTGGTGCTGGGCGAGATCATCAAGCGCATCGGCAAGCGCCTGCGCGCTGAAGACCGCGTGGCCACCGCTGCTTTCGACGAGATCTGGATCCTCATTGCCAACGTGCTCAACGAAGCCGTCGCCACCACCGTGGCCACCGCCTTCCGCGAAGCACTGTACGTGCCCATCCACATCCCGCTGCAGAACTCGCAGACCCTCACCGCCCAGCTGCAGCCCATCATCGGTGGCGCCTGGAGCCGCAGCAGCACCGTCAGCATTGGCGGCCTGCTGCAGGGGCGCCTGGGATGCACGCCAGCTGGCTGCCGAGCGCGAGGAACGGCTGCTGGTGCAATGCATCGGCGCCGATGACAACGCCGCGCGCATGGCCGAGATCGAGACCGCCCTGCGCCGTCACCTGTTCAGCAACGACCTGGAAGTGCATTTCCAGCCGCAGATCGACCTGGCCACCAACCAGTGTCATGCCGCCGAGGCGCTGATCCGCTGGCCGCGCAACCACCCGCTGCAGGTCAGCCCCGCCATGATCGCCTCCATCTGCGACGACCGCGGCATGATCGGCCAGCTCACCCAGTTCGTCATCAACACCGTGCTGCGCCAGCAGATGATGTGGCAGGCCCAGGGCATCGACCTCAGCATCGGCATCAACCTCTCGGCCAAGACCGCCAACGACCCCGGCTTTGCTGCCCAGGTCGCCCAGGCCTGCGAGACCTGGAGCCTGTCGCCCACCCGCCTGCTGTTCGAGCTGACCGAAGACTCGATCGTGCGCAACGAACGCGCCACCATCGAGTGCATGCACGCCCTGCGCAACATCGGCCGCGAACTGTCCATCGACGACTTCGGCACCGGCTACTCGTCGTTCGCCTACCCGCGCCAGTTCCCGTGCACGAACTGAAGCTCGACCGCGTGTTCATCCAGAACCTGGTCAACGACCGCGGTGACCAGCAGATCGTCAAGGCGCTGATCGACCTGGCCCACGCCTTCGACCTGCGCGCCCTGGCCGAAGGCGTCGACGACCCGGCCGCCGTCCACATGCTGCGCGAATTCGGCTGCGACCGCGTGCGGGGCTTCCTGTACGCCCGCGCCCCTGCCCGCTGACGAACTGATCCCCTGGATCCAGCGCTTCAATCAGGGCGAGGCCATGGCCACGATGCAGCGCGACGGCGTCAGCAGCATCGACAGCGGCATGTCCCAGACATCCGGCGCCCACGAGCTGGTCTCGGCGCTGATCGTAAGCCACCCCACGCGCTGCCGGTCGTGCGGAACGCCGGCAGCGCCAGCGTCGAGTCATAGAAGCCGCCCCCCATACCCCAGCCGGTAGGGGCGGCCGTCCAGCACCCTGGAAGCCCACGCACGGAATCACCAGCACATCGGGCACCACCGTCTCGTCCGTCTCGGGCACCTGCACCCCGAAGGCAGCCGTGCGCAACGGCGCCCTCGGCATCCCACACCCGGAACGTCAACGGCCTCGTTCCTGCCTCGTCACCACCGGCAGCGCCAGCCGCCGCCCCTGCGCCCGCCACTGCGCATAGCAGGCCGAAAGATCCGGTTCGCCCGGATCGGCAGATAAACGCCGATATTGTCCGCACTTTGCAACAGATCGGCCTCCAGCAATTGCTGGCACAGTAAGGTGTCGAGATGCACGCGCCCAGCCTGCGCCATGTCCGAGCGCAAGGTCAGCAGCTGCTGCCGCAGCGCCTTGCGTGCTATGCTGGATTCGGAAGATTTGTCCACATGAACATTCTAAACGCGGTGCGCGGCCAGCCCTGGCCCGCAAGACCCTGGTCCCTGTCCTCTGCTGGCTGCCCTCTGCACGCTGCACGCACGCACCGCGCTGCCCGACACGCCGCCCGGCACCGCCCCGGCCTCCGCTCGAAGCCGCCCCGGACCTCACCCCCGCTGACCTCGACCACCAGCGTCCCCTCCCCATCCGACGACGGTGCCGGCACGCTGGGCGCCAGCACCCTGCAGCCCGGCGTCTCCAGCATCCTGGCGCGGCTCTCGCCCGCCATCATCTACGTCCCGCCCGTCGTCACCGACCCCGTGGACCTGGCCATCTCTGGACGCCCGCAAGGCCATGCAGGCCAACAACCTGGCCGCCTTCGACACCGCGGCAGCCCTCGTTCCCGCGCGGCCATGCCCCTGTCCAGCTACCTCGACTACTGGCGCCTTCGCATCCGTCTGGCCGCCAGCGACGCGACCGATGCCGAGTACCTGGCCGTCAGCGCCGACGCCCTGCGCCTACCTGAAGCAGTTCCCCGCACCCTCACGGCCGACCTGCTGCGCCGCGACTGGATGCTGGCCGCCGGCCGCCGCCAGGACTGGGCCACCATCGACGCCCTCTACCCGGCCTGGACCCTGAAGGACGAGAGCGCCCCCGAATGCCTGGCCAGCCTCTCGGCCCTGTCCCGCCTCGAAGAAGGCAGACATCCGGGCGCTGCCACCCTGCGGCACGCCACCGGCCTGCTGCTGCAGCCCCAGGCCCTCAACAGCAGCTGCACTGCCCTGCTGCAGACCCCTGGCCGAGCACGAATGGCTCACCCCGGCCCAGCGCCAGCAGCGCCTGAACCTGGCCCTCGAAATCAACAACCCCGCCGAGATCCGCCAGGCCGTCGCCCTGCTGCCGCAGCCGCCCGACGACCAAGGCCCTGGATCTGGCCCTGAACAAGCCCTGCCCAGCTGCTGAACGCCACCGCCCTCCTGGCGCCCACGGCCAAGGCGCCCCTGCGCAGCGCGGCCATCACGCAACCCGGCATCCGGACGGCCAGCCATCACAGCCAGACATCTGCCCACCTCATCCCTGCCGACGGCCGCCAGCGCGCCACCGTGCTGACCGTCGCACAGCGTAGAGGCCCATCCGCGAAGCAGCACCGCCCGCAAGAGCACCAGCGCCGCCAAGGCCGCTGGCCGGACAAAAGGCATCCCTGGCCACCTCCGGCAGCAAGGGCGCCATCTCCCGCACACAAGGCGACCCACAAGACCACCCAGGGCGCGCACCGAAATCCGGCGCCCACCGCAAGGCAGGCGCCGCGGCCCTGCCACCGCAGCAGCCGCCAGCAAGGCGGCTGCCCGCACCCGCTCACCCCGGTGCTGGCCCGCATCGCCCTCGTGCGCCTGGCCCGGCAGGACCCGGCCCGCGCCGCTGCCCTCATGGACGCCGGCAAGACCCCGACGGCCGTACCCTGAAACTGGGCGCCGCCGACCGCGCCTTCGTCTGGTCGCAGATCGCTGCCGCCGGCATGTTCCGCCTCGACCCCCAGGCCCCGCCTGGGCCGAACACGCCCGGAATGCCGCCATCAGCGACCACACCCGCGTCTGGCTGGCCCGCGCCGCCCCGGCCGAACAGGACTGGACCGGACTGGAGCGCATCCTCCGCGCCATGGATCCCGCCCTGCGCCAAAGCCCCACCTGGACCTACTGGCACGGCCGCGCCCAGGACGCCCTGGGCACATCACAAGCAGGCGCGCCACATCTTCCAGGGCCTGGCCACACGGCACGACTACTACGGCAAACTGGCCCGTGAAGAACTGGCCCTGCCCCCGGCCGCCCTGCCCACCCCCAAGGCAGCCCCGGACAGCCTCGTCAAGGCCATGGATGACAACGACGGCATCCGTCAGGCCATGGCCTTCACGCCCTGGGCTTGCGCGGCGAAGGCAACCGCGAATGGAACTTCCAGATGCGCGGCCGCAATGAACAGGAGCTGCGCGCCGCCGCCACCTGGGCTGCACGCCACGGCCTGCTCGACCGCGCCATCAACACCGACGAACGCATCCTCACCGGCCAGGCCGACTACAGCCTGCGCTTCCCCACGCCCTTCGCCGAACAGCTGCTGACCATCACCAGCCAGCATGCCATCGACCCCTGCCTGGGTCTACGGCCTCATCCGCCAGGAATCCCTGCTTCGTCATGCAGGCCCGCTCCCACGTCGGCGCCTCCGGCCTGATGCAGATCATGCCCGACACCGCCCGCTGGGTGGCCCGCCAGATGGGCAACACCACCCTACCAGGCCGGCCAGATCGACGACCTCACCACCAACCTCACCTTCGGCAGCTACTACCTCAAGCGTGCCCTGGACGACCTGAGCGGCTCGCCCGTCCTGGCCACCGCCGGCTACAACGCCGGCCCCCGCTGCGCCTGCACACCTGGCGTGCCAGCCTGTCACGCCCCTGGAAGGCGCCATCTTCACCGAACTCATTCCCTTCACTGAAACCCGCCACTACGTGAAGGCCGTGCTCTCCAACACCGTGGACTACGCCACCTCTTCTCCGGCCAGCCCCAGTCGCTCAAATCTTGGCTGGCCACCATCACGCCACAACCGCTGGGGGTGGCACAGTTGCCATAATCTCGGCAACGGCCATCGAGGCATGGTCGAGACACCCGGAAGCCCCGGCCCCCTCCCTCCCAGCAGGAAACGTCATGACCGCCCCGATGCCCGTGCCCCCAGTTCCAGATCTACCGCGTCGGCGGCTCCGTCCGTGACGAACTGCTGGGACTGCCCGCCGGCGACCGCGACTGGCGGTGGTGGGGCGCCACGCCGGAACAGATGCTGGCCCAGGGCTTTCAGGCCGTCGGCAAGCGACTTCCTGTCTTCCTGCACCCCGGAGCCACGAGGAATACGCGCTGGCCCGCACCGAGCGAAGACTGCGCCCGGCTACAGGGCTTTGCTGTGCATTTCTCACCGGATGTCACGCTGGAAGACGACCTGCTGCGCCGTGACCTCACCATCAACGCCATCGCCCGTGCCGCCGACGGCAGCCTTGTCGACCCCTTCCACGGACAGGCCGACATCCAGGCCCGGGTTTTCCGCCACGTCAGCCCCGCCTTCCGCGAAGACCCCGTGCGCATCCTGCGCCTGGCCCGCTTCGCCGCCCGCTTTCCCGACTTTCACCATCGCCCCCTGAAACCCTGGCGCTGATGCGCGAAATGACGGCCGCCGGCGAAGTCCATGCCCTGGTGGCCGAGCGTGTCTGGCAGGAACTCTCCCGGGGACTGATGAGCCAGCGGCCCTTCGCGCATGCTGCAGGTCCTGACCAGGCCCATGCGCTGCGCATCCTCCTGCCCTCTGCCCGCACCGGATACCCAGCCCGACTGGCTGAAGGCCCTGGATGCCAGCGCCGCGGCTCCACGATCCACCGCCCGTGCGCTTTGCCATCCTGATGGCGGGCATGACCATTCCGGCAGAATCCGTATCGGACTCGGGCGCCAGGCAAATATTCCTCAACCAGCCTCACCCACCGTCTCCGGGAACATAGATAAAACCAGAGCGGCGAAATCCGTCACCGAACAGGCCAAGGCCCTGCGCGCCTCCAACGAGATGCACGGATGCCGCCACACGATTAGCCAGCGAAATACTCGGGCCCCATCCCGCAGGCGGCACGCCAATGGTTCCTGTCGCCCGAACGTCAGGACGCCGAAGCCCTGCTGGCCCTCTTCAACCGACACGACGCCTGGCGTCGTCCGGAGCGGCTTCGGCTGCTGATGACCGTCGCACAGCGGCTGGCCTTGCCCGATCATCCGACACAGGTTGCCGAACCCGGTCAGGCCGTCTCCCTCATGCCGGGAGAGCGACTCGAAGCAGCACGCCCGTCCCGGACAAGGCGACAGTCCGTCATCACCTGCCACCGTCAATGGCATGTCCGGAACAATTTCACAAGATTCGGTTTCGAACATCATCCATCGCATTGAACAGGCACTTGCCGTTGCAGCCGCGGTCGACACTGGGCGTCATCGCCCGACAGCATCAGGCCAACCCTGGCGCCATCCGCGCTGCCATTGATGACGCCCGGCGTGAAGCCATTTCGGGCTACCTGGCATCCAGGTCATGACAGGCAACAGACGCCCAACCTGTCGTCCATTCCTTTTCACGCATCGCGGGCTGCCACCATACGATACAATCCCGCCCGCCAGACCACTGGCATGAAGCGCGCATGAACGTGTCCGCCATCCCGCATGGCAGCGCGTGTCCATGACACGGCTTCCGGGGCATTCCGCCCCCGTGGTTCGAAAAAACGCCCACGTTAAAAACTAGGGAAGACCTGAACACATCCCCCTTCCGGGCAGCATTCGCCCCGGGTCACAGGCAGGATCCGTTCGGGAACGCCCAGAGGATCCTTCCATGTCATCCCCCAGAAAGCCGCCGTGATCTTCTCCGGCGGGCAGGGACTCGACCACCTGTCTCTTCCTGGCACTGCGCGAGTTCGGCCAGGGCAACGTCGAGGCCATCACCTTCCTGTACGGCCAGCGCCATGCCATCGAGCTGGACAAGGCGCGCTGGATCGCCGAAGACCTTTGGCGTGAAGCAGACGGTCATCGACACGTCGGTCATCAAGGCCATCACCCACAACGCGCTGCTGGACGAAAGCGCCACCATCGCGCAGGAAGACGGCCAGCCTCCCAACACACTTTCGTGGACGGGCGCAATGCGCTGTTCCTGCTGTATGCCGCCATCCATGCCAAGGCGCAGGGCATCCGCACGCTCTACACCGGCGTGTGCGAGACCGATTTCAGCGGCTACCCGGATTGCCGTGATGTCTTCGTGAAGTCGATGAACGTCACGCTGAACCTGCCATGGACTACGCCTTCGACATCCGCACGCCACTGATGTGGCTGACCAAGAAGGACACCTGGGCGCTGGCTGACCGGCTGGGCGCTTCGACTCACATCCGCCAGCACACGCACACCTGCTATCTGGGCGTGGAAGGCGGCTGCGGCAATGCCCCAGCTGCGTGCTGCGCGAGCGCGGCCTGCACGAATACCTGACGAAACGCGATGCCGACGCAGGCGAAGGAGCAGCACCATGCTTAAGATCGCCAAGGAATTCAGCTTCGACATTGCGCACATGCTGGATGGTCACGACGGCAAGTGCAGAAACCTGCACGGGCACACGTATCCGCTGCAGGTGGAAGTCGGCGGCCCGCTGCACGCCAGCGGCCCCAAGGCCGGCATGGTGATGGACTATGCCGACCTGAAGGAGATCGTGAAACGCCACGTGGTCGACCCGATGGACCACGCCTTTCTACGACACCGGCAGTCCGCGCGAATGCCGGGTGGCCTACGCTGCTGCAGGAACTGGATTCCAAGGTTCATGGCCTGCCCATACGCACCACGGCCGAGAAACATTTCGGCCCATATCTTTCATGTCCTTCAGGACCAGGGCCTTCCGTCAGCCTCATCCGCCTGTGGAAACCCCCACTTCCTATTGCGAGTACAGCGGATGAACACCGAACAGCACATGGCCGCAGGCAAGCCGGTCACGCCGCCGCACCCGGTGATCCCGCTGTCGGTCGAGACACCGGCACGCGCTGCAACCAGCCGTCGGCAGGAACCTGCCACCTTCTGGATACGCCCCACCGCATCGTCGAGATCTTCGAGACACTGCAGGGCGAGGGTTTCAACACCGGCATGCCCAGCGTCTTCATCCGCTTCGGTAAATGCAATCTGGCCTGCCCGTGGTGCGACACCGACTACAACCGCTTCGGCACCATGACGCTGGGAGACATCCTGGCGAAGGTCCGGACATTCTCGGCACGCAACGTCATCATCACCGGCGGGGAACCCACCATCCAGCCTCACCTGGAGCGACTGCTGGACTGCCTGAAGGCCGAAGGGCATTTTTCTGGCCATCGAGACCAACGGCCCTGAAGCCGGTGCCACCGCAGATCGACTACATCGCCACCAGCCCGAAGCGCCCTCTATCAGCGGGCCTACGTGAAGCGCCACATCAAGTTCCGCCCACGAGGTGCGCATCGTGGTGGATGGTGACGTGCGCGACTTCTGCGCCCAGATCGAGGACAGCATCCGGGCCGACCGCTACTATCTGTCGCCCTGCGAGGTGGATGGCCGGATGAACATGCTGGAAACCATCACCCAGCTGGGGCAGCTCAACCAGCGGCCCGGCCGCCCCCGGTGGCAGCTCAGCATCCAGACCCACAAGCTGGCTGGCATCGAGTGACGGCCCTCACACCGCCCTGTTTCCGCCAAAGCCCAGCACCGAGGCCGCTTCACGCAGATTCTTCTCGAAGGCAATCACCTTGAAGAGTTCGCCCATCTCGGCCTCGGAGATCAGCTGCTGCACCGCCTGAGCCTGGGCGAACCAGAAGCTTTCGGGCTCGCGCGGCAGGTCGGCCAGCTCGTCCAGCAGGCCGGCATTCAGCAGGAAGGCTGCCATCGAGGTGTAGCCCACCAGCGAGAAGCCCTCGGCCGTGGCCGCCCGGGCCAGCGCGGTGAAATCCACGTGCGCCGTGATGTCGCTCAGCCCCGGCCACAGGAAGGGATCGGCGTGACTGCGGTGCCGGTAGTGGCACATCAGCGTGCCCTGATCCCGCTGCGGGTGGTAATACTCGGGTTCAGCAAAAGCCGTAGTCCAGCAGCATCACCACGCCGGCCGTCATGCAGTCGGCCAGCGTCCGCATCCAGGCTTGCTGCGCCGGACAGATTTCCGACCGGTAGGGACTGTGCCACTGGACCCCTTCCGGCCCCAGCCGGTTGCGCAGTGCGGTCACGGTTTCCGTCAGCACCGAATCGGCCGGGCGCGGCGCCCAGGCAAACCGGCCGTCCACCCACGCCACTCCCATCTCCTGCAGATCCGCCTCCGCGTCGGCCTGCCACTCGAACAGCTGCACCGGCATGGCGTCCAGCAGCTCATTGGCCACCACCACACCGGCAAAGCTTTCCGGGAAGGTATCCAGCCATCCCACCCGGTCCATCAGGCCCGGGGCCAGGCTCTTCAGGGTCTGACGCTGGTGCTCGCGGCGTTCGGCCGACAATTCCAGAATCAGATAACGCACGTCATGGTGCCCCACGTTGTCCAGCGCATTGAGCAGCTGCGCAGCCAGCATGCCGCTGCCACCGCCCACTTCCAGCACCACCTGGCCGTGGCCCGCCAGCGCCGGATCCTTCAGCCACGGGGAGACCTGCCGGGCCAGGGTGGCCCCTGAAGAGCGGCGTGAGCTCCGGCGCCGTCACGAAGTCGCCTGCCGCGCCGAAGACCTGGCCGGGGTTGCTGTAATAGCCCAGACCCGGCTCGTAGAGCGCCATTTCCATGTAGCGCAAAGCTCAGCCAGCCACCGTGGCGCGCAATCTCGGCCGCGATGCGGGACGACAGTTCCTGGCTGACCGCCAGGGCCCTCGCGGTCGGGCACGGGCAGGGCAGACTCGACGCGGGAATGAGACAGGGACATGACGGCACCATCCAGGAAAGAAGCCGAGCGCAACGCCGGCCGATAACATGCACCCCTCATGCTACAGTGCCCCGCCATGGAACACGCCCGTCCACTCTTCTGCCTTTGCAGGGTCTCCCGTCGACAACAGGGTGGCCTCTGCCGACACACGCGCCACCGCCACGACGGGATCCGCGGCTTCGCCACGCGTCGCGCTGGTCACCGGGGCGGGCAGCGTCTGGGCCGCGCCATTGCCCCTGGCCTCGCGCAGGATGGCTGGGACATCGGCGTGCATTGCCGTGATTCCGTGGTCGAGGCGGAAACAGACTGTGAAAGACATTCAGGCACTGGGTCGTCGGGCCGTGGTGCTCCAGGCCGACCTGACGATGCTGGCCCGTGCCAGACGCTGGTGCCCCGTCTGGCGGATGCGCTCGGCCCCGTCTCCGGGCTGGTCAACAGTGCTTCGCGCTTTGAATACGACGACATCCGCTCGTTCACGCCCGAGAGCCTGCACGAGCATCTGCTGCCCAACCTGATGGCGCCGCTGCTGCTGGCCCAGTCCCCGGTCAGCCAGCTGCCTGCAGCACCGGTTCAGGCATCATCGTCAATCTGCTGGACCAGAAGCTCTTCAACCTGAATCCGGACTTCCTGTCGTACACGCTGTCCAAGGCCGCCCTGTCGGCAGCCACCACCATGCTGGCGCAGGCGCTGGCGCCCCGGATGCGTGTCGTGGGCGTGGCGCCGGGCCTCACGCTGCCCAGCTACCTGCAGGACGAGGCCGCATTTGCCCACGCGCACCGCACGCTGTCGCCGCTGGGCGCGTCCAGCACGGTCCAGGACGTTGCCGATACCGTGGTCTTTGCCATGAAAACCCGCTCGATCACCGGCACCACGCTGCTGGTCGACGGCGGCCAGCACCTGCTGGGCCTGCCGCGTGATGCCAGCCTGATGGACGGAACGCCCCCACGGGTCGCTGACACGCCCGCCCCACGTGCTTTTTTTGCTAAAAGGCGGACCACATGGGGCGCAAAATCCGTCACCCGGCCCCTAAAGCCGCTATGATTGCGTCCTCGGAAAGGTATGGACCTGCCTTCGCAGCGCAGCCATTCCTGACGGATGTCCTGCCCGGCAGGACGCCCTGGCCGGACGCGATGTCCGGTCCCTTCGTTTCCGGTCGCCCCTCCTTCCATCGCCGACGATCACGACGCCATGCAGGCCAGCCATTCCCAGCCCGCCGAGAGCGCCAGCTACGCAGACCGGCCAGCCACCCAGACCATCCGGATCGACGAGATCCGTCGTCCCGGCACGGGCCGGCTGCCCACGCAGGAAAGCCCGCTGGACGAGAAGCAGGCGGCCTGGCTGGGCGGACTGGACGCTTCACGGTGATGCCGACGCAGGCGCCCCCTCGGGCAGTCAGGGTGGCTCCGTCCCCGCCGCCGGCCGGGCCTCGGCAGGCCACCCCGCCGTGCGCGCCTGCCGCATCGCGCCCCGCCCTGCGCGACACCCGGCGCGAGGACCACGAGAACAACAAGCTCTCCAAGCGGCTGTACCGGCTCACCGGCCAGGCCATCGCCGACTACGACATGATCGGCCCGAACGACCGGGTGATGGTCTGCCTGTCGGGCGGCAAGGACAGCTTTGCCATGCTGGACATCCTGCTCGGGCTGCAGAAGCGCGCGCCGGTGCCCTCTCCATCGTGGCGGTGAACCTCGACCAGCGCCAGCCGGGCTTTCCGGTCGACGTGCTGCCCAACTACCTGCAGAAGCTGGGCGTCGAATATCACATCGAGACGGAAGACACCTACAGCACGGTGCAGCGGGTCATCCCCGATGGCAAGACCAAGTGCTCGCTCTGCTCGCGGCTGCGGCGTGGCATCCTGTACCGGGTGGCCTCCGAGCTGGGCGTTGACGCGCATCGCGCTGGGCCACCACCGCGACGACATCCTGGCCACGTTCTTCCTGAACCTCTTCTATGGCGGCCAGCTCAAGACCATGCCGGCTAAGCTGGTGTCGGACGACGGCCGCCATGTGGTCATCCGGCCGCTGGCCTATGTGGAAGAGAAGGATCTCATCCGCTGGGCCGAGGTCAGGAATTTCCCTGATCATCCCCGCAACCTGTGCGGAAGCCAGCCCAACCTGGAAGCGCGCCGAGACCAAGGAGCTGCTCAAGTCCTGGGAAAAGCGCTTCCCGGTCGCCTGGAAACGATCTTTTTCCTCTCTGGGCAGGGTGCGTCCGTCCCACCTGATGGACCGCACCCTGTACGACTTCAACACTCTGCGCACCGGCGACGACGCCGAGGATTGAGGTGAACGGACCCATCTCCTGGTTTTTCCAGCACGCGCCGGCTGATCCGGATCCTCTGGACGGTCCGCCGCTTTCGGCCTGGACGAACTGGTGGTCAGCGGCGCTGCAGCAGCTCGCGCTCGCCGTGGCTTCTGCGCATGACGCGCTGGCTGCGGATGGGCACCATCCGCGAACCGCGCGGGTGCGCCTGCGGATGGCCTTCGAGAGCCTGGGGCCGATCTTCGTGAAGTTCGGCCAGGTGCTGTCCACCCGGCGCGACCTGCTGCCGCCCTGACATCGCCAACGAACTGGCCCTGCTGCAGGACCGGGTTCCGCCGTTCCCCGGCCGATCGGGCCGTGGCCGAGATCGAGCGCGGCTGGAGATGCTGCTGGAGCAGGCCTTTCGCCGAGTTCGGCCGCGAGCCCATCGCCTCGGCCTCCATCGCCCAGGGTGCACCGTGCCCGCCTCGCACGACGGCACCCAGGTGGCCGTGAAGGTGCTGCGCCCGGGCATGCTGGACGTGATCGAGGACGACCTGAGCCTGCTGCGCACCGGCGCCACGCTGGCCATGCGCCTGTCGGCCGACGCCCGGCGGCTGCGCCCTCATGGAAGTGGTCGACGAGTTCGACCACCACCTGCACGACGAGCTGGACCTGGTGCGCGAGGCGGCCAACGCCAATCAGCTCAAGCGCAACTTCGAGGGCTCCACGCTGCTGCGCATCCCGCAGATGTACTGGGACCACTGCCGCCGCAACGTGCTGGTGATGGAGTGGGTCGACGGCATCCCCATCGGCCAGCTCGACCGCATGCGCGCGGCCGGCATCGACCTGGAAAAAGCTCTCGCGTGATGGCGTGGAGATCTTCTTCACGCAGGTCTTCCGCGACGGTTTCTTCCACGCCGACATGCACCCGGGCAACATCCTGGTGGGCAACGGGACCGGACGACTTCAATCGCTACATCGCGCTGGACTTCGGCATCGTCGGCACGCTCTCCGACCATGACAAGCGCTACCTGGCGCAGAACTTCCTGGCCTTCTTCAAGCGTGACTACTGCCGGGTGGCCGAGCTGCACATCGAGTCCGGCTGGGTACCGCCCAACACCCGGGCCGAAGAGCTGGAAGGCGCCGTAGCGTGCCTGCTGCGAGCCGGTGTTCGACCGGCTGCTGCGCGAGATCTCGCTGGGCATCGTGCTGATGCGCCTCTTCCAGGCGTCGCGCCGCTTCAACGTCGAGATCCAGCCCCAGCTGGTGCTGCTGCAGAAGACGCTGCTCAACATCGAGGGCCTGGGCCGCAGCTCAACCCCGACCTGGACCTGTGGGTCACGGCGCAGCCCATCCTGGAAGTCTTCATCAAGCAGCAGGTGGGCTGGCAGGGCTTTTGACAACAAGGTCCGTCAGGAAGCGCCCCGCTGGGCACAGCTGGTGCCCGAGCTGCCGCGCCTGCTGCATGCGCCCTGAAAGCCCAGGCCGAGCCGGCCTTGGACCCCGCCCACAAACGCCTGCTGGAACACATCGAACGGGGCCAGCGAAGAACGTTGCGCTGGCTGCAGGTGGGCATCGTGCCCTGGCCATCATCCTGGCCCCTGCAGATCTGGCGCTATCTCAACCAGCCCCTGGCACCGCCGTCCGCCGGCGCGCGGTGCCGTCCCAGATTCTCCTGACCCTTCGTCGCCGGGCCTGTCGGGCCCATTCCGTTCCTCCTCCGCTTTCCAGGAGATCCCCATGCTCGTTACCCTGGTTGCCTGCTATTTCGCAGTGACGATCTGCATCGGGTTCTACGCCGCACGGCGTGTCAAGAATTCGGCCGACTCATCTGGTCGCCGGGCGCAGTCTGCCGCTCTACATGAACACGGCCACCGTGTTCGCCACCTGGTTCGGCGCCGAGCTGATCCTGGCCGTCTCGTCCACCCTTCCTGAAGGAAGGCCTGCAGGGCGTGGTGGGTGACCCCTTCGGGGCCGCCTTCTGCCTGATCTTCGTGGCGCTCTTTCTGGCCGCCCCTACTACCGGCTGAAGCTGATGACGGTGGGCGACTTCTACAAGAGGCGCTACAACCGCACGGTCGAGCTGGCCTCGGCGGCCGCCATCTCCATCTCGTACCTGGGCTGGAGCTCGGCCAACCTGGTGGCGCTGGGCATCGTCATCCACACCGTGTCGGGCAACGCGATCACGCTGGAACAGGGCATCGTGCTGGGCGCCGTCATCGTGGGCGTCTACACGCTCTTCGGCGGCATGTGGTCGGTGGCCTTCACCGACCTCTTCCAGACCGTGATCATCGTGGCCGGGCTGATCTACATCGCCTGGATGCTGGCCGGCATGGCGGGTGGTGTCGACAAGGTGGTGGCCACTGCGCAGGCCTCCGACCGCCTGAAATTCTTCCCCGGCGCCTCACTGCACGACTGGCTGGGCTTCATCGCCGCCTTCGTCACCATGGCACTGGGCTCGGTGGCGCAGCAGGACGTGTTCCAGCGTGTCACCTCGGCCCGCACCGAGAAGATCGCCCGGCAGGGCACGCTGCTGGGTGGCTCGCTGTACCTGCTGATGGCCTTCATCCCGATGTTCATCGCCGTCTCGGCACTCCTCATCGACCCCGCCATGGTCCGGCAGATGCTGGCCAGCCAGAACGATTTCCAGCAGGTGCTGCCAACGCTGATCCTGCAGCGCACGCCGCTCTTTGCCCAGGTACTGTTCTTCGGCGCCCTGCTCTCGGCCATCCTGTCCACGGCCAGCGGCACGCTGCTGGCCCCCACCGCCGTCATCACCGAGAACGTCATCCAGCCGCTGTGGGGCCACAAGCTGTCCGACCGCAAGATGCTGGTGCTGCTGCGCCTCATCCTGATCGGCTTCACCTGCTGCGTGACGCTGTTCGCCTTGCAAAAGTGAATCGTCCATGTATCAGATGGTTCAGGATGCTTACAAAGTCACCCTGGTTGCCGCCTTCACGCCGCTGATCTTCGGCATGTTCTGGCGCCGTGCCACCCCGCAGGGCGCGCTGCTGTCATGTTCTGTGGCGTGGTGGCCTGGCAGTACGCCGAGCACTTCATGTCCGATGCGCTGGTGCCCGCGCAGCTGGTGGGCCTGGGCAGCGCCATCGTCGGGATGGTCGTCGGCTCTGCTGGGCCCCCACGCTGCTGGGCGGCCAGGGACACCCGAGATCGTCGACCCTGGCCCGCCAGCCCGAGGTGGCCGACAACCCGCCGGCCTGAGCGGCTTCCGGGGCTGCAAACGGTAACAAGTCGGTGTGCAGAACCCCTTGGTTGCACCATTACTTCACGGCAGGATCAGTCGTTTCGGCATACACTGCTGGCCTGCATGTCGTGGCCACCTGACATCGGCACGCAACATGGCCCCCGCACAATGGAGCCATGCCCTAGGGTGCATGGTTGTTCCAGGCCACGCCTTCCCTGCCCTTCTTTCCTGAATCACCCCAGAAATCCAGATGAACATCGTGATCCTGGCTGCCGGCATGGGCAAACGGATGAACTCCGACCTGCCGAAAGTACTGCATCCGCTGGCCGGCAAGTCCCTGCTCGGCCATGTCGTCGATACCGCCCGCACCCTCGACCCGCAGCGGCTGGTGGTGGTGTATGGCCATGGCGGCGAGCAGGTCCAGGCCGCATTTGCCGGGCAGACCGACGTGCAGTGGGCCCTGCAGTCCCCCCAGCTGGGCACCGGCCATGCGGTGGCCCAGGCCGTCCCGATGCTGGTCGACGACGTGCCCACGCTCATCCTGTACGGCGACGTGCCACTGGTGAAGGCCTCCACCCTGCAGCGCCTGGCCGAGGCCGCCAAGGGCGGCAAGCTCGCGCTGCTGTCTCAGCATGTGGCCGACCCCACCGGCTACGGCCGCGTGGTGCGTGACGCCGCCGGCAACGTCAGCCGCATCGTCGAGCAGAAGGATGCCGACGCCGAGACGCTGAAGATCAACGAGGTCAACACCGGCATCCTGGTCTGCCCCCACCCGGCCGCTCAAGCGCTGGCTCACGGCCTTGAAGAACGACAACGCCCAGGGCGAGTACTACCTGACCGACGTGATCGCCGCCGCCGTGGCCGATGGCACCGGTGTGGTCACGGCGCATCCTGACGCCGAGTGGGAAACGCTGCGCGTCAACAGCAAGACCCAGCTGGCCTTCCTGGAGCGTCGCCACCAGCGCAACCTGGCCGACCGCCTGACCGACAGCGGCGTCATGCTGGCCGACCCCGACCGCATCGACATCCGCGGCACGCTGGAATGCGGCCGTGACGTGTTCATCGACGTGGGCTGCGTCTTCGAGGGCACCGTCCGGCTGGGCAAGGGCGTGAAGATCGGCCCCAACTGCGTGCTGAAGGACTGCACGCTGGCCGACGGCACCCAGGTGCAGGCCATGTCGGTGATCGACAGCGCCGAGGTGGGCGCACAGGGCCGCATCGGCCCCGTTCGCTCGCCTGCGCCCCGGCACGAAGCTGGGCGAGGACAGCCACATCGGCAACTTCGTCGAGCTCAAGAACGCCACCACCGGCACCGGCAGCAAGATCAACCACCCTGTCCTACGTGGGCGATGCCGAGATCGGCTCGCGCGTCAACATCGGCGCCGGCACCATCACCTGCAACTACGATGGCGTCAACAAGCACAAGACGATCATCGAGGATGACGTGTTCGTGGGCAGCGACTCCCAGCTCGTCGCCCCGGTGACGGTCCGACGCGGCGCCACGCTGGCTGCCGGCACCACGCTCACCCGCGAGGCGCCTGCCGACTCGCTGACGCTGAGCCGCGTGCCGCAGACCACCCGGCCCGACTGGAAACGCCCGCAACGCAAGACCAGATGAATCTGGCGGCAGTCCGCCGCGCCAACCCGACAGCAACTAGAGAATCGAAACCATGTGTGGAATCGTTGGTGCCGTAGCACAGCGCAATGTCGTCCCCATCCTGATCGAGGGCCTGCGCAAACTCGAATATCGCGGTTATGACTCCGCCGGTCTGGCCCTGCTCGACCCGGAAGGCCACATGAACCGTGTCCGTGCCGTGGGCCGCGTGGCCGAGCTGGACACCCGCGCCAAGGAAAAGCACGCCGACGCCCCCACCGGCATCGCCCACACCCGCTGGGCGACGCACGGCGGCGTGAACGAGGGCAATGCCCACCCGCACATCTCCACGGGCTCCGACCTGCAGATCTCGGTGGTGCACAACGGCATCATCGAGAACCACGAAGAGCTGCGCAGCGCGCTCAAGGCCAAGGGCTATGAGTTCACCTCGCAGACCGACACCGAAGTGGTGGCACACCTGGTGCACTCTGCTGGTGCTGGGCGGCCTGTCGCTGACCGATGCCGTGGCCAAGGCCATCAAGCAGCTGCACGGCGCCTATGCGCTGGCCGTCATCAGCAGCCGCGAGCCGGGCACCGTCGTGGGTACCCGCCGCGGCTCGCCCCTGCTGCTGGGCGTGGGCGGCGAAGGTTCAGGGCAAGGGGCGAGAACTTCCTCGCCTCCGACACCTCGGCCCTGCTGCAGGTCACCAAGCACGTCATCTACCTGAAGAAGGTGACCTGGCCACGCTCACCTGCAACGGCTACACCATCCGTGACGCGGCCGGCAACGTGGTGACGCGCCCGGTGGTCGAGAGCCAGCTGTCGGCCGATGCGGTCGAGCTGGGCAACTACGACCACTACATGCAGAAGGAGATCTCGAGCAGCCTGGCGCCATCGGCAACACGCTGGAGATGATCGAGTACGCCAGCTCGCTGCAACCGGGCCTGCCCGGCGCCGAGGCCGAAGAGATCTTCAAGCGCACCCGCCGCATCCTGATCCTCGCCTGCGGCACCAGCTATCACGCCGGCATGGTGGCCAAGCTACTGGCTGAATCCATCGCGCGCATCCCCACCGACGTGGAGATCGCCAGCGAATACCGCTACCGCGACCCGGTCCCGCAGGACGAGACGCTTGTCATCACCATCTCGCAATCGGGCGAGACGGCCGACACGCTGGCTGCCCTGCAGCATGCCAAGGGCAACGGCATGACCGACACGCTGTCGATCTGCAACGTGCCGGAATCGGCCCTCATCCGCAACAGCAAGCTGCGCTTCCTGACGCGCGCCGGTCCCGAGATCGGTGTGGCTTCCACCAAAGCCTTCACCACTCAGCTGGCCGCGCTCTTCCTGCTCACCATCGTGCTGGCCAAGATGCGTGCCCACCTGACGCCCGAGCGTGAAGCCGAGCTGCTGGCCCAGATGCGTCACCTGCCGGCCGCCATGAAGCACGTGCTGGCCGTCGAGCCTGCCGTGAAGGAATGGGCCAAGCGCTTTGCCAAGAAGGACCACGCCCCTGTTCCTGGGCCGTGACGTGCACTTCCCCATCGCCATGGAAGGCGCACTGAAGCTGAAGGAGATCACCCACATCCACGCCGAAGCCTATGCTGCCGGCGAGCTCAAGCTACGGCCCGCTGGCCCTGGTCGACTGCCAACATGCCGGTGGTGGTGGTCGCGCCGAAGGATGCGCTCATCGAGAAGCTGAAGTCCAACATCCAGGAAGTGCGTGCCCGTGGCGGCGAACTCTTCGTCTTTGCCGACCGCGACACCCACATCGAGCCGTCGGACTTCGTGCACGTCATCAACCTGGTGGACCATGCCGGTCCCCTGTCGCCGATCCTGCACGTGGTGCCGCTGCAGCTGCTGGCCTACCACGCCGCCCTGGCTCGGGGCACTGACGTGGACAAGCCGCGCAACCTGGCCAAGTCGGTGACGGTGGAGTAACTCCCTCAAGAGAAAAACGGCTCCTTCGGGAGCCGTTTTTCTTTTGATGGGTCGTTCTCACAGGCCCCCGGTTTCCCGGAAAACCTGCTGAGCTCAACATGAAAGGCCGGCTGGCTATGCCCGGTCGCCTTCCTCCGAAGCCTCGAGGCTTGTCGGCAGGCTTTCCGGCGTCCTCCTCCTCTTTCCTGGCCTTGACGTTTTTCACCTCGGCCTCCACCTCAGCGGCCGCCTCGGCCGCTTCTTCAGCCTTGGCCCGCGCCAGCTGTGCCCGCGCCTCAAGCAGCGCTTCCTTGGGCGCATCTTCCACCGTCAGCGCCACCTGGGCCGGCAGCTCGCCATTTTCCAGGGCTTCGTGCACTTCCTCATCCCGGTCACGGTCGGGCGCCACGTACAGATCCCAGGCCACCATGAACAGCGCGGCAATCATCGGCCCGATCACGAAGCCGTTGAGCCCGAAGAGCGACATGCCGCCGATGGTGGAGACCAGCACCACGTAATCGGGCATCTTGGTGTTCTGCCCACCAGCACCGGGCGCAGCACGTTGTCCACCATGCCGATCACGCACACCCCATAGGCCAGCAGCACCACGCCCCTGCCAGGTGGCGCCAGTCGCCAGGAAGTAGAGGGCACCGGCCCCCAGATGAGACCCGAGCCCACGGCCGGCAGCAGAGACAGGAAGGCCATCACCACCGACCACAGGATCACGCCCTGGATGCCCAGCGCCCAGAGGATGATCCCGCCCAGCACCCCCTGCACGATCGCCACGGCCACGTTGCCCTTCACGGTGGCCTTTTCACCACCGCCGAGAACTTGCCCAGCAGATGATTCTTCGGCTCGTCCTCCAGCGGAATGGCACGGTAGAACATGGCGGCCAGCTGCCCGCCATCACGCAGCAGGAAGAAAAAGCACGTACAGCAGCACGCCGGTACTGGCCAGGGCATCCACCGTGTTCTGGCCGATGTTGACGGCCTGCGAGGCCAGGAACTGACCGATCTCGCTGCCACTGTCGGCCAGTCTCCGCTGGATGGACGGCAGGTCCAGCAGCCCCTGGGCATCCAGCATGCGGTGCAGCCAGCCCGGCATGGCCTCGATGATCTTGGCCAGGTACGCCCCGAAGTTCAGCTCACCAGAACGGATGCGGCTGTAGATCTGCGCCCCCTGATTCACCAGCGACATCGTCAGCCCGATCACCGGGATGATCACCATCATGATGACCGCACCCAGCGTGATGAACGTGGCCGTGTTGGGACGCTGCGGCATGCGTCGCATCAATGCCCGCTGCATGGGCGCAAACAGCATGGCCAGAATGACCGCCCACATCAGCGCGCTATAGAAGGGCAGCAGGATGGCCAGGAACGCCAGCGACACCAGCGCCAGGAAACCCACGAAGAAATAGCGTCGGTCGGAAGCGAGTTTCATCGGTCAGAAAAGGAAAGGAAAGGGGCCTGTCAAGGCAATGCCCTTGCATCATAACCTGCCCCCTCCTGCGCCATCCCCTCCAGCGGACATCCAAGGGAAAGCACCAGCCCCCAAGCGAAAGACAAGGCAAAAACACGTTTCAGGCGGAAAAGCCCCTTCCCCGGTCGCGGGCGCCGCTATCATGGGCGCGCCTTCTCCAACAGACCAAGCAGACCCAACAGACATACAGGAGTCCTCATGAGCGACCAGAGTCTCAGCCAGCAACTGTTTTCCCAACTGCAGGGTGAGCCCATGCAGAAGATCGCCCAGCAACTGGGCACCAGCACCGAACAGGCCAGCTCGGCCGTCAGCCAGGCCCCTGCCGCTCATGATGGGAGCCCTGGGCAACCAGGCCCAGCAGGGCAGTCAGGGCGCGGCCGGCATCGCCTCGATGCTGGGGGCCCTGGGCGGTGGCCAGGGGGCGGCTCTGGGCGACATCCTCGGCGGCCTGCTGGGCGGCTCGGGCAACGCGGCCGGCGGCGGCCTGGCCGGTGCCCTGGGCGGGCTGGTGGGCAGCGTGCTGGGCGGCGGCCAGTCTGCGGCCAGCAGCACCTCGTCCGGCAATGCCGGCGACCTGCTCGCCACCGTCTTCGGCAACCAGGGCTCGGCCCGCGCAGCCGAAGGACTGGGCCAGTCCACCGGCCTGGGCACGCAGGGTGCCGGCAATCTGCTGGGCATGCTGCTGCCCATCGTCATGTCCTTCCTCAGCCAGCGCTTCCTGCAGGGTGGCAACGGCACGCAGCAGCTGGACCAGGCCCTGGCCCAGGAACGCCAGCAACTGGACAACCAGGGTGCCGGCAGCGCGCTGAGCAGCCTGCTGACCAGAACGGCGATGGCAAGCTGGACATGAACGACCTGGTGAAGCTGGGCAGCAGCCTGCTGGGCGGCAAGCGCTGATTCACCCTCCGGGACCGATACAGGTCCCGGCGGCCGCCCAGGTGGCCGCATCCTGCCTGCCCACCTGGCCAGCCGTGAAGCCGGCATGAAGAGTAGTTTGAACACCGGCCTTGTCAGGCCGGTGTTCACTTTCTCGGGTCAAGGCGCCAAGAATCTATTGACTTATAATCTAATATATTCTCATTACTACTATGAAAATGAGGTCTGGTGCCCTCCGTGAGGTGCGCTGATTCCAGCCATCGTCCGCCCGGCACCACAGACAGGACATTGCAGGCTCATCGGCCTGCATGCCGGATGGATGACAGGCTGGCCGCATGATGCCTGTGACAGCCCTGCCGGCACACCCGCAAAAGCACACAGAGACAAGACCCGTCATGCGATACCCTGCCCCACGCCATCCCCTGGCCCTGGCTGTTCTGCTGACATGCACCAGCCTGCAGGCCCAGACCCTGCTCCGATCCGACGGGACACCAGCCCCTGCCCGTGTCCCCCTGGCCAGCAGCACGGCCATGGTCGGCACCACCCAACCTGCCCGCCTCTCCGAGGATCAGCCCCCGTTCCGGACGACACAACACCGGACCTTGCTGCTGGCCGCCCGCCTGCCCGCCGTCACCGTCACGGCCACCGGACACGAGGAAGATGCCCTCACCGCCCCGGCCTCGGTCACGGTGATCGACCGGGAGCACATCCAGAATCGTGCCAGCGATGATCTGCTCGACGCCGTCCAGGACACCCCGGGCCTTTCCTCGTCGCCCAGACAGGCGGGCGGACGCAAGACCTTCAGCCTGCGTGGCATGAACGATGCCCACACCCTGATGCTGGTCGATGGGCAACGCATCTCCGCCACCGATGACGTGGTCGGGCACCCGACTACCAGTATGGCTGCTGCCCATGTCGGCCGTGGAACGCGTGGAAGTGATCCGCGGTCCGCTGTCGGCACTCTATGGTTCCGAGGCTCTGGGCGGCGTGGTCAACGTCATCACCCGCTGGCCCACCGACAAATGGGAGGGTGCCATCACCCTGTCCGCACAGCGTGCCTGACCACCAGCGCGGCGGCACCGGCAGCAAGGCCTCCATCTACGCCGCGGGCCCTCTTGGCGAGAACCCTGGCCCCTGCGCATCGACGGCGAGAAAGGCCACGTGGGCAGCATCGCCACGCCTGACAGGACACTCAGCGAGATCGAGGGTCGGCGCCCCGGCAATGCCGGCATCACCGCCCGCTACACGCTCAATCCCCAGCACCGCTTCGAGGGCAGGCTGGCGCCAGGGCGCGAAGATCGTTTCTACAACGACACCAGCGTGCGCGGCGTGCGTTACCAGAATCTCTACAAGCTGGATCGTGAACAGACCCATGCCCAGTGGAACGGCAGCTTTCGGCCAGACCCAGGCCCAGCTGCGCGCCTATCGCAGCGCCATCGAGGTGCGCAACTACCGCACCAACGGCGTCACGCCCACCCGCCTGCAGGACATGCGTGACGTGGTGTACGACGGCTCCGTATCACACCGGATGGACCGGCACCATCTGGCAGCCGGCGTCGAGGCACGGCGCGAGACACTGGTCAATGCGGGCCTGCGCAACGGGCGTGACAGCGCCGATCACCGCGCGCTGTTCCTGCAGGACGAGATCAGTCTCGGCTCCAGCCTGATGGCCACCTTGGGCGTGCGCGTGGACCATCACGAGATCTTCGGCAACGAGACCAGTCCACGTGCCTATCTGCGTGGCAGGCCACGCCCGAGCTGACCATCAAGGGCGGCTATGGCGAGGCCTTCAAGCGCCCCCACGCTGAAAGCAGATTTCTCGAACTACGTCGGTGCCGAAGGACCCTCACACCTTCTACGGAAACGACAACATCCGGCCCGAGACCTCGCGTTCCTTCGAGCTGGCCGCCGACTACCGGGATCGGCCCCCTGTCCCTCGCGCGGCACGCTGTTCCAGAACAAGGTCAAGGATCTGATCTACCTGCGTCTGCTGCGTCAGCAGGGCATCCGCAATTTCTATCAGTACGACAACGTCAACCGTGCCCGCATCCGTGGGGGCCGAGCTGGGACCGCTGGGACATCACACCCAACCTGCACTGGAACAACGATGTGACACTGCTGCACGCCCGTGACGGCAACGGCGCAGAACTGGTCAACCGCCCACGCAACGTCGTGCATTCGCGCCTGCGCTGGAAGCGCCCCGGGACTTCGATCTGCGACTGAGCGCCCACTACACAGGTCGCCAGCGGGTCTCGGCCAATACCCGCCTGCCCGGCTACACGCTCACCGACGCCAGCATCGGCCAGCAGGTCAACCAGAACATCAGCTGGCGCGTCGGCCTGACAACCTGGGCAACCTGCGTCTGGCCGAGAAATCGCCGGACTTCGGTTATGCCATTCTGGGGCCGAACCTGGTTCACGCAGCTGCAGATCGAATTCTGAGGCGATACCCGCCATCACCGAAGCAGCACAGCTTCCACGCCACGCCCGTGCCCCGGCACGGGCCTCGCATCAGACCGCCTGAACACGCGACAGGCGGTCTGATGCCCTTCCTTTTCCTGGCGACCTTCTTTCTTACGGATGATGTCCATGCGCAGCATCAAACGCCCCCGTCCTGAAACCGTTCATGCCGCCAGCGTGATGACGCGGGCAGCGCAGAAACGCCTCCCGCTTCCGATCCTGCTGTTTCTGCTGCTGGCTTGCTGCCTGAGCATCCTGCCCGCTCACGCCACGACAGAGGCAACGAACACCCCATCTTCCTCCCCAGCAGCTTCCCGACCCCCGCTCCAGCCTCCCCCAACGCCAACGCGGGCACCGCAGCCGATGGCATCCACCAGCGCCCCTCCATCGGGCCACGCACACCATCCGCCCGTCACCGCGTGCTGTTCGTGGTCACCCACAACGTGCCTCGTGGCAAGTTCCACCACCTGAGCTGCTGGCCGCCCCGCACGGGCTGGACTGTGGAAGGCCGCTATCTGGACAGCATCCCCGCGCAGAGCGGCCCCTGAAGTCTTTCGCGGCTATGACGCCGTGTTCATCGAATCCCCGCTGGAGCAGGACGTGCGTGCCCACCTGGGCTGCGCGCTGACCGAGCTGCAGACGCCCTTCATCTGGCTGAGTGCCCAGCACCCCGCCTGGCAGGGATTCACCGATGAACAGGCAAAGCCGCTGCTGGCCTACTACGTCAACGGCGGTTCCCGCAACTTCGAGGGCTTCTTCCGTCTGCTGGCCAGCGCCATGGACCACCAGCCCGCACCGGCCGACCTGCCACCACCGCTGGAGATCCCGCAGGTGGGCGTCTATCACCCCAGGCCCCGGACCCTGGTGTTTCCCGACGTGCCCGCCTTCCTGCGCTGGCGCGGCGTGGGCCGACTCCACGCCCGCCCACCATCGCCATCCTGATGCACCGTCAGTACTTGGACAGCATCGAGACCGGCATGATTGACGACCTGGTGGCACGCATCGAGAAGCAGGGCGCCATCGCCATGCCCATCTTCGACCGCATGCTGCCCAAGGGCAGTCTGCGCCAGCTGCTGCGCCCCGATGAAAACCAGCCGCCCCTGGCCGACGTGATCATCAACACCCAGATCATGCTCAACGCCGAGGGACGGCGAAGCGAATTCACGGAACTGGGCCTGCCGGTCATTCAGGCCAACCGCTACCGCTATGGTGATGCCGCAGCCTGGCAGGCTGACGCCCAGGGCCTGTCGATGATGGAAGTGCCCTTCTTCCCTGGCCCAGCCCGAATACGCCGGCATCACCGACATCCAGATCTCCGCCGCCACCCGCAAGCCCCACGACGACGTGGTGCCCATTCCTGCCCAGGCCCAGGCCGTGGCTGACCGTGCCCCTGGCCCTGGCACGGCTGCAGCGCAAGCCCGCCGGCCAGCAGCAACTGGCGCTGATGTTCTGGAACCATCCCGCCGGCGAAAAAGAACCTGTCGTCCTCGTACATGAACATCCCGCGCAGCCTCGGCAACACCGCCGACGCCCTGCGCGAGGCCGGCTACGACATCCCGTCCCTGCCGCCCGAGGAAGAACTCATCACGCGACTGCAACGCCTGCTGGCCCCGGCCTACAGCCACGAACGCCCGGCCCTGCTGAAGCAGCTGCTGGCAGACGGCCTGGCCGCACCGCTACCGCTGGCACGCTACCGCCAATGGCTGGACGCCCTGCCCGAAGCCACCCGCCAGGCCCCTGCTGGCCCGATGGGGCGATCCGGCGCGTACCCTCAGCGTCGTCGACTGGCAGGGCGAACCCGTCTTTGCCATCCCGCGTCTGCAACTGGGCAAGCTGGCCATCCTGCCGCAACCCGGCTGCGCCGAACCCGGCCCCGATGGCAACATCGACCGCGAGAAGGCCCTCTACCACTCCACCCGCGCCGACGCCCCTGCCCCCGCACACCTACCTGGCCACCTACCTGTGGGTCCGCGAGGGCGCTGCGCATGACGCCCTGATCCACTTCGGCACCCACGGCACCCAGGAATGGCTGCCCGGCAAGGAACGCGGCCTGTCCGTCTACGATCCGCCGATGCTGGCCATCGGCAACATCCCGGTCATCTACCCCTACATCGTCGACAACGTTGGTGAAGCCACCCAGGCCCTGTCGCCGTGGCCGCGCCGTCACCGTCAGCCACCAGACCCCGCCACTGCGCCCGGCTGGCCTGCACCAGCGACTGACCGAGCTGCACGACCTGCTGCACCAGTGGCCTCGCAGGAAGAAGGGGCCGTCAAGGACCAGATCAGGACCGATATCCTCGCCCGCGCGAAAACAGGGAGCGGCTGCTGGCCGACCTGAATGGACCGAAGAACGCGCTCGCACCGATTTCGCCGCGTTCCTCGACACGCTGCACGCCCACCCTGCACGAGCTGGCTGAAACCATCCAGCCCGTGGGCCTGCACACCTTCGGGCAGAACGCCCAGGAAGAGCACCGGCTGGCCACCGTGATGATGATGCTGGGCAAGCCTTTCCTGGAAGCAGCCGCCCGCCACATGGGCGAACCGCAGACCGAGCTGGACGAGACCCTGGCCGTCGACTACCAGCAGATGATCGACACCTCGCCCTACCGGCTGCTCAAGCGCTACCTGCAGCCTGACGCCGATCTGCGCGAGCTGCCCGAGCCCCTGCAGGTCGCATCTCGCCCAGGCACGCCAGTGGTGGCAGGCGCTGGATGCCGGCGGCGAGACCCGGGGCTCATCGCCGCCCTGCAGGGGACGCTACCGTCCCACCGCCTACGGGGAGATCCGGTGCAACCCCGATGCCCCGCCCACCGGTCGCAACCCTCTATGGCTTTTGACCCTTCCCGCGTGCCCACCCGCCACGCCTGGGAAGCCGGCAAGCAAGCCGCCGAGAAACTCATCGCCGCCCACCGCCAGCAGCATGGCAGGACACCGGCCAAGCTGGCCGTGTCGCTGTGGTCGGTGGAGACCATGCGCCACCAGGGCCTGCTGGAAGCCCAGGCCCTGTGGCTGATGGGCGTGGAACCCGTCTGGGATGAAGGCGGTCGCGTCATCGACGTGAAGCTCGTGCCGCGTGAACAGCTGGGCCGCCCGCGCGTGGACGTGGTGCTCTCGGCCACCGGCCTGTACCGCGACCACTTCCCCAACGCCATCCGGCACTGGGCCCGTGCAGCCCAGCTGGCTGCCGAAGCGGATCGTGAGCCCGACAACGCCGTCGCTGCCCATACCGCCCGCATCCAGACCCCTGCTGAAAGAGCGCGGCCTGGACGAGGACAGCGCCCGTGACGCGGCCCAGACCCGCATCTTCTCGTCCGAGCAGGGCCTCTACGGCTCAGGCCTGGACGATGCAGCCCTGGCCACCGACACCTGGGAGGGCAAGGACGAAGGCGACCACAAACTGGCCCGCCTCTACCCTGTCACGCATGCAGTACGCCCTACGGCCCCTGATCCCCGCCGCTGGGGCAAGCGTCTGGCCGACATCATGTCCCAGCCGGCCGGTGGCAGCACCCAGGCCGCATCAGGCGGCAGCACGGCAGCGGCCCCCGGTGCCAACCCCGACGGTACAACTGCCAACACAACAGCCAACGCCCCGGGTTCCCCTGCCGAAGCGCTGAACCTCTACGCCGAACAGCTGCGCGGCACCGAGGGCGCCGTGCTGTCACGCTCGTCCAACCTGTACGGCATGCTCACCACCGACGATCCGTTTCAATACCTGGGTGGTATCGGCCTGGCCGTGCGCCACCTGGACGGCAAGGCACCCGAGCTCTACATCAGCAACCTGCGCACCCCGGGCAGCGGCCGTGTGGAGCGCGCCAGCCAGTTCCTGTCGCGGGAGCTGGCCACCCGCCAGTTCCACCCCGGCTACATCCAGGGCCTGATGGCCGAAGGCTATGCCGGCACCCTGGAAGTGCTGGACGCCACCAACAACCTGTGGGGCTGGACCGCCGTTGCCCGCGAGATCGTGCGCGACGACCAGTGGCAGGAAATGGTGGACGTGTATGTGCGCGACAAGCACCAGCTGGGCCTGAAGGACTGGTTCGAGCAGCACAACCCGCACGCACTGGCCCAGACCATCGAGCGCATGCTGGAAGCCGCCCGCCAGGGCTACTGGCAGACCGATGCGCAGACACTCACCGAACTGAAGGAACGCTGGCAGGATCTGGCCCAGCGCTTCGAGGTCCGTTCCGAGAATGCGCGCTTCATGGCCTATGTGCAGAACGGTACCGGCACCGCGCCGAAAGCAGCCCCCCAGGCTCCAGCCGATGCACCATCAGCCGCCAGCAACGCGCCCGGCTTTGGCCTGCAGGCCCCCAGCCAGCCCGCTGCCGCCACCGCGCCTGCCACGCCCCCCAAGCAGCCAGACAAGCACGCCACCCGCCGAGCCGCCCCAGCAACAGCCTCCGCAACCGGCCAAAACCGGTCGAAACCGTGCGCGGCCAACGTCTGGAACCCGTCAAGCAGACCGACACCCAGCCACCGGCGCCCACCGACGACTCGTCCTGGCTGCACTGGCTGGGCGCACTGGGCATCGTGCTTCTGATCCTGTCGGGTGCGCGGCATCAGAAGCGTCGCGCCTGGGACGCCTGATGAACACGATTTCCGCATCTGTCACTCATTTCACCGGAAAGACCATGTCCTCTCTTGAACAGCTTCTTTACGGCATCAGCCAATTGTTCCTGGCCCGGTGCTGCTGGCCGTCCTCATCCTGTTCGGCTACGCCTTCCATGCACTGGGTGCCTTCCTGATGCAGGCGCACCAGCGCAGCCGCGCCCGGCGCCTGGGCAGTCTGGAAGGGCATGAGCTGCTGCTGGCGCACGCCCGCGACGCCAGCCTGACCGACGACGAGCTGGAAGCACTGGCCCTGAAGCGCATGGAACGCGCACGCATCGTCTCGCGCGTAGCACCGATGCTGGGCCTGGTGGCCACCATGATCCCCATGGGACCGGCGCTTCAATCTTTGGCAGATGGTCAGTTTGCCGACATGTCGCGCAGCCTGACCGTGGCGTTCTCGGCCGTCATCCTCGCACTGATTGCCGCCGCCATCACCTACGCCACCGTTCATGTCCGCCGGCGCTGGTATGCCCAGGACCTGCTGGCCGTGCAACGCAAGCGCACCGGAGATTCACAACAATGAGATCCGGAAAATCACGTCTGCTGGAAGACCTGGAAGATGACGATCCGATCCTGTCAGTTGTCAATTTGATCGACGTCTTTCTGGTCATCATTGCAGCCCTGCTCTTGGCCGTGGCCAACAGCCCGGTCAACCCCTTCTCGTCCGACACGCTCACCGTCATTCGCAATGCGGGCCAGCCCAACATGGAAATCATGGTGAAAAACCATGAAAAGCTGGAACGCTATCAGTCACAGGGCAAGATCGGTGAAGGCCACGGAACCAAGGCTGGCGTTGCCTACCGCATGAAGGACGGCAGCATGGTCTACGTTCCGGAAGACTGAACATCAGGGCCATTCAATTCCGCATTTCCAGAGCTGCTATAATCGCGGGCTGCCCGGCGAAGCAACAGGCAACACGGTTTCGCCAATTTCCATCAAATAGCCTTGGGCACTCTCACGGAAGCCTGACGCAGCCACTCATCGTGCGTCAGTCATGCCGGGAAAGATCCGAACAGATTCCTGCGATGAATGCATCCTTCGGATGAATTCATCGCGACGCAACTTTTTCAGGACTCTCCGGCTTCCCGCAGCATTCGGCGACTTCGCTTTCCCCTGTCGCCCGCCGCGCATTCACGCGCAGCACATTCGCGCCCACGCCACGCTGGTGCGCCCGCCCTGGCCCCTGCCTTTTCAGGAGGAGGATGAATTTGTCTTTGCCTGCATTCATCGAAAAACGTTCGTCATTCAATCCTTTCGTCATTTCGGTGACGCTGCTGTTCGTCGTGGCGCTGGTCGCCATGATCCCTCATCACCCCCGAAAAGACCCAGGTCCTGCTGGATGCCACCAAGGCCGGCATCTTCAACCACTTCAGCTGGTTCTACGTCCCTGGCGTTTTTCCATCTTCATCTGCTTTCTGGTGATCCTCTCCGTCAGCAGCCTGGGCAGCATCAAGCTGGGCAATGACGAGGAAGAGCCCGAATTCGGCGTGCTGTCCTGGCTGGCCATGCTCTTTGCCGCCGGCATGGGCGTGGGCCTGATGTTCTTCGGCGTGGCCGAGCCGCTGTCCCACTATCTGTCCGACATCACGGTCGGCGCACCCGAACAGCGCGAGCAGCAGGCGCTGCTGCATTCGATGTTCCACTGGGGCATCCACGCCTGGGGTGTGTACGGCATGATCGCCTTAGCGCTGGCCTATTTCGGCTTCCGCTACAAGCTGCCGCTGGCGCTGCGCTCCTGCTTCTATCCACTCTTCAAGGAGCGCATCAACGGCCGCCTGGGCGATGCCATCGACATCATGGCGCTGCTGGCCACGCTGTTCGGCATCATCACCACGCTGGGCTTTGGCGCCACCCAGATGGGTGCCGGCCTGGAACAGCTGGGCTGGATCAGCGAGAACACCTTCACCCTGCGCATCGTCATCATCGCCGTGGTCATGGCGCTGGCTGTCACCTCGGCCATCTCGGGCGTCGGCAAGGGCGTGAAGCTGCTCAGCGAGATCAACCTCTGCCTGGCCATCGCGCTGCTGGTGTTCGTGCTGACCACCGGCCCCACGCTGCACCTGCTGGCTGCCTTCAGCGAAAACATCGGCACCTACGCCAGCCACATCCTCCAGCTCAGCTTCAAGACCTACACCTACGAGCATGAGCACACCGAGTGGTTCACCGGCTGGACCATCCTGTACTGGGCCTGGTGGTGCTCGTGAGCGCCGTTCGTGGGCCTGTTCATCGCCCGCATCTCGCGCGGCCGCACCATCCGTGAGTTCATCTTCGGCGTGCTGGTCATCCCGTCGCTGTTCGGCGTGCTGTGGTTCACCGTGTTCGGCAACACCGCCATCTGGATGGACGCCCATGGCGCTGCCGGCGTGCTGGGCAGCATGACGGGCACGCCCGAGAAGCTGCTCTTCAAATTCCTGGAGTTCCTGCCCATGCCGGCACTCACGGGCATCGTCAGTCTGGCCGTGATCGCACTCTTCTTCGTCACCTCGGCCGACTCGGGCATCTATGTGCTCAACAACATCGCCTCGCGCGACAAGAGCCTGAGCTCGCCTCGCTGGCAGGCCATCATGTGGGGCGTGCTGATGTCGGTCGTGGCCGTGGTGCTGATGCGCGAAGGCGGCCTGGGCAACCTGCAGACCATGACGCTGATCGTGGCCCTGCCCTTTGCCATGCTGATGCTGCTGATGTGCTTCAGCCTGTGGAAAGGCCTGAACGCCGACCGCCAGTACTTCTCCACCAAGGTGCATCCGTCCAGCGTCTTCTGGTCGGGCAAGAACTGGCACGCACGTCTGGAACAGATGATGAACCAGACCCAGGAAGAGGACATCCTGCGCTTCCTGAAGCACACGGCCCCTGCCCGCCATGCGCGAGCTGCGTCAGGAACTCACCAGCAAGTACGGCCTGACCGTGCAGGGTCAACAGCCTGTTCGATCAGCCCGAGCCGGCCGTGGAACTGGTCATCCAGAAGGAGTCCCTGCGTGACTTCATGTACGGCATCAAGTCGGTCAAGCGCGAAGTATCCGAGCAGCTGATCAACGACGAGCACCTGCCGCACATCCAGCACAGCGTCACCTATGAGCCGTACACCTACTTCTTCGACGGGCGTATTGGCTATGACGTGCAGTACATGGACCACAACGAGCTGATTGCCGACATGCTGAAGCAGTACGAGCGCTACCTCACGCTGCTGGGCGGCGTCGGTCAGGAGCTGATGTCCCACGAACAGACGGACCTGGCCGAATGAGGTCCGTCTGACGAATCAGCCGAGGATCCCTTCCTCGGCCTGCAGTACCTGGGGGCGCCTTTGTGGCGCCCCTTTCTATTTCTGGAAAGCCGCTGCGTGGCCTGATGCCCGGTACCGCTCAGATGCGCTGCGTCGTTCCATTCAGAGGCGCAGCGCCGCTCAGATGCCAGCACGGTTCAGATGCCTCGTGCCGGGCTGCAGCACGATGCCCTGCGCCCGGACGTTCATCAGACCTGCTTGCGATGCCACAGCCGTGCCGCCCACTGACCGAAATCGTCGATGTAGGTGAAGACCGCTGGCACCACCAGCAGACTCAGCGCCGTGGAGGTGATGAGACCGCCCAGCACGGCCATGCCCATCGGGGCCTTGAACGTTGTGTCGGTGGAAGGCGATCCGATGATGACCGGCAGCATGCCGGCCCCCATGGCCACGGTGGTCATGATGATGGGTCGTGCCCGCTTGTGGCAGGCATCCATCAGTGCATGCCAACGGTCCATGCCATGCTCGCGCCGCGCCATGATGGCGTATTCCACCAGCAGGATCGAGTTCTTGGTGACGATGCCCATCAGCATGATCAGCCCGATCAGCGCCGGCATGGACATGTCGTAGCGTCCCAGCAGCAGCGCAATGAAGGAGCCCCCAACGCCAGCGGCAGTGCCGACAGGATGGTGACCGGATGCAGGAAGCTCTTGAAGAGCAGCACCAGCACCATCCAGATGCACAGCACGCCTGCCAGCATGGCCAGGGCAAAGTCGCTGAACATGTCGGTCATCAGCTCGGCATCGCCTGCCTGCTCGATCTTCACGCCCTCGGGCAGCTGCTTGATGGAAGGCAGGTTCATCACCTGCTGCTCGATGCTGCCCAGGTCCTGGTCACCCAACTCGATGGTGAAGGTGATGTTCCGGTCACGGTCAAGACGGGAAATGATGGCCGGCCCCCACCCAGTTCCAGTGTGGCCACCTGGCCCAGCATGACCGGATCACTGGCCCCTGCAATCACGATGCGCCGCAGGGCATCCAGGCTCTCGCGTGCCGGCTTGGCCAGCCGCACCACGATGGGTACCTGTCGTGCCTCCAGATTCAGCTTGGGCAGCATTTGCTCATAATCGCCCTGGGTGGCCAGGCGCAGCGCGTCGCTGATGGCCTGCGGCGTGATGCCCAGCGCCGCGGCCTTGGCCGCATCGGGCCGCACGATCACTTCCGTCCGCACCAGGTTGGCCGATGACGTGATGTTGCCCACTCCCCTGATGCGGCGCAGGTCTCGCTCGATATCCCGGGCTGCCGAGGTCAGACGTGCACCATCACTGCCCGAGACGACGAATTCATATCGTGCCCCCTGAGCTTCCGTCCACGCCCACGCTCACCCGCATGCCCGGCATGTCCTCCAGGGCCTTGCGCATCGATTGCTCGATTTCCGTCTTCTTCGGGCGTTCCGCACGCGGCGCCAGCGTGATCGTCAATGCGGCATAGTTGGTGGAGGTCAGGCCCGAGAACTGATTGCCGGAACCTGCGCCGATGGCGGTATATATCCGCTCGATATGCGGCAGCCTTTCCAGCTGTCGGCGTGCTGTCTCGGCGGCCTGCTCGGTCTGCTGCAACGTGGCACCTGGCCCCAGCGTCAGCGTCACCTGCGTCTGCTCATAATCATCCGGCGGCATGAACGCCGATGGCAGATGCGAGGCCAGGACCAGCGACCCCACGAAGAACAGAACCGCATAGATGGCGGTCTGCCGCCGGTGCGCCAGCACCCAGCGCACCAGACGCAGATAGGTGCGCAGCCAGCGCGGATCCTGCCCGTCTTCCCGTCCCTGGCGCGGTGCCAGCATGTAGGCGGCCATCATGGGAGTGAGCATCCGCGCCACCACCAGCGAGGCAAACACCGCAATGGCGGCCGTCCAGCCGAACTGCTTGAAGAAACGCCCGACAAGGCCCGTCATGAAGGCCGTGGGCAGGGAACACGGCAATGAGCGTGAAGGTGGTGGCAATCACCGCCAGACCAATCTCGTCGGCAGCTTCCATGGCCGCCTGGTAGGGCGCCTTGCCCATTTCCAGGTGCCGTTCGATGTTCTCGATCTCCACGATCGCATCATCGACCAGCACCCCGATCACCAGCGTGAGCGCCAGCAGGGAAACACCGTTGAGCGTGAAATCGAGCAGATGCATGCCCATGAAGGCCGGCAGCACCGACATGGGCAGCGCCACCGCCGACAGGAAAGTGGCACGCCAGTTGCGCAGGAAGAACCACACCACGATCACGGCCAGCGCAGCCCCCTCGTAGAGGGTGTGCATGGTGCGGTCGAACTCCTCCTGCGCCGGTGTGGCAAAATCCATCGTCTCGGTCAGTTTCAGATCCGGCCGATCCTGCTGCAGCTTCTGCGCCAGCTCGCGCACGCGCCGCCCCACGTCCACTTCGCTTTCGCCACGACTGCGGCTGATCTCGAAGCCCACGATCTCCTTGCCATCCAGCCAGGCCGACGTGTTCGGTTCCTCGATGGTGTCGGAGATCGTGCCAAGATCGCCCAGCGTGAGCCGTCGGCCATCACCGCTGGTGATCTGCACCTTCTTCAGCTGCTCGGCCGACTTCACGCGCGCCAGCACCCGCGTGGGCTGCTTGCCTCCGGCGATGTCGGCATGGCCACCCGCACTCTCGATCTGGTTGTTGCGAAGCTGCTCGGAAATGGCTCCCACCGTCAGCCCCAGCGCCCGCAGCCGGGTCGGATCCAGATCGACATGCACCTGGCGTGTCACGCCGCCCACGCGCGTCACCTTGCCCACGCCCTTCAGACCCAGCAACATGCGGTTGAGGTCATTGTCCACAAACCAGGACAGTTCCTGGATGTCCATCCGGTCGGACTGGATGGCATAGGCCAGCACCGGCTGACTGGCCAGCTCCACCTTGTCCACCACCGGTTCGGGCAGCGCGCTGGGCAGGTCGGCACGCACGCCCTGCACCTTGGAGCGCACCTGGTCCAGCGCCTCCTGAATGGGCTTGTCCACCTCGAACTGCACCATCAGGGAGACGGTCCCGTCACCCAGCGTGGAAGACATGTGCCGTATGCCCTGCAGGTCCACCAGCGCGTTCTCGATCTTTCGCGCCACGTCGTTTTCCAGCTGGTCGGGCGTGGCCCCTGTCCAGTGACGCCGACACGGTCACCACCGGGTAGTCCATGTCCGGCATGTTCTGGATCCGCATCTTCCCGAAGCTCACCAGACCGGCGATCGTCAGCGCCAGGAAAAGCAGGATCACCGCAATCGGGTTGCGGATCGACCAGGACGAGAAGTTCATGCTGCCTCCCGGGCCGACCACACCGTGCTGCACATCGACACACGCGCCCGGAATGCGGCGCTGTCCGAGACCTTGTAAGCCGATGTCTTGCCGGCGGCCTCTGGCGCAGTGCGCCCATCGGCATTATTCGCCTTCACGTCAGGGCTTCCCGAACCGGCATCAGCGCCGGCCGAGTGACTGTTTGCTGACGAATCATCCAGCGCACGCGCCTCGTCGGTATGCGCATTGACTACCCGAACCAGGTCGGCATCGGACAGGGAAGGCAGCCCCTTCCACCACCACGCGATCACTTTCGGACAGCTGCTCGCCGCGGGCCGGCATCACCTCCATCCGGTCCGCGGTCTGGCGCCCGGTGGTCACACGCACCCGCTCAACATGGTTGTCAGACTTGAGACGATAGACATACAGAAAGCCGTCACTGGGAACCAGCGCATCCAGGGGCACCGTCAGGCCCGGGCTCTGACCCAGCTCGAAGGTGCCGTGCGCGAACATGCCGGCCCACAGTCCGGGGCCGGCCGGCACATCCACATAGACCAGCGTGGTACGCGTCTTGGTGTTTGCCGAAGGTGCCACCGCACGCACCCGGGCCGCCACCTTGCGACCATCGGCGGCATTGACCGCGACCAGGTCACCGGCCTTCACCTTCATCAGGTCGGCATCACCCAGCTCGGCCTGCCATTCCAGCCGGCCCCTGCCGGATGAGCTTGAACAGCTCGGTGCCCGCTGCAGGCACGGATCCTTCGGTCGCCGTGCGCGACGAGATGACGCCATCGTCGGGTGCCCGCAGCTCGACGTTCTGCCAGTTCTGCCGGCGCGATGCCAGCGCCGCCTGAGCGGAACGCACCCGGGCCTGGGCCGAACGGTCGGCGGCAAAATACTGGTCAGCCTGCTGCTTGCTCATGGAGTCCGTGCGCAACAGACGGCGGGCGCGTTCCGCATTGGCACGCGCTTCCACGGCATTGGCCTGCGCCTCCACCAGCGACGCCTTGGCCTGGGCCACATCCTCGGCCACGGTCCTGCCATTGAAGCGCGCCAGCACCCTGCCCCCGCTTCACCGTGTCCCCCACATCGACCAGCACCTCGGCCAGCGTCAGCGAGTTGGATTCGGACGCGATGCTGGCCTCCCTGCCAGGCCACCACATCACCATCGGCCACCACCTGCACGGGCAGAAGCTCGCGCTTCGGCGGGGCAACCGTCACCACCATGGCAGGCCGCACCTGGCTGGCATCGCCCCCGGCGCGGATGGCTGCTGCGATGACGATGCGCTCTTTCCGCCGGAAGGAGAGCCGGACGACATGAGCAGGTCGGGCCGCATCAGCATCAGGCCTCCCACCACCAGCAGCACCAGCAGGCAGCCCCCAGAAAGATACGCACAGAAGTCGACATATACAGCAACGAAAAAGAAAGGATGAATGACGGTTGGAGCAGACCATACCGTGCCACAGGGGCACTTTTCGGCAGCCCCGCCCGGACGACACCGCAACGGACCGATGGCGGCAGCAGACGCCACCCTGTCCAGCATGATCGGGCACAACCTTCGAGTCTAACGGCAAACCCCTTTCACCGACCCGGCGCGGGCTATCACAATTTCGGGGTCAACCGTACAATGCCCCTTTGTGCTGGCGCCTTCTTTCTATCGTTTTTTTCCCGCCCCTTACAGGTTTCCCATGTCCGACTCTTCCACGGCCGGCGTGCAACGCCAGGCCCAGGCCAAGCGCTCGCCCAAGCAACAGCAGCCGTTGCAGCTGCCCAACGGCGAGACCCGCGTGCTGCTGCATTCGTGCTGTGCACCCTGCTCGGGCGAACCCATGCAGAAGCTGGTGGATGCCGGCATCGACTTCACCATCTTCTTCTACAACCCCAACATCCACCCGGTGCGGGGAATACGAGATCCGCAAGGAAGAGAACATCCGCTTCGCACAGAAGCACGGCATCATCTTCATTGATGCCGACTATGACTCGGACAACTGGTTCACGCGGGTCAAGGGGCTGGAGCACGAGCCCGAGCGCGGCGAGCGCTGCACGGTCTGTTTCGACATGCGCTTCGAGCGCACCGCCCTCTATGCGCACGAACACGGCTTTCGGGTGTTCACCAGCTCGCTGGGCATCTCGCGCTGGAAGGACATGAACCAGATCAACGGCTGCGGCCACCGCGCTGCCGCCCGCTATCCGGACATGGTCTACTGGGACTACAACTGGCGCAAGGGCGGCGGTTCAGCCCGGATGATCGAGATCTCCAAGGCCGAGCACTTCTATCAGCAGGAATACTGCGGCTGCGTGTATTCGCTGCGCGACACCAACCGCTACCGTGTCGAGCAGGGGCCGCGAACGCATCCAGATCGGCGAGCTGTACTACGGCCTGCCGCCGGGCGAGAAGCCCGACCTGGAGGCCGAACGCGCCGCGCTGGCCGACAAGCCCTCGGTCGTGCGCTCCGAACACGAACCGCCCACCCACAACTGATACCCCGACCATGCCCCAACCCCTGGAAGCCCTGGAATTCGTCACCGGCCCCGAACCGACGGCCTCGATCATCGTGCTGCACGGCCTGGGGGCCGATGGCAGCGACTTCGTGCCGGTCGCTCAGATGCTGGACCTGGGCGTGCCCGTCCGGTTCATCTTCCCGCATGCACCACAGATGCCCGTCACCATCAACAACGGCTATGTGATGCGTGCCTGGTACGACATCCTGGGCACCGATCTGGCGCGACGCGAGGACGAGGCAGGGTTGCGCCGCTCACAGGCCGCCATCGAGGCCCTCATTGCTCGTGAAGTGGAACGCGGCATCCCGGCCGAACGCATCGTGCTGATGGGCTTCTCGCAAGGCTGCGCCATGACGCTGCTGACCGGCCTGCGCCAGAAGCAGCGGCTGGCGGCGCTGGTCGGCCTGTCGGGCTACCTGCCGCTGGCCGACAGCACGGCCTCCGAGCGCAGCGTCGACAACCAGCACACCCCCATCTTCATGGCCCACGGCCAGGACGATCCGGTCGTGCCCATCGAGCGTGCCCTGGCCTCGCGCGACCTGCTGCAGTCACTGGGCTACACGGTGGACTGGCATGAGTACCCAATGCCCCATTCGGTCTGCCCCGAGGAGATCGGCGACATCGCGGCCTTCCTGCGTCGTGTGCTTGTTTTGTAAAAAACCGGTTGGTCCCTTGGTTTTCCCCAACCCCTGACCAGACATGGGGTGATGAAGCTGGCACACTTGCCTGTCGAGCTCGGCCGAGTTCCGCCCGTGTGGAAGGTAGATGCCCTTACCGGTCGGAACCCCAGGAAGGCGCCTGGCGGCTTACGCAGGCGCATCCCCTGACTTTCACTGACTCTTTGAGGAAACCAAGATGGCTGACGATATCACCGATAAACTGGCTGCCCGCCTGGAAGAACTGGAGCGCGGCCTGAAAAAGAGCCGCCGGCAGTTCGGCCGTACCGCCGAGCGTTCGCGCGACCACCTGGAGCGTGAGTGGGATGCCCTGAAAGCCGACATCTCCGATCTGCTGGACAGCGACTCGCTGGCCGACCGTCCTGAAGTGCGCGCTGCGCTGAACCATGTGCGTGACTCCATCCAGCGCATGTCCGACGTGGCCTACGACACGGCCCAGGAAGTGCAGCGTCGCGCCCGCGAAGGCGCTGCCCGTGTGGACGATTACGCCCACACCTCGCCGTGGCAGACGGCTGGCATGGCCGCCGCTGCAGGCCTGGTGATCGGCTTCCTGCTGTCGCGTCGCTGATCGCCGTTCTCCCTTGGCCGGGGAGCGTCTGAACAGCCTCCCCGTGCCACTGCCCGCTGGCCGGTCTCTCCTGCGACCAGCCAGCGAGTTCCCATTCCCAGCGCAGGCCCCGCCGGCGCTTCACGGCCTGTACCTCCTGACACATGTTCGGCAAACTCCTCGAACCCCGCATCCGACGGATGAAGCGGACCGCCGCCGATCTGGTGGCAGGCCTGGACGACCGCAGCCGCCTGCTGGCGCTGGAACTCGGCACCGAATCCCGCTGGCTGGCCAAGCTGGTGGGCACGAGCCTGGCTGCTGGCGTCATCGCCATCATCTGCCTGGTGTGGCTGATGGCCACCCTGGTAGCCCTGGCCTGGGACACCCCCTGGCGCCTGCATGCGCTGGGCATCGCCGCCGGCTTCTGGGTCCTCCTCAGCCTGGTGCTGGTGCTGCGCATCCGCAGCCTGCTCAAAAAGCCACCCCGAACCCTTTCCCCTCAGCCGTCAGGTGCTGGCCGACGATCTGCGCAGCCTGAAGGAAGACCTGGAACGTGAGCGTAATTCAGAATTATGAATGACGAACAACTGAACATGACCCGTTCCAGCCGCGCCGACGAAACCGCCGAGGACATCTTCGCGCGCATCCAGCGACGTCGCACACTGGCCACGAACGGCAGCAACACCGAACGCGGTGCGCTGCGACAGGAAGGGGCATCCAGCGAGGCACGCCCGGCAGCCGTGGCGGGTGAGTCGCTGGCTGACATCCTGCGTCGGGCCGCTGCAAAGGAAGCCTCGGCACCTCATGGCGCAGGATCGGCGCATGGTCCGGGGCATGAGCAAACCGGCGTAGCAGGCCGTGACGACAGCCTCCGCAGCACCGAAGGCAGTGCCGGCGCCGGAACCACCGGACACACCGAGCGCACCGGAAGCACCAATAATTCTGCATTCAGGAATTTCAGGGGCAACACAGCATCCAGGCCGCGCACTCGCCCGCCGGTCGACTACCCATTGCTGGTGGATGAAGACGGCACGCCCATTGACGAGGATGCGCCCGACCTCCGGGACAACGGCCGGCCTCGTGACAGTTTCCCGCGCAGCAAGACGATGCAGGCGCTGCTGCGTTACCCCACGCTGACGACGGCCGTGGGACTGGCCGTGGCCGTGCCCATGGCCACCATGGTGCTGCGCACGCCGGCCGCCCGGCAGACACTGCTGCGCATCGGCAAGTTTGCAGCCGAGCAGGAAGTGTGGAAGTACGTGCGCAAGCTCAGCAAGTAGCGCAGGCCATCAGTCCAGATCCGGCGGTGCCTCGGTGCGGGTGCGGTGCGCATCCAGCGCCTGCACTTCACGGCGCAGCCACCACAGCATGAAGAGGCCCGGCAGCGCCGCAGCCACCGTCATCAGGAAGAAGCTGGGCCAGCCCCTGCTGCTCGACCACCACGCCGGCCACCGGCCCCACGTGAGACCCGCCCGATGGCTGCCAGCGCCGACAGCAACGCGTACTGCGCGGCCGAGAAGCGCCGGTCGGTCAGGGTCATGAGGAAGGCCACGAAGGCGGCCGTGCCCAGACCGCCGCAAAGGTTCTCGATGCCGATGGCGCCGGCCATCAGCAGGTAGCTCTTGGGCAGCACCGACAGCAGCCAGTAGCCCACGTTGGAGAACGCCTGCAGGATGCCGAAGAGCATCAGCGACTGATAGAGCGAGCGCGACGACAGCCAGGCGCCCCCCAGCAGCGCACCGATGATGGTGGCCAGAAGACCCAGCCCCTTGTTGATGGCACCGATCTCGGCCTGACTGAAACCCACACCGCGCAGCAGGAAGCTGGTGGACAGGGCTGGCGGCAAAGGCATCGCCCAGCTTGTACAGCACGATGAGCAGCAGGAAGGCCAGCGCATGCGGCCGGGCAAAGAAGGCATCCCAGGGTGCCACAAAGGGACGGAAAGCCCACGCGGCGCGCCACCAGCACGGCACCCACGCCGGTCAGCAGCATCACGGCCGTTTCGGCCAGCAACTGGCCCAGCGGGCCAGCCTGCAGCCAGGCCAGTAACGGCCGGCTGGCCTGCGTGCACAGCCACCACAGCACCGCCCCACCCAGCACCATGGCCACGAAGCCCTTCAGCTCGGCACCCGCGCCGCCGCTGGCCTGCTGGGGCCGGGCAATGCGTGGGCTCCAGACCGTGGCCCCCATCAGCAGCAGCAGCATGACGCCCATGATGCAATAGGTGCCCGGCCAGCCCAGCCAGGTATCGGCCAGGATGAAGCTGCCGCCCCCGAGACCAGCATCGCCAGCCGGTAGCCCAGCACCGAGACCGCGGCGCCGGCGCCCCGTTCCTCGGGCGAGAGCAGGTCGGCCCGGTAGGCATCGAAGACCACGTCCTGCGAGGCCGACAGCCACGCCACCACCACCGACAGCACGGCGATCAGATGGATATGGTGGGCCGGATCAAGCTGGGCCAGCCCCAGGCAGGCCAGCGCCATGGCCAGCTGAAAGACGAGGATCCAGCCCGCCGCCGTCCCAGCAGCCGGGGCTCGAAGCGATCGAGCAGCGGTGCCCAGACGAACTTGAAGGTATAGGGCAGCCCCACCAGCGCGAAGTAGCCGATGGTGTGCAGGTCAATGCCATTGACCGTGAGCCACGCCTGCAGTGCCCCGCCGTGAGCGCCAGCGGCAGCCCGCTGGAAAAGCCCAGCAGCAGCATCGCGGCAATGCGCCGCGACGCGAAGACTGCCCATAGGTCTGCCACAACCCGGGCGCGGGCTTGGGGAATCGCTCATCCACCGAGTGTAGCAGCGCGTGGGCCGCCAGCTTCATGGCGCGCCATGTCACCCCCAGTCCATGCGCTGACAGCCGGGCAGCGACAGGGGCATGGGCGAACAGGGATGCGGGAAAGTATGCGCGCATCCCCTGACGCTCGAGAACGACTGGGCGTGGATCCTCCTGCAAAAGTCTGGTCAGGTCCCCCGCCCGGTCGCGACCTCTTCTGCAGGCCCAACGAAACGCCCGCGATCAAAGCCGCCACCGTACCCCGGCTACCACGGGCGCGCTGCAGCCGCTCAGGATGCCGGGGCTGGACACATGGCCACCCCATGAAGCCCCCTCTGCCTTGTGCCCCACGGAAACCGTGAAGGGTGTAATCTTCCAGTGTTCTGCCGCCCCTCAACCCTATACAGATTTCATGACCAAGAAGCTCTCTGCTGCCGAATCCGCCCTGCGCGATGCCGCGCGGGAATACCATGCCCAGCCGTCGCCGGGCAAGATCACCGTCCGTCCCACAAGCCGCTGTCCAACCAGCGTGACCTGTCGCTGGCCTATTCGCCGGGCGTGGCCTATCCGTGCCTGGACATCCAGGCCGATCCTCCAAGGCCGCCGAATACACCTCGCGCGGCAACCTGGTGGGCGTGATCACCAACGGCACCGCCGTGCTGGGCCTGGGCGACATCGGCCCGCTGGCCGGCAAGCCGGTGATGGAAGGCAGGGCTGCCTGTTCAAGAAGTTTGCCGGCATCGACGTGTTCGACATCGAGCTGGCCGAGCGCGACCCCGACAAGCTGGTCGAGATCATCAGCGCACTGGAACCCACCCTGGGCGGCATCAACCTGGAAGACATCAAGGCCCCCGAGTGCTTCTACATCGAGCGCCAGCTGCGCGAGAAGATGAAGATCCCCGTCTTCCACGACGACCAGCACGGCACCGCCATCATTTCGGGCTCGGCGCTGGTCAACGGCCTGGAACTGGTGGGCAAGCCCATCGGCGAGGTGAAGGTGGCCGTCTCGGGCGCAGGCGCTGCGGCCCTGGCCTGCCTGGACATCTTCGTGGCCCTGGGCGTGAACCCCAAGAACATCTACGTGGCTGACTCCAAGGGCGTCATCTACAAGGGCCGCCCGGGCGGCTTCGATGAGTCCAAGGCACGCTACGCACAGGACACCGACGCCCGCACGCTGGCCGACATCGTGAAGGACGCCGACGTGTTCCTGGGCTGCTCGGCCCCCGGCGTGCTGACCGGCGACATGGTCAAGACCATGGCCCGCCAGCCGGTGATCCTGGCCCTGGCCAACCCCGAGCCCGAGATCCGCCCCGAAGATGCCCGTGCCGCCCGCGCCGACTGCATCATCGCCACCGGCCGTTCGGACTACCCGAACCAGGTCAACAACGTGCTGTGCTTCCCGTACATCTTCCGGGGTGCGCTGGACTGCGGCGCATCGCGCATCACCGAAGAAATGAAACTGGCCTGCGTGCGCGAGATCGCCGCCCTGGCCAAGGCCGAGGCCAGCGACGAAGTGGCCAGCGCCTACACCGGCAAGGACCTGAACTTCGGTCCCGACTACATCATCCCCACCCCCTTCGATCCGCGCCTGATCCTGCGCATTGCCCCGGCCGTGGCTGAAGCCGCCGCGGCCTCCGGCGTGGCGGCCCGTCCCATCGAGGACATGGATGCCTACCGGCAGTCGCTCTACCGCTTCATCTACTCCACCGGCCTGCTGATGCGCCCGGTCGTGGCTGCCGCCAAGGCCGCCGCGCCGGAATTCAAGCGCGTGGCCTATGCCGAGGGTGAAGACGAGCGCGTGCTGCGCTGCGCCCAGACCGCCATCGACGAAGGCCTGGCCCGCCCCCTGCTGATCGGTCGCCCCTCGGTGATCGAGGCCCGCATCAAGAAGGCCGGCCTGCGGATGAAGGTCGGCAGGACATCGAGATCATCAACCCCGACGACGACCCGCGCTTCCGCACCTACTGGGAAGAATACTGGCGTCTGATGGGACGGGAAGGCGTCTCTCAGGAAGCCGCCAAGGCTGCCGTGCGTCGCTCCACCACACTGATTGCCGCCCTGATGGTGCGCATGGGCGATGCCGACACCCTGCTGTGCGGCACGCTCGGCCGCTTCGACGTGCACCTGGGCAACATCCGCGACGTGATCGGTGCACGCCCCGGCACCCCGCTGGCCACCGTCAACGCCATTGCCATGGGCAACCGCACCCTGTTCATCACCGACACCTACGTCAACGATGACCCCGATGCCGAGACGCTGGCCAAGATCGCCGTCATGGCGGCCGAGGGAAGTCAACAACTTCGGCATCCCGCCCAAAGGTGGCCTTCGTGTCGCACTCGCAGTTCGGCAGCTCGCGCCGCCCGTCGGCCATCAAGATGCGCCAGGCGCGCGACATCTTCCGCAGCGTGGCCCCGCACGTCAACTGCGACGGCGAAATGCACGGCGACGCCGCCCTGCTGCCGGAACTGCGCGACCGCCTGGTGCCCGACAGCACGCTGGATGGCGACGCCAACCTGCTGGTGTGTCCGAACCTGGATTCGGCCAACATCCTGTTCAACGTGCTCAAGACCACCGATGGACACGGCATCACCATCGGCCCGATCCTGCTGGGCAGCGCCTTCCCCGCGCACGTCATGACGCCTTCGGCCACCGTGCGCCGGCTGGTGAACATGACCGCCCTGGCCGTGGCCGAAGTGGCTGCCGGCAAGAAGCACAAGGCTGGCGGCGTGGCCTGATGGCCCTGCGATCCTGCCTGAAGGGCTGATGCCCCACGGCAGGACCGCTCACTACCCCTGGCAGCGCAGCCTGCCGATGATCGCCCGATGGGTTTGCGCCTGTCGGGCGATTTTTCAAACCACATGACAAAGATAAAACCAACAAGGAGGCCAACCATGCTCAACATGTTGAAATCACTACTCAATGAAATCAAGAAGAACGGCCTATTCCCCATGTTCTCACACAGGAACATCGTCATCGTTGGATTTATTGTTTTAATTACGTATCTATTCGGAATAGACTATTACCCAACAAACATATCCATAGAAACTGGGATTACCATCTTTCTCATATCGTATATATCTGGGGCACTTTACATTTACACTATGGAGCGCTATCATTTCCCTTGGATGGGGAGTTTTTTTATTTAGTAAACAAATACATACCATCCAAAAAACATGTTTGCTAGAAATGATTGGCGAGACATTAAAAATCGACCTAGCTGACCACGAAGAAAAAGAAACCCAGAGCCATCTTTGCATTAGCATTTCTCGTTTACCTCATATTCTCGACGAAATGGTGGATGTCAATATTGGTAATTACTGCCTCCACAGTTGTATATGGCGCAATAGTAATGCTGACATTCGTAATAAAAAACACAAAACAAACCTGGATTCCGTGCGCCCTATGAATATTTCCCACCCCTTCTTCTCCATATCACCATCCTTTTTCTTTCTCATAATCCCCATATCGATGGCCGTAATCTACGACTTCGCAAACATCGGCCAATTTACCGAAAAAAACAATGGAGATCGTCGGCATCAGGATCCAAAACAAGGACATCTACATCAAAGCACCCTATGGCGAGCTATTTGCCGCCAACTCCGGGGAACACGACTCCTGTCGGCAACAACTTCATCATCCTGAAGAATGCCACGATCCTGCTCAACGACATTGGAGGGGAGACCCTGATTTCCTATGGGGACGCCAAAACCGCCAAGAGGCTCTCCATCCCCAGCTCGTACGTGAGCATTGAGAGATCTATGACCTGAACAAGGAGCCATCCCTCCCAAGAGAGCCATCGGCCGTTGGCAGTCAGAAATGACTGCCCGGATCACCGGTCGTCCAGCCCCTCACCCCTGGGCCAGTCATAGTCAATGATCAGCGGCGCGTGGTCCGAGAAGCGCTCGTCCTTGTAGATCTCGGCGCGGGTGGCGGTGGCGGCGATGCCGGGGGTGGCGATCTGGTAGTCGATGCGCCAGCCCACGTTCTTGGCCCAGGCCTGGCCACGGTTGCTCCACCAGGTGTATTGCTCGGGGCGGGGGTCAAGCTGGCGGAAGACGTCCACGAAGCCGATGTCGTCCAAGAGGCTGCTGAGCCACTGGCGCTCTTCGGGCAGGAAGCCGGAGTTCTTCTGGTTGGAGCGCCAGTTCTTCAGGTCGATTTCCTGTGGGCAACGTTCCAGTCGCCGCACAGGGATGATCTCGCGGCCGCTGTCCTTCAGTTCCTGCATGTGGCGGGCGAAGGCTTCCATGAAGACGAACTTGCGTTGCAGGCGCTCTTCGGAGGAGGAGCCGGAGGGGACGTAGACCGAGATGATGGCGTGGGTGCCGAAGTCCATCTCGATGTAGCGGCCCTCGGCGTCGAATTCGGGCTGGCCGAAGCCTTCGCGGATGGTCTGGGGGTGTGGGGGGTATAGATGCCCACGCCGCTGTAGCCGCGCCGCTCGGCCAGGTGGAAGCGCCCGACGGCCGGGCCGATGGCCTGCATGGTGTCGTCCATGTCGGAGAGCTGGGCGCGCACTTCCTGCACGCAGATGGCGTCGGCGCCGAGGGTGGCGGCCCAGGGGAACCAGCCCTTGCGGGCGGCGGACCGGATACCGTTAAGATTCTGGGATACGACTCGCAACATGCAGGCACCTATGATGAAAGATCTTTCCCACGAGTTTATCCAGTTCGCGCTCGACACCGGAGCGCTGCGCTTCGGCGAGTTCAAGACGAAGGCGGGGCGGCTGTCGCCGTACTTCTTCAATGCGGGGCTCTTCCACGACGGCGAAGGGCTGGGCCGTCTGGCCGGTTTCTACGCCGACCGGCTGCTGCAGGTGGAAGAAACCGTACCGAAGTTCGATGTGCTGTTCGGGCCGGCCTACAAGGGCATCACACTGGCCTCGGCCATGGCGGTAGCCTGCGCGGCGCGTGGCCGCAACCCTGCCCTTCTGCTTCAACCGCAAGGAGGCCAAGGACCACGGTGAGGGCGGCAACCTGGTGGGGGCGCCGCTCACGGGCCGGGTGGCCATCGTCGATGACGTGATCTCGGCCGGCACGTCGGTACGGGAGTCGGTGGAGATCATCCGGGCGGCCGGGGGCCGAGCCAGCGGCGGTGTTCATCGCGCTGGACCGGATGGAGCGTGGCGGCAATGCCGAGGTGGTGGCGGCGCAGTCGGCCGTGGAGGAAGTGCGCGAGCGCTGGGGAATCGAGGTATATGCGCTGGCCACGCTGGACGATCTGCTGGGCTACCTGGAGTCGGATGCCCGGCCGTCGACGGAACGCTACAGCGCCGAGGTGCTTGCCACTCATCGTTTGGCCATCGCCGACTATCGCAGCCGCTATGGCACGGGGCGTCGCCCCTGACTACAGTGGCGGGTACGAGCCTCGATCATGCCCGTTTCGTGCTGTTAACCCTCTCCTGACCCTGGCGTCGGGGATGATGGCCATGGCGCATGCGCAGTCGATGCCGGTGTCGGACAACGCCCCCGGGGCGGCACCTCCATCTACGTCTGCAAGGACGAGAATGGCCGGGTGATCTCGTCGGATCAGCCGATCGACGCCTGCGCGCGGCGCAACATGCGCGAGCTGAACCGTGACGGTTCGGTTCGCCGGGTGCTGCCGCCGCCGCTGACGCGGCAGCAGGAACGTGAGGCGGCCCAGCAGGCGCTGGTGCGCCAGGAACAGGAACGGGCGCTGAAGGCGCAGCAGGCGCATGATCGGCACCCTGCTGCTGACCCTACAAGACACCGGAAGACCTGCGCAAGCGCCAGGAACAGCAGATCCAGCTGATCGACGAGGAAATCTCCGCGGCGATGCGGCGCATCCTGGTGCTGGACCAGAACCTGAAAGAGGAGCGCGAGCAGGCAGCTGAGTGGCAGAAGAAGCAGGATCGGCCCAATGCCCGCCTGCCCTATGCGGTGCAGCAGCGCATCTCGTCGATTGCCAACGCGATCCTGGCCGAGGATGCGCTGATCCAGGAGCGGCGCAACGAGCGCACGCGCCTGAACCGCGATTTCGAGGCCAATGCGGCCCGACTGACCGAGCTGCTGGCCCACCTGCCGGCGGAGCAGCAGGAGCCCGCAAACTGACTGGCAGCCGCCCGGATCCCGTTCCGGGCAGCCCCTGTCGCGCTCAGCCCAGTTTCTTCTTCAGCAGTTCGTTGACCTGCTGCGGGTTGGCCTTGCCCTTGCTGAGCTTCATGACCTGACCCACCAGGGGCGTTGAAGGCCTTTTCCTTGCCGGCCCGGTACTCCTCCACCGACTTGGCGTTGTTGGCCAGTACCTGGTCGATGATCGGACCCAGCACATCGTCGCCGCTGATCTGGCGCAGGCCCTGACGGTCGATGAGGGGCATCGACCACTTCCGGCCCGCCCTGCACGGGGCCTTCGGCCCACAGGGTGTGGAAGACTTTGCGCGCCAGCTTGCCCGAGAGGGTGCCGTCGGCAATGCGAATGACCAGTCCGGCCAGCTGCGGGGCGCTGACCTTGCTGTCGGCAATGTCCAGACCGTCACGGTTGAGCTGGGCGGCCAGCTCGCCCATCATCCAGTTGGCCAGGGTCTTGGCCTGGGCAGCGGCATCGGGCAGGGCCGCCAGCGCGGCCTCAAAGAACTGGGCGCTGGCCAGGCTGCTGGTCAGCGTCGGTGCGTCGGCCTGCGGCAGGCCCAGCTCGTCCTGGTAGCGGGCGCGCTTGGTGCTGGGCAGCTCGGGCATGTCGTTGCGCACGGCCTCGATCTGCGCCGGATCGATGACGAGCGGCGGCAGGTCGGGCTCGGGGAAGTAGCGGTAGTCATCCGCGTCTTCCTTGGTGCGCATCGAGCGGGTCTCGTCGGCATCCGGATCGTAGAGCCGGGTTTCCTGCACCACGCGGCCACCGTCCTCGATCAGCTCGATCTGGCGGCGCACCTCGAACTGGATGGCCCGCTCCAGGAAGCGGAACGAGTTCAGGTTCTTGATCTCGGCGCGGGTGCCGAATTCCTTCTGGCCCAGCGGCCGGACCGAGACGTTGGCATCCACACGGAAGGAACCTTCCTGCATGTTGCCGTCGCAGATGCCCAGCCACGTCACCAGGCCGTGCAGCGCCCGGGCATAGGCCACGGCCTCGGCGGCGCTGCGCAGCTCGGGTTCGCTGACGATCTCCAGCAGCGGCGTGCCGGCCCGGTTCAGGTCGATGCCCGACATGCCGGCGAAGTCCTCATGCAGCGACTTGCCGGCGTCTTCCTCAAGGTGGGCGCGGGTGAGGTTGATGGTGCGGATGCGCGGCAGATCGCCGAGCCTTCTCGGCCGGAATGGCGATATCCAGCGTGCCGCCCAGCACCACCGGCTGCTCATACTGGCTGATCTGGTAGCCCTTGGGCAGATCAGGGTAGAAGTAGTTCTTGCGGGCAAAGATGGAGACCGGTGCGACCTGCGCGCCGATGGCCAGCCCGAAGCGGATGGCATGCTCGACCGCCTGCCGATTGAGCACCGGCAGGGTGCCGGGCAGCCCCAGGTCCACAGGGCAGGCCTGGGTGTTGGGCTCGGCCCCGAATCAGGGTGGAGGCCCCGGAAAAGATCTTGGACCGGGTCAAGAGCTGGGCATGGACTTCCAGCCCGATCACCACTTCCCATTGCATGAGCGTATTTCCCGTATCAGCGGTTCAGACTGGCGCAGCGGCCGGTCTGCGGATTGAACATCACCGGCCAGGGCTTCCTCGGCCACGCTGCGCGGCGTGCAGAACGACTGGCAGTTGGCGTGGGCCAGGGTCACGCGCCGGGCGTCCTGGTAGATGAGCAGCTTGCAGGGCGCCGCGGCTGCGCGAGAGCAGCTCGATGTGCGGCGCGTTCTTGGTCTGGCGGAAGTCACGCAGGTTGAAGTGGCACTGGCCACGCTTGCCCACTTCACGTGCCAGTCCAGCTGCTGCACCTGGCCGCCCGTCACGCGCAGCACGGCGTTCTCGCCAAAGCCGTCGATGTCGGTCTGCTGGCGGGTGCCGGCAAAGTTCTGCAGCGTGCCCTCGCCCGGCAGCGCCCGGGTGGCCGGCTGCTGTACCGTCACCGGCGGCCTGGTCGCCGTTGCGGCCGGTTTCTTCGTGCGCTTGACCATGGGCATGGTCGTGCAGGCCGCCAGCGCCACGGTCGTCAGCAGCAGGGCCGCGCGTTGCAGCCAGCGCTGGCGGGGGCGTGATTCTGTAATTCTGCATTCATGATTGACTATTCCTCGTTGTGTAGGGACTTCCCATGAAACTGCCGGGTGACTCCCTCGGCATGGCGCGCTTGCATGCGCCTGCCTGCAGGGTAGCCCCGGCGGCCGGATGTCGTAGAAAGCCCTGTCCCTCGGAAGGAAGATGCCTCAGGCCCCCTGCCCCGGCCGGCGCAGGTGCCAGTCGGTGTGCTGCTGGTAGGTGTGGCCAATGGACAGCAACCGCGCTTCGGTCAGCGCAGGCCCCACCAGCTGCAGGCCCACGGGCAGGCCAGCGGCGTCAAAAGCCGCAGGGCAGCGACAGCCCCGGCAGGCCGGCCAGCGAGGCGGGCAGCGTGTAGATGTCGGCGAGGTAGTTGCGCACCGGATCATCGGTCTGCTGACCGATGGGCCAGGCCGTCTCGGGCGAGACCGGACCGGCAATCACGTCCACGTCCGCAAAGACGCGCGTGAAGTCGTCGGCGATCATCCGGCGCAGCTGCTGGGCCTTGCGGTAGTAGGCGTCGTAGTAGCCGTGCGAGAGCACGTAGGTGCCGATCATGATGCGGCGCTTCACTTCAGGACCAAAGCCCTCGGCGCGGCTGTTCATGAGAGCGACTTCAGGTCGGATGCATCGGCGCTGCGGTGGCCGTAGCGCACACCGTCAAAGCGCGCCAGGTTGCTGGAGGCCTCGGCCGGGGCAATGACGTAATAAGCCGGGATGGACAGCTCGGTATGCGGCAGCGAGACCGGCACCATCGTAGCCCCCAGGGCCTCGAAGCGGGCCAGCGCCGCCTTCACCGCGTCACGCACGGCCGGGGTCAGGCTCGCCCAGGAACTCGTCGGGCACGCCAACGCGCAGGCCCCTGAGCGGCATGTCGGCGCTACCGCCCCAGTCGGCGGCGGGCACGGTGGCCAGGTCATTAGCCGGGGCACGCAGGCTGGTGGCATCGCGCTCGTCGAAACCGGCCGTGGCCGACAGCAGCAGCGCGCAGTCGGCGGCCGAGCGAGCAAACACACCGGCCTGATCCAGACTGCTGGCGAAGGCGATCATGCCGTAGCGCGAGACGCGCCCGTAGGTGGGCTTTGATGCCGGTGACGCCGCACATGGCGGCCGGCTGACGCACCGAACCGCCGGTGTCGGTCCCGGTGGAGACCGGCACCAGGCCGGCCGCCACGGCAGCGGCCGAGCCGCCCGACGAGCCGCCGGCCACGCGGGACGGATCCCAGGGGTTCTTCACCGGGCCGAAGAACGAGTTCTCGTTGCCCGACCCCATGGCGAATTCGTCGCAGTTGAGCTTGCCGACGCAGACGGCACCGGCCTCGCGCACCTTGCGCACGACGGTGGCGTCAAAGGGGGCTCTGGTGAGTCCGCCAGCATCTTGGAGCCGGCGGTGGACTTCCAGCCGCGGGTGACAAAGACATCCTTGTGGGCCATGGGCACGCCCAGCAGCGGGCTTGCACGCTCGCCGGACTGGCGGGCAGCGGCCAGCCGGGCATCGGCCCCGTCGGCCTGGGCCAGCGTCAGCTCGGGCTGCACGTCCACGAAGGCGTTGATGTCGCTGGCAGCAGCGGCCGCCAGGCAGTGTTCGGCCAGTTCACGGGCCGAGACGTCACCGGCCTGCAGGGCGGCGCCGATGGCGCCGAGGTTGCCGGATTCCAGCAGGGTCTTGGTTGTGCTCATGCTTACTCCACCACCCGCGGGACGAGGTACAGGCCATCGGCCACGGACGGCGCGGAACGCTGGTTCTCGGCGCGATGATCGCTTTCGGTAACGACATCGTCACGCAGCCGCTGGCCGACATGGCCGGCGTGGGTCATGGGCTCGACGCCGGTGGTGTCGACAGCACGCAGCTTCTCGATGATGCCGAAGATGTCGTCGAGCTGGGCCAGCATGTGGGCGCGCTCCGCATCATCCAGCCGGATGCGGGCGAGTTCGCCGAGACGTGAAATGTCGTCGGACGTGAGTGACATCGGGGATCCCTGGCGGAACCGGGCGGACGGTACGGCGCCCCGCTCCGGTACAAGAAACTTGAAAAGGCCCGCAGCCCGCAGGGGGCCCAGGCGGTGGTATGCCTGCAACGCAAAGGAAACGTTTACCACGGGCCAGCGACCGGCAGTCCCCGGCCAGACCCATGGGCGGACATGCGCAGAAGTATAACGGTATGATCCTTCGGCCATTTCGGAAACATAAAGCGACGTGTCGTCATGTTCGGTTTCATCAAGAAATATTTTTCGAACGACCTGGCCATCGACCTGGGAACGGCCAACACCCTGATCTATGCCAAGGGCAAGGGCATCGTGCTGGACGAGCCTTCGGTGGTGGCGATCCGGACCGACACGGCCCCGGGCGGCAAGCGCACCATCACGGCGGTGGGCCGCGAGGCCAAGCTGATGCTGGGCAAGGTTCCCGGCAACATGCAGGCCATCCGCCCGATGAAGGACGGCGTCATTGCCGACTTCACGGTCACCGAACAGATGCTCAAGCAGTTCGTGCGCATGGCGCATCCGGGCACGGTGTTCGCGCCCAACCCGCGCATCGTCATCTGCGTGCCCTGCGGCTCCACCCAGGTGGAACGACGTGCCATCCGCGAATCGGCACTGGGCGCAGGCGCTTCGAGGTGTATCTGCTGGAAGAACCCGTGGCCGCTGCCATCGGTGCAGGGCTGCCGGTCTCCGAAGCCACCGGTTCGATGGTGATCGACATCGGCGGCGGCACCACCGAGGTGGCGTGATTTCCCTGGGCGGCATCGTGCACGCCAATTCGCTGCGCGTGGCCGGTGACCGCTTCGACGAGGCGATCATCACCTACGTGCGCCGCAATTACGGCATGCTGATCGGCGAAAGCACGGCCGAACAGATCAAGAAGGAAGTGGCGTCGGCCTTCCCTGACGGACAGAGCAAGGAAATCGAGGTCAAGGGCCGCAACCTGTCCGAGGGCATTCCGCGCGCCTTCCGCATCAGCACCAACGAGATCCGCGAGGCACTCACCGCACCGCTGAACCATATCGTCTCGGCGGTGAAGATCGCGCTGGAAGAGGTCCCGCCGGAAATTGGCGCCGACATCTCGGAACGCGGCATCATGCTGACCGGGGGTGGTGCGATGATCCCGGGTCTGGACGGGCTGCTGGCCGAAGAGACCGGGCTGCCCACCCTGATTTCCGATGAACCCCTCACCTGTGTCGTGCGCGGCTGCGGCCTGGCCCTGGAGCGCATGGACGAACTGGGTGGTATCTTCACCCACGAATGACTGCCCGCTACCACGCGCCGGATGCTCCAAAGCCCGGCATCGCCATCCTCCTCCGCTGCTGGCCCTGGCACTGATGTTTGCCGACGCCCGGCTGGGAGTGCTTGCGCCGGTGCGTCAGGTCCTGGGGTGCGCTGTATCCGGTGCAGGCGGCGCTGGCCTGGCCCATGCAGCAGGTCGAGGTCCTTCGAGGGCTACTTCGACGACATGGAAGCGTTGCGCAACGACAACAGGCTGTTGCGCACTGTCCTCATCCAGCAAGCGGGCGTTCTGGCCGCCACCGAGCAGCTGCGCCAGGAAAATCAATCGCTGCGTGACCTGGCCGGCCTGCGGCTGCGAGATCCCGCAGGCCGCCATCGTGGCCGAGACCGTGATGCAGCCGCGCAACGCGGGCACGCGCCGTCGTCTGCTGGACCGGGGCAGCCACCACGGCGTGGCCGCCGGACAGCCGGTCATCGACGCCCGGGGCGTCATCGGTCAGATCACGCGCGTCTATCCGTTCAGCAGCGAGATGACGCTGATCACCGATCCCGTGATGAGCGTACCGGTGAGCGTGCGGCGCAACGGTCTGCACGCGCTGGCCTTCGGTACCCCCAGCCCGGCGCTGATGGAGCTGCGCTCCAGAGCAAGGAAGCCGACATCCAGATTGGCGACGTGCTGCAGACCTCGGGTCTGGATTTCCTGTATCCGCCCGGCGTGCCGGTGGGCGTGGTGGAAGATGTGACGCTGCCTGCCGATGAGCCCTTTGCGCAGGTGACGGTGCGGCCGCTGGCCAACCCTGACCGACCCGCGCCTGGTGCTGGTGCTGCAG
>BNJT01000229.1_pt1 | contig 85701 bp, 170 predicted proteins | sample 8540491 | NCBI WGS metagenome assembly BNJT01 (sample SAMD00202455, study PRJDB9452) | human saliva metagenome | host: Homo sapiens | reverse complement strand
GGATTTTATATTTAAGCTCTCGGAAGAAAAATACCAGAGGCACCTAGATTATATGAGAGGTGGTATGTGTGATACTAATATCTGCGCTTTACGGAAAAAGAGAAACAAATAAGAATACAGGATAGTTCAAAGAACGTGGAACTAGAAAAATTTGGGGTGGGCATATCCGAATATTAGCAAAAGAAGAAGCGGAAAGGTATCGCGATTGTATATATATAAACAAATTTGTAGATCCGTATAACATGCGAAGTGTTATCAGAACGAATTTGTGTTTGCATGAATCTTTCCTGACGGCCTTTGTATATGAAGGATATTTATGGGATTTCTTAAAATCAGAAACCTACATTGGAGAAACACAACCGTCAAGAGTATCGTAATTTTTCAAAGCAAGTATTTGTTTTTGGGATAACAACTCTAGAGATAGGATTTTCATAAAAGATTATTGGAAATTTGGCCAAAAAGGATACAGTAGAGACTCGACTACAATCTGTTACTAGATCATCTGAATTCTTCCCGGAGGACATATATCTACAAAACGAAGAATTAAAGCTGGACTATTGTATTTACACGAAGATGACTGGCTAGGAAAACGTCTTATTATGCAGGATGCTGGGAAAATATAAAGTATGCTACATGGTAGATACAATGCTGACACCTCCACCGAGAACAAATTCAACTCGGCAAGCACGCGGCGCATCCTTTGCCTCGATCGGACTGACGGATATCAGTGTCAGTGCAAACAGCGCAGGCAATGGCACAGCAAAGGAATCCATTGCCTCCTACTCCACTTGCTCGCGTCTCGCACGCAAGAACGACCTCAAGCCTCACCTTCGGCAAGGACACTGGACATCATCAGGGGCGCGCATGGCGAAAAGATCACGGGCAAAGATCGGCGGGAATCTGAACATCGAGACCTTGCAGGAGAAAGAAACCTACGAGGAAGACACACACCATAGAGTATGATCTTCTGGACTATACCTAATACGTTAGGGGATAATAGCGAATGAATAAATTAAATTGGTGTGATTTTCACTGTAGATATCTTATCCAAGCACACTGATGATGTTGTAAAGGCAACACTTATAATAAATATCGATGTACTACGCACACTGGAGCACCCAAGACATAAAGAAGCGACATGCTTTTGAAGAAACCTTTGCCAATGTCAATCTAATATTTAAAGAGGTACGATATCTCATATGTTGTGAGTGCCAATATGACATCAGATCCAAACGAAGATGCAGGTGATACTGACATATTATATGTGCGCCTGCATCAGACGACTTATTGAAAGAATTGGGATTTGGAGACAAGAAAATTCAACTAGACTATGGAGATGGGTACAAATGTCAGTCTTTCATGGAGAAAAGAGCCTTTAATGTACACTAAATTTGAAACGGCAGAAACAATCATAGTTTTTCGTGAGTTCAAACATTGTTGAAACAACAGATAAATTGGAACAAGATTTGGGGCAAGAAGTGGATGAAGAAAAAGGCAAGAACTCCCATGAAATATGCTATTTATCTTTATTTTCCTTTGGGCGACCGGGAAAAATGGCATATTTTCATTACTATAAAAATTTTGAGAAAGAAAAATACAGCTATCGGAAAATGGTATGTATTCAGCCATTGGTCTTCATGCGCTCATGCTAGCCGGTTCATGCTTTTGTATGCTCTATGCTTTGATGCATGGAGCGAAGGGATAGAGCATACAAAATTCCTTTTGGATGTATTCCAGCCTATTCGTCTTTACATTGGGAGCGTTTTTCTCTTTGAATCAAAAATCGTCCCTAGAGAGAAGAAAAAGTTTCGTCGTGGCGAACAGCCCTCGAAGCACTGTCTTATTATCGGTATAGATACTGGATGAGACTTTAGAACTATATTGGCTTTTGTTGAGCGCTATTTTTGATGGGTGGAGGTGTGTCTTTACGTTAGGTTTCTCATAATCAGTAATATAGGGATGTGCCTGTAACGGATACAAGCGTTATCTCAACCAAGAACGTTAGCTATATTAACGAAAATCTTTAGCACGCTAAATCCAATAATATTTAGGATTTTTACAAATGAAAGCAAAGGAGTTGATCTTACGTCATGGGAAAAATGAAGATTATTTTTCAGAATATCAAGCAGATATGATTTCAATCTGCCTTGAATATGTGCATGAATGGCTGATATGATATATGTATATTGTTCATGTGAAAGCAATCATATATGGTGATTTTTCTTTGAAATCTCTGGAGTTTAGAAAGTCATTGTCTTAATGAAGTATTTCAAGAGAGCAATTTAACATTTCAATATGATACACCTATTGAACGACAAAAGGTGTGTTGATATTAAAAGTCATTATAGAGGACATAGAAAAAATTGAAAGGTTTGTAATCAATACGGAAGAGAAATGCCAACAGAAATTAAATTGTATAAGGATGTCAAAAGAATAGCTTTAAAAGCCAATATGCTTATGAAAACCTTGAGTGATTATAAACGAAATTTGTATTAGATGTCTATGAGTGGTTTGGTTGATGAGGAATAAAAATGTTGTTTTGGGGGTGTTTTGTGTGTGTTGTGGGTGTGTTTTGGGGGGTTTGTGGGTTGTGGTGGGGGTGTGGGGTGGTTTGTGTTTTTTTGTTGGGTTGGGATCGGTGCCTCCTGCTACAAATACGGTAACTATTAAAACATGGCTGAGGACGAGTAGACAAAGTTCAAGACCATCGGTCTTACCGGGCCTCCTATACCTGTCAAGGGAGATGGAAATGTGATAAAATCTGTCGTTGCGGGAACCATCGATCCGCGAATAAGGCTGGACATCTTGCCTCAGCCGTGATGCTCAAACTCGCTCAACGAACTCGGTAAAATCTTCGAAGAAACGTGGAAGAATCTCAAGCTACTGGATATGTTGTCGGCTTTGGGACAGGGCACAAGCTGGGTGCCAAATAATGACCATGCACTTCATAATGAAAAGATCCCTCCTGTTGTAAAATAAAAGCACAACAGGAGGGATTCGTCATTCTAAGTATACAGAAATAAAATGTTGTCGGTTCACCGTCACCCGCTCCTGCTGCACTGAATGCCGGGGCTGATCGCAGTCCATACCGCTCCTTGTTTGGTTTTTGTTGTGTTTTTGGGGTGTGTGGTTTTTTGGTTTTTTGGTTTGTTTGGAGAGGGAAGAGATGGTTATGTTTCAGAATAAAAAAGAGATTCCGTGCGCTTGGGGGGCGAATGGAATCTCTTTGTGTGGGAATTTACTGTATGACAGGAATTAAGCTCTGCTGCTGTTGCGGCTTTATATCCAACCGACGCACCATCGGACGGCATATCATAATTCACCACGCCGCGACGTGCCAAACAACCTCGCAGTGTATGCCCCGTAAGCGCAGCATGTGCGACATTGTCCGGGTGCGCCGGATGAAAGACGGGCGTTAGGCGCAGTCATTGCAACGCAGTGGAAGCATCTCCTCATCGTTCATGATGAGGCGCGTCCGGTTTTCCACGGTCTCTGCGGCACAACAGTTCAGGGCAATCACCCTCAGGCTGATAGTTCCAGTGTCTCAGCTACGCCGGAATACCAGACCGCATCCGCGCCAGATAGGTGTGTCTCCTCCGGTGCCTCAAAACATCAATCCCCATCGCGTCACCGCACGTGGAAAGTCAACGGTGCCGTGCAGGGCAGGGACGCGGGTCAGTCCTGCCGCACCGAACTCCATACCGCTTTGTCGGCAGGACGATCACCTCGAAAACCCGAACTCCGTCAGAACAGAGGCATCCTCCTCCGACTGGACAGATGACTGCACCGCCTTATCAAGCGGCGCACCGACCGTCCCGTCCGGTGCCATATCAATATGCGATCGGGATGCAGATGCGCAACGATGTAGTAGTCGACACCGCCTCAAAATCTGCCCCATATCCATCGGCAACTGTAGAACGGCATCGGAAGATGCCCTTCAATCGGATCGTGGGATGTGGAAACGGCATGTCCGGAATATCGACGAGCGACAGCTGCGTTTCGGTGCAAGCCACGGATCAATCTAGAAAGACTTTCCCTGCATAGTCCAAACGGTCTCGTTGCATTGCGAATCTGTGTGTGAGTTTCTCATAAGTGTTTCTCCCTGTCTCATCATTTGGTTGATCTGTTTCAGCAGTATATCGAACCTCCCAAATGACGACAAGAAAAACAACGTAGACTTTGCTCGCAACGACTATTGTTGGGTGGTAGAACAGATACCGCTGAAAAGGACGACTGGGAGGTAAGGGAAGAAGGAATCGAAAACAGATGGAGTATTTCTATTGAGGTCTACTCAAGCTAGGCAATATCCAGACGGCAGCGAGATCATCTTTTATGTTGCAAGACAAGGTCTCAGCAGAGCGATGAGATCATTGGAGGCGGAGCTTTGGGCACCAAGCTTTTCACCCGTAGCACGCGGAATCATTCCGACTGATTATGCAGCAGCAGGCTACTGCCCCAGACGTTCAACGTGGCTGCTGGATGAATATCAATCCATCGAAAGCATGAAATCCCTCGCCACCCATTCAGTGTCTGTTACCATTTTGCACCTGGACTGGCACGTCTTTTCTTATCTCGGAGCGCAATTTCTACAGGATTTTCATACTACTCATCCGAGTATTATTCGAGCCACTGTCGATACAACAGACGAGAGACGATGCAATGGAGGGACTTCAACAAAACGATCTCTATTTTTCCATTGTCACCGCTCCTTTCGATCAGTATCACCGCTTTCAAGGGGACGTACCTCTTTTCTCCCTGCTACTTGTGCGCGACTCCTCGGTGCATCATCCTCTTGGCAGAAAAGAGTCGTATCACCTGGCTACAGCATCTCGACGGACAAATGAGCTCATCAGTAAAGGACGCGCCTCATCACTGTTTCTCGCCATACGTCGGACAAACACATCCTCCTGCCAGGTCTCAAAATCGAGGATTCTTCAGCCGAAACTGCTGATGAATCCCTTTCATTGTTGATCTGTCATGCGTCATAATCCTGCGATCAATCTCGGCTACGACTACGCAGCCGTCATGCACTAGACAGCCGGATGCATTGCTCATGCGAGAATCCTGGCGATCGGAAAGATGCGGGGCAGGAGGTGAAGCCCCTATACAGTGGACAAGACCGTCATCCTCACCGAAGCGGCGCACATTCCGTCAATTCCTCTTGGATTATCCGCTGAAAAACGAGAGGAAAGGATCGTACTCATATGGTAACCAGTGAACAGAACCATTCATCCAGTCTACGCAACATGCAGACATACTTCATCCATCAAATACCACCAACCTCAAATCTCTACCTTAAAACGACGATCACCTGCTCATCCTCATTGACCATTGTGTGGGTTTTGTGTGTGTTTTGTTGTTGTTGGTGTTTTTTGTTGGGTTTGTGTGTTTTTTGTTTTTGTGTGGTTTTTTTGTTTTGGTTGTTGTTGTGTGGTGGGTTTGGTTGGGGTTTTGTGTTTTGTGTTTTGGTTGTGGGTTGGTTGGTTTGGGGTTTTTTGTGGGGTTGTGGTTGGTTGTTTGTTTTGTGTGTGTGTTGGGGTGGTGTTTGGTTTTGATTCCTCTCTTAGTTATACTCTCAAACGGTCTGCTAGTTTACATCGTACGAAATGCCAAGCTATACTGGTTCTAAAAGGAAGGGAGTATGGTCATCATGTCAACTTCGTCTACTCAAACAAGAAATGGACCGGAGACATAAAAGAACAGGCTGGCGCGTTTGTTCTCTCGAGCTGGGGCTAGAGCATGTCCGGTGCCGCTAATATGTTTCTCCATCAGTGCGTCCTTCGTGGAGGCATCCCGTTTTCTATCGAAATGCCTCCATTATAAAACAAAAGCACCTTTGGCGGCTAGCAAGTGGAAAGAAGCAAGGAAAATCTCCTGCGACCCGGATGTCCTCGCTATGCGACAAACATGGATCGACTCCATGAAAGAAGGCATTGGAAGAATGACCTATCACATCAAGCCTCACCAACGCTTTATAAGAAAAGTTGCGCGCGCGCTGAAGAAACGCGGCTGAATCTCAAGCTCACTGGATGATGCTGCTGCAGCTACTGGGACGGGCAAGCCAGATGCCAAACACCGTCACCATGCACTTCATGGCAATTTGGGAGGATTTCGCGAGAGCCATATTCAACCGATTGAAGTCGTTGATATACTCGCTGAAAAACGACGTCCTAACCTTGACCCTGGTCGAAACTGGAACCCGGCGCAGACATATTCGATGAATTAAGTGTTTGGTCTGCTGGTTCTTCGCAGAGAAATGGTGACAGCAAACAAAGGGGTTTTTAATCGCACCACCCGTCAAACGGTGGTTTTTGCACGCCCCTGGTAAGGGATAATACCGCTGGAAGGTTCAGGCGCTGGGCTTTCACCTCGTCTTGCCATATTGCCCTTGACTCCGTCACTGCCTCGTAGTGTGCGGTAGGGCCACCTGCTCCTTAAAAAGGGTCTGCAATTTTCACGCTGAGTTTCATCCGCGGCAAATGTCATGCTTTTCCCGGTTTTGGGAGGGGCATTTACGTATCGTTAAGCCTATTCAACTCCTGCCTGCGCTTACGGTAATACCCTTCCGACCAAGTGCTGACTCCCAAACTTGTATTTCAAGTTATGTTTATCAAAAATCATCAAGGCACTTTTCCCTTTGAGATATCCGGCAAATTAGATATACTGATTTTTGTGGATACTTACCATCATGTGTATACATCCGCATGGGTGACCTTTCCAGTATTCTCCATAACCTTTTATAGTGTTACAGCGTTTCAGGATATCTTGAATACTCTCCTATTCATATGATTTTCGCCGATATTTCAAAGAACAATAATGATATGTACTGGCAGAGCCACTTGTGTGATAAACTGTTTGCTTTCAAGATTGGCGCACTTCTTTTCACCTGGCTTGAAGCATCCTCAGTATGTGGTGAGGGTTTTGTATAACTTTTATCTTCCACCCGCATAGCGGTGGTTTTTGTTTCACCCGCTTACGTTTCCTCCCAACTGGGTCGCGGACCTGAGAAATTGGTTGAGGTCACCACGTTTGTTTCGTGCAACAGCCTCTTTCTTTATCACAAAATCTCTACCGCATAAAGGCATAGACGGCGATATTGCTGAACATCGAGGGGTTCTGCCCAGACGCCGATGACGAGGGTAAAGGCGACGGCAACGCCACGCCCAGCTGGCTCCCGCGCGCTGAGCGGCGTGCGCCGCGGCGTGCCGATCATCGGTTTTATCAGTGCCTCGACATCGCGTGGAACACTTTCCTTGATGGCGAGGAGCTAGGAGTAGACGGACATCATCGACACGACAAAGCGCAGCCCGGCGGAGCCAGGAGATAGCCCTGCATCAATCGCGTGCGCGAGAGAGATGTAGATCTCGCCGACAAAAGCTCTCCGCCGCTTCGGCGGATGCCCCGCCATCGCCGTGGAGCGCAACCATCAGGATGCCCGCCGAGCAGAGAGTCATGCGCCAGCTCGGCGCACGCTGCGGAAGTCCGGCACTGCCGCGTGTCCCGTCCTCGGAGATAGGAGACGGTCACGAACGCCCTCTGACGTTCGCCAAGACGTAGACCACTCGCGCAGAAGAGCACCGCCTTGATGCCCGCCGCGTTCGTCGCACCACTATCGCCGATCATCATGTACCGCCTGCGCAATCGAGGAGAGAAGAGCATCCGCTTGATGTGCTCGTCTGACGGAACGCCATGATGTTGCCCCGCATCTCACGGAGACACACGCAAGCGCCGCCACTCAGATGCGTCCAGTACGCCGAGCGCAGGGAACGCGATCGAAGAGCACGCGCGCAGGGAGGATCGCCACCCCCGCCGCTCTTGGAGCACATGGCGAGGAGTGCCGTCACGCGGCGCAGGTGCGCCCCTCGCATACATCGGTGCCCGTGAGATGGAACGATGATCGAGAGCTTTGAAGAAGAAAGCCCGCGAGGATAAAGACCACGCCGATGAGCTCTGAGGGAAAGTCACTGCGACCAAGTCCCCAAAGGAACTCCTGCAAACATCATCGTCCCCGTCATCCCGCAGACGAGGTCTGCGCTGTAGAGGAGCATCGCCGCCGTCGAGCCCGACCCGAACACTCAGATACTTGATGCCCGCCTCGCCGAGAGAGCGGCGCATCCGTGCGGATCGCAACGGAGTGTATAGAACGAGATCGTCGCGAGCCCCAGCCCGACAAACGCTTTCGTCTGAGGTCGTTCGCCGAGGCGAGAGCGCACTATGCCAAGCAGGGCGGACAGGAGGAGCAGATATAGAACTCGCCCCCGTGGCGGATCATCATCTTCTCCACATAGTCCCTCTGCGAAAAAGCAATGCGGCGTAGAACGCGACGATAAAAAGAGGAATTTGTGAACACGGCATAGCCGTCAACGATGTAGAGCCCTGCAAAGAACGCCGTCGCGCTCATCCGGCGGATAAGCATCCGCACGGCGAGAGCGCGAGGACGCCGAGGAGTCCGGAGCGCGGCTCACGCTGCGAGGGCGCGGCGCGACGTCCCACGCGCGCGTACAGAGGTCGATCAGGAGCACGGGCGCGCGCTGAAGGAGTACGGCGATGCCCAGCCTCGATGGAGATCGCGGCAAGATTCATCTGCATCATCACCGCCCACCTCCCAGAATCGTCGGTGCATCCTGAATCATCTCGCAAGAAGCGGCGCCAACGGCGCAGTCCCCGCATCCACCGGCGCCCATGAGGAGCCCTGGAAGACGCCGAATCCGGACGAGGAAAATCGTCGAGCACGACGTGAGCGGAACAACGTCGATTTTCCGCCTCATCGGGGAAACTTCTGCGAAGCGTTCCACCTTCTGCGAAGAGCACGCGCGCGAGCATGCGCAGGACGTAGAACGCGGTGAAGATGATGCCGGAGACCGCAATCACCGTGGCGCCGGACATGCCTCCACCGTCCCCACAAAGATGGTAAACTCCGGCACGAAGCCGACTCAGTACTCGGGCAGACTGAGTGAGCACAGCCCCGCGAGCATGGAAGCCGACCGCAGACAGTGGTACATAGTGCGCCAAGCCCCAGAGATCGCCCACACGGCGCAGCTCCGTCTTTTCGTAGACGTAGCCGAGACCTGCGAGAAGAAGAGAGTGCGAGATCGATGCCGTGCGCCACACATAGGCGACGGCGCCGCCGACGCTCACGCACATTGAGTGCCGCGAAGGAGGAGGTTCCGCAACCCACGTGAGAGATGGAGGAGAGAGCGATCATGTACTTGACGTCGTACGCATGTTAGTGCGATATAGGACGCGTAGATCACATTGATCGTCGAAAAGCGAGGATCGGCACTCAGCGCGGCGTCGTGAACCTTTGCCCCCGAGCGGCAGGATAAAGAGGCGACGCGGATGAGCGCGTAGCCGCCGATCTTTTCAGCACACCCGCATTGATCATCGAGATCGCCGCCGGTGCGCCTGCGCGTAGCCGTCGCGGCGACCAGCGGCGCATCGGGAACATCGATAGATGCGAGCCGAAACCGGACGAGCAGGGAGGAGGAATGCCGTCACCCGTACCTCCCACGAGATACATGTCCCGCGTATGAGCGGCGGCGGCGAGTGCCTCAAAAGTCGAACGTCCGCATCCCGGACTCGTACGCACTCACGTGGAGAAGGAGCACGCCGGACGAGCAAGGAACGCCGAGCCGACAAGGAGGAAAAATGGTCATCTTCATCGCCGCGTGTTCCTTCTTCGTCACGCGCTCGGACGAGCAGATCATCACCACTCGGGATACGCGGATGATCACCATCCTCACAGAGGACGAGGAAGAAGAAAGAGGTCGCGCACGATGAGGAATGCCCCCGAGACACCCGCGCGATCACGACGAGCAGGAGGACGAAGTACCCTTGGACCCGCTTTTCCACATGCCATGAGCTGTAGACGCGCGCGAGCCCCACGACGCTCGACAGGAGGAGCATCGGCAGGGTGGAGATCCCGTCCACGCCGAGTGAGTAGGCAACGCCGGTGATCCGTGATCCACGGCATGTACCCGTGTACTGCGGCATCCCGCCGAGCGCCATAACGTAGTCCGCGTGTAGACGAAAGAGTGTCAGCAGCCAGTGGCACGGATGATCATCGCCACGAGTCTGATGAGCTGAGATCGTATCGCACGCAGGCGTCCCGGCAGCAGAGGGCGAGGATGAGCGCACCACAAGCGGTGTGTGAGGAGAATGACCGAGAGAATCGGAAATGTCATCGCAGTAAAGACCTCCTCCTCAGATACATCAGAACCTGTACTCGCCCAGTGCCAGCGCATACAGCACAGGAGAATCACGACGCCCGTGTAGAACACGACGACATACCGCTGTGCCGCCTGCCCGTTCACGTTCTCCGTCGCAGCACCCGCGCTCATCGCCAGACCATAGGCGCGCGAGCCCAGTCCATGATGCCGTCGAAAATCTTTTCATCGACCCACTTGAGGATCACCTGCCGTGCCGTAGATTTCGAAAGCGCTCGCGGAAGCGGTAGCCGTACAGCCTCAGCCCAACATAGAACTTGCTGCCAGACGACGCGATAGAGGGAAGCCGAAGCTCCGCTCGCTGCATCGCCGCGCGCAGACGATGTACGGCCATAGACCTGGATACGCCGCCGCAAAGGCGAGAAGGCGCAAGAGCACGGCACGCGTCCCCGCCACCGTCCAGTCGATCGCCCTCATGACGCGGCGGTGCATCCGCGTAGATCCACGGAGAACCCGCTTCGAAGTAGTCTGCCACACTCCGCCTCACAATGGTGAGCAGCGCGAGCATAATCATCGGCTAAAGCGCATGAAGGCACCGACCCCATGCGCCCCGTGTTCACTGCAGGCTCTCGCCGAGAAAAGGCGACAAATGAGGAGACGCGCATGTAGAATAGCCGTGAGGAAGGAGGTGTGAACGTCGCCATGATGAGAGAGCGGCGTGCTCGCGTGCATCGCCGCGGCGGTGATCCTCACTCCTGCGAGAAGAAGCCTGAGAACGGTGGGATACCGGAGATCGCAAGGACACCCGATCAGCATCGTCGCCGAAGGTGAGCGGCATCTTTTTCCAGAGCTCCGGCCCATCTTGGTGATGTCCGATCCCATCGTGGAGTGCGTGCATCACCGCGCCCGCGCAGAGGAAGAGCACGTCTGAAGAAAGGCGTGCGCCGCGATGATGGAACATCGAGGCGGGAGAACGCGCCGATCCCGGACCGCGGAGCATCATGTAGCCGGAGCTGACTGATGGTCGAGTAGGCAAGCACCGCCTTGAACCGCTGCTGTGCTACGGCGACGACGCGCCGCGAAAGAGCGCCGTGAATGCCCTGAGCCCCGCGATGATGAAGTCCATCACGAGCGGACACTCACTGGAAGATGAAGCATAGCGCGCGCAACGGGAGAAGACACCTCGCCGCGACCATCGTCGCCGCATGGATGAGCGCGCCGAGGCTCTGTGCGTCGGCGCCTTCCATCGCATCGAGCAGTCCGCAGATGCGGGAGCGGGAACGTACTGATCCTTCCGACTTCCATCATGAAGAGCAGCAGCACCGATCACCGCGTCAAGTAGCGTTCTGTCCCCGCGACGAGGACATACTCGGGCACTCAAGAGCCGCAGCTCGATGGTAGTCCATCGTCAACCGCAAAACGCAACCTGCACGAGCAGGATGCCGACCAGCATGCCAAAGTCGCCGCTGATGCGCGTCGTGATGAACGCCTTCTGCGCCGCCTCCTGCGCGCCGAGACTTTATCATAGTAGAATCCAATCAGGAGGTAGGAGCAGAGCCCGACGCCCTCCCAGAACACATAGAGCTGGAGAAAGCTGACCGAGACGACTACAGCCCGAGCATCGCAGCCGAAAACAGCGAGATGAACGCAAAGAAGCGCCCCATCCCCGCATCGCGTGCCCATATAGCTGACGGAGTGATGTAGACGAGCAGCGAGACCAGCGTCATCGATGCGATGGCATGAGTGCCGTCATGGGTCGATCAGGACGCCCATCGCGAGCTCCACCGCACCGATGCTGTGCGCCCAGACTCGTCTCATCAATGCGGTGGATCGCCCATCGTGATCTGGATAGTTCACCGTCAGCGAGTGCGACAAAGACGGAGAACGCAGCCACGCCAGCGCCATCATCATACACGCACGTCGCCGAGATTTCTTCGCTCGCCAGTGCAGCGGCGCGCGATGAACAGAGGAACGCGAGCGCAGGGAACAGGGGAATCAGATACGCATGTGCTCAGGAGTTAAAGGTGCAGCACTAGCACCCTCCTCAGAAGGTCTTTCATAGCGTATCCAGCCTCATCGACATCTGCCGCAGAACCGAATCTGATACAGGCGGAATGCGAGAGCCAGCCTGACGGCGATCTCGGATGCAGGGACCGCAATCGAGGCGAGTGCCATCAGCTGCCCCCTCCGCGTTGTGCGCTATAGAATCGGTCAAAGGCAACGAGGTTGATGTTGACCGCGTTTGAGCATCAGCTCCACACACATGAGAATCGGGATGATGCCGCGCCGCGAGGGTAGCCTGGCCGTAGAGCCCGATACAGAACAGCAGTGCCGACAAAAGAGCAGATCAGGGAGACCGATCATGCCGCATCCCCTCCTCTCGCCAAGAGCAGTGCGCCGACCATCGCCGCGAGGAGCAGCACCGCCGTCACCTCAAACGCACGAGATACGTGCCGAGCATCAGCTGGGCGATCTCGTCTGCCCCCGTCGGCGCAGCAAATCCGCCCGCAGGAGGCGGGGCAGGACAGTGCCGCATCCGATGAGGAAGAAGATACTGCCTGCCAGCAGCCCCGTCACGACGCGGCGAAAGAGCTTCCGAAAGAGGTTGGATCGCGCCATCGAGTCCCGCCGCGTCAGCATAATCGCCATGACGATGAGGACGGCGACCGCGCCGCTGTAGACCATGAGCTGCACCGCGCCGAGGAACTCTGCGCCGATGTAGAAATAGATCGCCGCCACACCGACAGAACGAGAGCACGAGAGAGAGTGCGCTGCCACGACATTCAGTGAGAGAACGACGCCGAGCGCGCCGATGATCGTCACGGCAGCGAAAGTAAAAGAGATAAAAGCTCATGTCGCCTCCTTCCGTCGTCTGCGCATCCTTTGCGGCAGCGTTTTCCGTGGCGGACTGCACCGCCGCAGCTTTTCTTCAGCGCTTTTTCCTCAGCCGCTTTTTCCCTTTGCGGCAGCCTCCGCTTCGGCTTTTCGCCTTCGCCTCAGCCTCCGCCTCTCGCCTTGGCGGCGGCTTCCTTCTTCGCCTTTTCTCCGCCCGGACCTCCACCTGTGCGAGGAACTCCGCGAGATCGAGCACGGTCCTCGTCCGTCATGGCATCGTGCGTCATCGTCTCCTTGCTCCACGTGGCGATGGCGTAGTCCCTTATCCCAGACGAGCGTATGGACCCGGGACACGCCTCCACGCAGAGATTGCAGTGAGACAGCGCCCGAGTGATGGATGTAGGACCCTCATGTGGCGCTTCTTCTTCGCATCGGGGACATCGTCAGATCGAGCGCCTTGTTCGGGCACGCATTGGCGCACATCGAATGTCTGATGCAGACGCGCCAGTCCATCGCGAGATTGCCGCGCGAAAATTCATCCGTCATCGGCAGCTTTTCCTCAGGGTATGGTCTCCTTCTTGCCCCAGAGATGCTTCCCGTGACACCTATGCCGGTCAGAAAGTGCTCTTTTCCAAACATGTGCGTCTTAAACGATACCGAACCAGAACATCAGCGCACCCGTCAGAACGACGTTCAGAATCGAGAGCGGACGAGCACCTTTCCAGCCGAACGTCAGGACTCGATCCACGCGCGTGCGCGGGAACGTCCAGCGAAACCACATGATGAGCAGCACGCATGAGCACCGCCCTGAGTCCGAACCAGACGAATCCCGGCAGGAACGACGGTCCGCTGTAGCTGAGGGAAGAACGTCGTCGCGAGGATCGCCGCCGTCAGGAGATTCGCGTACTCTGCGAGAAAAGAACAGCCCAGCCAGCGCATCCCCGAGTATCGCCGCGGTCCTGCGGATGATCCTCAGACTCGCCCTCCACGAGGTCGAACGGCGTGCGGTTCGTCTCGGCGACCGCTGCGATCAGGAAGATGATGAACGCGAGCGGCTGACAAAGATAAACCAGTAGTTCTGCGCCTGTATCCGCACGATATCGTCGAGGCGCAGTGAGCCCGTCAGCATGATGATGCCGAGCAGGGAGAAGAGGAGCGGGCCTCGTAGCTGAGCATCTGCCCGACGATACGCATGCCGCCGATAAACGAATACTTATTGTCTGGATGCGTAGCCGCTCATGAGGAACGGCAGCTGCCCGCCCGAGGATGGCAAAGAGGAGGAACACACTGACGTTGACATCGGCGAGCACCGCCCCCACGTCGAACGGGAAAAAGCGGCGTAGACGAGCGCCGCGGGACAAGAGCAGCGCGGGCAGGTGCCCAGACCACCTTGTCCGCACCGGCAGGCAAGCGTCCTCCTTTGCTCATCGGCTTCAACATATCCGCAACGGCTGCAGCAGACCGAATCTTCCCGCCCACCCGTTTCCTACCCGGATGCGCACTTGGATGAACGCGCAGGTCTTGCGCTCCGTATGGTACCGCCGTCATACGAGATGATGCCGAGCAGGATGGCAATACCGACGAAGGTCATACGAGATCCACCACGAACGGAATCGGATCAGGCAGTAGATGAGCCCGTCCAGCCCCACCGCACGCAGAGAGAAAGAGAGCTCTCCATCATTCGTCTCCTTTCTCAGCGCAGTCCACGTCGCCCACGATCGGGTCGATGGACGAGAAAGGCTGGCGGTCACCGAGTCGCCGATGAGCATGCTCGCGGCATTACCGGATCGAGTCGCCATATTTTACGAACGAGGACGGCGGACGTGGGATGGCGGTACGGCTTTCGTCGTCCCGTCACTCGACGATGGTAGAAGCCGAGCTCCCCGCGCGTTCCCTCCGTCCGACTGGAACACGCCTGAGCGCTTTGATGACCTTGGGCACCTCTCAGTCATGAAGTCCCCCTCAGGCAGCCCGCTCGATCGCCCGCCGCAGCGATCTTCGCGCTTCCGCGATCTCGGCGCAGCTTGACCATGTAGCGGTCCCAGTTGTCGCCAGCTCGGCCCACGGGATATCGAAGTCAAAATCATCATAGACGCCGTAGCCGGTCCACCTTGCGCAGATCAGCGGCGAGCCCCGTCGCGCGCAGATTCGTACGCCACACCGCACGCGAGTGCCTCCTCCGTCGTCATGGGCGACGTGCCACGATGCGGCGGACATCTCGTTGCCCGTGAGGAGGTCGGTTGTACCCGCGAGGAAGTCAGGGCACGCTGTCGACGTAGGCGCGGATCATCTCCGCCGCCCGCCGCGCGAGAGATCCTCCTTTACCCCGCCGATGCGGATGTAGTGAAAAAGTCTGACGCGCGCGCAGACGAGATCGAGAAAATATCGAGGATCTTCTCGCGGTCACGGAAACAATAGGAGCATCCCCGTCGACGCGCCGCCGAGATCATCTCGCGAGCGCCCTGATGAAAGATCAGGTGACTGTTGATGCGGTTCCAGCTCCGCGATGATAACGCGGATGTACTCGCGCGCGCGGCGTCGTCTCGATCCCCGCCAGCTCCTCCACCGCACGCGCATAGCCGGTTGTTGTTCATGGCCGAGATGTAGTCGAGGCGGTCGGTATAGGGCAGCCCCGCGCATACGTCCGCGCCTCGAGCAGCTTCTCAATCCCGCGATGGAGATAGCCATGATCGGCGTCGCCTTCACGATGCGCTCACCGTCGAGCTCGAGCTGCCTGCAGCACGCCGTGTCGACGGACGCTGCGACCTACGTTGAGCGTATAGGGTCTCGGTACGCGATCAGGAACTCCTCCTTCGAAAGGATGGGACAGCGGGCGGCGGCGGCGGAAACAAAGTCCTTGCGCGCGGATGCCCGACAAAATCATCCGTGTGAAGACGCGCTGCAGATCGGGATGCCCCTGTGAACACAATGCCCATAAGATCATACACCCGCGCCTCAACGCCGCGCCCGGGAACACAGAGGTCGCCGAGGGGAGCACGGGCGCGATCATGCGGCAAGCACTACCTTCAGCGTCAGCTGCGCAGTCACTCCGTCGGCGGAAAAGAGATGACATGACCATCTCGAAGCGATCTTCCAGTCCACCGCCGACACGATTCTCCAGCCGCAGCCGGCCGTGTTCAGCAGTCCCGTCGTGTCACGCAGAACGCGCGAGTCAGACCGAGGAGCCTCGGCGGCAATGTAGAGCGCGGACGCCCGCCCGCATCGTACTCCGCCGATGCTTAGTGCTGGGCGACCCCGAGTGCGCACCGCGGGCGTCACATACTTGTCCTCATGCGTGCACCGCCCTCTCTGCCGCCCGCCTGCCCAGTGCAGGCACGGTTCCGCACGGACGCGCGCGGATGGAGGACCCTCTCACGCAGCTTCGCACGTGTTGGCCAAATCAGCGCCTCAGGGCGTGAGGACAGCTCGGGATGTAGACATCCACGGGCAGGAGCTCATCGACCCCGCGACGACCGAGTACGATCCGCAAAGCGCCACCCGCAATCGCGCATGCCCCCATCGCAACCACATACTCGGCCTGGGCACTCTCACAGAGACGCACGATCGCTGCGCATCTTCCACGTCAGCGTCCCCGCGACGATGAAGAGATCCGCCTGACGCGGGCAGGGGGCGAAACACCCGCAGCCGAACCGCGCGAGGTCGACCGTGCGTGTCGCCGTCGTCATCATCTCGATGGCGCAGACGCGAGCCCCGGAGGACAGCGGGCCAGATCGAAATTGGCGTGCGCCCAGCGCAGCAGCTCATCCAACTCTGACGACAAAAGACATTTTCCCGCAGATACCTGGACGCGCTCTGCTCTGTCGTGAGATCCTCTTCGCCACGCATAGGGCAGGGCTGAGTACCAGAATCCTGACGAAGATGAATATCCTGATGAGTGCAAATGCGCCGAGCATGCGGAACTCCACCGCCCACGGGTAGAGGAACACCGTCTCTATGTCAAAGACGATGAACAGCAGTGTAGAGGAAATACCCCGCACGAAACTGACGTAAGGCGACCTGATCGAATCGACACTGCACTCGTAGGGAAATGCACTTCTGCGGCGATCGGCTTCTTCGGTCGCAGCAGGAATGCCACTTTGCAGGCCATGACGGGGGACAACGCTACGAGAAGAAAAATGCCCAAGCTCCCATACTCTCCCATACACAAGCCCTCCTTATAGAAGAACTAAATAAATACATAGAAAAGTCAAATAATCCAAAACAATAATTCAAGGGCAAAATATAATCGCGACTTAACAGACGTTGTATTTATAATTGTCAGTATAAACGATAAAAACTCTATATATCATCATACCTGAAAAGTGCTCTTTTTACAAGATATAGCGCGAAAACTTTCTATTGATAAACCCATCAATCGATAGGAAAAGAAGACCCTTTGCTTATTTGAAAGAAACGAGATTTCCTGCTATAATCAGAAACAATGATGGAGGAGGTCCCTGTCTGTCAGCGGCAATCTCCGGCAACAAAAGGAGACTTTACACAAATGCTGTTACACCGTAAATCCGTCGAACTGCTTGCGCCTGCCGGTACATGGGATGCCATGACGGCAGCGGATTGATGCCGGCGCGGACGCCGTCTATCTGGGCGGCAACATTTCAATATGCGCCTCGCACGAGGGCGATTTCCAACTCGAGACGCGCGGCTCAAGGAGGCGATTGACTACGCCCATGCCCATGACGTCCATCTCACGTAACCCCCAACAACCCTCATCAGCAACGAGGAGCTGCTGGCCTGCGCGACTATCTCGCCTCATCTGGAGGAGATCCGCCCGATGCGATTCCTCGTACAGGACTTTGCCGTGCTCGAGTCTGCACGAGATGGGCATCACCGTGCCCCTGCACACCCCGGCCGCGATGAATACGCACAACGAATACGCCATCGAAAAGCCTGGCGAATACGGCATCACGCGCATCGTGGTCGGCCGTGAGATGACGCCTCCGAGCTTGCCCCTTCCGTGCGCGCACAGGCATCGAGGTGGAGTACTTCATGCACGGTGATATGTGCATCCCGAGAGCGGGCAGTGCATCCACTCGGGCGTTCTCGTCGGACAGAGCGGCAACCGCGGGCGCCGCATGAAGATCTGCCGCTGGCCGCTTTGTCTTCATCAACGAGGAGACGGGCGAGGTGCTCGACTGTCCAGCCCCAGCCGTACAGCTGGCACCTCGCGATATGTGCATGTGTCGAGCCATCCCCTGCACCATACAGGCGGGCGTCTTTTCGTTCAAAATCGAGGGCGGATGCGCGCACCTGAGTTCATCCGCCGCCTCGTTCCACCTTTCATCGCGCCGCCATCGACGCCTACATCGCCGATCCGAACGGCTATACGACGGATGAGGAGGGCTGGCCCCAGCCTCTACGAAACCGCGTGCGTGACTACACGACCACATCTGCATTTGACAGCCGAGTCAGTAATCGACATCGGCATGACGGGGCGAGCGCGAGCCGCGCTTTCTCAGTCAGGCGATCGAGGAGGCATTTTGCCGACGAGGTACCGCGAGGAACCGCCGATGGCAAAGGAAAACGAACCCAGCCGACGTCTGAGTGTCCGCGTCGGCACCCCTGAGGCGGCGCGCGCCGCCATCGACGCAGGTGCCGATACCGTCTGACGTCGGCGGTGAGGATTCCGTCCGCGAGCGTCCGTGGACGCCGCGACCATGAGGGCACGTGCGCGACGCAGCAGACGCGCTCACATCATCGTGAATACACCGCGCACGACCATGCGTCGCGAATGCGAGAGCTCGAACAGTTCTTCACCGCCCTGAATGACATCGGTGTGGACGGCATCATGGTCGGCAACCTCGGCACGCTGCAGCTCGCACGCACGCTCACGAAGCCGCCTATCCAGGCGGATCACCCTTCAACCTCTTTAACCATCCGCCGCGACCTTCCTCAAGGGACGGGCTCACCATGGCGACGGGTATCCTATGAGCTGTCCTTCCGTCAGCTATGCGGAGATCGTCGAGAACGCCGTCCCGCTGATCGAGGCAGTCGTCCACGGCGCGTACGAGTCCATGATCTGCGACTACAACTTCCCGCGATGTCGCGTTTTGCCCGCATACAACGACCCTCGATTCGCCCGAGCTGCTCGACACGCACCGCGCGTTCCGTGACGAGGTAGGCGGCGTCCATCGATCCGCATCGACCGGCACGATGCCCACATCTACTTTGCCAAGGATCCGCGCCCCTACCCACCTCGAAAAGTTCAACGGACTCGGCGCGTACCGCATTGAGGCGCAGGACTACACGGCGGACGTGACGGCGGAGATCGTCCGCATCTACCGTGCGGCACTCGACTGTCTCGCCGCAGGCGGCGACGGCTATCGTGCGGCGAGTTCGACCGCCTCACAGAGATCGCGCCGCGCCTCTTGGCATCGGCACCCATCGTTTCCGCCAGAGTCGCAATTGATTTGAGTGCGCAGGCATATTTCATGGCAACAGATTCATCTTCAGCGAACACTCCCTAGATCAGCGAGCCGCCATACTGGAGAAGAAAAGAAGCGACATCATGCCCCGGTCTGGGGCATTTCTACAGCGAACCGCGCCAGATCGTACGCGGCTCCATGCAGCACCTCCACGACAGCGAGGGGCGGAGTATCCTCGACTGCTTCGGCTGGCGTCTCCGTCATCAACTGCGGGCACCGCAACCCTGAGATCAATGCCGCCGTCACGGAGCAGGTCAACATCCTCCAGCACGTCTGCAATATCTACTCACGGAGAACTCCCTCGTCAACCTCGCCGAGCAGCTCGCACGCATCACCCGGGCGCACTGCAGAAGAGTTTCTTCCGCTCCACAGGCACGGAGGCGAACGAGGCGCAGCACTGCTCGCCGAGATCGCCACGGGCAGCAGTGAATTCATCGCTCTGCGCAGCGGTCTTCACGGTCGTACGAAACTGACGATGAGCCTGACGGGCATCGCCATGTGGCGCACTCGACCCGAACTCGTCGCATCAGCTTTGCACCGAACCCATATCGCTATCGCTGTCCCATGGGCAAGGAATACCCTGCTGACCTCGCGCTGCCAAATGGTCGAGGACATCATCCGAACGGTCACATCGGGGCGCCCGCGCCTTTATCGCCGAGACCATCCAGTGGCAACGCGGGCATCGTCGTCCCGCCACGGGTACTTCTGGGCGCACTGGCGAGATCCTCGCGCATTTTCGGCACGCCTCTTCATCGCAGACGAGGTACAGACGGGCTTTGCGCACGGGCAGAATCGTTCGGCAGCACCACGATGTGCAGCCCCGACATCATGACTCATGGCAAAGGCACTCGGCAACGGCGCGCCCATCAGTGCGTTTATCGCAACGCCGACGGTCGCCGACAAAGTAGCAGAAGCTCCGGCGCATCGACCCTCGGCGGCAATCCCGTCTCTCCACGGCAGGGCTCGGCGTCATCCGCTATATCGAGTCGCATGATCTCGCGGGGAATGCCGAGCGGCGCGGCGCACAGCTGCGTCAGGGCTGCGGGAGATCGCAGCGCGGCATCCCATCATCGGCGACGTCCGTGGCCTCGGTCTGATGGTCGGCGCAGACCCGTCCACGCGGACAAATCCTGCGCCCTGCCGAGCTGGATGCTGCTCTCGAGGAGCCCAAGAACTGCGGGCCTACCGTCGGCAAAAACGGCACGCCCGCAACGTCATGAGATTTCAGCCACCGCTCATCATCACGGAGCAGAATATCAGCGACGTGCTGAATGCGGTGGAGATCATCTTGACGGAGAAAGGACTCTAAATGCTATGGGCAAAACGTTACCATGAACTCACCGTCGCAGGCGCCGCCGACGCAGTCCCCATCCTGGAAACCTCAACGAACACCTGATGACCGCGGGCCTCTGCGCGCTGCGCGACGACGTGGAGTTGTGGTACCGGCGTGTGCACGCGAGCTGGCGTAAAGGTGATTCCGGCGGACACGGAGATCCTCATGACCGCCGAGACGAAGGGCATCCCCCTAGCAGCGGAGCTCGCACGACAGCTTGGTAAGTGCCCTACTACATCACGGCACGCAAATCCATCAAGGCGTAGCATGGAAGATCCCATCTGGGTCGAAGACGAATCCATTATGACGCCCGGCAACAACGCCTCTACCTCACGGCGGATGATATCGCACGTATACGACGCCGCGTGCCCTGCTGGATGACGGGACTCAGTACGGGCGGCCTGATGAAGGCACTCGTCCATCTTGCCGAGAAGGCGAGCCACGTCATCGACAGGCGGCCGTTCTCGCCGAGGGCGACGCGGCACAGCGGAAAAGATACTATCTCTCGAGAGCGCCACTCTATACCCCCTGCCAGGAAAGGGTACTGCATCAATATCTCTTCTACATCGAGATTTTCTCATCCAGTCTCTACGGCGTCGTGATCTCCTCCCTGATCTTCCTTGCCACAGGGTCGCCCTACTACCTCGCAAAGGCGGATGGGCGCGGCTACGAGAAGTACATCACCGACATCGGCATCTACTGCGGCATCGCAGGGCTTCCCGGTGCGCGGCTCTGCGATGTCTTCTTTGATCAGATTCACTATCAGCACCATCTGACCGAGCTGCTAGCAAACGTCCGCAGGGCGGTATGGGCCATCCAGTAGGCGTCTTTCCCGGTGTGCTCGTCGCATCTCTACAGCCGAAAGTAGCCGGTCTTGACACCATCCACTTCCCTCGACGCTTGTCGCCCCTGCCATCGTCCTCGGTCAGGTACTTCGGGGCGCTGCGCGAAACCTCTCAACGGCGACGCCTCGCGCTGACCGGCGGAGACTTTCGGCATCCCCCATCCTGCAACAACCCCTCGCTCACCACTACACATGGCGCACAGCCGCTCTGGCCTGGCGGAGGTCTGGGAGGGACAGCCTGACATCGTCATCTCGCGCCCTTCTCTCCTCCGTGCGCGCGGTCATGCACGAGGGCAGTGCTCCGCCTCACATCATGTTTCACAGCCCGTGCGCTGGTGCCTGAGTATCTGCGCGGGCGACTATATGTGAGAAATACTTTTGCCTTCACAACCCGCAGACGGGAAGCCTGCCTTCGGGTTCATCGCCCTCGGCTTCCTCTGGCTTCGGCTGGCGCGAGCACGCCACGCCCTTTGAAACAGAGCAAAACCAGCGAACGGAAGGCTTACGACGAGTGGGCTAATGTGCCGTACGAAACTGAAAACGTTCGTGCAACACCCATTTTTTGATTCTAAGAAATCACTGATAAATCCAGCTACACATCTTGACGCACTTTTTCTATGATTGAAGGCCGTATTCCGCATGTGTCAAAGCCCACTGGATTTTTCGATTACATCCACGGGCACGTCAAAGCAAGCAGAGAACGTGCCATCTCCAGCACCCTCGCGGCGACCCTCTACGCGCGACTCGGTGGTGCTTCGCGCTGCCTCACGCCACCCTCTGCTCTCGCGAAGGCCTTTCACGGCGTGAGGTGGATATTGCACTGAGGTAGTCGCGCACTGTTTCTTCCCTGCTGCTCACCTCGCCATCGCTCCACATCACTCTGTATAAAGACACGCTCTGCTTGAATCGCCTCGTTAATTGCCGTCTCACTCATCGCCAGTTCTCCGTTTCTGTTCAGTTTGTTTGAAAAGAAGAGCTACTTTTCAAGACGCTCATCTCCCTTCACTGATTTCAGCTTGAATCACCATGGAAATGAATCTCCAAATCTTCCGCCAGCCGACGTCCGCTCAATGTCATAGATCCGAAATATATTATGGATTTTGCCGAAGCAGCTGAAAAAGTTCAATAGATTATCGTAATGACGGGTTCAGATCCTGATACTCCATCCCTTGTGAAGGGTCTGAGTCATCCGCGCCCAACAGTAGAGCGTCCTCCTTTCTCATGTTAGTATTCGTAGAGATTCACAAGTTGAGACTCTATGTTGATCTGACTGCCATCGCTCGCAATTCCATAAATATCGAGCTGTGACTGCTTTGTCGTCTGCAAACTGTGGATCAAACTCACGGTCAATAAAGGTGATATCCGTGAGGACATCTTCCTCGCGGTTCAAAACAGCGTTGAGGAAAACTAAGAGTGATACGCTTTGCAGTTCCTCTCTGCCAGATGAGATCTGAAGAGATAGGTCATTCAATGGGTTGTACCCTTGTCGATTCATCGCAAGCGTCCTCCTCGTTATCCGGTTGCTGCCTATATTCTATCTTTCACTGCAAACACAAGGGAAGCTAATTGATAAATTCAACACTGTCATTTTTATCAGCGATTCCCAAGAAAAACGAGATGAACATACGATTTTTTCGATCATCGTTCCTTCACCTTCCCAATGCGCCGCGCACTGATTCCGCCAGATAGTGTGCCGTCGGCGCGCGGCATGCGGGTCGACGCGGAAGGTCGGATTGTGGATGGCGGCAGAAAGGCCTGTTCCGACGAGGATGAACATGCCCTGCACCTTTTCCTGATAGAAGGCAAAATCCTCACCGCCAAGCGATTTCGGTGCAGGTACGATCCAGCCTCGCGCTCCTTCGCCTTCTCTGCGGCGCACGATGCCCAGGAGCCATCGTTGCACGTTGCGGGAGGTCCTTCGTACCAACTCCGTCTCCACTGCGTGGCACCGTAGGCTGCTGCCAGCTGCCCTGCGAGAGTACAGACACGCGCGCGGATGTGCGTACGCTCCTCTGCATTCTGCGCGGCGACGTCCCCTCGACGAGTGCCTCCTCGGGAATCACGTTCCACGTATTCCCCGCCGCAATATGCGTGACACTCACAAGCCCTGCTGGAGAACGGACGTTTTGAGATTGCGTGCCACAACCGTCTGCACGGACTGGATGAACGCCGCCGCAAGGACAATCGGATCGACGCCGGACCTGGATGTGCGGCATGCGTCCCCTGCACCGTGAAAGCGGAAAACAAAGCGATCCACCGCCGCCATCACCGCTCCCTCCGAGACGCCGACCGTACCGACTCTGCCCATGGGGGCGAGGCGTAGCGCGCCGAAAATCGCTGCAACGTCCTTCAACGCGCCCTGCCTCGATGAGCACCTTCGCACCGCCCGGCGCCTCCTCTGCTGGCTGGAAGAAGATGCGCACGCGCCCGTGAGCTCCGCCTCATGCTGCTTTTGAGCAAGAGCGCTGAGCCGAGCACCGACGAGATGGAAGTCGTGCCTGCAGGCGTCATCCGTCCTCTATGCTCCGAGCGATACGGCAGATCCGTCTGCCTCGATCGGCAGGGCATCGATATCGGTGCGCAGTGCAACGAGCGGCCCCTGTCCGACCTCCGCGACCAGTCCCGTCTTGAGCGGCGATCCAGAATGCGAATCCCCGCACGCTCCAAAGAGGCGCGAATCTGCTTTGCCGTCCTCGACCTCCTCGTAGGAGAGCTCGGGATGACGATGGAACCACTCAAATTCCTCACGATGAATGCCTCTATATCCTCAATTGCTGCCATGATATTCTTCCCTTAATTCATATAGTGTGATGTGATATGTTATGGTGGAATTATATATTGAGAAGTCTATCGTGTCAACAAAATTTTCGCTCCTTTTGCAAAAGAGATAACGGCTATTGTGCTGTTCCACCTGGCGGTACATCGGCATATCGAATCATATATAGTCCATGGAAAAAGCTGCCGTTTGGCAGCTTTTTCATGCGATAAACGACCTGCATGCAGACACCCCTGCTGAATCAAACGGATGCCATCAAGCAGTTTGAAGCAGGCGTATAAAATATACTCCACAGGTACAAAAATGAATCCGATTATTTTGTACCGCACTCAGGAGTTAAAACGTACTGCGCTATTTTCTGCAAACGTTTTCCTCGTACGCGTCTGTATATGCAACAAAAATGACATCCGTCGCAAGAAATCAACTCCTCTGCACTGATATATTTGCTCGACAGGGAATATGCCCACCAAGACAGCGCACCATATCACCAACCACCCAGCCCTCATCATAGTTCAGTATTTCCCACACTGTCCCCACTTCAACAACAAGTACAGACTGTCCCAGCCTCCCGTACATTGTCTCCTCGTCTCACACAGCTCTTCCTGAATCCCACGCAAAGAAGGCATCCGTTTGCTCTTTTCGATCGAAGATACGCCCTGTATCATCAATGAATTTACATTCATCTTCTACCGTCGCATCTTTCAATACATGATCTGCCGTTGCGATCACATAGGTATTTATGCCGCGCTCCTGCCACCACGCCCTACTCCTACCAGCGCGGCGTAAACGATGCCTTCCACGCCAGAATGAAGTCCGGCGCAGGGGCAGTGCCTGCTCCCTCCCACACATTATTGTGAACCACAGGCTCTCACTTTGGCAAATTCCTCCTGATATTCCCGTGCAGCCCGTGCGTAGGAAAACCCCTGCTCGTACTCAGCGTCGCACCGACGATCCGATCGCCCCTGCCCGAATCAGTAATGTTCCAACGCATTCACCTCGTCCATAACAACCCGCTCATGCGCGCGCTGAAACATCGTTTGTGTAGGAGCTCCACTTGCATCGTCAGGTATCGATGACGATGGATAATGCGGTGACTGCTCCTCCGCTGTTTCTTCCACATGCACTAGTACATCTCTCCGCCATTTCGTGGAAAAATAATCAGCAGAGCAGGAAGAGAAACAGCAGCAGAATTTTCATTCTGTCATCCCCTCAAAAAGTGGGCAGACTGCCAAAAGACGGTCTGCCATACCAACGATCAAAATGCATCAGAACGTATACTTCGCGCTGATCATCAATGAGCGCCCAAGTTCAGGAAAGCAGTAGTCTCATAGTAATCCGATCCTACGGTCTCACATACGCTGTATTCGTCGATTTTCGATTGATGCATAGACCGTCATGTCCTTATGCAATTTATAGTTGATGCTAAAATCCATAATCAATTTACGCTTCGCGCTGAATGCCATCAGTATTCATCCCTGTATACCATGTTCCGGAGAGAGAAGCATTGAGCCGCCTGTTATCATAGGCAATATCAAACTTGTAGACATTTGCCGGACGCAGCTCATTGATAACCGAAATTTGATCGTTTCCTGTCCGCCAAACCTTAGGTCAGGGTCAAATGTCATGCCATCCCTTAGCCAAAGTAACGACTGTACGTGCGGAAGTAGTCTGCACTGACCGTCAGATGATTGTCAAAAGCGATGCTGCAGGTGTCAGGTTGAAGGACTTCTTCACCTCATTGGCATTGACTGGACGATAGAACGAATTATTTGGGTTACTCGGGTCGAGCACGTTGTAGCCGACGACCGTCATTGCTCATCCTCGTGTAGTCATAATGGACGGAGGGCGGATGTCTTCTTCGAGAAGTCATGGCGCAGCCCCATCGTCCAGACATCCCCGCGCTCATCTTTCCAGATTGGCGCGCAGCCCATTCCCATACGGGTCTTCATAGGTCGTCGTATAGTCCCTAGGCCGCAGTGGACGATGCACGCGTGTATGGCCAAAAATACGCACTCGTCCCTTTTTCAAATGCATACTGCATATTGAGTGACGGCGTGAATACACCGCATGTCTGACCGCTATTTTTATGCACATTATTCCCATCGACCTCACTGGTATCTGTGTAGCGGGCATAGCGGAGAGGGGTTATCTCGAATTTATCCGAAACAAAAATCTTGTCCTGCAGGTAGCTGCTAATGGATGAACGCTCCATATGCGAGCACCCGTGCCATCATCAAGACTCGGATTATCGAACTTCGAGCGGTCATGAGGTCCATGTCGTCAGCAAATTGTGCTTGCCGTATGACTTGCCGAGCTGGAGCTGCAGCCCATAGTTCTCCATGTGGTAGAACCACTCGCTTTTGGCTGCGTCCGACATAGTGCTGACGTGCCCACTCATCCCATGCAGGCATGCTCGGCGAAATACTCGGATCGCGCATCGCCTGCACCGAATGCGCCCAGTAGCGTTCGTGCTGATTGTAAATACGGATAAAAGCTTTCCACTACGTTATCACGATGGAATACATAGAGTCATATCATTGTTATTCTTATTTATACGCATTGCATGCCAGTTGCGACTCATGTATATCGTGAGATTTCGGAACCCCGGATTATCTGCTTCACCTCTTTTACGATATAGCTGCCAGTCCGTAATGATACGATGCCAGTCCGTCGGATTAAAATATCTGTGATCCGGCGCCGTCGGTGGATGAGTCGTCGTCACCATGCGATGTGCATTATGGGAGAAATAGACAGCATCGATTCTTGTCAAGTCATCAGTCAATGCGGATATTGGCAGCATCATCCCATAGCCGGTATTCAGCCAGCGATAGGTGTTTCCACTTAGTCCATCCTTATATTTTGCATCCGCTCATCTCTCGGCTAAGTGAAACAAAATACTTGAGCCTGATTTTCATTGAGGCTACCAGAATAGGTAAACTATAGTTATGACGATTCCATGAACCGGTCGAGATATCAGAGTGTACCTCCGTCCGTTCTCCGCCCTTTCTCGTAGTCGATATTGATGACACCACCTGTCGCATCCGAGCCATAGATGGATGCGCCGCTTTCCTGATGACCTCGATCTGCTCAACCCCATTCATGTTGATGATCTGGTTGATATCAAGCATCGCCTTCGTCCCATCTTCCGAGTAGGCGCTCAATACATTGGCCACTGAATTGTCACACGGCGTCCATCCACTGCACAACGACACGCTCATCGCCATTGATGCTCAAGATGCTGGATGCGAGTCTTCGATCCCATCTCACCGCCGCGATAGCCGGGCTTACGCACGAGAACGCCGGGCACCGTTTTCAGCGCATCACTAGAGTTGATTAAAGTGACGTTTCTCAAGTGTCTCGCGATCGATGACATTACATCGCCGCCCAGATGCGATAGTAGGACTGTGCCGTGACAACATTGCCAAACGGATCTTTGGGTGCGCCGGAGACCTCAATATCGCTTTGCTGGCATACGAAGTTGACGGCTCATTCTCCGCGGTCATCTCGGATACCGCTGTCCGCTGTGCACTGTACACCACCTCCGTACAGGACAGACGACAAGAGAACGCCAGAGCGCTGCGCACTTGCGAGTTTTCCTATCTCATTTTCTACTTCTCCTTTGACTAAACACCAACAAATACATCTATACATCTAGAAACAATCTTCAAATATGGGTACACTTCCACATACTTGTCCTGTTTCCAAAATGTCCGCCAGAATCCGCCGTATCGAAATGCGAGCAGGTGTCATAGAACTTCCATATGCTCGAAAAATACGACGCAAAAACGATATGGCCTCGTAGTCCCTGTTTTAGTTTTACATGATACGAAATCACACTATTCCCGTCCCTCCAAAGGGTGAATTCTCGCTCGAACTACCATATAGTTCATAGATAAAATCATCGGTGAAAATCTCCTGCGGCGTCCCTTCCTTCAAGATCATACCATCCCTGCTGGCAATACACGATCACAGTGAGGATGCAGCAATATTGAGATCATCGGACAGCAGCAATGACGGTCAAATCCATCTGCCGAATATTTTCCATAATTTTCCAACTGATATCGAATATCCAGATGATTGGTCGGCTCATCAAGGATTAGACAGGACGTTGACTGAGTAAGCGCCCGCGCAAGCAATACACGCCGCCGCTCTCCTCCCGAGCTGGAAAATGGGTGCTCGGCAAAATCCTCCATCCCGATGAATGTCAGATAATGTTTCGCTGTTTTGTAGTCTCTTCCATTGTAGCGTTCCAGTATACGCTTATGCGGACTTCTCCATCAATACGACTTCCACCGCAGTAAACTCAAACGAAAGAAAGGCGATTATGTTGAGCAAGCACCGCCTGTCGCCGCGCCGACTCCCTGCATGGACAGTTTATCCAATGGATCTCCGCCAAGAAAAGACGGTTCCTGCATCTGGCCGAAGAACACTGATAGATACACTTGAGGATGTGCTCTTCCACTTCCATTGGGTCTGATAATACTAACAAACTCCTTTATGCTCTACGGCAAATGATATCTTATTTAGAATCTGCCGTCCGTCAAAACTCTCGAGGTCTTCTACGCGAATCTCCATGCTTTGCTCCTGTCACCCATACACCTGCCGCCAAAACCATACGTCTTCTTTTATCATCAGATAGATAAAACAGGTGCACCTGATCATGGAAACTGAGAATACCGATGGGGAGTTCTGTCTGCGGAACATGATGACACAGCACATCAGCCCAAACGAGAAATATTGCCCCCAGAGGCGCCGCGATCGGCAGGAGTTTTCTATGATCTGCTCCGACCAGCATGCGGCTGACGTGTGGGACAATGAGCCCCAACAAAACACCGATCATCCCTGGCTGCATAGACGGCAAAACCTACCATAAGCGCACTCACAAGCAGATAGCCCTGCTCGATACAGATGCAAGTCTACTCCCCAAGCGTCACTGCCGTATCGTCACCGAGCAGCATCAGATTCAATATCTTTGCCTGAGTATAAAAGAATAATGGCACCACGATGCTCAGCGGATCACTCACGTGCGAGCGTCGGCCAGCTCGCCCGCGACGACTCCCCATCAGCCAGTAAGTAATCGACTGAATGCCTTCCTTATCATTGGGCGAAGCGACAATGAAACTCGAAAATGCACTCGCATACCGCACTGAGCGCCATGCCCGCGAGCAGCAGTTTTACTGTGCGTTAGCACGCCCGCCCATATTTGCAATGAACACAATCGCGAGAGATATCGCAAAGGCTCCAACAAATGCAGCGATCGACAAAAGTTTTCTCCAAGAGAAACCCCGACACCGAGGAGGATTGCTGCCGCTGCTCCTAGAGAAGCACCGGAGGAAACGCCAAGGATATAGGGTCGGCGAGCGGGTTTTTCACGATCGCCTGCATAATGACACCACAGGTGGCAAGTCCCGCCCGATGCACGCCGCCATCAAAATACGAGGCATGCGCGCAGCCAGACAATATCATGGAGTGCATCCTGCCGGTGCATCAATAGGGATACCGCTTCGCAGAGAATCAGATGCAGATATAATATCACCGACGGACAGGGGATATGGTTCCGAATGTCACATGCCCCTGCCATACTGATAAAACAGAATAACGCGCAGTTGAAAAGGATGATTGCTTTCGCCGCCAGTTTGTACTGATTCATAATTCTGGATACAACCGCTTTTGATGGCTCTGATGCCAGCCAGCGTATTCACACCGTATACATACCAAAAACGGCAACATAGATTCTCTGATTGCGCGATGCTTTCAATGAGTTAAACCGGACATTTCCTAAAAACTGTTCCGCATGTTTCTTCTATGGATTAAAATATACGACAAATACGACATCCGGATCATACGCAAACAGAGTCTCTTCTCCCACACGTCTTCCGGCAACAGGCATATTTCCTCCCAGACGTTTTCACCATATCGCCTACTAACCATCTGTCATCGTAATTTGTAATTGTTCTTCCGTTAATTTTCGATAACCATAATACTTTGTGGTGTTTTTCCGGCAACTAGCTCAGCATCCTGATCCAACTCTGTATAGATGGCATGAATCATCTCGTCTGTTTGATCCTTCACAGCAAAGATACGTCCCAAATCATCCGAGGAACTTACACTCGTCTTCAATCGTTCCATATTCCAAGACGCGATCTCGATGTTGCGGCAATATATGTATTGACACCGCGCTCCTGCCACCATGATACCGTTCCAAAGCGGGACAATGTAAATGCAGACTGCCAGCCCAGCATCAAAATCCGGAACATAGCCAACCACCTGCTCCTGTTCATGCCATGCGGCGCAATATGCGGGACGTTCTCGATCTCATCCGGATATGTCTGTCGAAGTCTGTCATAGGCTCCGGCTCGATGCCCCACTGATCGACGCCGCAATAATTTTCTTGCTCTGCCCCAATGCAAGCAAGGATTCCAAAATGCTGCCCTCACTCACAAAGACGCGTGACGGTATCTCTGTCAAAATAGATCGAGCGTGGCTGCTTTGCCGTATCAAAGGTCTGTATCTCTACGAGATTCTGCCCCGTCTGGTGGATCAAAGCGCTTTGTTTCCAGACTCATCTCATATATGGAGGGCGCTCTCCCGAGCAAAAGGATCACGACCATAACGAGAACAGCCAATAAGATCGAAATTCTTCTCATAAATAGAGCCCCTCAAACACGATGGCAAGCAGTCGCCCCCGCTTGCCATCGTGTATCTACATAGAATGTGTATTTTTGCGCCAATCACAAACGAACGACCGGGCATAGCTGCAGACCCGATGCCATTGCGTGCGTTATACGTCGTTTCATAGGCTTCATTCGTGAGGATTGCTGACCACCATGTATGCGTTAAAATCCTTCGCCACCTGATAGTTGATGTTCCAATCGAGGAGAAGGAATTGCCGCGAGGTAAATGCGCTCGTGTTATTCCCGTATACCAGTTAGCAAGTAATCCAGTATAGAGCTTCCGATTCTCATAGGAAAGATTCAGCGCATAATGATTTGCGGGACGCAGGCGGTTGATCTGCACATTGATATCGTCAGGACTGACATACCCCCAGTTCGGATCGATTCTCATGCCGTCTTTTGCAGACCACTCTATCATACATGTGATCATGCACGAAGCGCTCAGCGTCACATGTGGATCGAACTGATGATCTAGCGTTATGTTGAACGAGGTCTTCTTTTCCCGCGCATTGACTGCCGTTGCTGCAAAAATCATTCTTTTTGACCGACCAAATAGGAAGGGTCGCAACAGCATTGGTCATATCTGTCCAGTTGTAGTTCACGCCGATGGAGGTCTTATTGCCAGCAGCTTTTGCAGACCGATCGTCATTACATGACCTTCCTCGTCCTCCAACATGTTCGGATATTCCCCATTTGCAGTCGAATAGTCTCCCTCACGCAGTGGGCGGAAAATACGCGTCCAGCCAAAATACATACTCATCGTGTCGTCGAACATATACTGCGTATTGAGCGCATAGGTCAGTGCACTTGTCTTGCCCTTTCCCTGTTGCGTATCGCTAGAATTTGTATTCTCAAAGGAACTGTAATGCGAATAGCGCAACGCCGGAGTAACATCCCACTTGTCCGATACATGGATCTTATCCTGCACATATCCCGTTATTGTGTCACGAGACAGATGTGTGACGGAATAATCTCCGCTCTCCGATTGCGCCAAGTATAATGTTTCGCCTTGTCATAATTGAAATCTGCAATAACATCATGCTTGCCAAGCGACTTTGCATATTGCACCTCTATTCCGTTGTTTTCTTCACGGTGCCAGTCTGTGACAGGCGACACGCCCCCGTCTTTGCTACCCATTCATCCATCGCCTTTTTATCCCCACACGGAACGGCGCCAAATGTTCTTTCATCCACGCATACATTTGCTCGTAAGTAGTTCCTGTCGGGAACGTATTGTTGTATTCATCATAACCTACACCGGCACCATTTCCACCGCCGCCGCCGAATTTCGGGAAAATTTGAAATGCAGCGCGCCCCTATAAATATGGTTCTGATAATGAGGCACGGACGAAGCTCTCCATTCCCTTATCTTTATTGAAGGTATATACCAAATCCAGTCGATTATTATTAAAGTCGTTGGAGATGTCATACATATATCGTGTCAGATAGATATTGTGATACCCTCGGCTGACGCTGATCCGTCACCATTGCCCTTTTCTATGAGCTTGTGGTTCGAATCGTGGCGCCCAACAACGACCTCGAATAAAATACGGTACCAATCTCTTTCATTCCAATACTTTGCGCTCGGTGTTGCAACAGGATAACCATTTCCGTCGCTTTTGTGATTATACCATAATCTCAAGCTATGCTTTTGTCAAAATCATATCGATTCGAATATTTGCGCGTCTTCTCTGATAACGAGAACCCGGCAGGCGAATGACATCACCCATCTGTCCGTCCTTGAATTCTGTATCGCCGGACATCGTGCGATTCATCGAAACAAAATAATGCAGGAGTTATCATGATCCAGAGAACCGGAATAGCTAAAATGAATAGTTATGCTTATTCCACGACCCGCTGCCAGATCAATCGTCCCAACCGTGCTGTAGCCACCCTTGCGCGTAATGATATTAATTACGCCGCCGGTTGCATCCGGTAAGCTGAGGCGCCGGGCGTGATCACTTCCAATCTTTTCGATATTTTTCCATATTCGTGACCTGATCGAGATTGACGCCCGTAGATTTTGTGCTACGTCGACTCGAACCGCACTGATACGTTGGCTCTGCGGCATTGTCAACGCGGCGCCCATCGACCAGAATAATGACACGCGAATCACCATTGAGTCAGAACACCATTGTTATACGCTACATATCCCATACTCACCGCCGCGATATCGGGATTTTGGAAGGTCACGCCGGGAATCCGCTTAATTGCCTCTGTCACATCTGTGTAATGCCGCTTCTCAATTTCTTCGCGTGTTATGACCTTCACATCACCGCCTGTGCGGTAGTATGACTGTTCCGTTACCGTGTCATTGAACTGGTTGACCGTCTGCTTCGCCTCTACGACGATATTGTCAATCGTATAGTGCTGGAGATTCTCATCGTGTCCTGCATACGCAATGTTCTGACTTATACCTGCGCATGACAAGCGCGGCCAGAATCGACAGAGTAAGATTCCTTTTTTCATAAAAAAATTTTACCTCCCTGTTAATCGGACAGTATTTCCCTGTCCCATATTTCCCATTACTTTATCCTGTCTTAGCGATAAAGCAAAATACAGCGTGATACATTTCGCTGCATTAAAAAGCAAACAAAAAGCCTTCTTGCTTCTCTGGCAAAAAGGCATACGAAACACATAAAAATAATCGTGCCTTCCTGTCTCTCGCAGGGGACGATACAGCGTTCCGATCGGGCGGTTCTTCTGGCTCTGCTTCCTCGTCTCCCTCGCCTTCCCGGTTTCCAGTGACGTTATGAGGTTGACTCCATTACAGTCGCGGGACAGCGCAGGTCTCTCACCTGCTTCTCTATTAGCGCAATGCGCACCTGATTGGCAAAAATATTCAATTGTGATTTTATTTGTAATAACTTTCAGTTAGATTATCATATCATAAACAGTATGTCAATATCGGAAAACATTGATAAATTCTTTTACTTTCATTCACCCCTCCGCAGGAGTAAAATTAGGGGTTGACAAGGCTGTATTTCATCTGTTATAATTCGTCTTGTCGTTTGGACATGAGCGACAAACAAATGGGGTTATAGCTCAGTTGGTTAGAGTGTCTCGTTGACATCGAGGAGGTCTAAGTTCGAATCTTTGTTAACTCCACCATTTGATTTTTCATCCGCAGTTGTGCGGTTTTTTCTTAGACTCACTTAGCTCAGTTGGTAGAGCATCTCCGTCACATGGAGGGGGTCGGGGTTCAGATCCCTCAGTGAGCACCATAAAGATATCTGATGCCGTCCCACAGGGACGGTTTTTTTGTGCGTTCTCCTATGCTATAATGAGAGCCAACACAGAATATTCTAGGAGGTGATATAGATGGCAACTGGCGAAATTCGCCCCATGGATCTGACGGAGAATGTGTTCAAGCTGATCAGTCAGGACTGGCTGCTGGTCAGCGCCGTACACGACGGAAAGGTCAACGGCATGACGGCGTCGTGGGGCGGTCTTGGCTTTCTCTGGGCACGCCCGGTCGCCTATGTTTTCATTCGTCCGACGCGCTACACGAAAGAGTTCGTCGACGCATCTGACGGCATCACACTTTCGATCTTTGAGAAGAAATACAAGCCCATGATGCAGTATTTTGGAACGGTGTCGGGCGCGACGAGGATAAGATCGCAAAAGTACGCGCTGACGAAGAAGGAGCACGGTGCCTATACCTACTTTGAGGAGGCACGCCTCACCATGCTCACGAAGAAGCTCTATGCGCAGAAATTTGATCCCTCCTGCTTTACGAACGCCGCGGTAAAATGGGCAGGAGGATTTTTCCTCAAACCTACTATCCGGAGCATGACTATCACGATGTATATCGCAGAGATCGAGAACATCCTTCTAAAGGAGTAACTATGCCAACGAACGACAGAAACTGCCGCGCGAATTCTCGCCGCCTCCTCTCTTGCCCGCGATATGAACGAGGAGGATGTCGAGGAGCTCCTCGCCCCAAGCGACGTGCGCCTGCACACCTATCAAAGGACACGATCATCTTTCACGACGGCGATATGCCCCACTCCCTCTACATCCTGATTGCGGGGAGGTGCACATCCTCAAGGATACGCGCTCGGGGCGCCAGATCTTCATCTCCGAGATCAATCAGCCGGGCGATATGTTCGTGCGAGGTCTACGAGGTGCTGCAGCGTCCCTACGATATGTACGTCACTGCCGTCACCAGAACGACCCTGCTCGAGGTATCGAGCCACCTCTTCACGCTGGACATCGGCAAGACACCGCACCGCTCCGCCCCTGCTCGTCCAGCGCAACCTCATGCGTATTTTCGCCGCCAAGGCGTACGCAATGCACACGAAAGCTCAAAGTCCTCGCGAGCGGTACGCTGCGCGAGAAGATCGCGCCTACCTCCCCTACATCGACAAAAAGGGATGCGCCACGCTCACCGTCAGCCGTGAGTTTATTGCCGCCGACCTCGCCGTCAGCCGTCCTCCTCTCACGCGAGCTGAGTGCGATGCAGCGTGAGGGGCATCCTCAAGGCGGCAGGACGCAAGATCTGCATCACGGATATGGAAAAATTTGAGAGCTACCTATAACTAAGAACCGCCAACGAAACAGTTCAGCTTCGTTGGCGGTTTTTCTTTTGATGCATTACCGTGCGGCACACGAGCCCGTGTGCACCTGCAGTCCTCGTCGCTGTTCGTCAGGCCGAGCGCCTTCCAGCAGCTCCATATCCTGCGCGATCGTCGTGCCCGAAGTCGTGAGCATATTGCCCGTGATGGAGGCGGATGCTCCGGAGAGGAACGCCGTCGCGCCGTTCTCCGGGAGCAGCGCGCCCTGCGCCGAGACGGATGTTTGCCGTCGGATTGATAAAGCGGAAGATCGCCACCGTACGCAGGATGTCCTCCCCGAGAGCGGAGCGAGATGCTCCAGCGCCGTCCCCGGAATCTGCCATCAGCGAGTTAATGGGGATGGACTCGATGCCGAGCTCCTGCAGGGCGAAAACGCCATATCAAAGCGATCCTCCCACGTCTCGCCCATGCCGATGATACCGCCCGAGCAGACACACATCCCTCCGCCTGTGCCGCCTTGATCGTACGGATGCGGTCGGCGTACGTATGCGTCGTGCAGATCTGCGGGAAAATACCGCTCCGATGTCTCGATGTTGTGATGATAGCTCGTCACCCCCGCCTCGCGCAGGCGACGCAGCTGGCTGCGCGTGACGAGACCATGCGACGCACGAGATCAATCGTCAGCGACTTCCGCATCGCCCGATAGGTGTCAAGCGCCTTCTCAAACTCTTCGCCCGAGAGGGGCCCCGCCCGGGTGACGATGGAAAAACGGTTCGCCCCCGCGTCCTGATTCGCCTTCGCATGAGCGATGATCTCTCCTGCGGGAGGAACGGATACGTCTCCACGCCCGTGCTTGTGACACGCCGCCTGTGCACAGTGCTTGCAGTTCTCCGCGCGGCCGCTGGGCGCGTTGACGATCGTGCAAAGATCGATGTGGTTTGCCGCAGAACTGCTGCTGCAGACGATGAGCCCCTCCTGCAGCTCCTCCAGCGGAGACATCCATGAACATCGAGCGGTCGTCCTCACGGCGGACGCGGTAGCCCGCGATAATCTTCTGCGTCAGTTCAGCAATACGGCGTTTCTCGCATAAAAATCCCTGCCTTGTCATAGATCACACGTATGAGGTCTATTATAGAGCAGGAATTTTATTACGTCAACTCAAATATTGTCTATTGGTTTACCTTTGTTCCATGCGCATCCCAATAGCTGTCCAGGTGCCGCCGCAACGGGATGCCGTATACGCCGATAGATCGGTCAGAGGCGATGCGAGCACCGCGTCACGCAGTACTGTGCGGCGTGTACGCAGAGCGGCGACATCCTCCGCGAGTGCACAGGGCAATCCGCTCTAGGCACGCGCATCGGACGCGATCCACTGCTCTGCCCCTGCCGCCGCGAGCACGGACGCACTGCGCCGCGCCGTGTGCGTCTCCCCGCACAGTGTCACAACGGGAGTGCCATGGAGGAGCGCCTCCACCGCCATGCGCCTACCTGGAAAAGGGGAAGGTATCGAGGACGACATCGACAGAGCCATCGTCCAAAAGCTCCCGCACCGCCCGGCTTCACAAAGATGCGCTTCATGGGCAGCTTCAGCCCGTCCAGCATCTCGACAATCGTCGTCACGCGCAGAGGGCTGTCCTCCGTGTCCTGCAGAACGAGCTGCGCCTTCGGGAGCTTTTTCAGGATGCGTCCCCACACCTTCAGTGCCTCCTCGTTGATGCACATGAAGTCCTGCAGTCACACCGAAGGTCAGCGGTGCATCTGCCGCACACTCCGCGAGAGGCGCTACGGCGCAGGGTATCATCCGCCGCATAGCACAGCGCATGCGGCAGGCGCAGCAGCTCTCGCTGTAGAACGCCTCCGTCTCCGCAGGAGAGAGCAGCTCATCCGTCAGGAACGCATCGACAAAAGGCATCCCCGTCGTCGAGGCGGCATCCAGCCCCGCCATCTGTACGGGCGCAGGGCGCAGCGCGAGCACGGGGAGCGTCGCACCGCCCGTCCCGATGCCCGCCGAGGTCGATCAGGATATCGATCTCATCCGCACGAGATGCGCTCCGCCTGCTCCTGCGGCGTCCCCTGCGCGAGCACGGCAGTATGAACGCCCGCCGCCTCCCACGACGTCGGTGCATTCGTGCGGTCGGTGAGCGCATAGGCATAGACATCGTACTGCTCTGTCAGATGCGTTGCCAGTGCGCCGTAGAACGCCGTATGGTCAAACTGCGGTGCAAGAGCCGATGCGCAGTCGCGCATGATGAGCGGGGGCACGCGGCGGCAGCGGCTCCTCGCGCTGATAGAGCGACGCACACATCGCAAAACTGTGGCTGCAGCTCCTTCGGGTGTCAGCTGCGCCGCCGCATGACAGAGATAGAGGTAGCGAGAGAAATGTTCCCGCTGAAGGCGCAGGCTCTTGTCCTCGGTCGCCGCCTCGAAATACGCGGCAATCGCCCCCTCCGTATCGGCAAGTGCACGGCAGCACATCCCCATCATCTCAGAGAAGCGCCACTGCTCTCTCAGCGGGGATCTCCTCATGTGCGCGCATATAGAGAATCGCCTCAATCGCCTCGTAGATGTACCCTGCATGAATATCCTCACGCAGGGCACTGTAGTCCTCAATCCAGCTCATACGTCGCTTCGCTCCAATCTAAAATAAACTGTCTCGAGGCGGACAGCCGATCCGTGGGGAAACCAGCTGCCGTTGCCCGTATGCACATAGCCATAATTCTCCCCGATGCGCACCATCCCGCGCGTGTACTTAAAGACGGGGAAAAGCGGCTGCCTGAGGATACCGGAACTGACTGCCGTGCGTATGTCCCGTCAGCGTCAGTGGGACGCGCCCATCCGCCGCTGCATCGTCGATGAACTCGGGATGATGTGCGAGGAGCACGTCATCTGCGCGTGCGCAGGAACGTCCTCCATCGCTGCCGCAAAGAACGCTGCCTTTTTCTGTGTCAAACGCATCTCCGCGCGCAAAGGGATAATCCGTCCCCGCAAGATAGAGCGCACCGCAGCCCGGAACGCGCTCCGCCGCATTGAGGAAGGACATGGACATGTCCCCTGCGTGCCATCTGCGTGACAATGGGCAGCGTATTCCGCCGATAGTATCTCGTGATTGCCGATGCAGTACCAGATCCCACGCGGAAAATCCCCAACGTGAGCCCTCAAGTACCGCAGCAGCCGCCTCGTTCAGATGCTCGCATCAAAGAGATCGCCCGTTACGGCGAGCGAGATCAGCTCCTGCTGCCGTTTCTCTGAGGAGCGCATCGAGCTCCTCCACGGAGAAAAACGCGCCGAGATGCACGTCGCTGATCTGAGCGATCACTAGCACCATCCGCCTCGGGCGGGAGATTCCGTATGGGGATACGGTAGTCACGGCGCACGGTCGCCGTCCGCTCGATGAATGCGCCATAGCTGCCGAGCAGCGCTCCCACCGCCGGATAGAGTGCGGCACATTTCAGCACGCGCCGCCGCGCAGGGACTGTACAGGGACGCCGCGCAGCCTGCGGCCTCGCCGCACGCACGAGGACGGCGAGCATCGTCAGAAGCAGCGTGATGATCTGTGCAACGTAGCCGAGGAAGATCGGCAGGGGCGATCATCCCGCCCAGCCCTCCGTCCGATGCGAGGCAAAAGAAAGAGCATCGCGCCGACGCCGAGGACATCAAAGAGGACGACCGCCGCACGCGCCGCGCGCAGCCGCCGTCCCTCCGTCAGGTACCGCAGAAAAATACCGACAGCCCTGCGATCAGGGGCGACGGCGAGACACGAGGATCAAAACAAAGATGGGCAAGAGTACCTCCCCGTCAAATTCCCGTAATCATCGACACGAGCGGTATCGTCGCCACCGAGATCACCGTCGAGACAGTGCGATGATCTCCGTCATGAGCGGATAGGCGACCTTGTTGTAGAGCAGAGCGACCATCGCCACCATACCGCCCGTCGGCGCAGCGACGATAACGAGGCTGCATCCGAGGATGTAGGGATTCGTGACGAAAGAACTTCATCGCAAAGAGAATGGGATCGGCAGCGACTACGGCCTTGAGGAAGGCGGTAGATGAGCAGCTTGCGATCGGTCAGCATGTGACGCATGTGGATGTCCTTCAGCGAGGCACCGATCATCATCATCGCGAGCGGAGCCGTCATTGCACCGACCATCGTGAACGCCTGCAGGAGGAGCGGATTCGTCGAATCTCGCCGAAGTAGATCACACAGGCGATCAGCGAGGTGATGATGCCAGGTTCAGCGAGCATGCGCACCATCTCAAGGCCACGCTGTTTAGTGAATGCTGATGGAGGACACACCGTAGATGAAAAAGAGCAGATTGACGGGGATGAAGAACAGTGTCATATAGACGACCGCCTGATCGCCGTACACACCCTGTACGAGCGGCAGCCCCAGGAAGAGCGAGTTGTTGAACCAGAACGAGAGGTTCACCGCGCCGCGCAGCCGTCCGCGATAGCGCAGGAGAATCGGCAGCAGGAAACTGACGGCGCACATCATCACAAGGAGGATGGCGATAGTCAGATATAGGTGTCAATGACCTGCGCCAGATTCATGCGATCCTGCGCGTGCATCGCTGAGGAGATGATGAGGCAGGGGCACGCGATGTTGACAATCAAGGAGGAAAACTGCTCCTGATTAGCTCGAATGATGATCTTGTAGCGGCGGGCAAGAGCCCCGCAAAGATCATCAGAAAGAATACGATCATCCGCCCTAAAAATCAACATTTCTACATTACCTTCTTTATTTCCAGTTCGTAAATCTGGATATGAGTTTTCATGCAAGCCATTAATGTTTTTTCTTCCAGCAGCGGCCTTTAGGGAACTGTCCCGTATAGGACGCCTTCACCTTCACGACCTCCTCGGGCGTTCCCTGTGCGACAATCGTGCCGCTGCCTGTGCCGCCCTCGTGGTACCGAGGTCGATGATGTGATCCGCCGTCTTGATGACGTCGAGATTGTGCTCGATGACGACCACCGTATCGCCGCCGTCCGAGCCGCTGCAGGATGAGGAGCAGCTTTGTGGATGTCCGCTGCGTGCAGTCCCGTCGTCGGCTCATCGAGGATGTGAGAGCGTCTTGCCCGTGCTGCGCCGCGCCAGCTCCGTCGCGGAGCTTGACGCGCTGCGCCTCGCCGCCCGAGAGCGTCGTCGCGGGCTGTCCGAGGCGGATATAGCCGAGCCCCACGTCGCGGATGAATCTCGAGCTTCGCTAGCGATGCGCGGCACGTTCTGCAAAGAACGCCACCGCCTCGTCTATCGTCATGCGTCAAGCACCTCGGCGATGGTCTTGCCCTTGCACGTGCACCTCGAGTGTCTCGCGGTTGTAGCGTGCGCCCTTGCAGACCTCGCACGGAACGTAGACATCGGGGAGGAACTGCATCTCGATCTTGAGGATGCCGTCGCCCCGACACGCCTCACAGCGTCCCCTTCACATTGAAGCTGAACCGCCCCTGCCTTGTAGCTACGCGCATGCGCGACTCGCTCACCTGACTGAACAGCTCGCGGATCGCATCGAACACGCCCGTATAGGGTCGCAGGATTCGAGCGCGGTGTGCGTCCGATCGGCTGCTGGTCGATGTTGATGACCTTGTCGATGCTCAAGACCCTTGATCTTCTTGTGCTTTGCCGGGCTTTCCCTTCGCGCGGTAGAGCCGCGAGGCGACACCGCGATAGAGGATCTCGTTGACGAGCGTCGATTTGCCTGAGCCGGATACACCCGTTACGAGCGTAAGCGTCCCGAGCAGGGAACTTCACGTTGACATCCTTCAGATTGTTCCTCCGCCGCGCCCACGATCTCCAGAAAATAGCCGTTCCCCTGCGCCGCTCGGCGGGCACGGGGATGAACTGTTGCGTGAGAGATACTGCCCCGTGATGGACGCGGAGTTCTTCATGATCTCCGCCGCCGTGCCCTCCGCGACCACCTTGCCGCCATGTTCCCTCTGCCCCGTACGATGTCGATGATGTGATCGGCGGCATACATCGTATCCTCGCTCGTGCTCCACGACAATGAGCGTATTGCCGAGGTCGCGCAGATGCCGCAGCGTCGCGAGCAGGCGGTTGTTGTCCCGCTGATGCAGCCTGATGCTCGGCTCATCGAGGATATAGAGCACGCCCATCAGTCCCCGAGCCGATCTGCGTCGCGAGGCGGATGCGCTGAGCCTCCCCGCCCGACAGTGTCGACGCTGCGCGCGAAAGCGTCAGATAGTCGAGTCCCACATCGAGAAGAAAAATGCAGCCGCGCGTGAATCTCCTTTAGGATCTCTCCTGCTATTTTTCGCCTCACGCGGTGAAAAATCCTGCTCTGCCGCCATTAGAAATGCGTCCGCCTCACGAATCGTGAGTGCCGTGAGTGCGGCGATATTCTTCCCGCCGACCGTCACGGCGAGTGCCTCGGGCTTTCAGCCGCGCCCCGTGGCACGCCGAGCACGGCGTATCCGTCATATAGTCCTCGTAGCTCTCGCGCATCTCCTCCGAGTCCGTCTCGCGGTAGCGCGCGTGAGTGCGGGCAGAACGCCCTCGTACGGGACATGGTACTCCTTCTCCTCGCCGAACATATTCGTGTACTGAAAGGAAACGTACTCATCCGACCCATAGAGCAGCATCTTCTGCGTCTTCTTGTCCATGCGGTTCCACGGCGTGTGCGCGTCATAGTCGTGCGCCGCTGGAGCGCCGTGATCGCCCGCATCCCGTAGGAGTTGGGTTTTTCGAGAGCGGTGCAAAGACACCCGTCTGCCACGCTGAGCGTCGGGTCTGGGGACGACGAGCGCAGGGTCAAACTCCTTAGACTGCCGAGCCCCTGTACAGACAGGGGCACGCGCCGAATGGGCTGTTGAACGAGAACATGCGCGGTGCGATCTCGGGCAGCGAAATGCCGCAGTCCACACAGGCGAAATTCTCACTGAACATGAGGAGATCGCCGTCCACCACCTGTACGTAGACCACGCCCTCACCTGCGTGGGAGCGCTGTCTCCAGTGAGTCCGCCAGACGGCTCTCCATGCCCTCGCGGACGACGAGGCGATCCACGACGATCTCAATCGTGTGCTTTTTTTCTGCTTTTCGAGCGCAATCTCCTCGCCGAGATCATGCAGCTCCCGTCGATGCGCACGCGCACGCTAGCCCTCGCGGCGAATCTGTTCGAGCACCTTCTTGTGCTCGCCCTTCTAGCCGCGCACGAGCTGCGCCATGATGAGGAGCTTTGCTCCTGAGGGCAGCTGCATGATCCGATCCACCATTTGATCGACGCTCTGCTGCGTGATCGGCTTGCCGCAGTTCGGGCAGTGCGGGCGTCCCGCGCGTGCATAGAGCAGGCGCGAGATAGTCGTAGATCTCCGTCACCGTCCCGACCGTCGAGCGCGGATTGTGACTCGTCGTCTTTTGGTCAATCGATGGCAGGCGACAGCCCCTCGATATTGTCCACATCAGGCTTGTCCATCTGCCCAAGGAACTGCCGTGCGTAGGCGGACAGCGACTCCACATAGCGGCGCTGCCCCTCGGCATAGATCGTATCAAATGCGAGCGAGGACTTCCCCGAGCCGGAGAGCCCCGTCACCACAACTAATTTATCGCGCTGGTATCTGCACGTTGATATTCTTTAGATTATGGGCGCGTGCCCCTCGATCTTGATATATATCGTTCATTCGCTTTCGGTGCTCTCCCCATGGTCAGGAGACGAGGTAGATGGTCCTCATCCCCGCAGATAGTTCTGTATCTTATGCGCGCGGCTTCTCTACCGATGTGATCGTTCCATCCCATCGTTGTTTTCCCGTTCACACGCACATAGCCCGCCTTGTCAATTTGATCTCCTCGTCGCTATGCCACACAGCATCCCTCTCGGCATTCACCGCATCAATGGCGACGTATTCTAATCGCTTCAAGCCCCTCCTCGCTGAGCAGAATCGGTCGAAATGCTTTGCCGAACTATTGACATACGCCTTTGTCATTGTAGGCGGCAATCTTCTGTGCTACGCGGTCACTCGTAAAGGAATGGATGCGTACGGTGTAAAGGAGCTCGCCCGCACCGCGCTCCACGGTAAACGCTGCCGCGTCCTCCACGACGGTATTGTCGAGGAGAGGCTTTAGATCGCGCAGCTCGATCTCCATGAGCGTCGAGATCATCCTCGCGGATAAAGCGGCGAATGGCCGCCCTCGTCCTCAATGTCGATGTAGTAGACAATGACCTGCTTCACCTCAGACGGCAAGTCGGGCACTGCCTGACGCAGAATACGGTTCTATCAGCTCGGTGAGCAGCTTCGTCGTGGAGTCCATGAGGTTCGCGCATAGACGGGGACGATGCCATGACGGCTGTCCTCAATCACGCCCTCCCAGAACTCATCGACGGCATCCTCGTTGCGCAGCTCCGGGATGATCTCTTGATCTTCTCCATCGTCTGAACGGGGTTACGATAGAGCTGTACGCCGTCCTTCACCTCACACACGGAGAACTCGCCCCTGCGGCGGCGAGGCGGTCGCGTGCGGTCTGCACGGAGTTCAGTCCCACATCCGCATGGATGAAGCTGCGTCTGAGCCGTGCGGCGACCGCAGCGGGTCACACCTGAGCCGCCGAAAAAGTCCGCGACGAGCATGCCTCATCGGAGCTTGCCTTGATAATGCGCTCCAGCAGAGCCTCGGGCTTTGGGGTGGTATAGCTCAATTTCTTTTCTCAGTTTTTGCCATTGGATTTACCAATGGAATGTCCATCCATGTATCATCAACATTTTTATCTTCTTGATCGTAATATATCAAATTTCCATTTTCATCTTTTTGCTGAACAGCTTTTTCTGAACCGAATCCCAAACACGGGCGGTTTGCTTTTCTTTTATTTTCAACTGGAATACGCAATTTATTGAAGCAATATGAGTCGCCTCTTACATAATATAATATCACATCATGGTTCGATTGGTATCCTGATGTTTTTCCTGCAAATTTATTATAATGCCATACAATTTCATTGACGAAATTATCTTCCCCGAATATCTCATCCATCAGCACCTTTGACATAGTGCCCGATGTGCCAATCCAGATGCACATAGATGCTTGCGCGGTCACTCATCACGCCTTGATGGCGACGAGATTTTCATACATCCAGTTCAGATACTTTTCCTTGTCCCAGACATCGCCGTACATCTTTTCCTCGAACGTGCGCAGGGGCATCATCTGTCAGCTCCGCCTCCGCCGCACGCAGTTCCTCGCGCGCTTTGGATTCCGCCGCAGATAGATCTGTCTGCATAGTCCGCGCCGCCTCGCAAACGGCGGATCAATATAGACCAGATCCACCTGCCGTCCCTGCTCGCGCAAATAGGCACACGCCGAAAATGCACTCGCCGCGAATGACGAGGTTCTCCGACGCATTCCCCCGACACGCTCCGTCTCTGTGGACCTCATAGACGGGCATCCCGCGCCGCAGATCGTCGGAGAGCACGTCCTGTCCGCGATAGCGCAGGGTGCGCCGAAAATTGTTCAGTACCGCTTGCCCCTCAACTGGCTCCGGGGAAAAACGGGACATATCGTACCGCCATTGTGCTCTCCTCTGCTGTGTTACGATCCCTATATCACATGGTGCTCCACGCAAACACCTCGTTGCGCCAGCGTTCGTGCGCTGGCTCCACTAGGGCTTTGCTTAGGAGCATCGCTGTCTATGTTCGTCACTGACACGAAAAACTCCATAATGCGCGAACGTGTCTGCGATTCGCTCCGCATCACTCATCGTGTCCTCAAGATAGAGATAGTCAAAGTTCGATTCATCTCTCTGAACTTTGTCTCCATGAATGTCCTGCGCTTCTGAAAGCGCGGGTCGTGCGCGTAGATTTCACCCTTCGTCTCGATGATGAGGGCGCGTGCGATCCTCCCCGCTGTGCGCTCTGATGAGCAGGAAGTCCGGCGTATAGCGTCCGACATAGCGCCAGTCCGGCCGTTCCGCGTTGCTCGTAGCAGCGGATGCGAAACTCCGTGAGACTGCGGTCGCCGCTGTAGTAGACTTCGATGTTCCGCTCCCGCGGAGCAGCCGCCCGGCAGAAGTGCTTGGAGAAAATGCCGTTCAAATGTGCTGTCCATGTGGTACGGCAGATAGTGAAAGACTGCGCTCTCGCCGACGGGCAGTCCCCGACTGACGGCGCAGCTTCTCCGCCTCCGCCGCCATACCGACGCGCTCCATGGTCTGAATCAGCCTTGACATCCTGCGGCACTTCAAATTCTCCGCGATCATCCGCGAGAATATTCGCCTGTGCCGCTTGGTCAGGGTAGTATCGCTCCGGTTCGTGTGTCAGGATGGTGCGTGGGAAATCCGCGATCAGCAGCTCTGCCTCGGCGGGGATCTCCTCAATCGCCACCTTCGTATGCCATTCCTCGGCAAAGGCACGGCGAATGTTCGCACGCACACGGCTCTGCAAGACAGAACGGCGATAGAAGCGAAGGCCGTCGTACTCCTCCGTAATTTTTGCAAAGATTTCGCGCAGCTGGTCCTCAGAGGCGCGCAGGTCGCGCAGTGTGAGTGTCCCAGCCTCCTTTGCGATCTGCTGCAGCCAGAGCGAAAAAGACCGCGCCCGCACGCAGGTCAACGCGGCTCTCAAGGAGCCGCCTCCTGCACCATGCCGAAAAGGTCGCGCCCGTGAACGTCCCCGTGCGTACGGTGTCGGGCGTGAGCGCACGCCGTATCTCGGCGGCGATGTCCTTTTCACACGGCTGTACTCCTGCGTGAGCTCGACGTGCATCTGCACGAAGAAGACGGGCGGCAGTCCCAGATGCTCCATGCCGGCTGACGCGCTCCCTGCCGTTCTATGGGGACGCCGCCGCCGTGCTCGAACTCTGCGACGGTCGTGCGATGCTCCTTGGCAAGCTGTTTTTCGAGCAGTTTTGCATTGGATCTCGTCTCAGATAGATGGAGTGCCGTCTCGGGCGTTCCCTTGGTGATCTGACGCAGACAGCGACAGGAGGTCTGGAGCACCTTGTTCAGCGGACACGCGCCCTTCTGCGCGAGGATCACGCCCGTGAGCGAGCGACAGTCCTAGTTTTCCTTGCCAATCTCGGCGAGCATGACGATGCGCACGCGCGAGATTAGCGAGTCCAGTGTGTCAAAGGCGAGCTGCGCCCCTCGGCGGTCTTGTACGCCTTGTTCCCCGATGGAATTTTCAGAATGCTCTCTGCGGGGGACAGCCCCGCCTCCTCGACGATGGCAGAGGACATCCGCATGATTCCTCTAGATTTTGTATATTGCTGCGAAGATGGCCAGCTTTTGCCATGTTCCATCGGCGTATTTTCGTATCACGATAGCGTGCGAGAATTCGCGCAGTCCCGTCTGCATGATCATGCGGCTCTCCATGCCCTGCTCTGCGCAGAGCACGGTCGGCCGCTTGAGAAAGTTGCCGATGCCGTCAACGAGCCGATAGGAACATGCAATGGTCGGGATCTCCTCTACCTTGAACGTGAGGTTCTCTGTCAGTTCTATTTTTCTGCGGCTTAGGACGGTACGGCGTGCCGGAGAAGCCGATGACGCCGCGCACGGGCTGTCCGCGCGCGTACTCCACCCCAGTCACGACGGCGCGCAGCTTGATGTCGTCGTCCGCCGCATGATGCTGCCTCGTCGAGTGAATACGGCAAGCCCCGGCAGTCTGCCGATGCGGGCTGCGCGAGTTCGTTTGCAAGGCGTTCGCGCGCTCATCGGACGTGTCCGCAAAGAGGGCAATGCTTCCGTCTGCCACGGTCACAATGATCGAGGATGACCTTCTCCGCGTTCGTGACGGCGACGAGTCCGATGAGATCCGGCTCTGCCTGATGCAGTGCGATTTTTCTGCACGTTTGGGTTCTTCGCCCGCGTCGAGTCTCTTTTGACTTTTTGCCCGCGTCCAGCATCTCGAATTTGAGCAGTCGACGCACCTGTGATGGCACGGCTCGGCGAGCACCCATGTCGGGTCGAGATCGCTGGATCGTGCGCAGACTCGGCGACGAGGATTTCAGCCCGAGGACGAGGATGACGAAGTTGTGGGCAAAGGGCAGGGTTCTTCGGCTCAGCCGTGGCGCGAAGTAGAGGTCGAGGTAGATGAATGCCGCCATGAGGAAGGTCTTGCCCGCGCCCATCGGCAGTCCGAACAGATACTCCGCGTAGCTGCGTCCGCCGAAGATCGTGTGCAGGACGGCGGGCGCGTCGATCTGCTCCGCTGTGCGGTCAGTGCGGCGACAATGCCGGGCGCACGCATTTTGCCGTCCTCCTCCATCGCCGCGAACTCATGAGAGTGCGGCGGCGGCGGATTCTCTCGCAGATAGGTGCGCACGGGGACGGGCAGCGGCAGGCAGTCCAAGTCAAGCGAGTTAAAAAGCCCTCACAAAGAGGTCGCAGAGAGGGCGATTGCCACCCGCGACCTTCAAGAAGAGATATGTCTTGATCGCCGCAATCTGCGCGTCGCGCAGCTCGCCACGCTGCTCCATGTAGGCAACATGCCGCGCATGGGGCAGTCCTCCGTCGCACAGAAGGCATCGCACTTTGCGCTGTATCAAATCGTAGAACAATCGCCTCCCCTTTCCTGACGTCGACGATTCACACCTGTTGTGCGTCTCTTATTTTTCTTCTTCGGCGGTTCGCCCTCGAGCTCGACGATCATGTCACGCAGCCTCCGCCGCACGTTCGATCCCGAGGGCGCGAGATGCCTGCTGCATCTCGCGCAGGAGGCTCTGACGAGGTTCTCGCGCTCCTTCTTGCCGAGTTTTTTCTTCGCCTTGCCGTCCTTCTTCCCGTACGGGCTCTATCCTCAGCCGCGACAAGCGTCATCTCGATGAGCGGGACGATGGGCTTGACGATGGTCTTCGGTACGATGCCGTGCTCCTCGTTGTACTCCTGCTGTATCGTGCGGCGGCGCTCCGTCTCGTCGATGGCGCACTGCATCGAGCCCGTGATGACATCGCCGTACATGATGACGTGCCCGCCGGCGTTGCGGGCGGCACGTCCGATGGTCTGGATGAGTGCAGTGTCGGAGCGCAGGAAAGCCCTCCTTGTCCGCGTCGAGAATGGCGATGAGTGACACCTCGGGCATATCGAGACCCCTCTCGCAGGAGATTGATGCCGACGAGCACGTCGAACTCACCCGCGCGCAGATCGTGGATGATCTCCGCGCGCTCGATGGTCGCGATATCCGAGTGGAGGTAGCGCACCTTGACGCCCGCCTCCCGCAGGTACTCGGTGAGGTTCTCTGCCATGCGCTTGGTGAGCGTCGTGACGAGAACGCGCTCATTGCGCTCGATGCGCAGGCGGATCTCACCCATGAGATCGTCGATCTGTCCCTGCGAGCGGGCGCACCTCGACCTCGGGATCGAGGAGCCCCGTCGGGCGGATGATCTGCTGGGCGACCTGCTGTGCCTGCTGCATCTCGTATTTTCCGGGCGTCGCGGAGACGTAGACGATCTGATTGATGCGCGCCGCGAACTCCTCGAACGTCAGCGGACGGTTGTCGAACGCGGACGGCAGGCGAAAGCCGTTGTCCACGAGCGAGACCTTGCGGCTGCGGTCGCCGCCGACATGGCGTGAATCTGCGGCAGGGTCACATGCGACTCGTCGATCATGATGAGGGAAGTCCTCGGGAAAGTAGTCGAGGAGGGTGTACGGTGTCGCGCCCGGCGCGCGGTGCGTAGGTGACGCGAGTAATTCTCGATGCCGGAACAGTAGCCCATCTCCTGCATCATTTCGAGGTCATAGTTCGTGCGCTGCTCCAGCCGCTGCGCCTCAGGAGTTTGCCCTCACCTTCAATACGGCGAGACGCTCCTCAAGCTCCGTGCGAATCGTCCGCCATGGCGATCTTCATATCCTCATCGTCCGTGACGTAGTGGGACGCCGGGAACACCATGGAGTGAAGCCGCTCGCCGTAGACCCTCGCCCGTCGTCACGTCGAACTCGATGATGCGCTCCACCTCGTCACCGAACATCTCGATGCGCACGCCGCGGTTGTTGTACCCCGCGGGGAAAGATCTCGACCACGTCGCCGCGCACGCGGAAGCGTCCGCGCTCAAACGCGATATCGTTGCGCCTCGTAGCGGATGGAGATGAGCTTCTGCAGGATCTCCTCGCGCGTGATCGTCTGCCCCTTGTGCACGGAGAGAACCATCTCGTGATAGCTCTCCGGCGAGCCGAGGCCGTAGATGCACGAGACGCTCGCCACGATGATGACGTCGCGCCGCTCAAAGAGCGAACAGGTCGCGGAGTGGCGCAGCTCATCAATCTCATCGTTGATCGACGCATCCTTCTCAATGTAGGTATCCGTCTGGGCGATGTACGCCTCGGGCCGATAGAAGTCGTAGTAGCTGACAAAGTAGCCGACGTAGTTGTCGGGGAAAAACGACTGAACTCGCTTGCGAGCTGTGCGGCGAGGGTCTTGTTGTGCGCGATGACGAGGGTCGGACGCTGAACGCGCTCGATGACCTTTGCCATCGTGTAGGTCTTGCCCGTGCCCGTGGCGCCGAGCAGCACCTGTGCCGTCATACCGTTCTCGATGCCGCCGGCAAGATCGGGCAATCGCCTGCGGCTGATCGCCCATCGGTTCAAATGGTGCGACGACCTTGAATGATCTCCCTCGAACTGCGTTGTATTGAGTTTTGGCACCATCGCCATGCGCTCCCTCCTTCACGAAAAAGCTATTTCCTTCATTATATCGTATCCGTCAAGGGATGCAATAAAAGCGCAGAGATTCCCCTATCGCATCAGCGATTTCCATGAAAAAGCACCCATACGGGTGCTTGAGCATCATCTTTTACAGCTTGCTGATCGATCACTTGCCGTCATGATCTCGACGACGGTGAGGATCCCTGACGGTGTTGAGGTCGATGAAGCTGCCGTCTGCGAGCTGGATGAACAGGCATCGCCGTGACACGTGACTCGTCGACGTAGACGATGCGCCCTGCTGTGCCGTCCGAGAGGCGGAGCCAGCAGCCGTTGAGCGCGGCGTTCATCTTGCGCATGAAGAGAACGGCGTACTCCGAGTCAAGTTTTCCGTCCAGCACGTCGGCATAGAGTACCTTGAACACCCTCGAACGGGGAACGCTTCGCCGCGTAGCTGCGGCTGGAGGCCATCGCATCGTAGCAGTCGAGGATGGCGAGCACCTTGCCGAAGGTCGGATCGCATCCCCTTTCAGCCCCGAGGGATAGCCCGATCCATCGTCGCGCTCATGGTGCTGGATGATTCCGTTCATGAGGTCGGTGCGCCCCTCGAGGCTCGCTGTTCTCCACGATCTTGAAGCTCTCGACAACGTGATTCTTCAGGATGTCGAATTCCTCCTCGGTCAGGAGTCCCTTCTTCTCGAGGGAGTTCCTTCGGAGCCACCTGCTTTCCGATATCGAGGAAGAGCCCAGCGAGCACCATGTTCCGACGGTCGATGCCCACGAGCCCCATCCACTTCGCCATGAGGGCCACCGAGGATGGCAAGATGGACGCAGTGATGCAGGTTGTAGTTACCATCCTGATTCATGCTGTACATCATGGAGACGGCCGTTGCTCCCTCCTTGTAGAGGTCGCGCAGGCGGCCGCTCGACATCACGTCCTGCAGGATGCTCATGTTGAGCTTACCGGTCTCCGCCGCCTCGGCAAAGAGTTTCTCATCTCGCCGTAGACGTAGCGATAGCCCTCTTCGTATTTGTTGGTCCAGTTTGATCTCGCGTTCGGGGCGGGCACGTCGCCGATGACGGCTGCCTTTTCTGCCTTGACTCGCCTTTTCCTTATGGACGGCAGCGATGATGCTGTCCTCGTCGACGTGAGACAGAGGCGATGCCCTTTTTCTTGAGCAGCTTGATCGTCTCTTTGTCCAGTACCGTGCCGCCCTCGACGAGCACATCCTCACTGTCTCCATCGTAGACGGTACGTCCGATCAGCATTTCCGGCAGAAGGCTTCGTACTGCAAACGCTTTCAGCATGATGTCTCTCCCTTATCTCCTGATATTACCTTCCCTGATGCTACACCTTACTTCACAACAATATTGACCAGCTTGCCGGGGACACAGACGACCTTGACGATGGTCTTGCCCGCCGTGAGTTCCTTCGCGCGCGGCAACTCGGCTGCGAGCTGCTCCAGTGCCGCACGGTCAAGCCCCGTGGCGACCTTGACGCGGTCGCGCACCTTGCCGTTGATCTGCAGGACGATCTCTACCTCATCCTGCACGAGTGCCGCCGCATCGTACTGCGGCCACGTCTCCTCGTGAACGTTCCCGCCGAAAGAGCTCCGCCCACAGCTCCGCCGTGATGTGCGGTGCAAACGGAGCGAGCATCCGCACGAGCGCACTCGCCGTCTCGTGCGCGAGCCCCGGCGTGAGCTCTTTGTCCTGAAATGCGTAGAGCGCATTGACCATCTCCATGATGGAGGAGATCGCCGTGTTGAACATGAAGCGGTCACGCGCATCCTCTGTGACCTTCTTGATGGTCGCATGGAGCACGCGGCGCAGCTCCGTCTCCTCTGTGCTGAGCGTTGCCGCATCGGAGGAGGCAGGCGCGCCCTTGATCGTCTCTGCGAACTGTCCAAGGATGCGCCACACGCGCCCGAGGAAGCGGTACGCCCCTCGACGCCCTGATCGCTCAGTCAAGGTCACGATCCACGGGCGCGGCAAAGAGGATGAAGAGACGTGCCGTATCCGCACCGTAGCGGTCAATGATCTCCTCGGGCGAGACGACGTTGCCGAGCGACTTCGACATCTTTGCGCCATCCTTGATGACCATGCCCTGCGTGAGGAGGTTCGTGAACGGCCTCGTCGAAGTCGAGCATCCCCTGCGTCGCGCAGCACCTTCGTGAAAAAGCGCGCATAGAGGAGATGGAGGATCGCTGCTCGATGCCGCCAATGTACTGATCGACGGGTGCCCAGTAGTTCACCTTGTCGCGGTCAAAGGGACGCTCCGTGTTCTTCGGGATCCGTATAGCGGTAGTAGTACCACGAGGAGCAGATAAAGGTGTCCATCGTATCCGTCTCGCGCGTCGCATCACCGCCGCATGTGGGACATTTGCAGTGGAGGAAGTGTTCGCTCGACGAGAGCGGTGAGACTACTCCCTGCGCGAACGAGACGTCCTCAGGGAGACGCACGGGCAGCTCTGCCGCGGGAACGAGTACCTCACCGCATTTTCGGGCAGTCGATGATGGGGATCGGCGCCCCAGTAGCGCTGGCGCGAGATGAGCCAGTCGCGTAGGCGATAGCTGACGCGGCGCTTGCCGTAGCCCTGCGCCTCCGCCTCGTCCGATGATCGCCTGCATCGCCGCGTGCATCTCCATCCCCGTGAACTTGCCGGAGTTGATGAGAATGCCTTCGCTGTGTATGCCGCCGTCATGTCCTCGAGACGCAGCTCCCGTCCTTCGGGCGGATCGTGAGATCTTGCGGATGCCGTATTTCTCCGCGAACATCCAGTCACGCTGATCCTCGGACGGGACTGCCATAACCGCGCCCGTGCCGTACTCAAAGAGGACGTAGTTCGTGACCCAGATCCCTCAACCTGCTCCCCGTTGAACGGATTTACATGCGGCAGAGCCCTGTATAGATGCCCTCTTTTTCCGACTCACCGAGGAGCGCTCAATGTCGGACTGCTTTTGACGCGCGCACAGAACGCACGGATCTCCTCCGCCTTGTCGCTGACGGCGCAGATCTTCTCGACGAGAGGATGCTCGGGCGCGAGTGCGACAAGGTCACGCCGAACACGGTGTCCGGGACGCGTCGTGTAGACGGGAATCTCCGCATCGAGCGCGGGCGCTGGCAGGCGGAACTCAAGTCCCCTCACTGCGTCCGATCCAGTTGGCACCCTGCATCGTCTTGACGCGCTCGAGCCAGCCTGGAGTTTATCGAGATCGGCGAGAAGCTCATCGGCGTAGTCCGTGATCTTGAAGAACCACTGTGCGAGATCCTTCTTGTGCACCTCGGACTTGCAGCGCCAGCACTTGCCGTCCTCGACCTGCTCGTTCGCGAGCACCGTGCCGCAGGTATCGCACCAGTTCACGGATGCTCTTTTTCTTGTAGGCAAGGCCTTTCTTGTAGAACAGCTCGAACAGCCACTGTGTCCAGCGGTAGTAGTCCCTCACGGCAGGTGATGACCTCGCGGTCCCAGTCGTAGGCAAGCCCCAGCGCACGCTGCTGCTTCTCCATGTTCGCGATGTTCGCATACGTCCACTCCGCCGGATGCACCTTTGTTCTTGATCGCTGCATTTCTCGGCGGGCATGCCGAAGGAGTCAAACCCCATCGGATGCAGGACGTTGTACCCCTCCATCGTGCGGAAGCGCGCAATCACATCGCCGATCGAGTAGTTGCGGACATGCCCCATGTGAAGTTTTCTCCTGACGGATACGGAAACATCTCAAGTGCGTAGTACTTCGGTTTCGTCGTGTCCATCTCCGTGTGGCAGCTGTGCTCCGTCTCCCAGATCTTCTGCCACTTTGCTTCAATCTCCTGCGGACAATATCTCTCCACTCTACTCGAGCTCCTCCCAAATATCAAAATACCATTACTTATCGAATGGAGCGGGACACCGCATCCAATTCCTCAACGCGTTTCGACAGTGCCGCGCCCAGCGCTCCCTGCCCTCTCCAGCGAGCCGCCTGAATGACGGATCGCATCGACACCGCTCGCAAGACTGCTCTTCATATCCGTCACGCGCCCGTCAAAGCCCCTGCTCGAAAGTCCTCGACCTCTCGTATCGAACTCCTGATTCTGCGCGAGCATCTGATCGATCTCATTCACATTATGCAGGAGCTCGCGAATCGCCCCTCATCGGACGCCTCCAGCCGCTCGCGGGTATTCTCGGAGAGCTTGCGCACCTCCCCTGCGACGACGGCGAATCCGCGTCCCATCTCGCCCGCACGTGCCGCCTCGATGGCGGCGTTGAGCGCGAGCAGGTTGATCTGCGCGGAGATCTCCGTAATCATGTGCATGACCTGCTCGATCTTCTTCGTACTCTCGGTCAGATGCTCCAGCTTCGGTGTGATCGAGGCGTTGCGCGACAGGAGTTCCTTCGTCATATTGCCCCGGTCGCCGATGCCGTCGCTCATCTGGTTGACGAGGCGGAGACGTTCTCGACGCTCTCCGCCACGTGCCCCGATGACATCCGAGAGCCCCGCCATCTGCTTGCGGTAGCTGTCGAAACTCCTGAATGATTTCCTCGCGCAGATGTGCGATGATCGCGCGGCGACTGATCTCATGCTCGAGATACGACTTCTGGTACAGCGCATACTTCTGACGGAAAACGATCCATATAGCCGTCACTGAACGTGCCGCCCGAGAGCTGATAGAAGAAAAATTGCCGTCAGCGTCTCGTTGATGTGCAGCCCTGCCACCTCGCCGAACGCCGAGAAGCCTGCCAGTGCGATACCGTCGAAGAGATCTGCTCCCGCGAGTTCCGCTGCAAAGTCAGGCGCCGCAGGATGCAGTCGTTCAGCACTGCGCCGATCGGCGCCGGCTTGCCCTTTGCGTATGCGGCGTACTCATCCTTCAGCGTCTTGACGAAGTTCTCCCGCCGCATGAGGAAAGATCTCCTCACCCGCCGTAATGTCACAGTAGAAAGTGGAACCGCTTTCTCCGCCGCATCAGAACTGCTGCAGCGAGCGGATGAAAGTACTGCTTGCCGACGTGCGAGGCGAAGGTATAGCCGCGCAAGTGCGTCGCTGAGTGCATTCACGTCGGAGACATGGAAATGCTTTCCATCAGCACATCGGCAAAGGGCACGGGATGTCCCTCTGCGTCAGCACCGTCTCCACCGTGCGGAGTGTCGCATCCGAGCCGATGATCGTCCACTTGTCCCCCGTCGGTTCTGCCGCCTGCGTACTTGAAAATGGAGTAGCGATAGTCGTCGGCAAGCTCGGACGACGAGCACCACGGCGTGATTTCTCGAGAACCTGCTTTGCCGTTGTAGATATAGGGTGTGGGGCGAAATCGAGCGCGCCGCTTGCACTGCCGCCGATGTAGGGGCAGGGCAGGAACTCACTGTCATAGAGTGCCTTCAGCACGAACGACTCACACGCCGTCACGCCGTCTATATAGACAAAGGCAAAAGGTGTTGTCAAAGCGCACGGGGAAACGGAACGCGCTGTGCGTCAACGCCCCTCGCGGATTTTCTGAATGCGTTCGTCCGGGGTCAGCTCCACCGTACCGCGCCGTATGTCCCTCGTTGTGCAGGGGAATCGTCATCATGTGGGTCTGTGCGATCATGCGCTTGCTGTAGACCTGCAGCAGCACCTTTGCGCGCCCGTCCTTCGCGTCCATATAGTAGGAGCGCGTCCCCGGCGTATGCGTCAGCTCCCGCACGAGGAGATGAGCAGAACCTGAACATCGGGAGGCGATGCCGTCTGTACCGTGCGCGCAATCTCCGCCATGGGGAGATCGGACGAGACGAAGCCGAGCACGATCGCAGAGCCACCCGGCACATCGTAGAGGTCGCGCAGACGCTCTGCCGTCAGCTCGCTGCGCGAGAGGTAGGCGGACTTCATATCGCCTGCGCCGACGCTGCCGGGTCCCGCGAACGGCACACGCGGCTTTGCGGCAGTCGCCCTCTGCGGTGCACCTGCTGCCGCTAACGGTTTTGCCGCGATGCGGTCGGCGAGCGAAACCTCCGCTTCCTTCTTTTTATCAAAGAGCCCAAACATAAACATTCCTCCCTACGAAAAACTCCCTATTTTTCAATTATATCATGTGCCCTGCGCCTGCGCAAGAAGCGGTAAAGAAGCATGGGGACGATGAGCATGGGGACGCCCAGATAGAGCGCAGAGCGCAGCTCGAGGGGTAAACGCCATAAAGAGGAGGCAGAGCACCTGCGCCCAGATCCCAGAACAGCGTGACATACGGGAAGAGCGGCATCCGATAGCGCAGGAGCGACACCGTCCCCGCCGCCTCGAGCCTGCGCCGCCGCCGATACTGACTCCAGCAGATCGAGATCCACGCGACCGCGCCCGAGAACCCCGAGAGTGCGAGCAGATAGGTATAGAGCGCCGCATCGGGATGCAGCGCGTAGAGCGCGATCACGCCCCAGCAAAAGGCAATCGAGGCATAGATGGCACGCGAGGAACTCCCCTTCGCGACTGAGCCCACCGAGCGCACGCGGCGCCATTCCCCATCGTCGCGAGTGCGTGCACCGTGCGTGCCGCGCCGTAGAGCCCCGAGTTAGAGCAGGAAAGTGCCGCCGTCAGCACGACGAATGAGAACAGACGCCCCCAGACGTGAAAAATCCATGCTCGGCAAGTGCCGCCGCAAAGACGCTCTTGAGAGAGACGCGTGATCCCACGGGAGGATCGAGACGAGCAGCGTAATCGGGATGATGTGAGAGCGCGATGATGCGCCACGTCACATTGCGCACCGCCGTCGGAATGCTGCGCGCGGGATCCGCCGTCTCCCCGCCGCAAGACCGATGATCTCCGTCCCTTGAAAAATTGACGAGGATAATCGACCATCGTCAACGCAATACTCGCGTATCCGTGCGGAGCAAAACCGCCGCTGCCGAAGCAGGATGCCCGTGCCGACATAGCCCTCGTCGCCGATGGGCCCGAGGCAGATCAGGAACGCAGACGGCGCTGAACGCCACGAGAGCGATGATCTTGACGAGGGCGAGCCAGAACTCGCTCTCGCCGAAATTTATCGACGCGAAACAGATTGAGGAGGGTGACGAGCAGCCCGAAACAGGACCGCCCACCAGATCGTCCCGACCTCGGGCAGGAATGAATTCATGATGATGCCCGCAGCAATCATCTCCGAGGGCGACAGGACACCCACGTCACCCAGTAGGGACCAGCCCACACCGCACGCCCACGTCGCCGAGATATTCTCACGCGCGTAAACGACGAAATGAGCCCGAGGCGGCTGCTCCACCGCCAGCTCTGCGAGACAGAGCATCACAGCGAGCACGATGATGCCGCCCAGCAGATAGGAAATCACCGCCGCAGGCCTGCCTGCTCGAGGACGTAGCCCGTCCCCAAAAATATCCGCTCCCTGATCACACCGCCGAGAGATGAGCTGAAGATGTCTGTGCTTCAGCCTCCGTTTCATCGTCGACTCGCCCATTGGCTCCGTAACACAACCTTTCTCCTCGAACTATATATTAGTATAAAAATGCGCTCATCATACTACAAGAGCGCGTCAATTACTATCATTTATTTGACAAATACGTAAATTTTTATTATGATTCAATTAAGTATGAAAAAGGAGGAGCACTCACTATGAAATTCAGAGCTTTACTGATTGCTCTCGCGCTCGTCGTCGGCATCACGGGGACCTCATCCGCCGCCCCTCAGCGAGCATCGGGAGGCCGCGCAGAACCTGTCCATCGCCTACCCCGTCATCAGTCTCGATGACGGTGCGGTCGCCGACCGCATCAACGCTGATATGAAGGCACTCGCGGAAACCTTCCGCGCCCAGTACCAGAGCGGGGCATTCTTCCGCGGCGAGCTCGGCTACCGCGTGCATCTTGACGACGAAAACTTCCTGTCCGTGACGTTCACGGAGCTGCGCTATGACCCTGCACGCCAACCAGCCCGCGCGCCACGACTACGGCATCGTCTACTACAAGAAGACAGGACAGCGCCTGCCGCCTCCTTCTTCGTGCACGTCACGCCGTCTGATCTCGACGGTGAGGCGGTGAACGGTCACCCTACAACGAGTACGGACGCAATACGCCGATCCAGCCCGAAAAAGTCTGTGCGTCAGCTTCCGACCGACTACTTCTCGGCGGACGCGGCTTCGTCTGCCCCATCTTTTCAGCCGGGCGAGCTGACCGCGAGCACAGTGCCGACCTACGTACTGCTCTGACGCGGGCATCGTCGAGTACTTCAACCGCAAGAACAAATGAGTACGGATCGTGACTACACGACCATCACAGGGGAGATACCGGAGGGCGGTGTCTCCCTGTTTCGTATGAAATCCAGCGTTCCCGCTTCCTCCTACGTCGCACACGCGGAGGACGAGGACGAGGTGCGCACATGGGCTCGCCGCACTGAAAAAGGAGCACTACGATGCGCGCCACGCGCCCTACGCCATGGTACTCGGCGCGGGATGGCTGCGCGGCAGCGCTCAAGTGACGACGGCGAGCCGGGCGGAACGGCGGGCAGCCCCATCCTCGAAGCGACTCAAGGGGACGCGGCATCACGGATGTCGCCGTCGCCGCCGTCCGCTACTTCGGCGGGATCAAAGCTCGGCGCGGTGGGCTCATCCGCGCATACGCCCATGCGGCAGGGGCTGGGGCTCGATCGCCGCCCCCAAGCTGCGCATGACAGCTCCTGCGCGAGCCGTCCGTCACGATCGACTACGATCCGCCTCGCCGCCGTCGAGCGCTCACATCCGCGCAGAAGAACTGATCGCAGGGAAACGACATACGCAGAGCGCGTCACCTGTCATCCTCCGCGTCCCGCCCGACGACATCGCACGCCGCACGGCGGAACTGACCGATCTCACGGGCGCGCGCCGTCTGCACCCGCGGCGTGACGGCGTATCAGGGAATTCCATGCGAATAGACGAAAGACAGGTACTGCTGCACGAAGTTTGCTTTCGCCTCGTACGGCAGCCCTATTCTCTCAGTCCCTGATTCACTCAATATTACAGATCTCCACCCCGCAGTTCTCGCAGTGGATGGTCTTTTTCAAATAGTCGATATCTCTTTGATGAGGATCAAATGCCCGCGCATATCGATCACACCGCACTTCTTCAGCTCGGCGAGCATGCGGTTAAGACTTCTCCCGCGCCGATGCGGAGTAGTTCGCGAGCTCCTGATTCGTGAGCGGCACGGAGATCAGCGTCCCCTCGTCCGTCTCCATCCGTAGCTGCTTACGCAGACGGAGGAGCGTCGAGCAGAGCGCCCCCTTCTTTTCCGTAGAGCACGAGGTCGCGGAATTTGAGATGCTGCTTGCGCATGTGCATCCTGATCAGCTTCAGCAGCGCGACAGCGAGGTGCGGATGCTTTTCGAGATACGCCTCAGTACGGGAAACTCGATGGCGTAGACCTCGGCGGCACTACGCGCAATCGCACTGAAGAGATAGGTCGGCTTCTCCTCGTAGATCGGCAGCTCCCCCGACGAGACTCCCCTTCGTCGCAAGACGCAGCGCCAGAGACACGCCCTGATGCACCGTATTTGACCACGAAAGATATGCCCCTGAGCGCACGATATATAGAAATAGTGTGCTGGCGCACCTCACGGTAGAGATACGCGCCATCGTGCAGGGAAATCACCTTGCCTCGGAATCGACATCAGTTCCTTTGATGAGTGCTTCTCCTGTTTCATCTGCGCCCTCCACGAGATACCGCATCGTGCATATTTATAGAAGGAAAAAACAAAAAACCTTCATGTGATATTCGTCACATACAGAGCAAATTTTTTTCACTATAATTCTTCATTTATCAACGTTATATGAAAAGGGAGAGATGGTCATGGAAAACACATGACATTATCGCCACGCTCGGCGAGAATCCATCCCGCGCGACATCCTCAACAACACTGGGAGCCGGAAAATGAAGTGTTTTGAAACGATACGGCGAACGCATCGCCAAGCAGAACCTTCAGCACCCCTACGTTCAAGTTCTGACACTCGCCTTCGTCGGCCGGACGATGTGGGCGACCGCGCCGCAGCTGAACCCGTCGGATTCCACTTCTCCGACAACGAGCATCTTCACGCTCGCTGCGCTGCTGCCTTGCCGGTGCAACGGGACGCCCCATCTACACCTACCTCCCCGCCATCCTCGGTGACGCAACTGGACGCTGATCTCGACTCACTTCCCCGGCTCATCCCGCTCATTGGGCTCGGCGGCGCGGTCACGGACACTGACGACCCACACACCTTCTGTCCTGCCTGTCGGCATCCCCTGGCACCAGGCAAACTTCGTCCTCCCATGGCAAACATCGGCTTCTTCCCAAAATCTGAGAGAAGGGGCTCGCCCTTGGCATCAACGCGGCATCGGCAACCCGGTGTCTCCGTCATTCATTCTCACCGCACCGGATGCCCCTCGGCATGAGCTTCGGCGGATTCTTCGGCGCACCGCTCGTGAACGCGGTATACCATGAGGTCTACCCAGAGCGTCTGCTACTTTGGGCAATCCTGACCGCGCTGAGCCTCATCCCCATCTGGTTCTGGTATGGACAATCTGCCCATCCCGCGCCAGAGCCCGCGCAGCATGATGTCCATCTTCGGCAACAAGTACACGTGGCCGTCGCGTCATCTATACCCGTGATTGGTTCGTTCCATCGGCTACCTGCCCTCGCACCGCTCGTCAACCGCGAGTTCCTCGAGGTCTCCTTCTGCCTACGCCGCATTCCCTAGCCGTCTCATCGGTGCCGGCGTACGACCCCATCGGCGGATGGGTCGCGGACAAGGTCAACAGCGGCTCGAAGGTCACACTCACTCGCTCATCCTGATGCTCGTCGCCCGCATTGCGACCGTCATGGGCATCCAGTCGCATAACTTCCCGCCTTCTTCGGGTCGTTCCTCGCGCTCTTCTTTCGACAGGCTTCATCAATGCCGCATGCTCTGCATGATCCCCTCGTCTTCAACAATCCTGTGCACTCCTCGCTCGTCACCGGCTTCACAGCGGCGATCGCGGCATACGGCGCATTCCTCATCCAAGACTCTTCGGCTGGCGTATGGAACGCAGTGGCAGCGTTATCCCCCGCGTTCAACATCCTCATTGCCTTTACCGTGCTGACCATCGCCATCACGTGGTTCTTTCACGCACGCAGGGGCATCTGGCGCTGAGGCTACGAGAGGCACTGCTAGATCAGCACGTCTGCCGCACAAACGCGAACAGCCCGTACCGAGGCAAATCGCTGGCAGTTTTTATCCCCGCCCCCATCTTGCACCCTGCAGCCCCTATGCTATAATGAGGACTAAGATAAGCAGAGAGGAGCACAGGCACCGTGAACGCAAAGCAATCCGAAATCATGGCGGACGACGACAATAAACACACTCAACTACAAGATGAAGCTCCGCTGGACATCGGGCAGACCCTGATGGAGAGCGGGCGGACTGTGCACGCGTCATTCGCGACATGAAAGCGGGCGGCGGTGCACCTGCGCATCCCCGCCGAGAACATCCAGTCCCACGTCACCTACACCACGCTCATGCTCAACGTCAGCGACGGCGAGCGCCCTTCACCCAATTCCGCAAATGTATGAAACATGGCGTCAACCTCGCCGTCCTCGCCGCCGTCAGCAAGCTCACATGGCGCATCCTGCGCGGCAACACGCCCATCTCGCTGTTGAGTGATGCCATCACGCGCATCCGTGCACGTGCGCTCTGCTATCCCCACTGGGGCATCGCCCTCGGCGCCGCCGTCGGCTCGCGGCTCTGTGCAAACTCTTTGGCGGCAGCTGGGAGGAGTCTCTCATCGCTACCATCGCGGCACCCATTGGCTTCATCGCACACCGTCTCAGCAACAAATACGCATTTAACTCCTACGCCTGCGCCATGATTACGGGCTTTGTCGCAACCATCTTTGCATGGGCGATCCTCGCCGCACTCGGCCTCGGGACTAATGTGGTACACGCTCGTTGCGTGCACCATCTTCCCTCATGCCCGGCTTCTCCGTCAACGCGGCGAGCGACGTACTGAACCGCTTTACGACATCGGGCATGACGCGCGCCATGGACACCATGCTCATCATCGGCGGCCTGACCTTCGGCATCGCTTTGCCATCCTCGTCGCGGGCGTGGGGAAACATCTCCGACGTCCACATCCAGCCCACGGACACCCACCCCAATCAGGCGATCGCAGCAGCCCTCTCGCCGCCGGCGGCTTCTCCGTCTGTTCAACACACCGAAGAAACCTCGCCATCGTCGCCGTCGAGGGCATCGTCACCATGCTCATCCGCAACGTCCTCATCCTCGAGTTTCGACAGCCGCAGGCGCTCGGTTCCTCGTGGCGGTGGCGTTTCGTCGGCATCGTGGCACTCAAGGTCATCCACATCGTCCACACGCCGAACACCTCCTCATCATCCCGCCCGTCATCCCCCATCCCCTGCGTCCTCCCTCTACCGCCTCCTCTTCGCCGTCCTCCACATCCAGACCATCTCCGTCGAAGAACTGCTCGAGGCACTCCGCTTCGGCGTCAACGGCATCACCATCATCCTCGCCGTCGTCGTCGGCGTCTCCATCCCGAACATCTTCATCCAGCGGCGCATCGAACAGCAGCAACAGCGCGAGATCGACGCCATCATCAAGGCACGCGCATCCGAGCAATTGATACAGATCCATCATCAGCACAGAGGGCATGATTCCGCATTGGAAATCTGTGCCCTTTGTATTTTCAAGCCCCCACGCGCCGAGCAGACTGCCGACGATAATCCTGAGACACGTCCCAATGCACATCCCAGTGTACCGACGAGCATTGCGGGCCAGACCAGCTTATTCCACCCCTGCGAGATTGCCATCCCTGCCGCCGTCGTTGCACTCGCCGATATTCTGCATTGGACGCAGCTAAGAATATCCTCCAGATTAAATGGAGCAGTTTCCCACCGACCAGACAGAACAGCATATTCACAACGACGACGATCAGACAGAACACAAAAGAGAAGCGGTGCACTCGTCAAAATCTCCATAATGGATGCGGGGAACGCCGATCACGGAAAGAAAAACATGTAGGATAAAGAACGTGCTGATTTCCGCGCCCCGTTTAGTGAGGACGCCTGTTTTTCAAAGAACGTGGCAAAGATCACGAGATCAGCGTAATCCAGACATACTGACTGCCGAGAAATGTGTTGCACATCTTCGTAAACCAGCTGATATCGGAGGGGAATCACCGCGCCGAACGTCACCCCAAATGAATTTCCGACACGGTACAACAACGACGGCACAGGTCACGCACATACGCAATATCACGCAGAGAGACATCCTTACGACCCCAATACTTTTGCCGCGAGCGTCTTCTCGTCGTCGGATGCGCCAAGCTGCTCCAGCTTCATCAATCAGCGGATGCGTGTAGATGCGGCGAAAAACGCATTTCCCGCAACACCGAGAAGAATCAGGAAATAAATTGCCATATTGAGATTGTCCGCGACCGTTGTTGCTAGCGAGACAAGCGATCCACTGACCTGGAACGCATCGGCAAGCGCGGTAAAATCTCACGCCGCCGCCGATATACGACCCCGTCATCATCGCCGCCACCTTCGCAGCCCTGTCGATAGTAGAGCCGAGGAGTACGCAGCCGATCAGCGGCCCCGCAGATGCATCCCTCCTGCGACCGATGAGAAAGATAACGAGCAGACGCCCCGTCTCCCGCCAGATCTTCTGCATGTTGCTCTGTAAAAGAAGCAAGGGAATCGCAATCGGAACAGCATAGCCCCAGACGACATCATCATAGAACTCGCAGGCGGGGTATGACCCCCGCATCGACTAAAACAAGTGCAATGACGAGCGCAATCACCGCGCCTGTGATGCGGGAAGCCCCGCACACGTCTGCCCAAGATAAATCGACGCCGCCAGCCAGCAGCATAACGCTCAGAGTACCATGTATTCTCCGGGCTGACCAGTGTATCATGCAGTAGATACCTTTTCTCATGGATCGACAAAACATCGACCAAAACAATATCACAAATTCCTCAGTTACTCAATATAAACGCGCGGAACACGCGTAGAAATGAGGCAGAGAACTCATAGCTGATCGCATGCGCCCATGCGCGCGACCTCATCTACAGACAGTGTCTCCGGAGCCAAACAGCGTACACACATCCCCCACCTGTGCAGCTCGGGGAACATCCGTGACATCAATCATGAACTGATCCATGCATATCCGCCCGCGATAGCACGCTTTCCGCAGACCTCGACCGCCCCACTTCCCGTAGGCACGGATGTAACCGTCCGCATAGCCAACCGTCAGGGCTGCGATACGTGTCTCACGCTCAGCTATGAACGTCCGCCCATAACCGACAGAGACTCCCGGGAGGAATCGTTTTAATGAAGACAATTCGTGCACAGAACTTCGCGCAGGGATGCGATCCATACTGTGCACGACCTCAGGCGAGTGCCAAAGTCCATACTGATAATCCCCGCGCGCACCATATCGAAATCCGCATCAGGGTATTCTAGAACTGCTGCCGAGGCCGCAATGTGCTTTAGAGGAACATGAATCCCCATCGCCTCGATCGCGTGCACACGCCTCTTGGAAAAGCTGCATCTGATGCGCCGTAAAGGATTGATCCGCCGTATCTGCCAAAGCAAAATGCGACGACAGTCCCTCCAGCTCCACATTGGGCAGCGCGACAATGCGCCGTGCCATATCCGCCGCATCCTTCGGAGCGACGCCGATGCGTCCCATCCCCGTCTCAATCTTCAGGTGCACCTTGACCGTCTTGCCCTGGCGCACCGCTTCATGTGACAGAGCCTCAACGAGATCCATCTGACAAACCGTCTGTGATATTATCGTAGACAATCTCTGCTCGCACCTCTGCGCCAATCAGCCCTAGGATCGCGCGGCGTCGTCATCCCGCCGCCCGCAGCTTGAGCGCGCCTCCGGGAGTGTCGCCACGGCGAGGTAATCCGCGCCCTCATCGAGCGCACGCATGCGCGCAACGGCGACCGCACCATGCCCATAGGCATCCGCCTTGATAACAGCACAGAGTTTTGTCTTTTTTCCAATACGCTTGCGTATCTCGCGATAGTTATGGGCGATTGCGCTCAGATCAACCTCTGCCCACGCAGTATATCGCAGCATAGCATCCCCGCCTTTCTAAAGAATCACCGATACATTCCGCTGCACCATCTCGACGCAACTTTTTTCACATAGTGGCGAAAAAACCTTCCATGGAACATAGCCTTTGCGTCCTTGATTTTCCTCATTCTGATGATCTGCGTCAATTTGACAAGTTCCATTGCACCAGCAATTCCTAATTTTCATGATTAACAGGAGTGGCATATCACAATGATGAATTGTCGGCTATTATATGAATAGAAATTCTTTGCATACAGAGATTGATATATATCAGCATTTCCATGTAAAACTCAGTAGTTTTTATCATACTATGCGACTAATATCATTCTCTTTTATCCTTCATACCTTGTGAAAAAATTCATGGAATTGTGAGTTCAGAGTCTACTTCAATCTGACATTTTTACTAAACTCAATACTTGACATATCTGAATTATGCTAAAATCACAATCAAGGTATACCTCTAGAGATTACTTAGTCGTTTCACCCTTCTGTTTTTATCTATGTAGTAGGGAGGAAAAACATGATTGTAGGCGTTGCAAAAGGAAATCAAGAACAATGAGTTCCGCGTCGGTATGACTCCCTCGGGCGTTGAGGCAATGCGCCGTGCCGGTCATACGGTTCTGATCGAGGAGAGTGCCGGTGTTGGCAGCGGCTTCACGGATGCCGACTACAAGGCAGTTGGCGCCGAGATCGTCTCGGACAAGAAGGCTCTGTTTGATCGCTCTGAAATGATTGTTAAGGTAAAAGAGCCGCTGGAGTCCGAGTATGACCTCTTCCATGAGGGTCAGATCCTCTTCACCTACCTCCATCTCGCAGCAGAGCCCGAGCTCACGAAGGCACTCCTTCAGAAGAAGGTTGTCGGTATCGCCTATGAGACGGTTCTTGGCAAGCAGGGCCGCGGCCTCCCGCTGCTCGCTCCGATGAGTGAGATCGCAGGCCGTATGTCCGTCCAGATCGGCGCGCAGTTCCTCGAGAGCCGTTACGGCGGCAGCGGCGTCCTCCTCGGCGGTATCGCTGGTGTCCTCAGCCGGCCAGGTCGTCATCATCGGCGGCGGCAACGTCGGAACGAATGCAGCAAAGATCGCTGTCGGTCTCGGCGCACGCGTCACGATCATCGACCTCTCGATCGAGCGTCTGCGTCAGCTCGATGATATGTTCGGCGGCCGCGTTGTCACCGAGTACTCCTCGAGCTACAACATCGCAAAGTGGGTCAAGGAAGCTGACCTTCTCGTCGGCTCCGTCCTCATCCCGGGCGCACGTACCCCGATCCCTGGTCACCGAGGAAATGATCAAGACCATGAAGAAGGGCTCCGTTGTCGTCGACGTTGCCATCGACCAGGGCGGCTCGATCGAGACGTGCGACCACTGCACGACGCATGAGAACCCGACGTTCGAGAAGCATGGCGTTGTCCACTACTCCGTTGCAAACATCCCGGGTGCTGTCTCCCGTACCTCGACGCTTGGTATCACCAATGCGACGATCTCCTATGCGGTTGACATCGCAACGAAGGGCTACAAGGCTGCCCTTCAGCAGGTGCCCGGTCTGAAGTATGGTCTCAACACCATTGACGGTCATCTCACGAACGAGGCTGTCGGCAAGGCGCTGAACCTCCCGTTCAAGTCCATCGACGAGTTCCTTTAAGTAATCTGTGAACTGACTCGCTGAGGGGCTGTTTCACTCTCATATATCAATATGTGCTGTGAAACAGCCCCTTTTACAAGTTTTGTTTTACAATGTTTTTGAAAGAAAGGCGTGAAGGCTTTTATGTTTTTTTAAGAAAAAACACTGGAAGACTTCAGTGCCCAGCGTAAGGACAGCGGTATGCTCCGCACGCTGAGCACAGTGGATCTAACCTTCCTTGGCATCGGCGGCATCATTGGCTCGGGCGTGTTCGTTCTGACCGGTATCGGTGCGGCACGCCATGCGTGGGCCCCGGTATTGTTCTTTTCCTTTATTGCAGCAGGCTCCTCTGTATGCTCGTCGGTCTCGCCTACGCGGAGCTGGCATCGCTCATCCCGGCGGCGGGCAGCGCATACGCCTATACGTTTGCATCCCTCGGTGAGGGCATGGCGTTCCTCTGCGGATGGTCACTGCTCATCGGCTACATCGTCACCGCGAGTGCGGTCGCCGTCGGATTCTCCGCCTACTTCTCCGGGATGATGGCATCCCTCGGCATGGAGATACCGAAGGCACTCCTCACAACGATGCACCGGAGGGCGGCATCATCAATCTGCCCGCCGTCGTCATCACGCTCATCATCGGCGTCATCCTCGCTCACGGCACGAAGGAGAGCTCCCGTCTCAACACGATCCTCATCTCGCTCACGCTGTGCGCGATCGTCGCCTACGTTGTGGTCACGTCGCCCCATGCAGTAGCGGCGAACCTCGATCCGTTCCTCCCGTTCGGTGCCAGCGGCATCATGGCGGGCGCAGCGGTCGTGTTCTTCTCCTTTCATGCGGGATTCGATACGGTCGCGACCTCCGCCGAGGAGTGCAAGACACCGGAGAAGAGTCTCCCGATCGGCATTATCGCATCGGTCTTTGTCTGCCTCTGCATCTACTCCGTTGTGGCACTTGTTCTCACGGCGACGATCCCCACAGGATCTCGACCGCGCAGATCCTGTCGCCTACCGCCTGCGTCTCATCGGCTACACGAGTCTCGCAAACCTTGTTACGGTCGGCATCCTCTTCGGTATGATTACGACCTCATCGTCTACATCTTTCGGTCAGGCACGCGTCTTCTTTGCCAGTGTCGCGTGACGGCTTCCTCCCAAAGTCGATGGCAAACATCCATCCGAAGTATGGCACGCCGTACTTCATCACGCTCGTCGGCTCGGCGCTCATCGCGTTCATCGCAGGGCTGCGTGCCGATGCTCTCACATCGTCGAGCTCGCGAACACCGGGTGTTCTTGCGGCATTCTTCATCGTCTTTGTCGGGCTGATCCAGCTCCGCCGCAATTCCCCGATCTGCCGCGCACGTTCCACTTCCCGGCGCTCTACCTCTTCGCACCGATCGGCATGGCAGTCTGCCTGTACCTGATCTGGGCACTGTCGGCGGTCACGAACATCACGTTCATCGTGCTGATGGTGGTTGGCTTCTTCTTCTAGCAACAGCTATGCGCCAAAGCATCGCTGCTGGGATAAGAGTCCCTCAAGCAGTACGAACGGTGAATCATCCTACAGTGACAGCACCGCATCGTCCCTAAGCATTTTGCTCCTGTAGAAGTTACTGCTGCAGGAAGACGAAATGTCTTCCTGCAGCAGCTTTTTCTTCACACTGTTGGCATCGAGAACGTCGCCAATCTTGCATCTCGATGAACTTATAAGGCATAATGAGAGAGGAGGAAAGCGATGCACCCGATTTATTTTTACCGTGATAAGCAGGGACGGCGTCCGTAATTGAGTATCTTGATGAACTCGCCGCACGCAAGGACAAAGACAGCCGCATCAAACCTCAACAAAATAAATGACTACATCGAAGCTCTGAGCCGCGAAGGGACACGCCTCGGAAAAACCGTACGTCAAACATATTGGTGGCGACCTGTGGGAACTGCGTCCTCTGCGTGACCGCATCTTCTTTGTCGCGTGGCACGAGGGCAGTTTTGTTCTCCATCATTTCATGCGAAAAAGACGGTGAAGACCCCGCCGCGTGAAATCGAAATAGCAAAGAGAGAACTCAAAGAACTGCAAGAAGGAGGAAATCATCATGTAGAATAACAGCGCCATCGGCGAATCTTTGGAAGAAGTTCGCAGCCGCATCTTCACACCAGAGGAGATTGCGAAAGCGACCTGCGTGTTGCACTCATCGGCGAACTCATCCGCGCACGTCAGGAACGCGGGTATCACACAGAAACAGCTAGAGGAGATGAGCGGTATTACACAGCCTGTCATTGCCCGCCTTGAGCGCGGGACAACCAGCCCCAATATCTCTACGCTAACGAAACTCCTTGCACCACTCGGAAGAAGCTCGCAATCGTCCTGATATAAAGGTTGAATGGTTTAACCTCGTCGAATCTCGACGGTTAGAAATGCAATTTGGGCATAAGACGCAAAAATGCAATATATGAGGAATCTTAATATCTATAAATCAAAATGGTATCCATCGAATATTGATCAATATAGCTAGAAATCCCGTTGAAATCGTAGGGATATCGCCTTTCTTCCATAAAACCGCCGTGCTCCAACAGAGAGCGCGAATCTGCCCAACTGTAAATTTACTTCCTCTTTCAGTTTTATGTCAAAGACGAATGAAGCGAAACAATCATGTTACATCGAAGCGCATGAAGGAGAAAGGTTTCCGGATGACGATTTGAGCAGGGAAGATACGAAGTCCGGAATGATCACGGTGACCGGCATCTTGGGTGATGTGCGGTGAGAAGCACATGATATCGGGGGCGGTCATGTCAGAAACAAGGGGTATTTTGCCAAAAAAGTGCAGGATTGCGGATGCGCTTCTTCGTGCGCTTAAAAGGCGCGAAGACGACTGCGTTTGACAGGCGTCAAACGTGAGAGCAGACGATCGTGTTCATTCTCCCAAGGCATCCGCATCGGGAACGCGTCCGCTCTGCGTTCATCCGAGGATCCGAGAGAGGCGTTAGCTAATTGGGCTGAATCGCCACGACGCGACACGGCGATCGAATCGGCGAAGCGTTGATGTTGCCGCCCGCCGGTCATGGACGCGAGATCACGAGAATTTATGCGACAGAGAATCAGGGAGACGCCCGCATTCGAGCGTTTTGAAATGGGGTAGACATGTAGACAACGAGGTTAGAGAGCGAAAGACTGAAAATGAGTACTTTTCTTTCTGTAGGCATAGAAAGATGACGATTGGGAAACCATTCGACTGCTGTCCCAAGATGGCGTCATGCTGCTGGTCAGGCCCAGATGACTTGCGGTAAAGGGCCCTGCATCTGGAATGGACGAGATGATCAGCGTGTGATACCCAAATGACGGGTGATGCTGTTCGTATATTCTCCTGGTGTTGGGGGTGGTTTGGGGGTTTTGTTTGTGTGTTGGGGATATCACAGTGGACTATGGCACGACGTTTATTTTTGTGTTAAAATAAAAGTGTTTTGAGTAATGGTAGGAGAGTGACATGAACGAGCGGTACAGATGGATTGGCGCGGCACTTTGTCGTGCGTTCGTCCTCGTCTGCGCCGCCGTGCTCGTGCTCACTGCGACGGCAGCACCGCTCACGCGTGCAGGGGATGCCCTTTGCGGGCGCATATACGGGCGGCGTACCCATTGCTGCGGTCGGGGACGCTCATTGTCTCGCGCATCGGTGCACCGCGCGTTCTCCTCCTCCCCTGCCATCGTGGCATGGCTGGTCTACGAGGAGATCATCGCGCGCGGTATTGCATGGCAGGATGTACTCTATTGTCTCTGCTGTCACAGCGCTCATAGGGTGCGCTGCTGATGCGTGCCGCATCCATGGGGGCGCATGATCGACGCACTCCCGCCCGTGATTCGCACGGGACTCCCTGCCGTCACTGCACTCGGGATGCTGACGCAGGCGGCACAGGCGGCACGCATTCTCCCTGCCGTCGCCGTGGGCACTCACGATGGGCGGTATGCTCTCCGACCCGCTGACGTACTTCACGCTCGTCGGCGTTCTCCCTCGTACTCCTGCTCTATGTGCGGCAAAAAGAGCTGGCTCTGCCCATCGGCATTGGTATTGTTCTGTTGCTCACATGGGCGGAGGGGTTCTGGGAAACCCTGCTGCGCCGTTTTTTTGCAGCCCTGAGCTTGCTCTGCCGCCCGCGGCAGGAGGGACAGGACACACTCGATGTTCCTGCCGCCATCGGGACCTCGGCATAACACCTCATCGCACTCACGGTGGAGAGCGTCACTGCGTCTCGGCGAGAGGGATAGCGTCCCACCCGCCAAACCCGCACACGCCGCTCATACGGCTCTTTTGCCGTCAGCGGCATCGGCAGTCTCCTCGCCGCATTTCCGCTCAGTATCGCACCGATCTCTGCGGCGCTGCCCGCTGCGGAGGAGCGGCGCATCGGCGGCATCCCTGGCCACAGCAACGGGGACGGCTCTGCTGCTTTTTCCTGTTGCTTCCCTGCGCGCCGCTGCTCGCGGCACTGGCGGAGTTCCCCGCCGCACCGGCGCTTGCCCTTGCCGTGCTGGGGCTCATGCTTCTGCGCCGTGCGCTCATGCAGCTGCAGAGCGTAAAACGTCTCACGCTGTGCGACGTCACTGTCCTCGCCATCTTTCGTCCTCGCGTCCTACGACCTGCGGACGGGGCTGACGCTTGCCCTGCTGACGGGGTGCCGCTCATGCGGCAGCGGGCGGGACGCATTATTCCATACACCGCAGCACGATCGTGCTGACGGTCATTCTTATTCTGTCGCAGCTCTTCCATGGCTGCTGTAAAGGTATGCGGAGGCTCTCCGCGTGCCCGCAATATGGGAGGTACATTTTCTTGCGTAAGAATATTCTTCTGTGCGGCTCACTCGCCGCAGCCCTTGGACTTTTCATTCTGACAGCAAGCAGCGCCGACGCACGCCGCGTCTATGACCCGAAATACGGCGACAAAGGTGCATACGGAGCGCGGCACGGACACGTCGACGGACGATTTCCGCGCACGGATCAGCAACTCTCCCTGAAGCAGGCGGAGGAGGCAGAGGAAGCCGAACAGCATCCGCTCTCAGTGTCCCCAAGACACTCGGAGTACGATACGGCGATCATCGGGACACCGACTCGCCAGTCAGCAGCAGTGCGTGGACTATCTCCTCAGCGTGAATCCCTATCCCCGCCATCTCGGTCTCACCGAAGGAGCTCGTCCCCACTACTACGAGGAGGGGGAGCGTGAGGGCATCCGTCCCCGATGTCGCATTCGCACAGGCACTCAAGGAAACGGGCTTCTTCCGCTACGGCGGTACGGTCACGCCCGACCAGAACAATTACTGCGGACTGGGAACGACGAGCTCGGAGGTCAAGGGCGCGTATTTTGCCACCTCGCAGCTCGGTGTCCGCGCCCACATTCAGCATCTGCTCGCCTACGCCTCAACGCGCCAGCCGGCATTCCCCGTCGTTGACCCGCGCTACAGCCTCGTGCGCAGCGTCTACGGCACGGGTACGCTCGGCAACTGGCAGGATCTGAACGGTCGCTGGCCGTGCCCCGGCGACTCGTACGGGCAGAGCATTCTCTCGATGTTCCGCGCCATCCTTCGCAAATAGAAAAAGGAGTACGGATAGATGATTACCGTCAACAATCTCAGCCTGCAGTCTGGCAAGCGTGTCCCTCTACAAGGCGACGTCAATCTAAAGTTTACCCCCGGAACTTACATGGCATCATCGGCGCGAACGGCGCGGGGAAATCGACCTTCCCTCAAGTCTGCCTCAGGTGACATCGAGCCGACAGGGCGGCATCGTGGAGATCACGCCCGGGAGAGCGTCTCGCCGTCCTGCAGCAGGATCACTATGCCTACGATGAGGTCGAGGTGCTAGCGTACGGTCATCATGGGACACGCACGTCTCGTGGAGATCATGGACGAAAAGGATGCGCTCTACGAGAAGCCCGATTTCTCTGACGAGGACGGATGCGCGCCTCGGAGCTCGAGGCGGAGTTCGCCGAGCTCGACGGCTGGAAACGCAGAGACGGAGGCGGCACAGCTGCTGAACGGTCTCGGCGTCTCGGACGACAAGCATCATCTCAAGATGAACGAGACTCACCCCATCGGAGAAGGTGCGCGTCCTGCTCGCACAGGCACCTTCGGCTCGCCCGACATCCTCCCTGCTCGACGAGCCGACGAAACCACCCTCGACGTTGCCCTCGATCAACTGGCCTCGAGAACTTCCTCGCGGACTTCCCTGAACACGGTCATCGTCGTCTCGCATGACCGCCACTTCCTCAATCAGGTCTGCACCCTACATCTGTGACGTGGACTTTGGCAAGATCTCGCTCTACGCCGGCAACTATGACTTCTGGTATCAGTCCAGTCAGCTTGCGCTCCAGATGGCAAAGGATGCGAACAAGAAGAAGGAAGAGAAGATCAAGGAACTCCAGACCTTCATCCAGCGCTTTGCCGCCAATGCCGCAAAGTCCCGTCAGGCAACCTCACGCAAGAAGCTGCTTGAGCGCATCACACCTGACGACATCGCCGTCGGCACGCCGCTATCCGTACATTGCCTTTACCCCTCGACCGTGAGGCAGGTGATCAGCTGCTCACCGTCGAGGGGCTTTCCAAAGAGGTGGATGGGCGTCAGCTGCTGAAAAATGTCAGCTTCACCCTCAAGAAGGGTGACAAGGTCGCCTTTCGTCAGCCAAACGGCGCGGCGAAAGACGATGCTCTTCAAGATCCCTCGTGGGCGAGGAGGAGGCGGACGAGGGCACGTTCAAATGGGGCGTCACAACGACGCAGACCTACCTCCCTCGGATAACTACGACTCACTTTGACGGCGTCAAAGCTCAATCTCGTGGATTGGCTGCGCCAGTACTCCAGCGATCCCGGACGAGACATCTGTGCGCGGCTTCCTCGGACGGATGCTCTTCGGGCGAGGAGAGCCAGAAGCGCGCCGAGGTACTCCGGCGGCGAGCGCGTCCGCTCGCATGCTCGCGCATGATGCTCTCGGGCGCGAATGTGCCTCATTTTCGACGAGCCGACTGACCATCTCGACCTCGAGTCGATCACCGCCTCAACAACGGCTGCTGATCTCCTTCTCGGGCACGATTCTCTTTGCCCTCGCGCGACCATGAGTTCACACAGACGGTCGCGAACCGCATCATCGAGATCACGCCCGTCGGCGTCGTAGACCGCATCCGACCTACGACGAGTACCTGAACAACGAGACGGTAAAGCAGCAGCTCGCGGAGAAGTACAAAGCGGCAGTAAGTGACGATGCTGAATCATGCGGACATGATCGTCAGGTATGAACCCATACGGGGGAGGTGAGACGATGCTCGGCGCACTGCTCGCAAGGCACTGAGAACAAAAGCGCCGCAGCTGCGGCTGCGTGAGATGGTAACGGTACTGCGCCGTCACGACATCGTCCACGGTACTCACGCCGGAAAAATTGCGCGCCATCTTCGAGGATCTCTACCACATTTGTCGAAGTTCGACCAGATCAGCGAGCATGCGCCCTGACTTTCGCCGACGGAGTACTGCGATGAGCTGATGAAGCTCCAGACGGCGGCACGGCCTCTCGCCTTCCCCATCATCCCTCCATCGTCGAGCAGGAGTACAACCGCGACTGGAACAAGGTCTTTCGCGCGATCGACAGCACGCCGCTCGGCTCTGCCAGCATCGCGCAGGCACACCGCGCCACACCTCGCCTCAGGCGAGGAGGTCGTCATCAAGGTGCAGCGCCCCGGCATCCATCGAGATCATGCGTACCGACCTCACGCTCGCGAAGCGCGCTGCCACTCTCATCCGTCTCGTCAGCAGCGACGATGTTGTGGACTTCCGCACACTGATGGACGAGATGTGGAATATCGCCAAGCAGGAGATGGACTTCCTCATCGAGGCGAGCCACATCGAGGAATTTACACATCTCAACCGCGACAATCCCTTCGTCTCCTGCCCGCGCGTCCTGCGCGATCTCTCAACGCAGCACATCCTCGTCATGGAGTACATCGACGGCATTCCGCTCGACCAGACGGATGCTCTCCACGCGGCAGGGAGTCAACGTCACGCAGGTCGGGCGACGGCTCGGCGAGAACTACGCCAAAGCAGATCATCGAGGACGATTTTTCCACGGAGATCCCGCATCCCGGCAACATCCGCATCCGCGGCGGCAACATCGTCTGGCTCGACCTCGGCATGATGGGACGTCCTCAGCAACCGCGACCGCACAGCTCTGCGGCGCGCGATCATGGCACTCGCCACGCATGATACCTTTGAGATGAAGGCCGCCATCCCTCGCCCTCGGCATTGTCAGGGACGCATCGACCATGCGCAGCTCTATCAGGACATCGACGTCGCGATGGAGCAGTACGGCTCGCCTCGACTTTACCGACGTACACATGGGCGTTCTGACGAATCAGATTCTCGGCATCCTGCGGATGCATCACATCGGCTGTCCGGAGCGGGCTTGCCATGTTTGCACGCGGTGTCATGACCGTTGAGATTGTCAGCGCGCTCGCGCGCCTGAGGTCAGCTTCCTTGAGATCTTTGCGCGCAGCCTTTCTCTGGGGATTGTGCAGGGCATGACGTGGCGCGAGGGGCTCTCAAAGGTGCGGCAGGAGGGCATCATGCTCCTGCGCAAATCCGTGCAGATCCTCGAGCAGCTCGCCGACCTCCTCAAGATGACCATGGGCGGCCAGACGAAGCTCAATATCGATCTCACGGGATCAGAGGAGCCTGTACAGCGTCTCGATAAGATGATCAACAAGCTCATCATCTCGCTCCTCTGCGCGGCACTTCATCGCATCGAGCACGATCTGCACCACGAACATGCAGCCGCAGATCGGCGGTGATCCTCCTCGGCATCCCTCGGCTACCCTCATCGCATTCATCCTGAGCCTGCGGCTCATCTGGGAGCATCTCACAAGGAGTGTAGAGCTATGCGCGGCATACGCGGCGCCATCACCGTTGGGCGCAACGAAAAAGGAAGAAATCTGGCAGGCGGCACAGGAACTCGTCACGAGATTCTGCACACGAACAATATCACCCCTCGCTGACATCGGCGCCGCCATCTTCAGCGTCACCGAGGATCTCACGGCGGCATTCCCCACGGCGGCGTGCTGCCGCATCCGCGGATTCGACCTCGTCCCTCTTTGACGCGCGCCAGTGCGCCATCGAGGGCAGCTCCCGCGCCGCATTCGCGTCCTCCTCCTCGTCAACACGGATCCGCCGCAGAGCGACATCCATCATATTCACCATGCGCAGCGAGCGAGCGCGCGCCGGATTTGGAGAGTTAGGCAGATCATTTGATCCGAGGTAATGCGCATGGATCATGGAACAAAAGAAACGTCAATACCTTGAGAAAAATCAAACAGCTGCGCTGATGGATGACACGTTCTTTAACAGCCGCTTTGATGGGAATATCCTGCATGGAGGTCAGTACTCTGCGCCATCATGGGAAATGATCGTCTGCGCGTGACGAAGGTCATTACCCAGCAGAGTGCCAAATCTCATGGACGTGCCGTGTACGATTCGACGCACTTGCGACCGATGGCGAGAACATCTACGATGTAGAGATACAACGCGCGACGAGGGGGCAACCCACGTCGAGCGAGGTTCAACAGCAGCATGATTGATCTGCGTGAGGTCAGCAAGCGAAACACTCTTCCCGATCTACCGGAGACCTACGTCATCTTTATCACCGAACATGATGTATGGAAACGTAGCAAAACTGCCTCAGCAAGGTGCATCGAACCTTCGAAGATACTTGAGGAGATATTCGATGACTTTGCGCTCCGATATTCTCTACGTCAACGGAGAGTGCCAGGAACGAAAGCCCGCTCGGGCGTCTCATGCACGACTTCTTTTGCAGTGATCCAAATGATATGTACAGCGATGTACTCGCCGAGCGCGTACGCTTTTTCAAAGAAGACGTAGTAAGCTAAAGGGCTATTATGTGCAAGATAATGGAGGAAATGAAAAGATGAGAAGTCTCAGGAGCAGAAACGGAGCGTCTAAAGAACATCAAAAAGTCCTATTCCAGCGAATGGGGTTACCGCCGAGGTCGCAATGGATGCACTAAACATTGCAAAAAGGACGATCAACCAAAGTATCTGGCACTCTCTAATGAGGAAGTTCTGCATCATTTGTTGTATACTCATATTTATCGAGTAGGAGGCGGTGATTAGCCGTCGTTCCTTCGACACCACTGTGCGTACCGTTCGTACACGGCGTGTCTAAATAGGTTAGTGTGTGCAGACCGATATGCCCCGCTAAACTCAAAGAGCCGAAGTGTATCACGTCTTTCTTTTGGCCTCTACTCCCGAAGTAGTGGAAATGGTACAGCACCGTCTAGTGACGTGACAAATGGTCGAGAATTTTGACAAGATGCTCGGTGGGTCATCATGCGTCCAGAGGATCCAGCATGGTATATCACAGGCGCAGAATTTAACGAGGAAGAGCCGGCAATCCATATACATGTGGGCGTAGACAGATGGCTGCGCTGTGTGTCCTGTCTGCGGTGCGCTGACTCAAAACGGGTACGGCTGGCGAGCCGAAGCGAATGTGTCTGCGCGTCGATGCACGCCTGTTTTATCCCTGTTATGTCCACTGCAGGCGTCCCCGTGTTCTCTGCGACAATCGCGGCACAGTGCGGTCAATGCGCCGTTTGAGCGCAAGAACAGTCGCTTTACCCTTGCTGTTCGAAGGTTACGCCATGCTCGCCCGCAAGACGTTCCTCGTGCCGGAGCTCTCCCGTCTGCTTCTGCAGTATCGAAAAGCCGCTCGCCGCCATCCTTTCGCGTACGGTGCATGACGCGGTAAATCGTATGGATCTTTTCCTGATATTTGCTCCATCGCCAGCGGATGAGACATCCTTCGGCGGGCACAAATACGCACCATCGCCACCGACGGCGGCGGCACCGCGTCTTCGATGTCGAACCTGGTCGCGACAAACGGCGGTCAAAAACGCGCAAAAACTGAGCGGAACGGTGGCAGCACTGAAGAGCGTCAATTTGTCACCAGCGACATGTCCGCGTTACTCTGTCCGCCGTCCGAGAAGTGTTTCCGAACGCCAAACAAACCATCGACAAATCTACGTCAAATCAGGTGCTGCCCAAAGCCTCGGATACGGTGCGTAAGGATGAGCAAAAGAGTCCGGTCGGAAAACAGAGCCGTCTCAGCAACTGTCTATGCTAGCGCAGACGCGACTACAGCGATGGACAATGTAGCGGAACTTTCCAGTACAAGAAGACGGGACGCCTCGGGATTGTCCAATCTCTGGATGACTTTCTGCGTGTCGACCTCCATGGAGGCGCAGGAGCGACTGGACAAGCTGTTCGGATGCAGACGCCTGACCGAAACTGATGAAGGATGCCGCCTTGACGCCCAGGAATCAGCAAAGAAATACCGAACTATTTTCACGCGCCTGACGAACGCGATTTGCGGCTGAATCAACGCGATGATCTCAAGCGGCGAAGCGCAAGGCAAGAGGTTTTCATACCTTTTGAAGGCTATGCCGCAATGATCTACTTGGTTGCAGGAAAATTGAAATTAGATACATCTCTTGTTCTGTTCTTGAAAAATAACTTTTCCACTAGTTTTGGAGTAGAGCCTTCTTTTGTCATTGCTGTCTTGACCGCCACTGTGTTGCTTGTCCACCAACAACCTCTCCGGCAGTTTCCTGCTTTGTAGGCTGCTCTAAGGGGAACTCCTAACTTGCGTAAATTACGAATCTTCGTCCTCGGCTTCTTCCATTGCTTTCCAGATACACATCCTTACGCGATGGTACAGCCATTGTTCAATTCTGTCTATGCGATTCTTCATGCTCGCTATCCCGTAGTAGTTCAACCAACCCCGCATATATTCTTTTTATCTTGTCCAGAGAGGTCGGCAGTTTGCTGCACCCTCCTCCGCGACACTAGTTCTTTGCATTTGGCTTTCATCTTCTTTCCACGCTTGCGGGTGGACTCGTACATATACGCCGCTTCCGTTTTCCCCAGCGTGAATCCAAGATATTTGAATTGCTTTCGTTGCGAACACGCTGACCGTTCTACTTTTCTCTTGGCTGACTTTCAGCTCTAGTTTTCCCTCAAGATAGGCTGTGCTCTTGACCAAGATTCGCTGCGCGGCTCGCCTGTTTTTGGCGAGCAGGACGATGTCGTCCGCATACCGTATGCACGGGAACTCCCTTTCGCATATTCTTGGTCAAATTCGTTGAGATAGATGTTGGCTAACAGGGCGATAGGTTCCCTCCCTGAGGGGAGCCTTTCTTCTCTCGGACTACGCCTTTTTCCATGATTCCGCTTTTTGAGGTATCTCTTGATGAGCTGGATAACTCGCTCATCTTTTTATGTTCTTCCTCAGTAACTGAAGCAGAATTTCGTGGTTCAGGTGTCAAAAATACTTGATAAGTCCAGTGCTACCGCATAGGTGTAGCCCTGTTCTGCGTATTCTTTCACCTTTCGTATGGCGTCTTTGGCACTTCTTCCCGGTCGGTACCCATAGCTTCCTTTCGGCGAACAGCGGCTCTGCAGATTGCTACGAGTTGCCGCAGCGATTGCCTGTTGTATGGTACGGTCTATGACGGTGGGGATGCCGAGTTTCCTCTCCTCCGTCCGGCTTCGGGATTCCCACGCTTCGCACCGGCTGTGGGGTATATTTTCCCCAAGGATTCGTTCCACTAGTGCTTTCGCATGGTTTCCTTCCTTCATGTGTGCCTGCGTTTCTTCGATGGTCATGCCATCGACTCCCGCGGCTCCTTTGTTTGCCTTCACTCTCTTGAAAGCTCTGTTCAGGTTCTCCCTGCTCAGTATCTTCTCCAAGAGCTCCGCCTGTACACGGTTCCTTTCCTCCCATATCCGACGGAACGACCTTGACGCTCCGCATATTCTTCGTGTTCCGCACGATCCTTTGTAGGGCAGGCCTTTTTCTTTCCGGTTTTTCTGCCATTTCAGTCGCTCCTCCTTTCCCGGTTGTACTTGGATACTCCTACTGATTCTGACCTTCTCCTCCTCGGCTACTATGGCCTCTGCTGACTTCTGCTTTATTCAGCACAGCCTTGCGGCTGTGGTTGCCCCTTTCCGAGCGTTTTATGCAGACCTCCCCGGGTACCACACGTTTCTTTCCCTCCATCTACCTGCCGCATTTACCACCGTTGGTTCCGTGTAGCTTTGGGACTTCAACTCGGATAGCGGCCTTTATCCCCAACGATAGCCTCCTATGCGGTTCCTGTTCGTCAGGCTGGAGGTTTGCCGCCGACTTCCTTCAGATTTCGCCTCGCGACGAACACCCCTTGTCTTTGGCTATGTCTTTCCCGCTACCGGGCAGACTCCGATCTTTCATCGGTTAGAAACGTGCGCCGCTGGGCGTACGATACGAAAAGCGCCGCCGTTTTTCACAGCGACGCTTTTGTTGCGCATGAAGATTTATCGATTTACAGGCTTATGCGTCGATTCCGACACCGCCTGGCATGTTCGTTGCGCACATGCGCTCCCATGCCTCTTCCGGAATATTCTGACCGCACCGATTGATTTCTGCCAGAGAATAGACTTTCACGACCTCTCCCCGCCTCGAGAACGGCAAACCGCCAGCTTCCAGCGTTTCATCTCTACCGTGAGGCACCCGTGATTTGCCAAAAGCACGAGATCACTGGTTCGCCATCGCGTCCTCGATGCCAGCTGCACTCGCAGCAGTTCCTGGCTGCCCGTATGGCAGACAGGGATATCCTCGAACAGGAGTCCAAACGTCGTCGAACAGCGCAGGCGAATGTGCTGATCGTAAAACGCAAACGCCGTGAGATACGGCGCACGTGTATGCACCTGCCGCATTACAATCGGGGACGCGCACGCGCAGCCGCCTGATGCAGAAGGTACCACTGACTACTTCATACCCTGCTGACCTGCGTGTCCCCATCCATCACAGCGATCATCTCCGGCGTGAGCAGGATTTTCTCTGCCCGAGGGCGTGATGGTGAGTTTTTCCTGTCTCCTCGGTCAAGTATGGAGATATTGCCTCCAGAGAGTTGACCAGCCCTTCTCATCCAGAAGCTTTGCGTAAAATACAACCTCTTCTTCGTCGTCATGAGATCACCTCATAGTATTCACTTTTAACAAATATAATGATACATTCCATATTATATGGAATACACTTCTACAAAACAAATGGGGATGTATCCCTGTTTTGTATGAGATTTACTTTATTTCATTCTCTAAGTAAATCGGTATTTTCGATTACAAATTCACATTTTGTGAGATGATTTTCATCCATCATAAAACCAATCAGCCTGCAAAATCCAAATGTGCAATCATATCCTTTGATCGTGCAAGATTAAATCAACTTACATCCACGGATGAAGGTTCATCCATTCGCTGAAACCGAAATGGATTCATCTAATTTCATCACACAGACAGCCGTTCTGAACACCTTATCCGAAGCAGCATGTGGAAATGCAGCTACGAATGTCAGTAGGTAGCCCAGTGGGAAACTCTTTTTTCTCTGTCAATGCAGGCGTTTAAAATCCTGTCCCACATAGGTATTTCTTGATCAGCCTATTGCCACAGAAGGAATCGCTTCTTCCCAATCTCTTGTGTGACCTTCTATGGCAACATACGCCTTTCACCATAGCACAACCTCTGCGCTCTCCTCGATCATCCAAGAATTTTAAAGAATGCAGACGGCACAACAGGAAGGTTGAATCCAAAGAATCCATCGGTAATCAATCCATCCACTTTGAGTTGCGTAGCATTGATCAATGAAGTCGCCCTATTAGCAAAAGATTTACTCACGTAATCAAGAACATACTGCCATGCAGCAAATCAAGGAGCGAACAATATTTCCCTTTACTCGCCATAATATCTCATAATCTGGACATAGCAAAACAACTGTTAGCAAATCCAATAGGAAAATAGTCATATTTGGATGATAAACGCCAGAAGGATTTAACGGAATACAAAGTGCCGCATATAATACATGCTGACGTCCGAGACCGAGGCAACATCCATACCGATCCAAAATGTGAGTATCCTTATTGATATGCTTTTGCATAAACTCGTTTGCAGTACCAATCGGAGAAAGACCTTCCATCATGACTGCCACCATGCGTGGAATAGAAGCAGTACGCTGCAAGACCCATGTCGATCATTGTAATTGTCGTGAACTGGCCGTCGGTAATAACACCCAACAGGATATCGACAATAAGCCTCAAATGAATGCTGGATTGCAAAGAAGCCTACCTTTGTTCGCAAAATTATTAAGATCCAGATCCATTTTATTCCAGACCGGATACTGATCTATAATTTTATTGACAATGGATGGCAACTGGCCACATATAGGGTGATAAAGGAGATATGCAATGTCGTCTCCTCCAAGCTGAATACCTTTCTCCCAATAGGGAGCAACTTTTTCCGAAATAATCAGGCGCGTCAGAAAGACTCAACTGTCACCACGATACTCGAGGATAACGCTGTCAAACAACACATAGGCCAGCGATCCGGGGAATCAGAAGGAACAGTTCCACATATCCACATCATGACTTTTGTCAGACCTACTTTTAAGAGGATGATATTTCGCCATGATAATGAGTGGAACGACCATAGAGCAAAGCGCACCGTCCAGCAGCCGCTCCCAAAGCCGCCCAACTGATATCTTACTCGTCGTAAAACCACTCCCCATCCCCAGATAGTACTCACGACGGGTTTGATACATTTCATAAGCAGACCAAACACAAGCAGCAACCTTGAAACTGATACTGATCATAAGACCGCTTGGAGTGCAGTCCTTGCTCATGCGGAAAGACAGTCCCAGCAAAAAGATCATAATTGAAGAATAACGACAATTTCATACCGAGGATTGTTTGTACAATGTTCACCAAAAGTATCTATGGTAAATCACTCCCCGCTTTCTCCATCTTGATACAAGTCAGTTAATTTGGTTTTTGATCCTCCTCATTAATACCGGAAATCAAATCCAAGACCTTATCTATCGGCTTTGTTGTCGGCTGATCATAGTTGATGTCACGAAAATCACATCAACTCCATTTTGTTTCATGGGAATCTCTGCTAGGTTTCTAGATAGCTCTGCAGGAAATCGGCCTCCTTAAAATGATTGCGCCTTTGTGCAACGGGGTTGACGTTGCAATCCCACTGCCGCATGTAATAAACCTTTTATCATGACGTATTCCATCCTCTGCAACGGTTGATATCCGAAAACCGTATTCTCATGTGTTGATGAAGAACTACTTTGATCGCTTTCTCCGCCCGGGCTTAAATCTGATCCCTTTGTATGTCCTTGAGGGGAAGTCGATGAGTAATGAACTCTCCGCCGGAAAAATCTTTGGGAAATTGCGAGTTCAAAAGCTCAATGAACCTGATGCTCTGATGCACCAAATGACCATAGAGCCAGAGATTGTGATAATGGACGTAGTTCGTATCCAATGTGCAGAGTTTTTCCTTCGCCACTCCGCCAAAAAGACGATAATTCCGCCATCCCGCGCAAGATATATGCCTCAGCCTGTGCCTCAACGGAAGGATTTTGCAGAGATCACCTTATCCGCCCTCTTCCATTTGTGGAGCCCTTTAACCCGCGCGATAACATCCTCCTTCGTGTTGTTGATCAGCGCATCCGCGCTGAACCCTTCGTCGTTTCTAAGCGATGATCATTGATCACCACGATCACTCCAAAAGCGCTCCGCGCATTTTTCGCAAGCTGCTGTATGGAAGCAACCAATCCACCAGCGCCACACAACGACAGAATCACCCAACCGAATATCAATATTTTCCTGACAAGCATAAAGAAGAAAGGGGCCTGCCCAGTGACGCAGCATCCGCACTGATCCCTCCGGCAGTCGAAAAACAGAATCGTGAAACTGCTTTCGCCGTGACTACAACATAATCCTGCAAAACCACCTTGCCGCTCGGTATAATTTCCTGATTGCCAGCAGCTTTACTGTGCCCGCTCCACAGGTTCACATCGGAGACAATGATCTGCCGGATAGATATACAGTCGCTCTCCTGACTCTGGTATTCCTGTTCAGAAGAGCCAATTTCATCGACAACCCTAAGTCTCATGTCCATAGATATGTGGATAGTTTCTTTGAATCCGTCATCATATTTCGAAGATCCGTCGACAAAGCCCCACGGACTGGACTTTGAGCAAAAGACCATCCTCCGGACACGGCGGCTTTTGGGTATCTCCTCCACACGAATATCCTCCATCGCTACATAAGCGCTGCTCTGCATAATCGTTCCTCCTTCTCATTCACCTTCAAAAATAGCCTCATCATTTGAATGCGCTTTTGATATTTAACTTTAGTTTTCATTCACGGTTCTCGCTAGGATAATCAGTTCCCTCAAATGTCCGCTTTTTCATTCTATGAAAACCCCATCCTGTTCTACAAATTTCTCGCATAGATTTTTCCAAATAACTGCGCCCAAGCATTTTCATAATATGCTTTCTCGGTATGGAGTAGAAATATAATTTGAACGTTCACGCGGATGCCGTATGATCGGATTATTTGAAAATTGCTGTAATCTTACAGCGGCATCTTTCCATATATTTTCCATTGCGTGAGGTACTGCAACCATCCTTCCATACCAGTTGGAAAGACGTTCTTGTTCAAAAATAGATTCTTTGGTTTTCTGGGTCGATGTATCCTTTTTCCACTGCTGACTTGTCATAATCTCTAATGATGTCGGTGACCTGAAGCTGCATCGAGTCTCTGACAATTTCGTTTAATCAATTGTTCATAGTCGATGAAAGAATGGCTTTCATATACGAGACTCGATAAATTCAAGTCTTTTTGTCAAAAATCGAATCAATATAGATGATCTTATCCACATTAGCTTGTTGATTGGAACTGTGGAAAGACAAAACCACTTGGTCTAATATATCCTGCGTCAGTTTATGACTCTGTCATCACATCTCTAATCTGCACAAAGATCCAAAACGTTCTCTGCAGCTAGCTTTTTAAGAGACATTGCGGTAGACAAGCCTGCACCACAGATAATTATGGCAGTCTTCCACCTTCTTCATTGTATTGATTTCTCCAACGAAGCGCCAAAAATGAATGGCCAAAAACCGATCTCTATTTTCATTGATCTCATATGCTTTTCTTTTCAATGACTCTCCCGCTAAAATAGCTATTTCCAAAAAGCCAGAGGATAATCTGACATCACCCAAAATTCTATTATGAATATTCATATTGAATTTTAGGCGATTGATCGCAGCAAGCAAATGAATTGTCAATCCAGAGATAAGTTCCTCGTCCTCTGACAAGTCCACTCCAGTATCCTGCTTAATTTTTCTTAATATCTCATTTACAAGTGGATTTGGCAAATTATAGAGCGCATGATCAGACTCAACATATTTTTTGGACTCGTAATAAAATGTTGTGTTAGGTAATAATATTCATTTTCTTTAATATTCACACCAAATTTCTTTGCTGGATCTGCTCTAACAACTCCTCTACTACACCAAAATAAATCGAGCATTCTAAATTCTTTTGTTCTTCTTGTTTATACTCTACCGTATTTTCCACATACTGCCTGCTCAGTGTAATAATGATATGGATCAAAAGATTCTTGAAGGCAACATCTGTCAGGTGAATATTATGCTTTACGACTTCGTGAGAATTTCCTAAGAAACATCAAGTCTTTCGAGGGAAATATTGTCGCAAAGAACGGATTCTTGATAACCTACGAGATCATGCCTGATTGAAACACATATTCTGAATGCATAGCGGATCTTCGCCCATCACCGACAATGCGAACACGTGGGAACGATCTGTTTCGAGGGACAGTCCGAATCGAGCAAGACTGTTCTTGATCTCACCCGATATCACCGGGACAAGCTGATGAAGAGCCTGTCCGGCAAGGAGCTTCCTGCAAGACCACCTTTTGTGAGGGAGTTGAGCAAATGTGTGCGATGATAAAGGAGATCCCACGTTCT
>BNJT01002115.1_pt1 | contig 85843 bp, 104 predicted proteins | sample 8540491 | NCBI WGS metagenome assembly BNJT01 (sample SAMD00202455, study PRJDB9452) | human saliva metagenome | host: Homo sapiens | reverse complement strand
GCGATCGCATCGAGCTGACCCTCACGGTTCCGGCCGACAGGGGCGCCTGGACGGGTGCGCATCTGGACCTGATCAAGGGGCGAGACCGGGTGCGTGGCCGCGAGTGTCATGACCGATCCGCAGGCCGATCAGGCCAGTGCCTCCGTGGCGAAGGCGGAGGACTGAGCCGGGCCGGGACCGGGCGGTCGGGAATGGTTCGCGGCCTCGGGACTGGGATGGTGACACTCCCAGGACCGGGGCCGGGGGCACTGCTCCCTATGGACTCCCTATGGACTCTGTGAACTCTGTGAGCCTTATGAGGAGGGAACTGCTCCATGCTGCGCGGGCTGCGCTCCGAGTGCTGCGCACGCGCCTGCCGTGGACGTCGTTGGCGTACCTCGTCGTGGAGATCGCAGCCGGATGGCTCACCTGGCTGTTCGCGAGCACTGTCGTGCTGCTGCCCGTATGGGCGGCGGCGTGGGCGAGCGCCGAGCGCCCGGCTGGTGACGCTGGCCGGCCTCCCGCCGATCGCGCCCCGGGCGGCGGGCTGGGCGGGTCGTCTGCGCGAGGCCGCCTTCGTCCTGGTCCTCGCCGTGGTGGCGATCCTGGGGACGCTCGCGGTGGCGATGCTGCGCACCGCGGCGCAGATCACCCTCATCGATCCGTTCCGGGCGCAGGCCGGTGCCGGCGGCGCATCGGCCTCGCTGCCGGGGCGCTGCCTGATAGTCCTCGTCGGCCTCATCGGCGCGTGCCTGCTCCCGTGGCTCGTCCTCGGGGCGGCGTCGGGGCTGGCGCGCCTGTCCACGGCGCTGCTCTCTCCGCGGGCCGAACAACTGCAGAAGCAGGTCGATGCCCTCGTCGACAGGGGCCGTGGAGACGGAGGACCGCCTCATCCTGGAGCGCAGGCTCATGGAGCGGCGCCTTCACGATGGCGCGCAGTTGCACCTGAGCGCGGCCGGCCTCCGCCTGGGGCTCCTCGAGTTTCGGCTCGCCGATGTCGAGGGGCCCGTCGGGGGGCGGAGGCGCGCGAGACCCTCGGCGAGCTGCGCGAGCAGATCGACGCCGCCGCCGACGCGGTCCGGGAGGCGGCCCACGGGCTCACCCCGAGGACCCTCGCCGAGCAGGGTCTGCGGGCCGCTCTGGAGGAACTGGCCGCCGGCCTGCCCATCCCGACCGAGGTGACCTGGGCCGGTGGGCAGGGGGCGCCGTCGCCTCCCGATGAGATCGCCGAGAACCTGTATCTCATCGCCTCGGAGGCGATCACCAATGCGATTCGGCACAGCGGCTGCAGCCGCATCGAGGTGCGCGTGGAGCGCATCGGTGCGCAGGAGGGGCCGTCGTGCTGACGGTGCGCGACGACGGCAGGGGGCGGGGCCGCCCCGACGGGCGGGAATCCTCGGAATGGCGGCCCGCGCCCGCCGTCTGGGAGGTACTTTCGAGGTGGTCAGCCCCGACGGCTGGCCGACCACCATCACCGTCCGAATCCCGACGGGAGAGCAGCGATGAGGATAGTCCTGGCCGAGGACGAGGCGCTGCTGCGCGAGGGCCCTGGTCATGCTGCTCGAGCACGCCGGGCACGACGTCATCGCGTCCGTGGCGACCGCCACGGAGGCTGGTCCACGTGGTGAAGCGCGGTGATCCCACTGCTCCGCCGGATGCTTCACCGGATGCTTCACCGGATGCTTCACCGGACATGGTCATCACCGATGTGCGCATGCCGCCCGGCAGGACCGACGACGGCCTGCGCGCCGCCATCGAGCTGCGCCGAGATCGCCCGCGCCTGCCGATCCTGCTCCTGTCCCAGTACCTGGGCAACGAGTACCTCCAGCGGCTCCTGGACTCGGCCGAGGACGACCCGCGCTCCGGCGGCGTCGGGTACCTGCTCAAGGACCGAGTCGCCCACGTGCACGAGTTCATGCAGGCGCTCCAGACCGTGGCCTCCGGCGGCGTGGTCGTGGACCGCAAGGTCATCAGCGCGCTCATGCGCCGCCGTGAGGATCGCCTGGAGCGCCTGACGCCGCGGGAGCGGGAAGTGCTCCAGCACGTCTCGGCGGGGGAGACCAATCGCGGGATCGCCGCGGCGCTGCACCTGTCCGATGGTGCGGTCGTCAAGCACATCGGCGCCATCTTCGACAAGCTGGGCCTGTCCCAGCGCGAGGGCAATCGGCGCGTGCTGGCCGTACTGGCCTTCCTCGACCATCCCTGACCCGGACCCGCTCTGGCCCGGACCTGCCTTGACCCCGATCGGCTCTCATCCTGGCCGGCGGCATGACGGCGCGCGGCAGGGGCTCGTGGTGGGGTTTTCCCCACCACGATCGGGCCTGCAGGCCCACTGCGCTCGCGGGCGCACTGGGCTGACATGGGGGCATGAGACCGATCCCGGCCGTTGAGGCCCACGAGCTGCGCAAGTCCTTCCCGACTCCCGGCGGGAGACCGATCGAGATCCTGCACGGCGTCACCTGCGCCATTGAGTCGGGCAGGATGACGGCGCTGGTGGGCCCCAGCGGGTCGGGCAAGTCCACCGCCCTGCTGTGCCTGGCGGGGCTCGAGCCGGTGTCCTCGGGCCGGGTCGTCCTCATGGGACGCGACGTGGGCGCACTGTCGGCCGCGCGAGTGGCGGAGCTGTACCGCGACCGGGTCGGCTTCGTCTTCCAGGCCTACAACCTCGTGCCCTACTTGAGCGTGCGGGAGAATCTGACGATCAGCGACGCCCTGGCGGGCCGCAGGCTCGATCGGACGCGCGTGCAGCGGGTCCTCGCAGGGGCTCGGCCTTGAGGCGCGCGCTGACGCGGTCACGACGACGCTCTCCGGCGGTGAGCAGCAGCGCGTCGCCCTGGGGCGGGTGCTCTACCGGCGCCCGCCGATCGTGTTCGCCGATGAGCCGACCGGGGCTCTGGACACGCGCTCGGCATCCTTCGTCCTGGCCGAGCTGCGGCACCTGGCCGACGAGGGCGCCGCGGTCGTGCTGGTCACCCACGACCTGGGGGCTGCAGCCATGGCGGAGACGGCGCTCGTCATGCGCGATGGGGTGGTGATCGGCCGCCGTCGCGGCGCCACCCCGACGAGTACGCGACTGTGATGAACCGGGCGGGGAGGCGGCATGATCCGCTACACGCTGCGCGCCCTGGCCGTTCAGTGGCGGGCCTGGTCGGGAACGCTGATGGTGCTTGCCTTCGCGGCTGCCCTCGTCGATGTCTGCCTGGTGCATCGGATGACCGTCACCCGGCCGGACGTGGTGGCCGCAGCGCGGGCCGCGGGCGTCAGTCCGGCGGAGCTGGTGGTGCCCGGTGTATCGGTGTACGTCTACTCGGCGATGGTGGCGGTCCCGGTGGTGGCGGTCGTCGGGCAGTCCTGCGTGCAGGCCCTGCGCACGGACTGGGCCAGATGGCGCCTGGCCGGCGCCCTGCCCCGGCAGGTGTTCGGCGGCGTCATCGCCACTGTGGTCGTGGTGGCGGTGGCGTCCTGCCTGCCCGGCATCCTGGTGGGGGGCGGTGGTGGACCAGCCCTTCGCCGCTGTGCTCACGCGCATGGCGGCGCAGCGCATGGGACGGATCGAGGTGGCCCAGACGCCGACGACGGTCCTGCTCACGATCGTCTCCGTCGTCGGTGTTGCCGTGATCGGGGCGATCGGCCCGGCGCGCACCGCCGTGCGCACCCCGGCGGCCGAGGGCGATCCGCACCGCCACTCCTGCGTCGGGACGGCGCCGCATGGGCGTGGTGCGGTGGATCCTGACCGGGGTGTGGGCCCTGGTGTGCGTCGTCCAGCTGCTCGCGGCCCTCATGGTCCGGCCCGGGAAGCGTGTCGATGGGCTGCCGGATGGCGGCGGCCAGGCGATGCTGGCCGCCCTGCTGCTGGCCATCCTGGTGGTGCTGCTCGCGCCCGCAGTGATTCCAGGTCTGCTGGGCGCCTGGTCGGCTCCTCTGGCCCGGCTGGGAGGTCCGTGCATGATCGCCCGCCGCTCCGCGCTGTGGCGCAGCTCCCTGGCGGCCAGCGCCATCGCTCAGCTGGCCCTGGCCTTCTCCTTCGCGGCCGCCCTGATGACCAACCTCGACACGGCCGAGGCGGTGATCGAGGCGGAGCACCTGAACGTGGCGCTCAACCAGTCCGATTCCCTGGTCCTGGTGGCGATCCTCGGAGCCATGGCCCTGCTCGGCGCCATCGCCGTGGTCGCCATGGCATCCCGCTCCAGGCAGCAGGAGGTCGCCGTGCTCCGCTGCGCGGGAGCCACCATCGGAGGTGTGCGCGCCCAGGTCGTGATCGAGGCGGCCCTGTACGTCGGCACCGCCCTGATCATCTCCGTCATCCCATTGGCCGTCACGACGCTCGGCGAGGCGATGTTCTTCGCCAGGGCGGACTTGCCGTTCCTGCCCAGCCCGGCCGTCGGACGACTCGTGCTGCTGGCTCTGGGATCCTTCGCGGTCCTCGCCGCGGTGCTCCTGGCACCGGTGCGCCGCGCCCACCGGGCCCCGATCGGCTCCACCCTGGCCGCCGAATGAGGCGAGCGAGTCGAGCGAGTGCGAGGCGATCCGGTCGCGCTCAGCCGTGTTGCGAGGAGCCGCCGTCGCGCCGGTACACGAGGCGACGCATGAGATGAAGACATGCCAGGCAGCCGAAGAGTGCGGGGTAGCCGACCAGCATCCACGGTCGGGCGGACTCTGCTCCAGACGCGATGATCATGCCGCCCAGAAAGGACACGATACCGATGAGGCCGAGGAGGACTCCGGCAACTCTGAGGCAGAGGATGCGCCGCTGAGCCGTCGTCCGGGTCGTCTGTGTCATCACTGCGATCATACTCGACTCACTCCATTCACTCCGGATTCACTCCAGCACGATGACGCAGCCGTTGGCGGTGAAGGCGGCGTGCATGGGCGTGTTCTGTATTCCGTGTCAGCGGCGTCGCTACGGCCGGCGTCTCCATCTTCACGATAGGTGAACTCGATTACTTTGCCTTCGTCTATTGACAGATAGCGGTAACATCTGCACGGGCTGCTCGGTTGTGCATGCTGTGCATGACATACCCAGTCGTGCATGTAGCGAGGAGCATGCGGACGAACATTCGAAGAACACTCGAGAAGGACCGAGAAGGACCGAGAAGGACATGGTGATGAGCGGGAGTGAGCCTCGTTCCGAGGGCGGGGATGACCGCCCGGGGGCTGCCTTCGGCATCCCCGAGGGAGCCACGGGCGAGGAGGTCGTCGATGCCGTCCTGGGCGCCGGCGGCTCGACCGACCCCGATGGCTCTGGTGGTCGTGATGGTCGTGGTGGTCGTGGTGGTCGTGGTGGTCGTGATGGCATTGACCCCGAGCTTCTGCCCTACCTGGAGGCCGCCGACGCCGAGGACAGTAATGCCGGTAATGCCGGTGAGGTCGGTGAGGTCGGCGATGGTGGTGGCGCCGCCACTGCCGAGCGTCGAGCGGCCGCCGAGAATCAGGACCTGGAGGCCCTGCGCGAGCTCGTCGCCGCCAGCATGATTCCGGGCGGCGACCCGGAGCGCCTCGACGCCCTCCTGGCCGAGGTCGACGCGGATGAGTCCGACGACTGGAACGAGTGGGGAGCCCCAACTTCCCGACTCGCCCGCCGCATCGGGCCCCTACTCGCCCTACTCGCCCTGCTCGGCCTACTCGGATGAGGAGGGCGAGTCGGACGAGGAGACCGAGCGCCACCGGGCCGACCTGCTCGCCGCTGCCCGCGGCGTCGAGGTCTCCGCCCGCATGCGCGAGGTCGAGGCCGAGATCCTCTCCCGCGCCCCCGAGCACCAGGTCCAGCCCTCCCTGGAGCGTGTCGAGGCCGTCCTCGACCTCCTGGGCAACCCCGAGCGCACTTACCGCACCGTCCACATCACCGGCACCAACGGCAAGACCTCCACCGCCCGCATGACCGAGCGCCTTCTGGCCGCCGGCGGCATGCGCACCGGCCGCTTCACCAGCCCCCACCTGGCCACCATCCGCGAGCGCATCAGCCTGGACGGCGAGCCGATCAGCGAGGAGGGCTTCATCGCCGCCTGGGAGGACGTGGCCCCCTACATCGCCATGGTCGACGAGCGCTCCCAGGCCGACGGTGGGCCGCGCCTGTCCTTCTTCGAGGTCCTGGCCGTCATGGCCCTGGCCGCCTTCGCCGACTACCCCGTCGACGTCGCCGTCATCGAGGTCGGCCTGGGCGGACGCTGGGACGCCACGAACGTCATCGGCTCCGACGTCGCCGTCATCACCCCCGATCGGGCGCGACCACGAGCGCTGGCTGGGCTCGTCGATCACCGAGATCGCTCGCGAGAAGGCCGGCATCATCAAGGACGGCTCCACCGTCATCGTCGCCCATCAGGGTCCCCGACGCCGCTGCCGAGATCGATCAGGCGGTGGTCTCTCACCGGGCGATCGTGCGCCGCGAGCGAGACCCGCAGGAGGACCCCACCTCGCCGGAGGCCGGCGTCCTGCAGGTCCTCGACCGCCAGCTCGCCGTCGGCGGCCAGCTCGTCACGCTGGCTACCGCAGCGGCCGTCTACGAGGACGCCTTCGTTCCGCTGCACGGGGAGTACCAGGCCCACAACGCCCTGCTGGCCCTGGCGGCCGCCGAGGCGATCCACGGCGGGCGCCAGGTGCTCGCGCGGGTCGTCGAGGACGGTTTCGCCTCCGTCACCAGCCCCGGCCGCCTGGAGGTGCTGCGCTCCTCGCCCACGGTACTGGTCGACGCCGGACACAACCCCCACGGCATCGAGGCCCTCACCGGGGCCATCGAGGAGGCCTTCGGCTTCCAGCACCTCGTTGCGGTCCTGGGCGTCATGGCGGACAAGGATGCCGAGGGCATCCTGGCGGGCCTGGAGCCTGTGACTGACGCCGTTGTGTGCGTCCCCATCGACTCGCCCCGGGCGATGGATGTTGATGATCTGGGCGGGATCGCCCAGGAGGTCTACGGTGCCGACCGTGTCGTCGTGAGCCAGCAGCTCGGCGAGGGTGTGGCTCAGGCCGTCGCACTGTCCGAAGGGTATGACACCCCGCTGACCTCCTCGGGAATTCTCATTGTCGGCTCCGTGGTCCTGGCCGCAGAGGCCCGCGCCCTGTTCGGCAGGCCTTGACTCCTAACTGCTCACTTGGTTCCCCTGGGCGTCGTGGACTGTGACGTTCGACTTGTCGAATGAGCTCCCCGTTCCAGCTCAGGTCAGCGCTGCCCGTGCCTGATCCGCTGTGTATCCCACGGGTGTCCGTGGGGGAGCCTCTCGTTGCTCCACTCCACGTGCAGGGGTGTCGCCCTGGGGCTCCAGCGAGGTGACGACGGGCTCGTAGGACTCTGCGTCGCTGATCTTCGACAGATCGTAGGAGGCGATGAGGTTCAGCTCTTCGTCGTAGAACGCCAGAGACGGGAAGGCGGCTGAACCGCCGCCGTTGCAGGTCAGCGCCACCGCGATGGTGGGAGTGCCGTTGACGGTGTAGGGTGGCTGAGGGCTCCTCGATCCTGGCGAATCCCCCGAGGCTGAGAGAGGCCTGTCCGCCGGAGAAGGATGCGGGGCCGGTGGCTGGGCACGTCGAGGGCAGGGACAGTGAGGCATTGAGGAGCGTGCTGCGGTCGGGGGCGGTGTTCGCCGGTGTGGGGGTGGGGCTGTCGGCGGTCTGGGTGGGCTGAGATGGCGATGGCGAGGTGGTCTGCGGTGTTGTCGCTGATGGCTTCTGCTCGTCTGCGGGTGTCGACAGGGGCTGTCGAGTGCGGTGCTGCGGAGGTCGCCTGGCTGGATGGGGGTGGAGGCGGCGTCCAAGGATGCTGCGCCGTTCGTGCCGCAGGCACTGAGCGTCAGGGCGCACAGGAGTGGGAGCACGGGCGAGGCCCACCGGGCTCGGGAAAGGAGGATTCGGTCAACGGACTTCTGGGCGCTCATGGGAGGGTCGTCTTTCTTATGGGGAGAACGAGGGAAGATGGGACGCTATGCCTGAGGCTCGGGAGGATGATTCCGGAAACCGGTCACATGATACATAGCACAAAAGGGCATATCGGTGAGTCATGTCGCTCCGAAGCATGTACACACAACGATCACGTCGCTTGACGTCTCCGTGTCATGTGTGGCGGTGAACGTGATCGGACTGGTCGCCAACCAATTGGTTGCCTCAACGCGCGAGGCGGCAAGGTGCGTGAGAGGATGGAACCGCGAGCGGGCGATGAGCACGATGAGCACCTCGTCGGCCTGCTCCTGCGCGTCCCACGGACGTTCCCGGGATGTGCCGGGGCCCATCGGGTCCGTGCGGGGCCCGATCACAGCCACATGGTCGTCCTTCACCCACGGGTGCATGACGGTCAGGCCTGGAAACAACACCTGCCAAGACCCGAGAAGGAAACACCATGTCTTTGGACGCCGCCTGGGCCCTCGACTGGGCCCGCCGCGCCGCCGATCTGATCGCTGAGAACCGCGCAGAGCTGACCGAGCTGGACCGAGCCATCGGAGACGCCGACCACGGGGACAACCTGGACCGTGGCATGAAAGCAGTGGTCTCCAAGCTCAACGCCGCTCAGCAGGCCGGAGGCATTCCGGCGAACCCCGGAGGAGTCCTCAAGCTCGTCGCCACCACCCTCATGGCCACCGTCGGCGGCGCCGGTGGGCCGCTGCTGGGAACGGCCTTCCTCAAGGGCCTCCCGCTCCAGCGAGGCCGCTGCCTGGGGGCCAGGGGATCTGGCCCGCGCCCTGGAGGAGGCCACCTCAGGGCTGGAGGTCCGGGGACACGCCAACAGCGGGGACAAGACCATGGCCGACGCCTGGCGCCCTGCGGCGGTGGCCGCCAAGGAGGCCGCCGAGGTCGGAGAGGACGAGGTCGGTGTCCTCACCGCAGCGGCGCAGGCCGCGGTCAAGGGCGCCCAGGACACCGAGCCCCTTCAGGCCCGTCGCGGTCGGGCCTCCTTCCTGGGGGAGCGCTCCTGCGGCCACCGAGACCCCGGAGCCCAGTCCTCCGCGCTCATTCTTCAGGCCGCTCTCGAAGCCGCCCGTGACCGCTCCTCCGACAGGCTCCAGGTGGTCGAGCAGGCCTGATCTCGGCTCTGCCGTGGCAGGCGAGGGCCCGGACCCGTTATGGTCCACTCGGTCCCTCACCCGCCAACCCAGCAAGGAGTCCCGATGGCCAGCACGTCCCAGACCGGTCGCATCCTCGTTCTTATCAAGCCCGACGCCGTCGAGCGCCGCCTCACCGGCGAGATTCTGCGTCGTATCGAGGCCAAGGGGTACGCCCTGACGGCCCTGAAGGTCCTTACGCCCACCGAGGAGATCCTCGCCCAGCACTACGCCGAGCACGTGGACAAGCCCTTCTACCCCGGTGTCGTGGAGTACATGACCTCCGGCAACGTGGTGGCCGCAGTCGTCGAGGGCCAGCGTGTCGTCGAGGGCGTGCGCAGCCTCATGGGGCCCACCGACCCCACCACGGCCGCCCCCGGCACCATCCGCGGAGACCTGGGACGCGACTGGGGAACCCCCGCCATCCTCAACCTCGTCCACGGTTCGGACAGCGACGAGTCCGCCGCCCGCGAGATCGCCATCTGGTTCCCCGAGCTGGCCGGCTGACTCGCAACCCGCCGCGCAGAGCGCCTGTCATGAGATGACGATGGTGCGCCTCCCCGTCAAGGGAGACGCACCATCGTCGTCGGTATGTGGTCGGTGAAGGCGGATGAGGATCGTGCTCAGGCCCGCTCCGCCCTCCTGAGGACCTCCTTGAGCGGGACCCGGGCGCCGGTGCGGGTGACGGCCCGGGTGTAGATCGCCGCCGCCACGCGCACCAGCAGCGGAAGGAAGACGAGTGCGATCCCCAGGGCGATCAGCTGCTCGGTCCAGGAGGAGATCCCCAGCACCAGGCGCGCCGGCATCATGAAGGGGGCGAAGGGCGGCAGGTAGGACAGCACTCGGAAGGTCACGCTGTTGGTGTCCCCAGTGGCCATCATGAAGGCTCAGGACATAGGGGATCATCGAGAGCATGACCAGGGGCATGCTCACCGAGCTGACGTCCTCCCTGCCGGCTCACGAGTGAGGCCGCGGCCCCGAAGGCGACCGCGAAGATCGCGTAGCCCACGATCATCCACACGATCATCGCGACGAGCACGCCGTCCAGGTTGAGACTGATGTCCGGCATGACTCCCGTTGCCTTCGCGGTGATGACCCCGGCGACGGCGACGACTCCCGTGGTCAGCACCGAGGCGATGCCGATCCCCAGGATCTTGCCGGCCAACAGTGAGCTGGGCCGTACGCAGGCCAGGAGGATCTCCACGATCCGGCTCGACTTCTCCTCCACCACTCCCTGGGCGATGAACTGACCACCGCCCATGATGGCGAACAGCAGCAGGATGTCGATCGTCATGAGGATCGCGTAGCGCGAGCCGAAGTCGGCGGAATCGCGCTGAGGGGCATGGAGCGCCGTGACCTCAGGCTTGGCGGCACTGAGCTGCGAGGCCACCTGGGCGGGATCGCCTCCCAAGGATGCGATCTGCTGTCCCAGAGCCGCCTGCTGAAGGAAGGCCGTGACCCCCGAGACGACCGCGTCGTCGGCCGACTTCTCCACAGTGATGGTGGGGGCGGAGCCGGAGACGTCGAGAACCATGTCCACGTGCGGCGTGCCCTCGGGGGCGTCGTCGGCCAGGACGTCCTTCGCCTGGTGCGCGGAGACGTCAACGAGCTCAATCGTCTCCCCGTTGGAGGCGGCCACCTTGTCCAACCCGGTGGCCTGAGCAACCGTCACGCCCTTGAGACCGACCCGGTAGGCCTCGTCCTGGCCCGAGGTGTAGAGCTTGACGCCGACGATGCTTCCGACGGCGGCGATGAGCAGCACCAGGGTCAGGATGATGGTCGACTTCTTCAGCAGGTGCGCCCGCAGCTCGCGGCCGGTGACCAGGGCGATCTCCTGACGGCGAGTGATGGGGCTGGTCCGGTCGCTCATCAGTGAGCCTCCTTCGTCTCGTTCGTGTCTGCGGTCCCCTCACGGGCGGCAGTGGTGAGGACGTCCCGGAAGATCTCGGTGAGCGGGTGGCGCACCGGGCCGAGCTCGCGCACCGTCCCCAGGCGCTGAGCGGTACTCAGCAGGTCCTGCTCATCGGCTCCCTGCGCGGTGATGACCAGGCGGCCGGCGTCATCGAGGGTCGATCGTGGGGGCGGGCAGGGTTCTGCAAGGAGCCGGCCTCCACCGGTGCGCTCCCGGCGGCCTGCTCGACGACGACCCGCCACCGGGGCGCCTCGGTGGCCTGCAGCTCGGGAACCGTGCCGTCGGCCACGAGTCGGCCCGAGCGGATGATGACCACCCGGTCACACAGGCGCTCGACGACGTCGAGCTGGTGGGAGGAGAAGAGAGTGGGCACCCCGGCAGCCGCCCGCTCCAGGATGACCTGGCTCATGACGTCCACGGCCACCGGGTCCAGGCCGGAGAAGGGGCTCATCGAGAATGAGCAGCTCGGGGTCGCTCACCAGCGCGGCGGCCAGCTGGACGCGCTGCTGGTTGCCCAGCGACAGGCTCTGCACCTCGTCGCCGCGGCGCTCCTCCAGGCCCAGGCGCTCGGTCCACCGGTTGGCGGCCGCCTTGGCGGCGGAGGCCGACAGTCCGTGGAGACGGGCCAGATAGATGAGCTGCTCGGCCACCTTCATCCGGGGGTAGAGACCGCGCTCCTCGGGCATGTAACCGATGGTGCGTCGGATGGAGGCGTCCACGGGGGCGCCCTTCCAGGTCACGGCGCCGGAGTCGGCGGCCAGCACCCCCATGACGATGCGCATCGTGGTGGACTTGCCCGCCCCGTTCGCGCCGACGAAGCCGACGATCTCACCGCGGTCCAGGGACAGGGAGAGGTCGTCCAGGGCCTGCAGGCTCCCGAAGCGTTTGGATAGGCCGGACAGTACGAGCATCGTGGCTCCTTGGGGTTCGGGGACGAGGGGTGGGTGGGGCTGGTGAAGCAGGCGCACGCGCTGCGTACCCGGCCGTCGCGATATGGAAAGTCTGCTTGTCCAGCGTGGTCGTGTCAAGTCCCTTTGTCGTTATGTCTCCGTCAGAACCACCTGCGCTGTTAGGGTGGCACCCGTGCACCTCAAGACGTTGACGATCAAGAGTTCAAGTCCTTCGCCTCGTCAACCACCCTCCGCCTGGAGCCAGCATCACCGCCGTGGTCGGCCCGAACGGGTCCGGCAAGTCCAACGTCGTCGACGCCCTGACCTGGGTCATGGGGGAGCAGGGCGCCAGAACCTGCGCGGCGGCTCCATGGCCGACGTCATCTTCGCCGGCGCCGGCTCCCGCCCGGCCCTCAGGGCGCCGAGGTCTCCTGACCATTGACAATACTGACGGCGTCCCTGCCGATCGACTACACCGAGGTCACCATCTCGCGCACCCTGTTCCGTGGCGGCGGGTCGGAGTACCGGATCAACGGCAGTCCCTGCCGCCTTCTCGACGTCCAGGGAGCTCCTCAGCGACACCGGTCTGGGGCGCCAGATGCACGTCATCGTCGGGCAGGGGGCAGCTCGACGCGGTCCTGAGCGCCACGCCCGAGGACCGCCGCGGCTTCATCGAGGAGGCCGCCGGCGTCCTCAAGCACCGCAAGCGCAAGGGCGCGCCCTTCGCAAGCTCGAGTCCATGGCCGCCGACCTCGCCCGCGTCTCCGACCTCGCCCAGGGAGCTGCGCCGCCAGCTCGGTCCCCTGGCCAGGCAGGCCGCCATCGCCCGGCGAGCCCGGAGCATCCAGGTCGAGGTTCGTGACGCCACCGCCCGGCTCCTGGCCGACGACGTCGTCAGGCTCAGTCCCTCCTGGAGGCCGGCGATGAGGACAAGGAGGCCCTGGCGCGGCGCCGCAGCGCCGTCGAGGAGGCCGAGCGCGTCGCCAGGGTGCGTCTGAGCGAGCTGGCCGCCATCGAGACCACCTCCGCCCAGCGTCTCGCCCGTGCCGGCAGCATCTGGGAGGATCTCACCGGCACAGCCCAGTCCCTCGGTGCGCTCGCGGACGTGGCCGGTGAGCGGATCCGGCTCCTGGCCTCCGCCCCCGCTCCGAGCCACGGCACCGACCCAGAAGAGCTCGAGCGGCGCGCCGAAGCCGCTGGTCGGGAGGAGGCGGAGCTCGCCGACGCCGTCGAGGCCGCCCGCACTGCACTCAGTGACGCCACCCGGGTGCGCACGGACGCGGAGACTGCTGAGAGGGTGGCGGACCAGGAGCTCTCGGCCGCTCAGCGTCGTGTCTCAGAGCGACGTGAGACCATCGCCCGGGCCGGCGGGTGCGTCGCCTCGGCCCGCAGCCGCCATGAGGCCAGCCTGGCCGCTCTCGAGCAGGCGCGCAGTGCGCTAAGGGCCGCTGAGGCTCGGGAGGACAGCGCCCGGGCCGCCCTGGTCGAGGCCGGGGGAGGAGTGGAACCGGTAGAGGCGGCCAGCGGTGGGCTGGACGATGCCGGAGCTCGACGGCAGGAGCTCACCGAGGCAGGCGTGACGGCCGACGTGGCGGCCCGGGCCGCATCCGCGCACGACGAGGCCACGCGGCACCTGGCTGAAACCCGTGAGGCTGTCGCGGCCGCGACAGACGCGCGTAGGGAAGCCGCCTCCGACCGGGCCACCTGGACCGCCAGGCGCGACACCCTGGCCATGTCCCTGCGTGGCCAGGACGGCACGGCCGCGCTGCTGCAAGCCGGTATCGATGGTCTCCTCGGCCCGCTTGCGGGGCACCTCAGTGTCGAGCGCGGCTGGGAGAACGCCGTCGCCGCCCTCCTGGGAGTGCTCGCTGAGGCCGGCCTGGCCACCGATGCCGAGGCGGCCCTGGCCGGACTCGATCATGCCCGCAGCCAGGACATCGGGGCAGTGCGACTGGTGCTGGCCGATGATCCCTCATTGAGCGCTGCCGCCGACACCGATGATGAAGGGGCGCCGGCTCCCGGTCACGGAGCGCTGGCGGCTCGCAGGCTCGTCAGTCCCGCGCAGCCGGGGAGCCTCGAGCAGGTCCTGGACGGGCTGCTCAAGAGCTCCTGGGTGGTCGAGGACCTCGAGACCGCCAGGGCGCTGCGCGCCGAGCTGCCCGACGCCGTCGTGGCCACCCGCAACGGTGACGTCCTGGCGCCCGGCTGGGTCGCCGGGGGCCGGCCGAGGGGCATCCTCGGTCCTCGAGCTCGCTGCCGCCCACGAGGAGGCCGACGCTGAGGCCGCCGCCGCCGCCCAGGCCGAGACCGAGGCCGACGCGGCTCTGGAGGAGGCCCGTCGCCAGGGAGGATGCCGCTCGCCAGGCGCTCAGCGAGGGCACTGTCCGCCCTGCGCCAGGCTGACGCCGAGGCCGCCCGGGCCGCCGAGGCGATGGCCCGTCTGACCTCGGCGGCCCACGCCGCCGCCGAGGAGACCGGACGTGCCCGCCGGGTGCTGGAGCGTGCCGAGGCCGAGTCGGTCCAACGCACCGCCGAGCTCGCGGCTGCCACCGCCGCACTGGCCGAGGTGGAGGGTGAGTCCAAAAGATGCAGAAGATTCCGGAGCGGCCGACGGTGCCGGGGGTCGGAAGACGTGGGCGCCTCGGGGAGGAGGCGCCCCGACAGCCATGAGCGCGCACTGGAGGCTGCCCGCCAGGAGCGTGAGACCGCTGCGGATGCTGCTCGCCAGGCCCGCGCCGCCGAGACCGACGCCAGGCTCGCTCTGCGCACCGCCGAGGAGCGTGAGCGCTCCAGCCGCGGCCGCGCCGACTCGCTGCGGGCGGCCGCGCGCCGTGAACAGGGAGCAGCGTGCCGCCGCCGAACGGGCCCAGCAGCGCCGCAGCGCCCAGCTGGCGGTCGCCACCCATGTGCGGGACCAGGCGCGCGCCGCCGCCGAGGCGGCGCGCCTCAGTGTTCAGCAGGCAGCCGATGAGCGCGCGGCCATTGAGGCCGAACGAGCCCAGGCCCTGTCCGCAACCAATGAGGTTCGTGAGGAGATCGACCGGCTGACCAAGGAACTCGGTAGTCTCACCGATGCCGCCCACCGCGAGGAGGTGGCCAGGGCTGAGCAGCGCATGCGTCTGGAGGCATTGGCAGGGGCGCGCCATGAGCGAGCTCGGCCTGGAGCCTGGACCCCCTCGTGGAGGAGTACGGGCCGCACATGCTTGTCCCCGATCTTATCGAGGACGCTGACGCAGCCTCCGAGGGCTGGCACTGACCCTGCTGGAAGCCGGGATGATGCTCATGCCTCGCCCAGCACCGGTCACATGGGCCGTCCCTACGTGCGCTCCGAGCAGGAGAAGCGCCTGGCCAAGGCCTCGCGCGACCTCGCCCGACTCGGCAAGGTCAACCCGCTGGCCCTGGAGGAGCATGCGGCCTTGGAGCAGCGTCACCAGTTCCTGGCCGAGCAGCTGGCCGACCTCAAGCGCTCACGAGATGATCTGCTGAGCATCGTCGAGGAGATCGACGCTCGGGTCCAGGAGGTCTTCGCCCAGGCCTACGAGGACACCGCCCGCCAGTTCGCCTCCGTCTTCGACCGGCTCTTCCCGGGTGGAGAGGGACGTCTGGTGCTCACGGATCCTGATGACATGCTCACCACCGGCATCGAGATCGAGGCGCGCCCCGCCGGCAAGAAGGTCAAGCGGCTCTCCCTGCTCTCAGGAGGCGAGCGATCACTGGCCGCCGTGGCCCTGCTGGTGGCGATCTTCAAGGCGCGCCCCTCGCCGTTCTACGTCATGGACGAGGTGGAGGCGGCCCTGGACGACACGAACCTGGGGCGGTTGCTGGAGATTTTTACCGAGCTGCGGCGCTCCAGCCAGCTCATCATCATCACCCATCAGAAACGGACCATGGAGGTGGCTGACGCTCTCTACGGCATCACGATGCGTGACGGGGTCACCAAGGCCGTCTCGCAGAGGCTGGCCCAGCCCGACCGCGGTACGGCTGTGACTCCTGATGTCTGAGTGAAACTTGAGGGGTATGTGATAGCTGGCTTACAGTATGGCGGTCGTTTTCAGATTCGAGCCACTGTTGTGTCAGGAAGTTATCAGGTTTTGTTGTTGATTGGACGACAAATGCTCGCAAAGTCTGGTCAGATCGCATTTCGCCAGGCAGAATCCTGGCCATGGGTGTCATGATTCTTCCCCTCGTTGTCGTGCTGGTCGCCGGCCTGCTTGTGCTCGGCATGGTTTGCGCCGAGCGCTTCCCGGTGCGCTCCTGGCCCTCGCGTATTCGCGGCCTGGTCCGCAACTCGCAGGAGGTGCGTCTGGAGGAGCAGGATGTCGAGGTTGAGGTCGTGCCCCAGGAGGCTCGCCTCTCCGATCTCATGACGCGCGAGGGGTCCGGCTGCCTACGTCGGGACCGACGGCTTTGGAGGCCTGGTCGGCGTCGTCGGAAGGCGATGGATGCCGCGGAGAGGACCCGCGGCTCCGCTGGCTCCCGGCGTCGCGGCCAGGTGCATGAGCCGGCTGCTGGTGGGCTGTCTCAGCCTCAGGGGTGAACGGTGACGGCCGCGTCGTGAAAAAACTATGGCCGGCGATTATTTTCACGACGAGATGAGGTTGTGGCGTCGCTACTTTTGGATAAAAATCCTGACCTCGGGAGAACGTCGCCTCGGCGCTCCTCGTACTTTCTCTTTCTCTCGCTGCCCTCATGGTGCTTTGGTCTGAGAGCGATACGGATCAACAGGCGACGACACGGTGAGAGAACTTCGAGATATCCGCCCGTCCTGCAGCATGCCCACAGGCATGCTGCAGTTTCTCCCACGACCGAGCCGTGCGTCCGTGACTCTTGCGCCTCCCACGGGTGAGAGGTGACCAGGGGAGGACGACCCTGCCACAGCGAGTCCATGATCGGGCATGATGGGCCCATGGAACCGATCCTCATCGTTCTCGGCATCATCCTGGTCATCGTCGTCGGAGGAGGGCTGTGGCTCTATGCCGGTAGACGGCGGGGCCAGGTCCCTGACGAGATCAGCGCCCACAAGCCCATATCCGTTGAGGACCTTCTGCCCTCAGAGGGTGAGGACGCCGAGGAGGCGCAAGGGAGGGTCGAGCCGGCTGCGACGCTGGAGTCCCCCGAGTCCATCCCCGGTCGCATGCAGCGCCTCCGCGCCCGCCTGGCCGGCGCCGGCGGCTTCGGCAAGGCGGTCCTGTCCGTCCTGTCCCGGGTGACCTCACCGAGGAGGACTGGGAGGAGATCGAGGACACCCTCCTCACCTCCGACCTCGGTATCGAGGTGACCACCTCCCTCATGGACGAGCTGCGCACTCAGGCCAAGGTCCTGGGCACCTCCGACCCCGAGGCGGTCCGCACCGTTCTGCGCGCCGAGCTGCTCAAGCTCGTCGACCCCTCCCTCGACCGCTCCCTCAACCTGACGCGCCCCACCCGGGCCGAGGGGCGCAGGCAGCGCCCGCCGCGGCCATCCTCATGGTGGGGGTCAACGGCACCGGCAAGACCACCACCTGCGGCAAGCTGGCCCGCGTCCTGGTGGCCCAGGACAAGACCGTCGTCCTGGGTGCGGCCGACACCTTCCGTGCTGCGGCAGCCGAGCAGCTGAGCACATGGGGCGAGGCGTGCAGGTGTCGACGTCGTGCGCTCGGAGAAGGGAGGGCGCCGACCCGCCTCCGTCGCCTACGACGCCGCACGCCGGGCCGCCGACCAGGAGGCGGACGTCGTCGTCGTCGACACTGCCGGGCGCCTGCAGAACAAGGCCGGTCTCATGGATGAGCTGGGCAAGATCAAGCGCGTCATGGAGAAGATCGCGCCGGTCGGCGAGATCCTCCTGGTCCTGGACGCCACCACCGGCCAGAACGGTATGCGTCAGGCCCAGGTCTTCTCCGAGGCCGTCGGTATCACCGGTATCGTGCTCACCAAAGCTCGACGGCACCGCCAAGGGCGGCATCGTCGTCACTGTTCAGAGGGAGCTGGGCGTTCCCGTCAAGCTCGTGGGCCTGGGGAGGGCGCCGATGACCTGGCTCCCTTCGACCCGGAAGGCTTCGTCGACGCGCTGCTGGGCTGAGCCGTCGCTCACGGGCCTGCCCGTCTCTGCGTAACACCTCCGGCCACTCGCCTCGTTTCAGAGCCTGGGTAGCCGGAGGCGTCTCGACTCATGTCGGGTGAGGGGCCCTTACTGAATGATCCAGCCCTTCTGGGCGGCGATATGCACTGCTGCGGCCCGGGTGGGCGCATCGGTCTTGGCCATGGCCTGGGAGAGGTGGTTGCGGGTGGTGCCCTCAGAGAGGTGAACGCGCCGGGCGACTTCGGCGACGGTGGCTCCGTCGGCGGCGGCCTGGAGCACCTCGGTCTCGCGGGCGGTCAGAGGGAGTCTCCGAAGACGAGCGAGTCGGCGGCCAGCGCCGGATCGACGACGCGCAGTCCCGCATGGACCCGACGCACTGACTCGGCCAGATCTGTGGCCGGAGCATCCTTGACGACGAAGCCGTGCGCCCCGGACTGGACGGCGCGCCGCAGGAATCCGGGGGCGCCCGAAGGTGGTGACGATGAGGGACCCTCGTGGCCGGCAGCCGCTCCAGGAGACTGGCGGTCGCGCTCAGCCCGTCAGTGCCGGGCATGTCAACGTCCATCAGAACGACGTCGGGTCGGTGCTCGAGTGCGACGGGAAGGACGTCATCGCCGCTTCCTACCTGGGCGACGACTTGGATATCGGATTCCAAGGTGAGCAGCGCGGCCAGCGCTCCGCGCACCATGGCCTGGTCATCGGCCAGCATCACTCGGATCATCGATCATCTCCGTCGCTCGTGGTTCATCGAGGGCTTGGTGCATCAGCAGCTGCGTACTGCGGTTCGCCGCCGGCCTCAGCTCGTCGTGTCGTGCGTCAGTCGAGACGACAGATGGGCGCTCACCCTCAGAACAGTGCCCTTGCCGCTGGAAGGCGTCCCAGTGGTCAGATCGGCGCCATTGTTCTGGCAGCGTTGACGCAGCCCCTCAACCCGTGACCGTCACTGGCTCCAGACGAGGACGAGGCCCGATACCGTCGTCGACCACCTCAATGGAATCAGTAGTCAGCTCCACCTTGCAGCGCGAGGCGTGGGCATGGCGCACGACGTTGGTGACGCCCTCACGCACCACCCAGGCGAAGAGCTCGCGCAGCTCGGGGTCAACGGCATCCACGGTCAGCGGCAGGTCGGTGCGGACTCCGGCAGAGGTCAGGACGTTCGTGGCCCGAGCCAGCTCGCCGGCCAGGCTCAGCTCGCGGTAGCTGTTGACGGTGGCGCGCACGTCGGCCAGGGCTGAGCGTGCCAGGGACTGAACCTCAGTCAGCTCCGCCTTGACCTGATCCGGTGCGGTGTCGACGAGCCTGGAGGCGAGCTCGGTCTTCAAGGCGATGACCGTCAGCGAGTGCCCCAGAATGTCATGCATGTCCCGGGCCATGCGGTTGCGCTCCTCATTGATCTCCAGCTCATGAGTGCGCTGCTCCAGAACATGGGCCACCCGCCGCTGCTCCATGATGTAACGCCCGAAGACGCAGGCGCCTCCCGCACCGAGGAGGCGATCCACGCGTCATCACTCGTGGACCAGGACGAAATCACCCTGGGGACGAGGAACAGCGTGCCGGCCAGGATCGCAATGGGGCCGATGGCCACCTGCCAGGGCAGGGAGAAGGCCAGGACAACGGCCAGGAACACCGCCAGCTGCAGGCTCTGAGGGCCCACGCCGAAGGCGGCCCTCAGCGGCTGTGAGTGCGCCGACGACAATGAGCAACAGACCCAGGCGGCTGGGCCAGGGTCAGGCCCTGGCGCACCCGTCTCACGCTGAGCGAGCAGGGCGGCGTACAGGCATGCGCAGGAGACAACGGCGCTGACGGCGCCCCACACCCCACCGCTGGATCCCGGGCCAGCCCCACCCTGACGACCGGAACCATGAAGGCGGCCCACACGATCCCCCAGCCGACTGCCACAGCGCGGGTGCGGCGCGCCCGCGCCTCGTCGGGGGACAGGGGCGCGGGCGGTCATGGACGAGATCGTACTCATTCTTGGAGCCTAGACCCGAGCAGTGTCGCGGCCCATCCTCCAGGCGGCCCCGCCCAGGAAGACGGCGAGCCAGGTCAGCACGTTGACCACCCACCACCAGGGAGAAGGTCTCTGCGCCCATGGGCCACAGAGCCAGATTGTGCAGCCCGTACATGGGGGTGAGGCTGCCGATGCGATCCATGGTGGAGCCCGGCGTCAACGGGATGAACACGCCCCCGAGAAAGGCGAGCAGGGCCATGAGCGGTCCGACCACCTGCATGGCGTTGTCCGAGGGAGGGAGGTAACCGATGAACAGACCGAAGGCGACGAAGACCAGGGAGCCCAGCCAGATGATGAGCGCCGAGGCGATCCAGGCGCTCACGGGCATGTGAGCGTGACGGTAGGGACCGCAGGCGTACACAGCGCCGACTGCGACCGCACTGATGAGCATTCCGACGATCACCTTGGCGGTGATGTAGGCGATGGGCTTCAACGGTGTCAGACGCAGCTGACGGCTCCAGCCCGAGGCTCGCTCGGTGCTCACAGCCGCGCCTGCCCCCGTGGTGGTCATGAGTGCGCCGTACAGGGCCATGCCGATCATCATGTTCGCCACGACGTTGCCGTTGCCGTAGGGCGCGGCGGAGTAGTCAGTGGTGGTGAACATGAGGAAGAAGGCCACCGGTAGAAGGATCGAGAAGAAGACGGACCGGCGGTTGCGCAGGCGCCGGCGTGCCTCGAGTGACAGCAGGGTCGGGCTCAACCCGCCCAGAGGCGGTGCGGTGCGGGAGGAAAGATCAAGGCGGTCGACTGCTGACAAGGAGGAGGACTCAGATGAAGAAGACATTGCGTTTCCGGTGGAAGTCGTGGGCGGAAGGGTGATGGTGCTACTGGTGCGATTCATACTGATGCTCCCGGAGTGCGAGTTGCGGTGCCGTCGCCGGTCAGGGCCATGAAGGCGTCCTCCAGGCCTCGGCTGGTGATCTCCAGGTCCTTGGCCAGGTGGCCGCTGAGGAGAAGCTCGGCAACGGTGTCGGTATCGGTCGAGCTCTCAGCGTGAGTGTGTTGCCCAGGATCTCGATGTCGCGGACCTGTTCACGGGGCTGCAGATCGGCCAGGGCTCCGCGTAGCCGCTCGGGCTCGCAGGTCAGGGTGGCCCGTAGGGTGCGGCCGCTCACAGAGGTGCGGATCTGGGCGGCGGTGCCGTCGGCGATGATGCGCCCATGACGCATCAGGATGATCCGGTCGGCGAAGGCGTCGGCCTCCTCAAGGTAGTGCGTGGCGAAGACGATGGTGCGCCCCTGCTCGGCGTCGGCATGGATGGCCTCCCAGAAGCCGCGGCGCCCCCCGACGTCCATGCCGGTGGTCGGCTCGTCGAGGATGAGCAGAGCAGGATCGCTCACAAGCGCCATGGCGAAGCGCAGGCGCTGCTGCTGGCCTCCTGAGCACTTCTTGACGATGCGTGAGGCGAAGTCGGTGACACCCGCGCGCCGCATGGCCTCCTCAGTATCGATCTTGTGGGAGAAGAGGCTTGCCGTCAGCTCCACTGTGTCGCGCACAGTGATGTCAGGGAGGAGGCCGGCAGTCTGCATGACTGCGGCGATCAGACCTCGGTCGACCGCCTGGCGCGGGCTCATCCCGAAGGTGCTCACCTCGCCGCTGGTGGGGTCACTGAGCCCCAGGATCATGTCGATCGTCGTCGTCTTGCCCGCGCCGTTAGGGCCCAGAAGGGCGACGACCTCTCCGGGGCGAATGGTCAGGTCGATGCCGTCGACGGCATCGACGTCACCGAAGGACTTGCGCAGATGCGTCAGCCTGACTGCGTCTGCGGGCTTTGCCGCGGGAGTCGTGATGGGAGTCGCCCGAAGTGCGGGCTCCTGGGCGGACCGGGTCGTTGTCGTGCTCATGGCTCAAGACTCGTCCCGCGTCGGCTGCGGTCCATGGCCCATCGGTCACCACTTGCTCATGACATATCTCAGGGGGCGTCGGACGGTGAAGTACCGCTGGGTATCGGGAGAAACCCCCGTTCGGGGTTGGTGATGGCAGTGAAGGGAGCCGAGGCTCTGAGGCATGACATGGTGGAGGCCACCTACTGGTGAGTGTGGGTTCAGTCCCGGTCCGGGCGCGGGGGAGAGGGCGCGCCCCGCTTGCCGCTATCCTGGGTCGCAGTCAGTGGATTCACCTTGGCCCACGGCCATGGGTGTTCCTCCATCATCCGCCCTCAAGTCTCCCGACCAACGCGCCCGACGGCGCCAGGAAGGACCATCGCGTGTTCGGCAACCTCTCCGATCGCATCACCGCCTCCTTCAACCAGCTGCGCGGCAAGGGTCGTCTCACCGAGGGCCGACGTCAACGCCACGGTCACCGAGATCCGCCGCGCCCTCCTGGAGGCAGACGTCGCCCTGCCCGTGGTGCGCGCCTTCACCGCCGCGGTGCGCGAGAAGGCGGTCGACGCCGCACGCTCCCAGGCCCTCAACCCGGGCCAGCAGGTCGTCAAGATCGTCAACGAGGAGCTCATCGAGGTCCTGGGCGGCGAGACCCGGGAGATCAACTGGGCCGACCGCGGTCCCACGATCATCATGCTCGCCGGTCTTCAGGGCGCCGGTAAGACCACCCTGGCCGGAAAGCTCCGGACGCTGGCTGCGTGACCAGGGCAAGCGCGTCCCTGCTGGTGGCCTCCGACCTCCAGCGTCCCAATGCCGTGACCCAGCTGAGTGTCGTCGCCGAGCGCGCCAGGGGTGACGTGTGGGCGCCCGAGCCCGGCAACGGCGTGGGCGACCCGGTGGCGGTGGCCCGCTCCGGCGTCGAGCACGCGCGCGCGAACAGCTACGACGTCGTCGTCGTGGACACAGCCGGCCGCCTGGGCGTGGACGCCGAGATGATGGACCAGGCGATCCGCATCCGCGACGCCGTCTCCCCACGAGATCCTCTTCGTCCTGGACGCCATGGTCGGTCAGGACGCCGTCAACACCTCGGTGGCCTTCCGTGACGGCGTCGGCTCACCGGTGTGGTCCTCTCCAGGCTCGACGGCGACGCCCGCGGCGGTGCGGCCCTGTCCGTGCGCGGCGTCACCGGTGCCCCGGTCCTGTTCTCCTCCACAGGTGAGGGACTGACCGACTTCGAGCGCTTCCACGCCGACCCGCATGGCCTCGCGCATCCTGGACATGGGTGACCTGCTCACCCTCATCGAGCAGGCCGAGCGTACCCTGGACCGCCAGGAGGCCGAGGACGCCGCCGCCAAACTCGCCAAGGGAACCTTCACCCTCGACGACTTCCTGGGCCAGCTGCGCCAGATCCGCAAGATGGGCTCCATGAAGAAAGCTCCTGGGCATGATGCCCGGCATGGGGCAGATGCGTGAGGCCCTGGACAACTTCGACGAGCGCGAGGTCGACCGCATCGAGGGCGATCGTGTGCTCCATGACGCCCGCCGAGCGCAAGGACCTGTCCATCCTCAACGGCTCCCGCCGTAGCCGCATCGCCAAGGGATCGGGAACCACGGTCCAGGCCGTCAACGAGCTCGTGGACCGCTTCGAGCAGGCCAAGAAGATGATGGAGGCCATGGCCTCCGGCGGCATGAGGCGGACTCGGTGAGGGCGGTCCCATGCCCGGCATGGGGTCGCTGCCCGGCATGGGCAAGCACTCCAAGGCCCGCCAGGCCCCCAAGGCCAAGCGTGGCAAGGGGCGGCAGAAGGGGCCGCAGCGGCAACCCCGCCAAGGCCGCCCGTCAGGCCAAGGAGGCCGCAGCCGCCAAGCAGGCCAAGATCGAGGGCGGCCAGGGCGCTGCGCCCGCAGCCGGCTCCTCCTTCGGGCTCGGCGGCGGCCAGTCCGGCGCCTCCGGCTACGGGATCATGCCTCAGGCCCAGCAGCAGGCCCAGGCCGGAGCGCAGCCCTCGGGCGACGACGTCGCCGACGCCATGGGTGCCCTGCCCGAGGACCTGCGCCGCCACCTCGGGCTGTAGAGTCAGGCCCCGCTTACAGCCAGCCGTTGGTCTCGGCGGTGCGGGCAGCCTCGGTGCGGTTACGGGCGTGGGTCTTGGCGATCGCTGAGGACAGGTGAGTTGCGCACCGTGCCCTCGCCCAGGGCTCAGCCGCGTGGCGATCTCTCGGGCGTCCGCGCCCGTGATGCCGCCAGCAGAACCTCCTTCTCCCTATCGGTCAGCGGATTGGGCCCGAGCACTGACTCCTGGGCGAGCTCGGGGTCGATGACCCGCAGACCCGCATGAACCTTGCGGATCGCATCAGCCAGCGCCTCAGGCGGAGTGTCCTTGACGATGAAGCCCGCGGCTCCCGCCTCCATGCCCCGTGAGAGGTAGCCCGGGCGACCGAAGGTCGTCACAATGAGACACCTGCACGACGTCTCGGAGGAGACGACGTCCGCAGTGGCCGCCAGTCCGTCGCGCCCCGGCATGTCGATGTCCACCAGGGCCACGTCCACGGCGTGCTCACGCACTGCGGGGAGGACCTCGTCGCCCCGCCCACCTGGGCCACGACCTCCAGATCGCTCTCCAGCCCCAGAAGCGTCGCCAGCGCTCCACGCACGAGGGCCTGGTCGTCGGCGATGAGTATGCGGATCGGGCTCACGGCAGCCTCACTTCCAGTCTGGTTCCACCGGATTGCACGTCAGTGGAGTCTGTCGCAACGGCGCCGGAGGAGTCGGTGCGACGGGTGATCGGACTGGTCATGGTGAGGCAACCGCCCTCCTGCTCAATGCGGGAGCGCAGGCCCTCCAACCCGTTGCCGGGTTTGTCACCGGCCAGGCCGATACCGTCGTCGCTCACCCGCAGCAGCCCCGGTGCCAGGTGCACGGCGACATGGGTGGCGTGCGCGTGCCGAACGATATTGGTCGTCGCCTCGCGCAGGGCCCAGGCCAGTACGGCTCGCTGACGCTCAGGAATGTCCTGGGCGCTGCCGGTCACATCCACACGGGATCCGGGCGGCACTCAGGGCGGTGCGCGTGGCCTCCACCTGGCTGACCAGGTCGGGGACCCTGGGCGTGTCACCGTGGATCGCACGTCGGCGGGGCCCCGCAGGGCCAGGGCGATGACCTCGTCGAGCCTCCTGGGAGGCGGCGGCCGGGTCACGCTCGATGAGCCGGCGGGGCGACCTCGGCCTTGAGAGTGAGGACCGTCAAGAGTGTCCCAGGATGTCGTGGACGTCGCGCCCGAGCGCCCTCGCGCTGGGAGACGAGGGCGAGCTGGCGCTCGGCGGATGCTCTGCGCTCCTGGAGCTCCACCGCGATGCGGGCGATGACGATGGTCAGTCCCGATGGCGCAGCGCCCAGCACCAGCCAGCGTGACTCGAATGCGTGTTCCACGCCAGGGAGGCGGCCGTCAAGAGGTGACCGCGGTGATAACGGTCGGGAGTCCCCGACGCAGCGTTGTGAAGAACAGGATCAACGAGCAGAAGAAGGGGAAGAAGTAAGCGGTCCACCAGCCCAGAGCCGGCAGTGCCATCATGCTGAAGAGAATCGGGCCCGCAATTTACCCAGAAGAGCACGAATCGGGAGATCAGGAAGAGGATCCCTGCCCGCACCGCCTGGGGGTCCTGTATGGAGAAAGGCCCAGACGTAGGCGACGATGAACCCCATGACTCCGGCGATTCCCAGCAGACGCTCCCACTGGGCGAAGGAGCCGAGGAGAAGCTGGACGAGGGGATGAACAGGAAGAGCACCCACACCGTGGCGTCCCAGACGATATGACGGCGATAGCGGCGCCAGGAGCGAGAACAGGGACCCTTCCTTCTGCGATGCTGAGGTCTCTACGGCAGCATCGTTGTCAGAAGGGCTGCGATGTCGTCATCGTTGTCGTCACCGGGCTCATTGGCGGCCCGGATCACCCGGCGTCGGGCCCCGATCACGAGCAGCCGAAGATGAGTGTCCACGCCACCAGGTTAGTCAATGGCATCCACAACGGGTCCTGAACGCCCGCCTGCCGATCCGGTACGTAGGGTCCACCCCTCGCCCAGCGGCCACCGGGCCAGCGCCGTCGACCCATGCATCGGGGTGAAGCGACTGATCTTCAGGAGCGTGTGGTTCAGCGGCATGAAGGTGTTGCCGATGAAGGCGAACAGGGAGACCAGGAGGTCGCGATACCGATCGATGCCGAGGACGGTAACCACATCCCGGCGGCCAGCCCCCACAGGACGAAGGGCGGGACCCCGATCAGGCAGATGAGGGGCACTGACGGCCCAGACCCAGCCCTCCATCTGCGAGTCCGTCAGTGCCCCAGCGGCGAGTACGACGATGACGGGAAGGCTGCGGTTCCCACCGCGGTGCCGGTCTTGACCACCAGGTAGCCGCGCAGGCCCCGGGAGGTGACCGCCATCTGCCGGCCCCAGCCCGCAGACTGCTCGACAGCGGCCGCCGCCGAGGCACCTCGTGGCACCCAGACAGGCGCTGAAGGAGGCCATCGCGAGCATCACCGAGGCCGAGACATTGCCGTGAGCGTGCGGGCCGTAGTCCCCGGCGGAGCGTTCAACCGGCCGAAAGACGAGGTACATCGCCAGAGGGAAGGCGACAACGAAGAAGAGGTTGGCCGGCTCGCGCAGGCTCCGGTAGAGGTCGAGCCAGAGGTAGGTCAGAAGAGGGCGTGCGGGTCTGAGTCCTCTCGGACGAGGGTGACTCGGCCGCCGGAGCTCGCCCGCGTCAGGGATCGACAGGGGAGGCTGGAGAGATCAGAGGCTGCTTGGGGATGTCGCGAGTCGTGATGTGGCCCTCATTGCATGTGGTGATGGTGGTCAGGGTGAAGGATGCGGGCTAAGGCGTTGGCGGGGGCGCTTCGTCGGAGCCGCCGGAGGTCAGAGCGGTGAAGACCTCGTTGAGGCTCGCGGCACCGATACCCAGGTGCTCGGCGGGGGTGGCGCTCAGCAGCCAGCGGATGACGGTGTCGGAATCCGTCGTGCGCAGCTCCACGTGCTCACCGCGGACGACCGCGTGCAGGATGCTGCTGGCCGCGGGGACAGTCGGCCAGGTGCTGCCCCAGTGCTTCCTCGGAGATCCCGGGCCAGGTGGCGGTGACCAGGGCGCCGTCGCCCAGGGCTCGGATCTCATCGACGCTGCCGTCGGCGACCAGGCGGCCACCGGCTATGATGACGATGCGGTCGGCGAAGGAGGCCGCCTCCTCCAGGTAGTGGGTGGCAAACAGGACGGTGCGGCCTCGCCGGGTCTGGGTGCGCATCGTCTCCCAGAAGGCGATCCGGGCGCTGACGTCCATGCCGGCGGTGGGCTCGTCCATGATGAGAAGGTCAGGGGTCTGGCGGCAGAGCAAGGGCCAGGCGCAGGCGTTGGCGCTCGCCTCCCGAGCAGCGGCTCACTCTGCGGGTGAGGATCCGGCCAAGACTCGCCTGGTCGACGACGTCGTCGAGCCTGGAAGCGTGCGAGACGCCGTCGCAGTGCCGAGGTCGCATCGAGGGCCGCGACCCGCAGGGTCTCCCCGACGGTGAAGTCGTCCAGAAGACCGCCGTCCTGGAAGATGACACCAACGCGACCAGCCTGGACCGCCTGGTTGGGGGAGGTCCCCAGAAGCTCGATCGTTCCGGCGTCGGGCCGGGTCAGTCCCAGGATCATGTCGAGGGTGGTGGACTTGCCCGCGCCATTGGGGCCCAGAAAGGCGACGACCTCTCCGGGCCGGATGGCCAGGTCGAGGTTGTCGACGGCGACGAGGCTGCCGAAGACCTTGCGCAGACCACGGGAGTCAACCGCGGGGGCTGGAGCCGTGCGCCCGACCTGAAGGCGGGATCCCGGGGAGTGAGTGACGGGTGCTGTGGTGGTTCGGGTCATGGCCCCAGGCTCCCGCCGACCCGCGGCTCCCGGTACTGAGCGCTGTCACCGCTGCCGCATGACAGGTGTCATATGACAGGGGCGCTCCAGTGGTGTACTGGAGCGCCCCGAGTTCTGTCGTGAGTGGCTTACTCCTCGTTGCGAGGTCGACTCAGAATGAATCGCAGGAGGAATGGGTAGAGGAATGCTGCCACCAGAAGGTAGGAGACATACCCGAGGAGGCCAGTGTGAGAATCATGAGAAATGACGAGAAAGACGATGGGGTTCATGAGCATAATTGTTAAAACCGTGATGAACGTTATGCTCCATGGGCCCAAGTGCCTGATCGCCATGCCCACACATACGGATGCGAGGAATCCGGGGAACGCCCCCAGGGGGACGAGGAGCCAGAGGTAAGGTCCGACTCCAGTGTGCTGCATGATGTAGACATCAGGTGACGTCTTACGTGCCCCTGTACGAGGTCCAAGATGGCGCAGATACGCCCATGCTGATGGCGATGAGTGCGTTGTGTCGCGCAGGCGCATGCAATCGTAGATCCGCCAGATCGTTCTGTGCAGTGGCTCCTGCGAACAGGAGAGCGCGTTCAGTCGAGGAGAGCGCAAACCCGAACGTGATGCCCCTAGGATGAAGCTGAAGCGATCCGGCATACACTGTTCTATGCGCAGTCAGCCATCAGGGCTGATGGAAAGTGACGATCAGAATGCAGATGATCATGCAGTGCAAAGAATACGGTTTGACCCATCTCTTCAGTGCTGTCTTGCTGTGCGGGCTACGGAGCCACTCTGCCTGTAGTGGAATGGAGGGCTGGCTACTGCCCCTGACATGCCAGAAGATGTTCTCGTTGTGTCGGCATTCTCTTCAATGGTGAGATGGTCATAGGATGGTGAATCGATGGGTGAGGGCATGGTCCTGCTCCTTCTAGAGCCAATGCTCTGCGCGGAGATATCTTACGAGAGTATGTGCCGCAGACATGTCTTAACTGATGGTGTCCGACGCAGGGGTCGTCATGTCCACAAGCGCATCAGTCAGCGATGCCAGCGGGGCGTTGGGGCCGTGGCGGCGGCTCGCAGCTCGTCGGCGCTTGCCGCCGCGCTCATGGTTCCGTGCTGCAGGACGACGACGTCCTCCACAAGGTCCTCAATGTCATCAACCTCGTGAGAAGAGATAATGATGGTAGGGCGCTCCCGTACGTAGAGGTCGAGCAGGGCCTCCCAGAATATGCGTCGAACCACGGCATCCATGCCCAGCTGGATCTCATCCAGGAGCAGGACGGGACAGTGGCATGCCAGTGCGAAGACGGCGTCGAGTGCGGAACGCTGACCGAAAGACAGTCGCGACGGACATGTTGTGGCCGGTATCTCGAACAAGGTGAGATAGCGCTCGGCATCCTGACGGCTCCACCGGGTCGAGAGCTTCCCACAAGGGCAAGCGAGTCCTTGATCTGAGAGCGTTCCAAGAGGCTCCTGCGCGTTCCGAGCAGACAAATCGACGACCGAGCCGCAGAGCTATCGATGATATCCATGCCTGATGTCGTCACTGCTCCCTCTGTTGGGCGACGCAATCCGGCGGCCAGATCCAGTAGTATCGACTTCCCGAGCCGTTTCTCCCCAGGGCCCGGTGATTCTTCCAGGTTTGAATGTGTGGGTGATGTTGTGCAGCGACCAGTTCCCCAACGATGCCTCGTAGCCGGCGTTGGAAAATTCTATGGAAAGTCCGCTGCTCGTCACCTGCTCCTCCAATGGCGAGTCAGAGTTTGAGGGGCTCGAGACAGGGGTGGAAGATGGTGAGGCGCTCATCATGGTCCTTCAGTCCTCTTGATCGTGGTTCCCGGCGATGTGCAGATGATGGTCAGCGCAGTGGTGGTGTTCTCAGGGTCAGCTGACGGCAAGTGATCGCTCCGAGGGTGAGAACTGCGGCAATGAACTGAACTGAGAAAGTGGTCAGTGATGGGACTGAGAGGGGCCCTGATGATGGGGTGGGGACCTCGAGGGTGAGGGCTGCACGAGGCAGGCCATAGGCGAGGATTCCAATATCGAAGGTGGCTAGCACGAATATCTTGACGATGGCGCTGAAGAATCAGGGTGTCGCAGCTCAATGGCTCCCATGGTTGCTCCTAGGTAGTAGCTCAGTGTGATGACGCCTGGCAGGAGCGCCCATCTGACGGGCGCTGAGAAGTTGGACCAGATATTGGCTGGCTCGGCGTGACCTCCGACGATGATGAGCTCACACCCGGCGCAGATCAGTGCATAAGGGACGCTCATCGCAAGGATCTGCCGTGCCGAGGTTGTGTGCGCTCTCCAGATGTCCGCCCCTGTCAAGCCCGCATACCGTTCAGCGAGCTCACGAGACGCCGCGTTCTCGCCGAAGAACAGCACGATGAGCGCGGGAACGGCGGAGATCACCAGAAGGACTACTGAGTACGTGTAGAACAACCTGGCATCATCGGGCGTCAACCGCACTGCCGTACCGACAAGAAGGTTGACGGAGGCGCCGAGGGTGAAGATCCGCAGCACTGCTCTTGTTGGTGCCGGTCTGAGGTGACTAAGAGTCGTCCGGTGGTGCGCGTCGTATGACGTGGCGGACGGGTCGGCGGATGAGGTCCGTCATGGTCGCTACGGTCATGCTGGCTCCTTGAACGGATTGATGGGCGAGTCCCTCAGGTAGGTTCGTGCTGCCTCGACCAGGTCGTTGTCGCTCAGTCCCAGGACTCTCCCGTGTGCAGGGGCCGGACCAAGAGTGGTGTCCACGTACGTGCGGGCTCGTTCGCTGCGCAGGCGTTCCTCGGCGCCCAGTGCCACGAACATCCCGATGCCGCGCCGCTTGACGACGAGCCCTTCATCAACCAGAAGCGTGATGGCCTTGTTCGCTGTCTGCGGGGTTGATGCGGTACCGGGTGGCGTACTCAGTAGTGGAGGTCAGCCGGTCTCCATCCGAGAGGTCTCCGGAGAGGATCTGGGTGCGCACCTCTTCTGCGATCTGGAGATAGATGGGTGTTGAGTCCTTGAAATGACGTGACATCCAGATCACCTCCTGTCTGTCCCACTGGTGCTGTTCAGACGCCGCTGCTGTTCAGGTGGCGCAGGTTGTCTGGTTCATTGCGACTAATGAACCAGACAACCTTGATTCTGTCAACCGGTAGGTTCGCCTCGGGGTGTCGCGCTGGCTGTGGGCGATCTCGCAGCAGACGGTGCGATGGTGTCCTGGCTCGGGCTGGCGACGTCGTCCGACGCTCTGGCAGAATGTCCGGCTGTACTCGGTCGGACGTCGGTCCCTCTCCCGGGCCCCGGTCGCGTCTCGGCTCACGCCGGAAACCGTTGCTTGACCCCACCGGGGACCAGCGCGCGCCAAACCATCCAGAACCAGGAGTTCAACCAAGTGGCAGTCAAGATTCGCCTCAAGCGCATGGGCAAGAAGTTCGCCCCCTTCTACCGGGTCGTCGTCCTCGACTCCCGCAAGAAGCGCGATGGTCGTGTCATCGAGGAGATCGGTGTCTACGACCCGATGCAGGAGCCCTCGCTCATCAGCATCGACTCCGAGCGCGTCCAGTACTGGCTCGGCTGGGCGCTCAGCCCTCCGACGCCGTCTACGAGCTGATCAAGATCACCGGCGACTATCACCAGTTCAAGGGCCTCAAGGGTGTGGAGAGCACCCTCAAGGTCAGGACGCTGACGCCATCGGCGGTCGCCAAGGAGGCTGCGGTCAAGGCCGCCGCCGACGACGCTGAAAGCGCAAGGCCGCCGCCGCCAAGGCCAAGGCCGACGAGGAGGCGCGCCGAGGACCGCCGAGTCAAGGCTGAGCCCGTCGAGGCCCAGGCCTCAGGCCAGCCGAGGAGGCCTGAGATGCTGGCCGACGCCCTCGAGCACCTCGTGCGGGGCATCGTCGACAACCCCTGACGACGTCACCGTCACCTCCCGGTCGCTGCGCCGCGGCGACCTGCTGGAGGTACGGGTCAACCCGAGGACCTCGGCCGAGTCATCGGCCGCTCGGGGCCATGCTGCTCGAGCACTGCGCACAGTGGTCGGAGCGCTGGCGGACTCGCCGGTGCGCGTCGACGTCGTCGACACCGACCGCCGCTGAACGCAGGGGCCTTCAGGTCGGGCAGTCAGGCCGGCCTCGGCCGGTCTGATCGATCACCACGAGTGCCCGGTCCCCGTGAGGGGCCGGGCACCATCGTCTCCTGGGGCTGCGCCCCAGCGTCACGAGCACGACGACCGCCGCCGACAGGAGGAAGGTCTGCATCGAGTTAGTCAACCTCACGCCATCGGTGCCCCACCTCATCCCGTGGCCGATGGGACGCAGACCGGGGCGCGGTAGGTTGGCGTCAGATAATCGAGACCTTCCGGCCAAGCCTTTCCGTGCCCCGATCCCAGGAGAACAGGTGCTGCTCACCCTTGCTGTCATCGGTCCCGCCCATGCCCTCAAGGGCGAGGTGCGTCTCGAGATCCGTACCGATGACCCCTGAGGGGCGTCTCGCACCCGGAACCACTGTCCCCACGGAGCCGGCCCACGCGGGTCGCTGACGGTCAGCCGTCTGCGTTTCGACGGCTTCCGCTGGTTCGCGGCCTTCGAGCAGGCGCGCGACCGCACGGCCGCCGAGGCCCTGCGGGGCGTGAGGCTCCTGGTCGAGACCGACGACGACGCCCCCGGCGGAGAGGACTCTGAGGACTCGGACGAGTCCTGGTACCGCCACGAGCTCGTCGGCCTGCGGGCGCTGAGCGTCTCCGGTGAGGACCTGGGGGAGGTCACTGACCTGGAGCCCGGCGTCGCCCAGGACCGACTCGTGGTCACCACCCCCGAGGGGGACGATGTGGCTGTGCCCTTCGTCGCAGCGCTCGTGCCGGCCATCGACCCTGAGGCCGGCACGGTGACGCTGGCCCCGCCCGGTGGCCTGTTCCCGGGACGCGGAGAGGCGGAGGAGGTCAGGTGAGGATCGACGTCGTCACCATCTTCCCCGACTACCTCAAGGGTCCTCGACCTCTCGCTCATCGGGAAGGCGGCCGACCGAGGCCCCCTCGACCTGCACGTCCACGACCTGCGCGACCACGCCCACGACCGGCACCGCACCGTCGATGACACGCCCCTGGGCGGCGGGGGCGGGCATGGTCATGAAGCCCGACGTGTGGGGTGAGGCCCTTGATGAGGTGCTCACCGCGAACGCCCCGGTGCAGGCCGCCAGGTGCTCATCATTCCCACCCTCGGGCGAGGTCTTCACCCAGCGCACCGCCGAGGACCTGGCCGGCGCCGACTCCTGGTCTTCGCCTGCGGCCGCTGCGAGGGGCATCGACGCCCGCGTGCCCGAGCACTACGCCTCCCGCGGCATCGAGGTGCGCGAGCCTGAGCATCGGCGACTACGTGCTCAACGGGGAGAGGTCGCCACCATCGTCATGATCAGAGGCCATCGCCCGACTCCTGCCCGGAGTCCTGGGCAGCCCCGAGTCGCTGGTCGAGGAGTCCCACGGCGCCGCCGGCCTGCCGAGTACCCCGTCCACCCGCCCACCCGGTGGCGCGGACACGAGATCGACCCCGTCCTGCTCTCCGGTGACCACGGTCGTATCGCCCGAGCGAGACGGAACCAGTCCATCACCCGTACCGTCGAGCGCCGCCCCGACATGATCCGGGCCCTGGAACCCGCCGGCCTGGATCGTCAGGGACCGTGCGGTCCTGGCCTCCGTGGGGTGGGCGGTCCCGGCCGGAGCGGACCACCCGGTTCCGGTGCGCATTCGCAACGCCACCGCCCACGACGCCGACGCCCTGGCCGCGCTCGCAGCCCGCACCTTCCCTGATGCCTGCGAGGCATGTCATCGCCCCCAGGTCCATCACCCGGCACATCGCCACGCAACCTGGTTCCCGAGCTGTTCTCACCTGGGCCGACGACGATCGCGTCGACCTCGTCGTCGCCGAGCTGCTCGAGCCTCCACCGGCACAGGAGTCCTCCTCGGGAGAAACGGGCACGAGCGCCGCTTCGGCTCTGGTCGGCTACGCCGCAGTGCTGCGCGAGGAACCCGACTCCGACGGCGAGCACCCCCACGGGATCGACCCTCGTCCCGCCTGCGTGCGGCCTCGCGGGGGAGAGGTCGTCGGCGAGCTGTCCAAGGTGTACGTCGACTCCACGATGAGGGGATCCGGACTCACCCCCGCGCTCATGGACGCCGTGATGCGCCCAGGCCGCCGCCCACGGAACGAGCCTGCTCTGGCTCAGCACCCACATCACCAACAAGCGCGCCCAGAAGGCCTACAAGCGGGCCGGCTTCCGCCAGGTCGGTACCCGCACCTACAACGTCGGTGGCCAGGACGCCCACGACGTCGTCATGACTCGGCGGACAGGGAGAAGGCCTATGAGCAGCGGAACCGACCAGAACCTTCAGGACAGGGACTGACGGTGAAACGGATGAAGCAGTGATCCCGGGGAAGCGCCTGCGGGCCGACAATGACCGCCAGAAGGACCGCCGGGACAGGGGCGGCGCCCACAAGGACAAGGCCGGAGCCGCAGAGGCGGCCGAGCCGACGTCGCTGGGGGAGCGGGTCGTCTTCCGCCTCAAGCAGTGGGGCATCACCCTGTCCTACCTGGTCGTCGCCGTGGTGATCATCGCCCTCATCCGCACCTTCATCATCCAGAGCTTCACCATCCCGTCGGGGTCGATGGAGAACACCCTCAACGAGGGTGACCGTGTCACCGTGACGATGTACGACTCCGACGAGGTCAACCAGGGGTGACGTCGTCGTCTTCACTGATCCGGACCACTGGTTGACGACCCAGGAGCCCACTGGTCTGCAAGGCGCCGCGCAGGACTTCCTCGTCGCGATCCGCATCTTTCCCCAGGACGCCGGCCACCACCTCATCAAGCGGGTCATCGGAATGCCGGTGACCATGTCGTCGCCGACAGGGAAGGGGCTCCTTGACCGTCAACGGCGTCGAGCTCGATGAGGTCTACCTCAAACCCGGCCGGTCGGCCTCCGACCTCGCCTTCGACGTCACCGTTCCTGAGGGCTACATCTGGGTCATGGGTGACAACCGTGCCAACTCCTCCGGACTCCGCTACCACCAGAATGATGCCCACCGCGGCTTCGTGCCCCTGGGCAACGTCGTCGGCGTCGCCAAGAACGTCGTATGGCCCTACTCCCACTGGTCCAGCCTCAGCTCCGGACACGAGGTCTTCTCCCAGGTTCCGGAGCCGACATCCACCCGACGGCGATTCCCTCCGGTCCGGCCGCTCCGGCGAGCACGCTGGCGGGCTCAGGGGAGCTGATCGTCCCGGATACCTGCGAGGGCGTGAGAAGGGCGTGAACTCAGGCACGTCGAGGGCTGACGCACTCGTCCGAGGACTGAGCCTGTGGCAAACTGAGCGGGCACTTGGGTCCTGCGGCTCCTCTGCCACTGGGGAGGCGACCGCTCTGAAGGGCCCAGGAGCGTCCACCTCCGGCGCTGCCCCGTATGGCGCGGCGCCGCCGAACCAGCACTCCTGACCAGTGGCATGGGTGTGGAGAGAAACATGAACCCTGATCGACGAGATCAACGCCGCATCACTGCGCGACGACATCCCCTCCTTCCGCCCTGGGGACACCCTCAAGGTCCACGTCAAGGTCGTTGAGGGATCCCGTACCCGCGTCCAGGTCTTCCAGGGCGTCGTCATCGCGCGCCAGGGCGGCGGCGTCTCGGAGACCTTCACCATCCGCAAGGTCTCCTTCGGCGTCGGTGTCGAGCGAACCTTCCCCGTCCACACGCCCTCCATCGAGAAGATCGAGGTCGTCACCCGGGGGCCAGGTGCGTCGCGCCAAGCTCTACTACCTGCGCAACCTGCGTGGTAAGGCCGCCAAGATCAAGGAGCGTCGCGAGGACTGAGCGCCTGCACTCTCGAGGCGGCGCCCGGAGCCCTCGGGTTCCGGGCGCTCGCCATCTCTCACCGCCGAGCAGCGGCGGACCCATCCATCAATTCCGGGGGAAGGAGCACGGTGAGACCGGTGCAGGATGGGGCCGACGACGTCGGGCTGGACCTGAAACAGGCCGATCCTCTCAGATCGGTCGGACCTCCCGGTCCGCGATCACTCCGGCCTGCAGCTCTCCGTCAGCGGACTCCCCCAGGAGTCCCGTAAGTCTCCTGAGACGACCGGAGAATCCCCGAACCCCGTCCCGGTCGACGACAGCGATGAGTGGGACTACGACCCGTTCATCGACCCGGACGCCGACCCCGAGCCCGATGACGAGCCCATCGAGCTGCCTCCCTCCATCCAGCCCCGCCGGCACGTGGCCCCCGCCATCCCTCCGCCGCAGACCAGCTCCCTGTACCAACGGGTGATCAGGCTGGTGCTCGTGGTGGCAGTCGTTATCCTGGTGCCGGCCCTCCTGCGGGCCTACGTCGTCCAGATCTACGAGATCCCCTCGGGCTCCATGGAGCGCACCCTGCGCGACAGGGGACAAGGTCGCGGTCCCCATGTACGGCTCCCGTGACGTCAAGCGGGGCGACGTGATCGTCTTCATCGACCCTGATGACTGGCTTCATGTCAAGGAGCCGACGGGTCTGCGCGGTGCCGCCCGGACGATCATGGTCTCAGTGAATCTTCTGCCCGAGCACACCGGTCATCACCTCGTCAAGCGGGTCATCGGTGTCGGAGGCGACCATGTGGTCGCTGATGGGAAGGGACACTCAGCGTCAACGGTGTCGCGATCAAGGAGCCCTACGTCAAGGACGGTCAGTCCCGTCCCTGACGTCCTTCGATATCACCGTCCCCAGGGCTACGTGTGGGTCATGGGGGACAATCGCGGCAACTCAGCCGACTCCCGCTACCACCGCGATGACGCCCATGGCGGCTTCGTGCCGTTGACGAATGTGGTCGGGGTGGCCAAGGGGGTCTTCCAGTGGACGCACCTGAGCCGGTGGGCGACTCTGGGAGGAGGGGCGCGCCTTCTCAGACGCTACCCGCGCAGGAGGCAACGCCGTCCGCATCGTCCGCTCCGCCCGGTACCCCGGGAGACGGTGGGGGAACGGCCTCCGAGGAGGAGACGTCGTCGCAGGCCCCCGATGGTAAGGGCTCCGAGGGACGACGGTGCTGCCGGTGAGGGACCCGGCAACGACGACGGGTCGCAGACCGCGCCCGGTGGGCCGGCCGATGTTCCGGACGCCTCCGGCGGTACGGCCGACCGGGAGCAGGCTCCGGGGAGAACGAGGTGAGTCCTCGGGGACGTACTCGCCCCGACCGGTGCCTGGAGAAGGCACTGCTTGAGACCTACGACTGCGTCGGCGGTCTGGACGAGGTCGGTCGCGGGGGCTCTGGCCGGGCCGGTCAGCGTCGGGCTGGCGATCGTGGCGCGGCGTACCGATGACGGCTTCCCCGAGGGACTCGCCGACTCCAAAGCAGCTGACGGCCCGGGCGCGCAGGGGGCTGGTCGATCCTGTACGCAGCTGGCTCGTGGACCACGCGGTCGCCCACGCCTCACCTGCCGAGATTGACGAGCGCGGCATCGTCAGAGCCCTGAGAATGGCGGGTCTGCGGGCCCTACAGCAGGTCGCTGATCGCGGACACGCCCCCGGCATCATCATCCTCGACGGCGTGGCCGACTGGCTCACCGCGCCCCTGGCCCGACCTGCTCACCGCCCTGGAGGGCGCTCCCCCTTCAGATTCGCTCCAGAGCCCATCTGCGGTTCCTTCCACCCCTCCCGTGCTCATGGAGGTCAAGGCCGATGCCAGGTGCGCCGTCGTCGCCGCCGCCAGTATCCTGGCCAAGGGTAGAACAGGGACGCCCTCATGGTCGATCTCGATGACCCCGGCTACGGGTGGGCCTCCAACAAGGGCTACGCCTCACCGGCCCACATCAAGGGACTCAGCGCACTGGGGGCCAGTGAACAGCACCGGCGCAGCTGGCACCTGCCCGGCCTGGACCACCGCCACGGCTGACGCGGATGCCCGGCTGACAGGGGCCGACTCGCCCCCGCGGCCTGCCGCCTCCAGCGGCTGCGGGCGGGCATGATGGGCCGGTGAGCGCAGAAGACCTCGAGTCCCTATGAGAACGAGCTGGAGCTCTCGCTGTACCGGGAGTACCGCGACGTCGCCTCCCTGTTCTCCTACGTGGTGGAGACCGAACGGCGGTTCTACCTTGCCAACGCCGTTGACGTCCAGGTACGCACCAACGGTGGTGAGGTCTTCTTCGAGCTCACGCTCGAGGACGCCTGGGTGTGGGACATCTACCGCGCCTCCCGGTTCGTGAAGTCCGTCCACGTTGTCACCTTCAAGGACGTCAACGTCGAGGGAGCTCACCAAGCTCGAGATGGATATCCCCTCCTCCTGACTCATTCCCAATGCTGCGCCGCCAGTTCTGGCGGTGTCTGTTTCGCTGATCGGCCCGGCTCGCCGGGGGGCCACAGGACGTCTTCTGTCAGCGCCGTCCACAGAGCCGATGGGACCGTGGCGCGCACTGCCTGATCCGGCCTCAGGCTAGTGGCGGAGGTGATCAGGGATGACCGACCAGGTCGTAGCAGCCACAACGGAAAGAACGGTGATCGCAGCGAGGCGGCGAACACGCGCTCACGCAGCTCGTCCGGGGCCCGGGTGCTGCAGGGCCGCTCCTTCGCGAGCATCTCGCCAACGCACCGGACGCCGCGGCGAGGACCTTGCCGCCATCTACCTGGAGGACATCGGCTGGCGGGTCCTGGAGCGCAACTGGCGTCCGGGCACGGCCTACGCGGCGAGCTCGACATCATCGCCCTGGAACCCGCCCACGCGCACCGCGAGGCGAGCAGCGCGCCCGTCAGCGCCCCGGAGAGGCGTGGCCAGGGGCCGAGGCTCGTCATCGTCGAGGTCAAGACCCGCAGCTCCCTGCGCCAGGGTCCACCGGCGGCCGCGGTCGACACCCGCAAAGCTCGCCCGGCTGCGCGCTCTGGCGGCTGCCTGGGCCACCACCCATGAGACCCCGCCGCACACCGGCATGCGCCTCGACGTCGTCTCCATCCTCCTGCGCGACGCGCGTCCTGCGCTGCTGCGCCACCACCGGGCGGTGGACGCGTCATGGGGCTAGCGCGCACGCTCGCTGTCACGCTGACCGGGCTGGCCGGGCACATCGTCGACGTCGAGGCTCACTCCGTCCAGGGCCTGCCTGGGTTCACCCTCGTGGGCCTCCCCGATACCGCTGTGCGAGTCGCGTGAGCGCGTTCGGGCCGCATTGAGCACCTGCGGCGTCACCTGGGGCGAGCGGCGCCTGACCGTCAACCTCTCCCCGGCGGACCTGCGCAAGAGCGGGACCGGACTGGATCTCGCGCTCGCCCTGGCCGTCCTGGGGAGCGCGCGGTCGGCTCGGACGGTCCGCGGCCGGGCTCCTGGGACGGACCGTCTACATCGGTGAGCTTGGGCTGGACGGCTCCGTGCACTCCGTTCGCGGTGTCCTTCCCAGCGTCCAGGCCGCGGTGGCCGCCGGGTGGAGGAGATCGTCGTCGCCCAGGAGGCCGCCGCCGAGCCGAGCTCGTCCCCGGCGCCCGGGTCACCGCCGTCCGACACGTCGGCCAGGCTCGTCGAGCGCTACGGAGGCGCCTGAGCGCGGCCGTGGCGGCAGCGGTGGAGCAGATCACTGAGGCCGGAGCAGACGATGCCCCGACGACCCCCGACCCGCGACGCCGAGCTGCCGGACCTGGCCGACGTTGTTGGGCAGAGTGAGGCCCGCCAGGCGCTCGAGGTCGCCGCCGCCGGGGGACATCACCTCATGATGGTGGGACCCCCGGGAACGGGGAAGACCATGCTCGCCGAGAGGCTTCCCTCCATCCTGCCGCCCCTGGAGCAGACCGATGCCGTCACCGTCACCTCCTTGCACTCCGTGGCCGGAATCTTCGACCCCGCCCACGGACTCATCCCCCGAGCCGCCGTTGCGCGCGCCGCACCACACGACGACTCAGGGCGGCCGTCGTTGGAAACGGATCCGGTCTGCCCCGCCCGGAGACGTCTCCCTGGCTCACCGCAGCGTGCTCTTCCTCGACGAGGCCCCCGAGTTCAGCGCGGGCGTCCTGGACTGCCTGCGCCAGCCGCTGGAGTCGAATGGTCACCATCGACCGCGTCGGTGGGCGAGCCAGCTACCCGGCCGCCTTCCAGCTCGTCCTGGCCGCCAGCCCCTGCCCCTGCGGAAAGGCCGGTGGGCGCGGTCTGGAGTGCACCTGCACCTCCCTGCAGCGGCGGCGCTGCTTCTCACGACTCTCCGGTCCACTGCTGGACCGGGTCGACATCACGGTCGAGGTCGGTGCCGTCAGCGCCGCTGATCTCGCTTCAGCGGGCAGTGGAGAGTCCAGCGCCGCGGTGGCGCAGCGCGTCCGGCGTGCCCGCAGGGCCGCGGAGCGCAGACTGGCCGGCACACCGTGGCGCCTCAACGCCGAGGTCTCCGGCTCCCTACCTCAGAGGCCCCGACGGTGGACTCAGCGCTCCGCTCAGCCGCCGGCTCGCGGCCGCCCTCGAACGTGGGGACCTCTCCCTGCGCGGGGGTGGACCGGGTCCCTCAGACTGGCCTGGACCCTCGCCGATCTCGAGGACGTCGACACCCTCGCCCTCACCCACATCAGGGACCGCCCTGGCCCTGAGGGAACCTCAGGGAGTGCGCCCATGAAGCTGCCCTACGACATCGATGATCCGGCGCTGGCACGCCACCTGGGCCGTCTGGCCGAGCCCAACAGCGCCACCGCAGCCATGGTGGTGGGGCGGCTCGGGCCAGGGCCCGCCCTGAGATGGCTCCTGGAGGAGGGCGTCGACTCCTCAGGACAGGTGCGCACCTCTCCGAGCCCGCCGGTGCCGCAGCCACCCCCAGGGGATGTCCGGTACCGGTGACATCAGCACCTGCTGGGCCCAGGTCGCCGCCCGGTGGGCGCCGCGTCTGGAGGGACTCGACATCCGCCGCGAGCTCGATGTACTCGACCGTCTCGGTGGGAGCCTCATCCTCCCAGGGGGAGCCCTGGTGGCCACCGGGGCTCAATGAGCTGGAGCACCCGCCCTTCTGCCTGTGGGTGCGTGGTGACCCATCGCTGCTGGTCAATGCCGCGGACCTGAGGGACAAGGGCATCGGAGGAGGGCCGCCCGGGGCCGTTGAGGACGACGATGCCCAGAGCGTCGTGGGCGCCGGTCAGCCCGTACGTGAGCAGCGGATGCCGGTGGGACCGGCCAGTGGCCTGTGCCTGGCACTGGTGGGGGCCCGGGCCTCAACCCGCTATGGTGAAGTCGCCACCTCCCTGGCCTCCGGAGTGACGGCCAAGGGGCGGTCTCATCGTCTCCGGGGGCGCCTTCGGCATCGATGCCTGTGCGCACCGCGGGGCACTCAGGAGGGACCAACCGTGTCGGTCTCCGCTGGGGCGTGGATCGCCTCTACCCGGTGGGGCAACACCGGGGTGCTGGAGGCGGTCATCGCCTCCGAGGGCGCTGGTGGCGGAGGTGCCACCGGGGCTGTCAGCCGGGCCGCCACCGGTTCGTCTCACGCAACCGCGTTATCGCAGCGATCTCCGCGCGACGATCGTGGTGGAGGCGGCCTGGCGCTCAGGGCCCTGTCCACCGCCCACCGCGCCCTCGAGCTGGGCAGGCAGCTGGGCGCCGTCCCCGGCCCAGTGACCTCCATGTCCTCGGTCGGATGCCATCGTCTCCTGCGCAAGGGGCGGTTTGCATCACCGACACCGACGACGCCCTGGAGCTGCTGACACCCCTGGGCACCGTCGACGCGGACGCCGTCGAGGAGCAGGACCCCGCGCTGACCGGCGGCGGACTTCTCGACGGGCTGGACCCGGACGCCTCCCTCGTCCTGGATGCCATGCCGGCCCGGGCAGCGGCGAGCACCGAGTCCATCGTCCGCTCCTCGGGGTTGTCCCCGAAGGAGACAAGATCGGCACTGGGGATCCTCGAGCTCGAGGGGAAGGTGGAGCGCACCGCCACTGGTTGGCGAAGACGCCGTTAGCACCCGGGGCACACTTTCGGGATTGCCCTCAGATCGGCTTGTTCCTGCTTGTTTGGGCTAGCATGCCCATGGGGGCTTTGCGATAGAGGCTCACGGCAGCGCCAGCACCTGCGCAGGACGCGGGCCCTCGTCCAGCAGCTGAAGCCCCTCAATGAATCGACCTATCGCATATTGTCGATATGTGGGTTATGGTGCTGGTGGCAAGTCGCATCGCCGCGCTGGATACGGGAGCCGGCCGCTTGAGGCGGCTGACGGTCGGTGACAGCGGAAATAAGAGGTGAGGAGGGGCGTGATGGTGCAGCATCTGAGTCGTGCTGTCGATGGTCGGGTGAGAGGAGGAGCGATTGCGTGCGCAGTGCTCGCAGTGGGATGTTTGGCGCTCGGGGGTGTTCGTTCGGCTGAGTGAGGTCGGACCGATCGCCACCGGCGGCTTCCGGTCTCTGATCGCCGCCCCCATGCTGCTCCTGCTCGACACCGGGGTCGGACTGCGACGCAGGTCTCGAGCGCGGGAACGCATGCCCCTTCGTGACCATGTCACCATCGCCCTGGGCGGCGCCCTCCTGGCGATTGACCTGTGCCTGTGGAACATGTCGTTCTTCCACACCACGTTGGCTGAGTCCAACCTCCTGGCCAATCTTGTCCCCTTCGCCGCGGCGATCTACGGGTGGGTGCTCTTCAGGGAGGTTCCTGACGTCAGACTTGTTTCTCCGGCGATCCTGGCGATCGGGGGCTGCTTCTCCTGACCCCCGGTCGGTGTTCATACGACCCCAGGCACCTGCTAGGAAACGCGATGGCCTTGGCCACGGCATTTCTTCTACACGGGATTTCTTGTTGTCGCCCAGGGGCTGCGAAAGAGGTATCCCGCGCCACGTATCATGGCACTACTCAGTCTGTGGTGCGCTGCGGTGTGTCTTGCGGTGGCGATACTGCGTGGGGAGAACCTGCTTCCGCGTTCCGCAGAGGGCTGGCTGCTGCTCGTCGTCCTGGCGTTGACCTCTCAGATACTCGGGCAGACCCTCATGGCGCACGCCATGCACTTCATGTCGCTGCAGCTCGGGTCGCTGTTCGCCCTGCTCCAGCCTGTGGCCGCAGCCGTCTACGCCTATATCCTCTTCTCCGAGACCTTGACGCTCCCTCAGCTCCTCGGTGTGGTGGTCCTCATCGCCAGCATCTACTGGGCCAAGCTCGTCCTCGGCACATGATGCGTCTCGGTGTCGGAACGCCGGTTTCAGGACGAGTGATATGCTCGCCCGAACCTCGAGCCGCGGCACAGAGAGGGGCGGGAGGGGCGATGCTGGAGGATGTGCAGAGTCATTCGGCAGGTCATTCGGATTCTGCGGACCTGGGCGTGATGGTCGACGCCCTCAAGGGTTCTCGCTCATCCGGTGCGCCTCCGGATTCTTCAGTGGCTCCGAGATCCTCGGGCGGAGTTCCCTATTGAGCAGGGGGATCGCGGATCCCGATGAGTACAGGGGTCTGCATCAAGCAGATCACTGACAAGGTGGGGCTTGCTCAGTCGACCGTATCGGCCTTCATGCGAGCTTTGGAGCGTGAGGGGCTGGTGACCTCCACGCGTATTGGGAAATGGACCCATTACAAACGCGACGAGCAGCGCATCGCCGAGGTCCGCTCACAGGTCGCCACGTTGTTATAGCTGTCTCACCCATGTCATTCGCCAGCGAGGACCGTCATCAAGGGGGCCTGCCATGTCTAGGACGCGTGCTGATCTGCTCGCCTCCTACCGCAGCTACCTGGCCCTGCAGCAGGGACCTGTCCGGGCACACCGTGCGCGCCTATCTCGTCGATGTCAGTGATCTGCTGAGCTTCCTCGGCGTCGGTGAGAAAGACGCCGAGCCCGTCGACCCCGCCCTGGCTACCCTCGACCTGGCGGACCTGCGGGACTGGCTCGCCGCGATGGCCGCGAGCGGTCACTCACGTGCCACCTTGGCCCGTCGCTCGGCCTCGGTGAGGACCTTCTCCTCCTGGGCCTTCGAGGCGGGACTGCTCGCCTCCGACGTCGCCGCGCGTCTGCGCGCGCCCGCGTCGACAACCGCCTGCCCGGCGTGCTGACGACTCAGCAGGCCTCGCAGCTGCTCAAGACCGCCGCGGACCTCGCCTCGGACGGGCAGGTCCTGGCTGTGCGTGATCTCGCCATCATCGAGACGTTGTACGCGACCGGCGTGCGGGTGTCCGAGCTCATCGGTCTTGATGTCGCCGACCTCGACCACTCTCAACGGACCCTGCGAGGTCCTGGGGAAGGGCCGTAAGGAACGGACCGTCCCCTACGGGCTGCCCGCCGCCAGAGCGCTGGAGGAATGGCTGCGTCGGCGCGGTGAGATCTGCGCCGTCGACGCAGGAGGCGCCCTCTTCCTCGGGCGCGGGGCGACGCATCGATCCCAGGGCGGTGCGCGACGTCGTCCACCGCCTGTGCTCGGCCGCCCAGGTCCCCGATCTTGGCCCGCACGGACTGCGGCACAGCACCGCCACCCACGTCCTGGGTGGGGGGCGGACCTGCGCAGCGTCCAGGAGCTCCTCGGTCACTCCTCACTGGCCACCACCCAGCGCTACACTCACGTCTCGGCGGAGCGGCTGCGCAGCGTCTATGAGCAGGCCTTCCCGCGGGCCTGAGCGGAACTCGTCGGGGCCTTGTTCTCAGTGAAGGGGCTTGAGGGCGGATGACGGCCGGCTGCAGCAGGCGCAGTGGGTTGATGTAGGGTCTTGGGGCCGGTGCGCGCACCCCAGTGCAGGGGCGCAGACCCCGTCCGAGCGGTGCCCCGGCAGCAGGGTGCCGATGACCTGCCCTGCTCCCACCGTGTCACCCGCGCTGACAGTCGGTTCGACCGGCTCATAAGTGGTGCGGATCCCGTCGGCGTGATCGACGGAGACCACGGGACGTCCGGCCACCATGCCGGCGAAGGCGACCGTCCCCGCGGCGGCGCTGCGGATCTGTGTCCCTCAGCAGCCGCAGGATCGACTCCCGGTGTCCGCGGCCCCACACGACGGCGGGCGGATCGAAGTCCTCCACCACGGTGGCCGGTGCGCCGGTCGGCCACCGGTAGTGCCCCCGCGCTCGCCGAGGGTCCGCAGCCCGGTCCGTTCCCTCCTGACCGCTCGTCCCCGTCTCCTCAATGAGCCGGGAGGGGAGACTGGCGCTTGTGAAGAACGAGGCCGACGAGGTTGACGTCGACGCGGTTGGGAAGGGGATTACTCGGGGTGGTTCTGGCGCAGTCCCCGTCAGTTCGGGAATCACCGGCTCCTGGATCGGTGGGACCGGAGCCGTGGTCAGGGCGGCGCCGGTGGCTGAAACGGTGACTGCGCTCATGCCCTGAGCCGGTGGTGCTCCGGGCAGTGCGGCGAGTGAGCCGCAGGCAGCCAGGGCCGTTGCCAGCACGGCAAGACGGTGGGGTGAGATGCGGGGACAATACAGAGTCGTGCGATGTGCTCAGGGTTTGCCGGTCCTGCCGGGAACGTTCTGGTTGCATGCCCTCAGGTGCGCGTCTACCGCCCGTGGTCGACGGGAGTGTGATCGGCCCTGTGGAAAGCCCTCATCAGGAAGCGCCTGTGGTGACCGGAATGACTCTGAATACGGCTGATTCGGCCTCGGCAGGGTGGTCCGGCCCTGTGATAGCCTCGCCTCCGCAGCATTCTGCGGATCGTTCCGGCGTCAGCGGGAGACGGGCCCGGAATGCTGACTTCGCGTGCCTGCACCCGAGCATCTCGGGACGTCCCTCCGGGCGACACGGTCGCGGTCCCGGTCATCACGGTTCGCCACGGTGAGCGGGTGGCCGTGCGTCGCAGGCACCAGGCCCCGTCCGCCGGCTCCCAGCCGGTCACCGGCTTCGGTGCGCGTTCGCAAGCGTGCGGAACCACGGGGAAGAACCCATAAGAAGAACTCCGGGACGCGCCCGAGCACGCAGCTCGGCCGTCCCCCGAATGATCGTGCGTCGAGCAACCTCTCGCACACACGGAAGGACCGTCATGGCCGTCGTTACCATGCGCCAGCTCCTTGACAGCGGTGTCCACTTCGGGCACCAGACTCGTCGCTGGAACCCCAAGATGAAGCGCTTCATCCTCACCGAGCGCAACGGCATCTACATCATCGACCTCCAGCAGTCCATTGAGGGCATCAACACCGCTTACGACTTCGTCAAGGGAGATCGTCGCTCGCGGCGGCAACATCCTGTTCGTCGGAACCAAGAAGCAGGCCCAGGCCGCCGTGGCCGAGCAGGCCCAGCGCGTCGGCATGCCCTACGTCAACCAGCGCTGGCTGGGCGGCATGCTCACCAACTTCTCCACCGTGCGCGCCCGCCTGGACCGCATGAAGGAGCTCGAGCAGATCGACTTCGATGACGTGGCCGGCTCCGGCCGCACCAGAGAAGAGCTGCTCATGATGCGCCGCGAGAAGGACAAAGCTCCAGCGCACCCTGGGCGGTATCCGCGACATGAGCAAGCTCCCCGCGGCCGTGTGGGTCGTGGACACCAAGAAGGAGCACCTGGCCATCTCCGAGGCCCAGAAGCTCAGGGATCCCGGTCATCGCCATCCTGGACACCAACTGCGACCCGGACGAGGGCCACCTACGGCATCCCCGGCAACGACGACGCCATCCGCGCCGTCACCCTACTCACCCGTGTCGTCGCCGACGCCACCGCTGAGGGTCTGCTGGCCCGCTCCGGCGGCCGTGCCCGCACAGGTGAGGGAGGCCGAGGTCGCCCCTGCCGACGCTGAGCCGCTGCCCGAGTGGGAGGCCCAGCTCCTGCCGGAGCCGAGGCCGACGCGTCGGCCTCCCGAGGCGGCTGAGGCCGCCGAGGCCCCTGCCGCTGAGCAGGCCTGAGCTCAGGGCACATCGCCTCAGCTCCTCGTTCACAGCGTGGCGTCCACGCGCTGTGAACACCTCTCACTCGTCCTTTTTCACACGTCTAGTAGTCACTGACTGACCAGGAGACATTCATGGCGAACTACACCACTGCTGACATCAAGGCGCTGCGCGAGAGACCGGCGCCGGCATGCTCGACGTCAAGAAGGCCCTCGACGAGGCCAACGGCGACGCCGAGAAGGCCATTGAGATCATTCGCGTCAAAGGGCCTCAAGGGCATCGCCAAGCGCGAGGGGCCGCGCCGCCTCCGCCGGCCTCATCGCCGCCAAGGTCGTCGACTCCGGCAACGGCCAGGTCGGCGTCCTCGTCGAGATCAACGCCGAGACCGACTTCGTGGCCAAGAACCAGAAGTTCCTCGACTACGCCGAGCAGGTCCTCACCGCCGCCCTCGACTCCGGCGCCACCGACGCCGAGGCCCTGGCCGAGGTCGAGGGTCGACAGCTCCACCGTCAAGGAGCTCACCGACGGCATGCAGGCCGTCATCGGCGGAAAGATCGTCGTGCGTCGCGTCGGCCGCCTCGGAGGCCGACAAGATCGAGCTCTACCTGCACCGCACCAACCCCGACCTGCCCGCGGGTCGGCGTCCTGAGTGGGCACCGACGCCAAGGCCGCCGAGGGTGGCTCACGACGTCGCCATGCACATCGCCGCCTACTCACCGGCCTACGCCACCCGCGACGACGTGCCGGCCGGGTCGTGGACAAGGAGCGCGCCATCGCCGAGGAGACCACCCGCGCCGAGGGCAAGCCCGAGAAGGCCATCCCAAGATCGTCGAGGGACGCCTCGGTGGCTTCTTCAAGGAGAACGTCCTGATCGACCAGGCCTTCGCCAAGGACCCCAAGACCACGGTCGGCAAGGTCGTCGAGGCCACCGGCGGCGAGGCTGACCGGTTTCGTGCGCTTCCGCGTCGGCGCCTGATCCGCTCACCCCTCAGGTCAGCCCGCCCAGTGTGCGGCGAGGCCGGCTCCACCAGTGATATCCGGAGACATCCGGGGCGGGGGCACGAGCACCATGCTCGTGCCCCCGCCCTCATCATCGTCCCTCACTCGTCGATATCCATCAACCTCCGCTTCCCGGGAGCGCGTCCTCACGCATGCCTCAGGGTGCTCCTCGTCCCATGGCGTGTCTGACCATCCGGGTTGACTGTCATCGTGGCCCGGTGCCCTCGCGGACAGGGGTAGGGCTGTGCCAAACCTGCCCACCGAACCCAGGAGACATAGCGCAATGAGTCAGGAACCGGCTCGTGACGACCGCGTCGCCCACGGCACGCACCCCCAGGCGTGTTCTACTCAAGCTCTCCGGTGAGGTCTTCGGCGGTGGATCAATAGGTCTGGACCCCCGATGTCGTCTCCGACGCCGCCCGTCAGATCGCCGATGCCGTACGCGCGGGGAGTCAGGTCTCCGTCGTCGTCGGAGGCGGGAACTTCTTCCGCGGCGCCGAGCTCTCGTCGCGGGGCATGGATCGCGCCCGCGCCGACTACATGGGCATGCTGGGAACCGTCATGAACGCCCTGGCCCTTCAGGACTTCATCGAGAAGGCGGGGTGCCCGCCCGCGTCAGACAGCCATCGCCATGGGACAGGGTCGCCGAGTCCTACATCCCCTGCGCGCCATCCGTCACATGAGAAGAACCGTGTCGTCGTCTTCGGCGCCGGTGCCGGCCTGCCCTACTTCTCCACGGACACCGTCTCGGCCCAGCGCGCCCTGGAGACCCACTGCGACGAGCTGCTCGTGGGCAAGAACGGGGTTGATGGCGTCTACACCGCCGACCCCGCAAGAACCCCCGAGGCCCAGCGCCTCGACCAGCTCACCTACGAACGAGCCCTGGCCGACAGCCTCCAGGTGGTCGACGCCTCCGCCTTCGCCCTGTGCCGCGACAATGGTCTGGCCATGCGCGTCTTCGGCATGGGAGAGCCTGGAAACATCACCCGCGCCCTGCTGGGTGAGGAGAATCAGGACACTCGTCAGCTGCGACTGACCCGGCTGCGGGCTCCGACGGGCCGCCGACGGCCCCGTTCGAGCTCCGTGACCGCCCACGGCGCAGACGGCCAGCACACCGTCCCAACCCGCGGCCATCCCCGATGGCCGATCACTATCTGACGAACCCACGACCGCCCAGTAAAGGAAGCACCATGATCGACGACGTCATGCTCGAGGCCGAGGACAAGATGGACAAGGCCCTTCAGGCCGCCAAGAGCGAGCTCGCCACCATCCGCACCGGCCGCGCCAACCCCTCGATGTTCAACGGGATCGTCGTGGACTACTACGGCGCCCCACCCCGCTCCAGCAGCTCGCCTCCTGACGATCCCCGAGGCCCCGCACCGTCCTGGTCAGCCCCTTCGACCGCTCTGCCATGAAGGACATCGTCACCGCCATCCGCGAGTCCGACCTCGGCGTCAACCCCACCGATGACGGCACCGTCATCCGCGTCACCCTGCCGGCACTGACCGAGGGCGTCGCAAGGACTACGTCAAGCTGGCCCGCTCCCGCGCCGAGGACTCCCGCGTCCAGGTGCGTGGTATCGCAGCAAGGCCAAGAAGGAGCTCGAGGCCATCAAGAAGGACGGCGAGGGCCGGCGAGGACGACGTCAAGCGCGCCGAGCACGAGGCTCGACGGTCTCACCAAGCGCTTCGTCGAGCAGATCGATGCCGCCCTGAGTGCCAGGAGAGCGAGCTCCTCGAGGTCTGACCCGCCTCGTCCGGGATCGGCCGTGCCTCCGCCCGGCCTCCCGCCCCTGTCCCGTCAACCTCTGTGAGCCCCGTGTCGCCTCTGCTGAGACCCGCGCCCCACGCGCACCCGACCCCTGCCCGCCACCGGGCGGGCGGGACCTGCACCCTGCCCGCCGCCATCAGGGGTGGCGGTCGTGCTCATCGCCGTGGTCCTGGGCTCCCTGGCCTTCCACAAGGTCATCTTCGTGGGTGTCGTCGTGCTGGCCGTCTGCGGGGCGTTGTGGGAGCTGGCGGCCGCCTTCGCCCCAAGCGCATCCGCCTGCCCCTGGCGCCGCTGGCTGGGGACCCTGGGAATCTCCGTGTGCGCCTGGGAGGTGGGAGCGGAGGCGGCCTTCGGGGGCCCTATGTCGCCACTGTCGGCGCCTGCGTCCTGTGGAGCTTCATGGACCAGGCCGAGGCGGAGGTCGGTACCGTCCTCGAGCAGGCCGGTCACGACATCCCCGCACCGAGGCCCATGACGAGGGTCCGTCGCTCGCGCTCCAGCGCCGCAGCCGCCTCGGTCTTCGCCGCCACCTACCTGCCCTTCCTGGCCGGCTTCGCGGTCCTGCTCCTGGTGCAGGATCACGGAGTGGGAAAAAGTCATGATGCTCATCGCCCTGGCGGCCGCCAACGACACCGGCGGGTGGATGGCCGGCATCACCTTCGGCCGTCACCCCTGGCGCCCTCGGTCTCGCCCAAGAAGTCCTGGGAGGGACTGATGGGCTCCCCTGCTGGCGGCGGTGGCGACCGGGGCCGGATGCGCCTGGGCCATCGACGGCCCCTGGTGGGCCGGAGCCGCGCTGAGCGCCTGCACCGTGGTCGTCTCCACCCTGGGCGACCTGGGGAGTCCCTGCTCAAGCGCGACCTGGGACTCAAGGACATGGGCACGCTCCTGCCCGGACACAGCGGAATCATGGACCAGCTCGACTCGATCCTCGTGGCAGCCCCGTCTACGCCTTCACCCTCCTGGTGAAATGGGACGACATGCCGCACCACCCCTATCGATCAGCCCGGCCCTCCCCAGCCCCGGGACACGGGAGCACGAGGCGTGAACTCATCGCGAGCACAGCAGCGCCCCAGCGCCCCGCAGCCCGTCAGCATCACTGGGCGGCCGCGTGACGGCCAGGTCAGGTCATGCCCACCGACCAGCCCCGGAGAGTGCCACCAGCCCGGATGCCAGGCCGCGCCTGTCCTTCGCGGTGCCTGCGGTGCGCGGCAAGGCCCCGTCACCTGGCCGACCTCGATCTGGCCGGACGCAAGGCAGCTTGCAGGGACTCGGGGACTGCCCTCCTTCCGTGCCGACCAGCTCTCACGCCACTACTTCACCCACTTCACCCGTCACAGCGCGGACGCTGACCGACCTGCCCGCCGCCCAGCGCGAGCAGCTGTGCGCCGAGCTGCTGCCCGGAGCTCATCACACCGGTGCGCGCCCTGCGCGCCGACGACGGACGCACCATCAAGCACCTGTGGGAGCTGCACGACGGCGTCCGCGTCGGAGGCGTCCTCATGCGCTACAAGGGCGCACCACCCTGTGCGTCTCCTCCCAGGCCGGTTGCGGCATGGCCTGCCCTTCTGCGCCACCGGTCAGATGGGCCTGACCCGCAACCTGTCCACCGGGGAGATCGTGGAGCAGGTGCGCCACGCCGCCCAGGCCTCGGCCGCCGGGGAGCTGACCGGGGGACCGGCCCGACTGTCAACGTGGTCTTCATGGGCATGGGTGAGCCGATGGTCAACTACAAGAACGTCGTCGGCGCCCTCCATCAGCTCATTGACCCGGCCCCGGAGAGCTTCGGCCTGTCGGCTCGCGGTATCACCGTCTCCACCGTGGGCCTCGTTCCCCTCATCCGCAGGCTCGCCGGTGAGGGGCTGCCGGTGACCCTGGCCGTCTCCCTGCACGCGCCCTGACGACGAGCTGCGCGAGCAGGCTCATCCCCGTCAACTCCAAGTGGAAGGTCGGCGAGCTGCTCGACGCCGCCCGACTACTTTCTGGCCACCGGCCGGCGTATCCATCAGTACGCGCTCATCAAGGACTATGAACGACCACGCCTGGCGCCCCAGCTGCTCGCTGACGAGCTCAACCGCAGGGACACCAGGGTGGGCCATGTCAACCCCATCCCGCTCAACCCCACTCCGGGGTCCATCTGGACCTGCTCGAGGTTGCGGTTCAGGATATGTTCGTTGACACGCTCCGGCGTGCCGGAATTACCGACAGTGCGAGACACTCGAGGCAGCGACATCGACGGTGCCTGCGGTCAGCTCGCGACCGAGGTACTCAACCAGGAGAGGGTCAAGACGACGCATGGCGACATGTTCCCCAAGTCAGCGCTCCTGCGACCGGGCTACCGCCCCGAGCAGGTGGACCGCTACTTCGAGACGGCTCACGAGATCTATGAGCGCCGGCGAGCTCGACGAGATGGACTCCGAGGGCGTGCACTGTCGCCTTCGACGTCGTTCTGCGCGGCTACCAGCCCCAGGCCGTGGACGCGGCTCTCGACCGGCTCGAGGCCGCATTCCTCCAGCGCCGGCGCGCTGCCTTCGTGGCCAAGAAGGGCCGCCAGGCCTGGATGGATCAGGTCACTAGCTCGCCACCACCCTCTACCCGCGTCTCCTGCGCCCGGCCGGCGAGCGCTTCGCTCCGGCCTCCGGGCAGGGGTATGACAAGACCGACGTCGACGCCCTCATGGACCGCATCGCCGGCTACTTCGACTCCGACACGACCCTGACCTCCAGCGAGGGTGCGCGGGCGGTCTTCCGTCGTGCCCGGGGCGGCAAGGCCTACAGGGGAGCCCAGCGTCGACCGCTACCTGGCGCGCGTCGTCGAGGTCCTCCTGTCCGTCGAGTGAGTCGAGCCCGTCGAGGCCCCGTCCTGAAACCCACCGCCCCATGACCAGCCACGCACCACCGCCTTCCCCTACCCCAATCCCGCAGCGACTGGTTCTGCTCGGTTCCACCGGGTCGATCGGTACCCAGACCCTCGAGGTCCTCTCACGCCTGGGGGAGGTCGCTCCGCACGTGGCCGCCCTGGCCGCCGGCGGATCGCGCCTGGACCTCCTGGCCCGCCAGGCCATCGCCTGGGAGGTCCCTGTCCTGGCCGTCACCGGTGGGGGAGAGGATCTCTCCGACCGCCTGCGCCAGGCCCTGAGGGCCGCAGCCGCCCAGGCCGGCCGTCCCGACCCGGTCACCACCATTCTCACCGGCCCCGATGCCGCCACCACGGCGGTTGAGGGTCGCCGGACTGGAACCTCACGACACGGTCGTCAACAGCATCACCGGCTCCGTGGGCCTGCTGCCCGCTGGCCGCCCTGGGCAGCGGAGCCCGCCTGGCCCTGGCCAACAAGGGAGTCCCTCGTCGTCGGGGGCGCCCTGGTTCGTCAAGCGCTCACCCGACCCGGCCAGATCGTTCCCGTGGACTCCGAGCACTCCGCCATCGCCCAGGCCCTGGCCTGCGGCCGTCACGAGAAGGGACTGACCAGTCCGTCGTCAGCAGGCGCAGCGAGGTGAGACGGCTGGTCCTGACCGCCTCCGGCGGCCCCTTCCCGCAGGCGCAGCCGCGCCAGACTCACCGGGATCAGTGCCGCCGCCGCCCTCAAGCACCCCACCTGGGACATGGGGCCGGTGGTGACCATCAACTCCTCGACCCTCATCAACAAGGGACTCGAGGCTCATCGAGGCCCACCTCCTGTTCGATATGGCACCCGAGGCAGATCGACGTCGTCGTCCACCCCCAGTCCGTCATCCACTCCATGGTGGAGTTCACCGACAGCGCCACCATCGCCCAGGCCTCCCCGCCCGACATGCGCCTGCCCATCGCCCTGGGGGCTGAGCCTGGCCCGAGCGCCCCGACCTGTCGGGCCTGGTGACTCCCAACGACTGGAGCGAACCGGTCAGCTGGACCTTCGAGCCGCTGGACGACGCCGCCTTCCCCGCCGTCGGCCTGGCCCGCAGCGCCGTGGCGGCCTCGGACACTCACCCGGCCGTGCTCAACGCGGCCAACGAGCAGGCCGTCGCCGCCTTCCTCGCCGGCGGCCTCGAGTGGCTGGACATCGTCGAGATCGATGCGGTCGTTGTCGGCGAGCACGAGGGTCCCGACCTCCCCGAGCCTCGAAGACATCCTGGCCGCGGAGACCTGGGCGCGCACCCGCGCCGACGAGCTCATCGCGGCACGACACGGAGGAGCGGACTCAGTGAGCACCACCCTTGCCTACATCCTGGGCATCGTCATCCTCATCATCGGGATCGGTGTCTCGGTGGCCCTTCACGAGCTCAGGCACATGATCCCCGCCAAGAGGTTCGGCGTGAAGGTCCCCAGTACTTCATCGGCTTCGGCCCGAGGATCTGGTCGGTCAAGCGCGGAGAGACCGAGTACGGCATCAAGGCCATCTGGCTGGGCAGCTACGTCAAGCTCGTCGGCATGCTGCCGCCGCCAAGCCCGGCAGGCCGGACCGCAAGCGCAAGGACGGAAGCCTGGGCATGGTGGGGAGGCGCGTGCCGAGGCCCTGGAGGAGATCCAGCCCGGGGAGGAGCACCGGGCCTTCTACCACTCAGCGTCCCCAAGAAGCTCATCGTCATGGCCGGGGGAATCCTCACCAACCTGGTCCTGGGGATCGTGCTGCTGGCCGTGGCCATCGGCGTGGTCGGTATCCCCGGACGCACGACGACGCTGTCGACCGTGACACCCTGCGTCTCGTCCAACATCGACGCGGACGCCCCCTGCCAGGACTCCGACCCGACCGGCCCCGCCAGCGCCGCCGGTATCAGGGGCCGGCGACAGGATCGTCTCGTGGGGCGGGGTGAAGGTCTCCTCCTGGGGAGGGCTTCAGGCCCGGATCGCCGCCGGAGGGAACCAGCCCCACAGGTCGTCGTCGAGGCGCGACGCAGGCCGAGCGCACCGTGAGTGTCACCGCGGTCGAGGTCCAGCGCACCGTTCGCGACAGCCAGGGGCCCCGGTCAGGACGCCTCCGGGGCCGTGCGCACCCAGGCCCGTCCCCTATGTCGGCATCTCCCCGTCGTTGGGAACCATTCCCAGAGCCCCAGCAAGATCCCGGTTCTCATCGGGCGGGCCATCGGAGGGACGCTCAAGGCCATCGCCACCCTCCCGGTCGGCCTCTATCACGCCGTCCAGGCGGCGCTGGAGCATCGAGCAGCGCAGCGTCGACAGCAGCGTCGTGGGCCTAGTGGGCATGGGGGCGCATGGCCGGACAGGCCACCAGCGGCGGTGCTGCCGGAGGCAGGGAGGGTCCCCCTGTCGATGAGGGTGAGCACCATGTTCATGCTTCTGGGCAGCCTCAACCTGGCGCTGTTCGCCTTCAACCTGGTGCCCCTCTGCTGCCCCTGGACGGCGGGCACGTGGCCGGGAGCCTGCTGGGAGGGCATCCGGCGCTCGATCGCCAGGTGCAGGGGCAAGCCCGATCCGGGACCGGTGGACACGGCCGGGTTGCTGCCCGTCGGTCAGGTCGTCTTCGGTCTGCTCATCGTCATGGCCCTGGTCCTGGTGTGGGTGGACATCGCGGCGCCACTGTGACACCTGCAGGGACCTGCGGGGCGTGGCAAACCGGTACCAGCGGGAGCGATGCCACACACCCTGAGGTGCTGGGCCGAGCAGGGGTGGGTGACATGCTGGTCGGGTGACTGAAGCGATCGCTCTTGGCATCCCTACGATGCGTGCTCAGGCCCCGGTCCTGGCGCCCGCGCAGACCGACCCGCAAGATTGAGGTCACGGCAGCCTCAACGTCGGTGGGGACGCCCCCATCACCGTGCAGTCGATGACCACCACGAAGACCCACGACATCGGCGCCACCCTTCAGCGAGATCGCCGAGCTGACGGCCTCGGGATGCGACATCGTCCGCGTGGCCTGCCCACTGACAAGGACGCCGAGGCACTGCCGATCATCGCCAGGCAGTCGCGCATTCCCGTCATCGCGGACATCCACTTCAACCCCAAGTACGTCTTCGCCGCCATTGGGGCCGGCTGCGGCGCGGTGCGCGTCAGCGGTAACATCCGCAAGTTCGACGACCGGGTCGCCGACATCTGCAAGGCCGCCTCCGACGCTGGCGTCTCCCTGCGCATCGAGTGTCAACGCCGGCTCCCTGGACAAGCGCCTGCTCAGAAGTACGGCAGGCCACCCCGAGGGCACTCGTGGAGTCCGCCACCTGGGAGGCCGGCCTGTTTTCGAGGAGAACGACTTCCACGACTTCAAGATCTCTGTCAAGCACCACGACGTCGTCACCATGGTGCAGGCCTACCGGCTCCTGTCGGAGGCCGGTCAGTGGCCCCTGCACCTGGGCGTGACCGAGGCCGGCCCCGCCTTCCAGGGAACCATCAAGTCCTGCGCCGCCTTTCGGCACCCTGCTCGCCGAGGGCATCGGTGACCCATCAGGTCTCCCTGTCCGCGCCTCCGGTCGAGGGAGGTCAAGGTGGGTACCAGCTGCTGGAGTTCATTGGGTTGCGCCAGCGCCAGCTCGAGATCGTCTCCTGTCCCTCCTGCGGCCGGGCCCAGGTGGATGTGGACCCTGGCCGAGGAGGTGGAGGCCGGGCTCAAGAACATCACAGCACCGCTGCGCGTCGCCGTCATGGGCTGCGTCGTCAACGGCCCCGGTGAGGGCCCGTGAGGCGGACCTGGGCTGCGCCTCGGGCAGCGGCGAGGGGCAGATCTTCGTGCGCGGACGGGTCGTGAGGACCGTCCCCGAGGACCAGGTCGTCGAGACCCTTCTCCAAAGCACGCCGAGGCCATGGCCGCCGAGATAGCCGAGGGAGCTCGGGAGGAGGCCCTGGCCGGCACCAGCCCATGGTCTCCGCAGCCGGCTGAGGACCGGTGAGGGCAGGGCGCGACGAGGCGCCCGCCCGGGCCTGACAGGGTATGAGCTTCCTGCGGCACCGTGATTCGAGACGCGCTCAGCGTCACGCCGACCGCCTGACACCGGTTCCTCCGATCGGGTGTCCGGGAGTCATGTCGCTGGCGCCGATCGACCCGGTCTGTGCCGTGAGCCTGGTCCAGCAGATGCAGCGCTGGTCCCGCTGGGGACGTGGTGACGTCGTCGCCCTCGGGGACTGGCGCAGCCAGTCGCCGCAGCCTGAGTCGGTCGGGTCCCTCATGCCCTTCGGTCTGGCCGGCCGCCCCGAGCACGGTGTGCGAGCAGCGGATGCCAGTGAGATCTGGGCGCTGGCCGAGCACTGCAGACCTCGTCTGTCAGGCACGGTTCCGTCTGTGGGCCGGCCCGGGACGTCGCGGCGATCTGGGGTGCGCTCAGCGAGCGGGGGTGCGTGCCCGCCAGGGAGCGCTGGGCAGCCGGTCCTCGCCGCGCCCCACGCGCATTCGGGGCTGGGCAGCGTGCGCCGGCCCCGTCACCCGTCCCTGTCCTGGGTGGGGCAGGCGGTCCGTCCAGCGCAGCCCAGTGAGACGGAGATGGTCCTTCCGGCCTCGGTGGACATGTTCATCGGCGAGCTCGAGTTTACGACCCCACCGATGGTCCCGGATACAGGCGCCACGTCGGCTGGCTCATTGAGCAGCGGCGCATGTACGTCGTCCTCGACGACGGCGCAGGTAGAGCCAGCCCTAACCGGATCGCCTGAGCCGTGGCCTTCAAGGCCGACGTCGGCGCCCTGTGGCACTCCCGGACGGCGAGCATCGCCCAGCTGACCGGCGTGTGGACCCGCCCCGACCTGCGTGGCCGGGGAGTCGGGGCGGCGGCCCTAACCGGTGTGGTGGACGCCGTGCGTCGGGACCTGTCGGTGCCGACGGTGTCGTGAGCCTCATGTCAACGACTAGCAACGCCCGCCATGGCGCTCTACGCCTCCTGGGCTTCGAGCAGGTGGGCCTGTTCGCCACAGGTGCTGCCAGCTGAGCGTTCCACAGACCAGGCGTCCACCGGTGAGGTGGGACGTGGCAGCGCTCTGCGTTGGGGTGAGGCGTCATGCCCGTAGGATCGCCCCGTGCTGCATCAGACTCTCCACCTCCTTCATTCGAACCCTGCGCGGGGACCGGCCGACGCCGGGTCGCCAGCCACCGGCTGCTCGTACCGTACCCTGCCTACGTCCGCCCGGGCCGCCCGGTGTACACCTGGTTGCCGCTGGGCCTGCGGACGCTGCGCGAGATCAGCGAGGACATCGTGCGCCGGAGATGGACGCCATGGGCGCCAGGAGGTCCCGCCTGCCGGCTCTTCTGCCGCCGAGCCCTATCAGGCCACCGGGCGCTGGGACGGTACGGCCCACCCTGTTCAAGCTCCGTGACCGCAGGACGGGACTACCTGCTGGCACCCACCACGAGGATGTTCACCCTCGCGGTCAGGACCTCTACTCCTCCTACAAGGGACCTGCCGGCCATCGTCGACCAGATCCAGGCCAAGTGCGTGACGAGGCCCGCCCCGGCAGCAGGCATCATCCGCAGCCGCGAGTTCGTCATGAAGGACTCCTACTCCTTCTGACGTCGACGACGAGGGTCCTGCGCCACTGGCTACCAGCGCACGGGACTACATGAGCGGATCTTCGACCGTCTGGGTCTGGACTCACGTCATCGTCAAAGCGATGGCCGGCGCGCATGGGCGGGTCGCACTCCGAGGTTCCTGCCCCCTGCGAGATCGGTGAGGGGCACCTTCGTGCGCTCCCTCAAGCGGCTACGCGGCCAACGCCCGAGGCCATCACCACCGGTCCCCGAGACCGTGGGCCTCCGGGGATCAGCCCGCGCGCGTGGTGGACACCCCGACACCCCCGACCATCGACTCCCTGGTCGAGCTGCTGCAGCAGGCCTACCGCGCTCCGACGGGCGGGCCTGGACCGCCGCCGACACCCTCAAGAACGTCGTCGTCACCCTCACCCACCCCGGCGGTGGGCGTGCTAGCCGGTCGTCATGGTCTGCCGGGCGACCGCGACGTCGACATTGAAGCGTCTGGAGGCCGCCGTCGCCCTGCTGAGGGTCGAGATGACCGGCGACAGACTTCGAGACCCACCCAGCTCGTGCGCAGCTACATCGGCCCAGCCATCGGCCGGGCTCGCTGCGGCGTGTAGAGGCTGGACGGCGGCACCGGGTCCTCACCGGCTCGTGCTACCTCGTCGACCCCCGGATCGTGGAGGACCAGGCTGGGTCGCCGGCGCCAACACCGACAAAGACACGTCCTCGACCTGGGTCTGCAGCCGCGACTTCATCGCCAGACAGCATCATCGAGCCGCCGGTCCGTCGAGGGGCGACCCGACGACTCCGGGCCCGCTGCCCTGGCCCGCGGCGTCGGATCGGTCACATCTTCGAGCTGGGACGCAAGTACTCCCAGGCCCTGGGACTGAGCGTCCTGGACGAGCAGCAGCAAGGCCCGCAGCGTCACCATGGGCTCCTACGGCATCGGCGTGCAGCGCCGTCGCTGACGCACTGGCGGGGCCAATCACGACGACAGGGACTCACCTGGCCCGTCCAGCGCCCCCTACCATGTGGGTCTGGCCACCGGCAGACCAGGCCGTCTTCGACGTCGCCGGGCAGATCGCCTCGTCCTGGACGCAGGCGGCGATCGAGTCACGTCGACGACCGCCGCAAGGCTCCGCGGCAGCGAGTTCGCCGACCGGCTCCTCGTGCCCTACTACGGTTTCGTCGTCGGCGGGACTGGCCGGAGAGGACCGTGGAGATTCGCGACCGCCGCACCGGCGAGCGCGTCCGTGCCGCCGATGCCGCCGCGACCGCTCCAGCGCCACACGTCCGCGCCGCTCGCGAGACTGCCCGTCGCTGAGCGGCATGCGAGCTACCAGTCTCAGCCAGCGCGTCTGGTACGGCGCAGGCTGACTCGCCCGGTAGGGACCCCCGCTGCCGAGACAGGACAGGGAGTGCTGCTGCGTCGTCGGCGTCACCGGGACCAGACGGAGGCAACGGTCCACCCATACGGACCATGCGCGGGCCAAAGGCGTGCATGATCGGCTCGTGAGCGAGCCAAGGCCGTTGGAGCCGCGAGGAAGATGCGACTATCTGGACTTTCAAGCGCCTAGTGACAGCAACCTTCCCAGAAGGCGCCGCGCGGCCCGCTCGTGGGTCGCTCCACGCCATGGCTGCGCCAATGCGCGGTGGCGCTGCTGAAGGATGAATCGAGGACGACGCTCCGGGAGCTGCGGTTCTTCCACGATGCCCGCGAAACATTGCGCTCCGGGTGGCCTCCGCCGTCGGCCGATGAGTACGGTACGGAGTCCGATCCGCACAAGCTGAGTCTGCTTGAGACTCGCGAACCACGGAGCCGCGGGAGTACCCTCGGAGGAGTCGTTGTCGGCAGTGAGCGCGGCTCGTGAGGACGACATCGAGGACGGCAGGCGGCAGCCGCTCCAGAAGGCGGTGGGCCGCCCCGACGCAGAAAGCCCGCCGCGCTCGTGATCTCCACCGCCGCCAGCACCCGGCCGTGGTTGCGACGCGGGGCCCTACTCGCGCCGGGCCCGAGGCGAGCCAGCGCTGCGCTGCAGGTCGATCAAGGCCGGCCGTCGAGACTGCGTTGAGCCGCCTCAAGATGTCCTGCCGGAACAGCCCGCCCGCGTGACGGCGTCGAGGCTGTGCACTGAGGCGGGTGTGGGCGGTGCTCGCAGACCCGTCTCAGCCCAGTGACGGGCGTGGCTGCCCGCATCGCCGGGTCGGGGAACCTCGCATCGGAGCCGCACCACCGACCAGGGTGCTCGGCCCTGCGACGCGGTCGGTTCAGAGTCCACGCCGTGCAGACGGGGATGATCCAGTGAAGCATGTGACAGGACGTTAGCGAGCGATGTCTTTACCGGCCCAGGTCGAGGTCCGGACCGGGTGGTGCGCCCGTACAGCGAAACTGCTGCGTCGCCAGTCGAGGTGCGTCGCCGTCGTCAGGTCGTGTGAGCGTGTTCACATGCGGGCGTCACCCCTCGACCGAGCGGTCCTCGGAGTGCCCTACCACGGTCGTGCCTCCCCGGCGGCGACCAACTCACTGACGGCCCAGGACTGACTCGGCGCCGCCGCCCCCTCCCGGTCTGCCGACAGCATCCAGCCATCATCGGTGGCCGGCGGCTCGGGAACCGGTGCACCAGCGCAGCCGATCCAACAGTGAGTTCTCCCGCTGGCCCGCCGAGCCAGGAGCTGGTGAGCAGCACCGGGTGCAAGGAGCGGCGCAGATCTGCATCACTCCAGCGCGTGCTCATGCGGCGCACTTTCGCGCGCGCCTCGGAGGCCCGCGGGACGTGAAGGTCGGGCAGAGATGTCCAGCGCCCGATGATGGGCAGAGCGCTCCGCGATCAGGCGACGACTCACGGCCCACATGCGTTTCGCCGACGCGGGTCGAGCTCGCGACGCGGGATCTCCGATGACCGCCGTAGTCGCCAGCCCTCGGATGACAGGTGATGGTAGCGCATCCGCGAGATCGTCACTTCGCCCGGATGACCGGAATCAGTCGGTACGAGGCCCAAACCTCGCAGCAGCTCGCGCGTGGACTCCCAGTCCGCGCCGCGCTCGGGCACGGCAGACCGGTCCATGAGCGTACCGACCGAAGCTCGAGCTCGTCGTCAAAGAGATGCTGAGAACGAGCTCGAACGCAGGGCGAGCTGGAACAACCCGGGTGCTCAGAGTACCGTGGCCCGTAGCTGCCCTCTTCTGCAGCCGTAGCGCGGCCGCGGACGCAGCCAGTGTCGGATCTCGGCGTCAGAGCCGCAGCGGTCCGCGCACCAGTCGTCATCAGGAGGCCCTAGCAGTCGCTGCAGAGGCACGGTCACCCATCCGCTCTGCAGGTGCTGCAGGGAGCGGTCCAGCCCGCCGTCACCGGTCGCGTGGTGGTCAGGAGCGGAGTGCCGACGACTTCGACCAGGCGATCGACAGACCGTCAGAGCTCAGCGGCAGGCTCGTCTATCCGGTGATGAAGCGCTTCTCCGGCGGTGGTCCTAGGACTCGTTTCCTCCAGGGACGGGAGGCGTGAACCAGGACCGGCTGACGACAGCGCGAGATGACCGGCGCGGATGACGGCGGGAACCGGAATCTCGGCGTCGACGTCGCCCAGGGAGCGCACGGTAGCGCCGCCGGGATGACCGGTCTCGATCCGGAGGTCAGTGGCCGTACAGGCCGAGTGAGTGGGAGACTGAACCCGCTTCGCCTCGGGCGCCGTGCGCGGTGGACGCGACGACGAGCCCGGTGGGCCCTCAGATGGTGGCAGCTCGTCGCGGATGATGGTGGGTGGCACCCGCTTCGATGAGTGTCGAGACTGATGCCCTGGGCGCAGGTCCAGAGAGGCGGCGGCGGCGTCGTCGAGCTCATCGACCTTGGCGGCGGATGGTGGCGGTGCGTGAACGGATCCCGCGGGTGTAGGCCCTGGGGTTTCGCTCTGGGCCTGCCGCCGCCTCAAACCACGCCTCGAACTCACGGCGCCCCGTCCGACAGCAGTGAGCTCAGTGACCCAGCGCAGGCAGGGCACCGCTTCGTTCAGGCGGCGGAGGGTGGCGACGACGGCCGGGAGCGGTAAGGTCAAGAACCGTCAGGATCGGCGGGACTCTGCCACCTGCCTCCAGACGCGCGCGCGCTCACAGCAGGCGGGCGTTCGCCAGGTCGAGACGAAGAGGAGCCAGCCAGGCGGAGGTCAGAAACTTTCTGCCGCAGTGGATCCACTGCAGGCCTGCATTGGCGTGGTGGGTGCTAGGACGAGCGCGACGACGGCCGTGACGTACGGCCAGGCTCCAGCCACGAGGTCTTACCTGCTCCGGCGAGATTGCGAGGCTTGGGTGCAACGTGGGAGCCGTCGTCCTTGAGAGTGGAGTCCGATCAAGACACTTCCTGCTGTGGTAATCGCGTAGCGGCACCTGACGTGCCACCGGTGCAGCGGGCGCTGCGCGCGGTGACGGCGGCTGCGCTCCTCATGCGCTCGGACCGTGTTCGCCTGGATGCTGGCCCGGATGTCCGGCTTGGATGTCGGCTTGGAAGTCTGACCAGGCGCTCCCTCGGTCTCCTGCTGCTCCAACCGCGTGCTCGTGCGTGGGTTGAAAGACGTTGTCGATGGGACGGAGGGCGCACGTGGGTCTTGCGCGGAGCGCCGCCCGTAGATCCAGCCACGGCGTTCCATCCACAGAGAGGAAGCGCTGGTCACGGCCGCCAGGGGCGGCGTGAGGACCAGGACCGTTACGAGCGCGCGTCAGGTGGCGTAGCCAGGCAGGAGGAGGGTCCAGCGCGAGGCGGTGGCGCGCCAGGCGGCGTCGACCGCCCCAGTGACGGCCGCTTCGCGGGCGGACTGGACGTATGCCGGAACCGGCCTCTGCACCTCTCCGGGAGACTGATGTTGGACCACACCTGCCGGGCCCAGGCACCTGGGGTGCTGACGTTGGGATCGGTGGACTCGGTCGGGGCGACGTGGGCGCTCGGCCGCTGTCCTCAGTGCCCGCGGCCACCGCAGCATTGACCACCGGAGGTGGCGACCTTGGAGTCGGCAATCGCCTGGGGTGCGCTGAGGGTCGTCGCTGCGCGCCGCGAGCTCCTCCACATGGCGTACCGGGCCGCGTCGTAGCAGGGTCAGCAGACCGGAACTGATCTTGCTGCCCTGCGCGACCTCCACCCCGTGGCGTGTCCGCCGCAGCTCGGTGGCGCAGAGGTCGTGCCGGAGACTCCAGGCCACTGTCAGCGGCGTTGAAGAGCCGTGCGTCCTCGCTCCGGGTCGCGGTGATCGCCGCCCTGCGGGCTGATGTCGATCCATCGTGGCGCCCAGCCGCGAGTCTCGCGGAGGCGCCCGCACCGAGGAGCCGACGGCACCAGACAACTGTGATGGCACCTGCGTGGGCATGGCGCATCCAGGCGTCTGCCATACTCCGCCCGGGTCTCGGTGAGCGTCGCCGTCTGCTTCACGCTCGGCCAGCGGTCGTGCAAGTCCGCGCCGCACCGGACTGTGCGACCACACCGGCGGTGCCGGAGGAGCTGGGCGCGGCCTGCCTGGCCAGAGCCGAGCCGTCACAGTGGTCTCGGGCCGCCGAAGGGCCGACGGCAGGGACGCGCGGGCTTCTGAGCGCAGTCGCAACCGCCCAGCGCCGCGGTCAGGCGCGTTTACCACCGCAAGCACTGCGGTGTGCGGCGCCAGAGGCCGTCGCCCGCCGCGCCAATGTCGCCACTGGTGCGACCTGGCGCCGACTCCGGTCACCGTATGTGACGGAATGCCGATTCAGCGGGTGGGAGGGTGCGGCAGTGTCCTGCGGGAGCATCCTCCCACAGACGGCAGGTGGCAACGGCCCCGACCTCGACGCCTCGATCATGTCGACCGCGCTAAACCCAGCGCACTCGGCTCGAATAACAGCACGGGAGGAAGAACGATCGCCAGCGGCACATGATCCGCGTCAGGATCCGCGCAGAGCGCCGCTGACGCTCTAAGCGCAGTCTCGCCTGACCTGCTCTGTCCCCGTCGTCAACGATGCCGGGCTGCATCTCGAGGGCGTGGAGACCACCCGTGCGGAGCAAGTACTCCGGTCGTGCGCGTCCTCGTGCGGACCCTGGTTGACGGTCCCGGAGGACCTCGATCTCGACTCCTTGGGGCCCGTGACGGCTGACCGTCTCCCAGGCCTCGATGAGAGCCGCGTCAAGGGCAGTGCACCTCGAGGTCTCCACGGAGCCGAGCAGGTGACCACCCTGCGTCGCTTCAGGCGTGCCGGGCCGGTGCGCTGGTGCGGGTGCTACGGCCCGATGACGAGCTCACGCGTCGTCACCGCGGCTGATGGGGACGGCTTTGATGCCAGGTGACTGCCGGCGAGCATCGTCAGGATCAAGGTCGATGGCGTTGAGGACCGTATCGCCCTTGCGAGGGGACATCGCAGCACTGGATGGTGGTGGCCGGGCTCTGAGGCCGGGCAGCAGGCCGAGAGGTCTATAAGATGCTCCCGCGGATGGTGACCGAGATAATGCATGTCCTTGTAGTAACTGATGGGTTGACGGACCGGCCCGGAACGATGATCGTGGACCATCCGGCCCGTCGCGGGCTACCGTCGGCGGAGACCAGGTGCACGCCACGCTCAGCTGGACCAGAGGACCCACGGACCACGCCGGACATCAATGTGCACCGGAGGCTGCGAGGCGCTGCCGGCGAAACTCGGCGATTGACTGCTGGACAACCTGCTGCCCGCTATCCGGGGCGCTCATCCTGGGGCCTACTCAGTTCCCGGTGCCATCCGGGGTGCCCACGTCGGATCGACCACCGCCGCACTGGGCGCATGGGCGTTCTGGCAGGGTCGATGATGACGAGCCAGCACGGGGAGTACTTCGACGACACGACGACTTCGGTCGCATCCGCCCGAGGCCACGGCCCGCAGCGTCATCGTCCAGCGCATCCAGGACCGCCGTGACTACGAGGTCCTGGGTGCGCCATAGGGCAGAACGGCGCGTAGCTGATCTCCGGCACCGGCGGAGCAGGGACGCGACGCATCGTCTGCGTGCGCCTGGGCGAGAAGCACGAGGCGCCATGCCTCCCCACGAGCGGGTCCCCGCTGAGCGCTTCACCGCCACGGCGACCGCGTGCGCCCGCGACGTCACCGACGTCTCACGCGGCGCCGCCGGGCCTCGAGATCATCTCATCTCGCGCATCCGGTCTGGTCCGCAAGGCTCTTCGAGCGCGAGGTTCCTAAGGGTCCTCACTCCGGGCGACGTCGAGGATCGTCTCCACACGTCGCCCGAGGCGCGATCTACACACCAAGATGGCCGTGCGCTCCCAAGGTCGCAGAGCGTCAACGCCAGAGCCTGCACGCTTCGCGGGCTGGCAGGTGCCGTGCGGTCGCTGACCGAGGGCTCAATTTGGAGAGAAGATCGACTTATCGTGGACCTACTCGGAGGATCCTGCGCGCTTCATCGCTGGCAACGCCTATCGCCGGCCCGGGTGGCCGCCGTGGGCGTCATCGACGCCGAGGAGCGCACCGCTCGCGCCATCGTCGACTTCCGCTCCTCCTGGCCATCGGCGCAGAACGCCCGTTTGGCCGCCCGCCTGACCGGGTGGAAGATCGATATGCTCACGCCGATGCCAGCGACCGAGTGAGATCACGGTCAGGCCTCAGTCCGACGACGTGACAGGTCCCTCGGCTGAGCGACTGGGCTGCACCGAGCTGATCTCGACTTTCCGGCGGACCTTTGCGTCCTCCGCCGGGATCTCAGCCGGCGTAAGTGCCCGCGTCAGCGAGTTGCAGAGCGGCGGAAGGCACCGACGGACGGTGGCTCACCATCCCCGACGCCCCAGCGCACCTGCTTATCGGCTGTCGACAAAAGGGCCCCGCCGGACGCAGGCTGCTGCGTCTCCGCACTGACGCCAGGCGTGGGCGCTCGGCTGTCGATGCCCGGAGCCGTCGGGCCCGGGCGCGGCAGAATCCCACCCGGATCGGTGTGCCTCGACCTCGCTGAGCGACGACGCCGCCGCTCCACGCGCCCTGCGCACCGACGGACCACTCGATGTGGCGGTGCGCGGGTTCTGGGAGCGGGAGTGGGTCAAACGACGGCGAGGCTCCCGCTGCCGACCGGGTGAGCGGACCACCGATAGCGAAGGCGGGTGGGAAGCCGATGGGCACCCGTAAGGTACAGCGATGAAGCTGCCTCAGAAGCACTTTCACACCTGTCCGGGGTGGGGAGAGCCAGACAGGGTGATGTGGCAAACAGCCCACGCGTTCAGGAGCTCCTTCGAGAGAACTCGACCCCACTGACCAGAGCTCACCTCGGGGTGATCCTGGCCTGGCGCTCAAGGACCAGGAGAGGTTCGTCCAGGGCGGCCTCCTCCGCCGTTGAGCGTCGCCTCCGCCGGGTTCGTGAGCACTTCGCCGCCCAGGTGCAGGAGCGCCGGCGGACACCTGCAGTCCGACAAGCCAGCGAGACTGCCTCGCAAGAGCCCCAGGGCCTCCAGAGGTGCTCCCAGAAGCGGGCTCGAGGCTGCCAAGCCGGGACGCCAGTGCTCGGACCAGGCTCGAGCCCCTTTGCCAGCCAGCGCCCCAAACCAGGTGCAGCACTCAAGCCAGATCACTCTGGGGTGCGCCGCGTCCCGCAACCTTAACCCTTCGCCTTACTCCCGGGGAATGCCTCGCCCGGGCGCTCAGGCGATCCCGTCCTCAGGGCGGCCCGCGCCCCGGTGGCCCCGTCCTCAGGGCGGTGCACGGTCTCAAGACGCCAGTCGTTCCCGGTGCGCGTCCGATGGTCCGTCTAGCCAGGCATGATGCCAACCAGTCCTCATCAGCCCGCCCCAGCCTCCGGCTGGCGTGGCGGTGCCGGCAACCCGGAGGAGCCGCGGCTCGCGTCCCAGTGGTGGCAGCCGTCCCGGAGGCAGAGCCGTCCCGGTAGCGCTTCAGCGGACCCCGCGGTGACGGTGCATGGTGGCGTCACGCGGTTCCACTACAGAGCGCCTTCGGTTCGTGTGACGGCGCTCCGCGAGAGACGCAAGTCCAGCGGAAGCCAAGCGTCAGGAGTTCAGAGCAGCAGAGCGCTTTTCGTCGATCAACGATTGTCATCGTCCACGGGCAGCTCCACCCCGGTGCGCGTGCGCCAAAGAACGCTCTGCTGGATCAGCCGAGAAGGTCAAGCGCCAGTCGCGGCCTAGCGTGCGACCGTCTGTTCCATCTCAGGTCATGCAGCCGCAGTCCCTCGACGAACACCTTCGCCCTCCTGGGCGCGCCGAGCTGAGCCGCAACGTCCAGATCGTCTCGCCCGAGTTGAGGGACCGCAGGCTCCTGGGTCCTTCGACGTCGACCTCGAGCCGACAGGGACGACGCCAAAGCCTCATGCCCCGGCCCCGGTGCGGTCTGGGCCGGGCCCTCGACACGGTAGACCAAGCTGCTGGACGCCATCCCGCTCCACCGAGCGTCACGTGCCGGGGAGGCCGGGGGCATCACCGAATCATCAGGCGCCTGGGTGCGCGTCCAGCCTGAACGACGAGGCGTCCGATCACCTTCATCGACACCCCCGGTCACGAGGCCTTCCACGGCCATGCCACGTACGTGGTGCCGGGTGACCGTATCGCCATCCTTGTCGTGGCCGCCGATAAACGGCGTGTACTGAACCGTCGAGGCCTCAATAGCCACGCCCGGGCGGCCAACGTGCCGATCGTCGTGGCGGTCGGCGGATCGACAAAGGCCAGCCCGGACAAGATCCGGCCAGCTCACGAGTACGGCCTGGTCCCGAGGTACAGCGGCGAGACGATCGTGACATCTCCGCCGGCAGCGTCACGTGAACTGACTCCTCGAGGGCCGTCTTTCACGGACTTGCCGCCCTGGATGCAGACCTTGGAGACCGAGGCCCGCGGCGTCACCCGTATCGAGGCCGTCGATAAGGACGCGGCGCCGTAGAGCACCATCCTGGTCGAGCGTGGCACGTTGCCGGGTCGGACGATCGTACGGAAACGCCTGGGCGCCATGTTCAGCAGCTGGGGAGAACCTCACTGGGGCCGGGCCCGCCACCCGTCCGGCCCTGGTCCTGGGGCTGACCAACGTGCGCGCCGGTGGCTCCCTTCATCGTCGCCCCCCGACGACCGCACGGCCGACAGATCGCCGACAAGCGTGAGGCCGCCGAGCGCGCGCCGCCATGCCTGGCCAAGCGTCGCGGATGCTCGCGGAACCTCAAAACGTCCTGGGGGTAAAGGTCGTACCCTCAGCCTCTCATCCTCAAGGGCAGGCAGCTCAAGGTGCGGTCGAGGGCCCTGGAGACTCCTTGCTCCAGATCGTCCGGCGAGGTCGCCCTGCGTCATCCACCGCGGCGCCGGGTGCCCATCCACGCTGGAACGACGTCAACCCTGGCCACGGTGGACTCCGCCACGTCATCAACCGCTTTCACCGTATCACGCCCGCCGAGCACGCGTCTCGGGAGATCGCCGACCGCGAGGGCGCGTCGACGCGAAGTTCCTACTCGGTGGTCATCTACAGCGCGATCGAGGACGTCAGGGCCTCCATAGAAGGGCATGCTCAAGCCGTCTACGAGGAGAGTCGAGCTCGGTACAGCCGAGATCGACATCTGCGCTCCTCGAAGTTCGGCTCCATCGCCGGTTCCATCGTCCGCTCGGGCATCCATCGAGCGGGTGCTGCAAGGCCCGCCTGGTGCGCGACGGCGTCGTCATCAACGGCGATCTGTCCATTCGAGACGCTGCGCCGCGAGGAAGGGACACGCGTCACCGAGGGTCCGCAGGGCTGACTGCGGTGCGGTCAACCTGCAGGGTACAAGGACGTCGCCGAGGCGGCGATCGTCATCGAGGACCTGGGAGATGCGCGAGGAAAGCCTCGCGACTGGGCATCGTGACGGCGTTCATAGACCACGTTCATAGATGGGTGGCCGGCCACCTGATTAATCATTGGCCGGCCACTAAAGGGTGGCCGGCCACCGCTCATCAGCGACTGGACGCACGTCAGCCCGCCTCGTGTGAGCCTGGCCGAGTGCCGTGAGCCCGTCAGATGCGCGCGTTGACATCCGTACGGTCCTCACTGGGTCCCGCCCATGCAGTCACCACGACCTCGCTGTGATCGGATCAGCGTCTGGCGGACCCACGTTGATCATCTTTGTGCCCGTGGCGCTCGTCTCGCATGCGCGCAGGCGCAGCGAGCGCTCGAACATGCCCGACAGCGGCTCGTCATTTGCGGTCCCAGGCCGGGATCGTGATCGTCCTCAAAGGGCCATGTGCGGGGGCAGGCACGTGTGGTACGGCTCGACGGGCGCCCGTCGTGCTGTGCTGGGCCATCCCGAGAAGGACTCGAACATCACCCATTCGGCCTCAGGGATCGATCAATGACCAGCCTGCCCGAGGCAGGTCCCGCACCTGGATCCCCGTCCGCTTGGCGATTCGCAGTACAGCCCACGCATACAGAACGACTGCATAGTGATCTGGGACTGGCTGGAGATCGCTGCCTTTGTTCGGGCTCTACGAGGAGAAGGATGCCGCGCGCGAGGACCATACCTACGCCCACCTCGAGGCGGGAGTCGGCGAAGAATCGTTGGCCGCCAGCTCCTGGTACTCCGACTCCCTCTCGAGAGGGTGCGGGTGTTGAGCCCAGTATGGAACTTGGAGATGTCCTTCTCCGTCCACGGTTTCCTGGCCCGCTTGCTGCGACTTGAAACGGTCGACCGTGACGCAGCGGATCCACGCGTGGCGTCCACAGGATCCGCTGGCTGCGGCGAGTGTCCGTCAGCGTCAGTACGACATGGCGATCCACAGCGCCACAACGACGACGACCGATTCCGATCACGGTGACGTAGGCCTGACCCACCGGTTGGGGTCGTAGTAGCCGAAGACGATGTGGGTGAGGTTGTGGGGGCGTGCACGATGAACACCAGACCCACGTGGACGATGGCGAAGCGGTGAACGAACATGCCGATCAGGTGCAGGGGCGGGCAGCCTGGCGGCCACCGAGCATCTTGGCGTACCAGGGGAACGCGCCCACGAGGGGCGGGGGACATGACCGGCCCGTCACGCGATCATCAGCGGGGCAGATAGAAACGATGAAGAAGTACCCGGAGCTGCGAGGCTGTCGTAGGGGTGAAAGTCGCACAGGACGGGGTGCGCAGGTGTGCGTAGGGTCAGCAGGGGTCAGGCGTCAGGGCGGGATCTGCACCGTGGTTGGAACCAGGCGCTGCCGCGCCTTGGTACCCACGAGGAAGGCGACGTACACGATGCGCGTTGAGGCAGCCAGAAGCTGGTGGCTATTCCGTGCCAGGCACGGCCAGCCCGATCTTGGCCCGACCGGGCGGGGACACCTAAGAGAGTCTCGCTGAGTCGTCCCGGGCGGTGAAAGGCGCGCCCTCCTCGAGGCACCTTGTCCTTGGTGAACCTTGGATCCACTCCGGAGCCGGGTTCGCACAGAATGTCTTTAAGTAGAAGCGTGGGTGCGAGGCGATGATCTCGATGATACCGGAGCGGATGGGAACGCCCATGGGAGGAAGTTGATGAAGTGGGTGACGCTTGCAGCCACGAGTGGGAAGGATCTCAGTGTCGAGCGCACTGCTGGGCGACGTCGATGCGTCTGGGCGGCCAGGCGGGAGGGACATCATCAGTGCCTTACGAGACGGGGTGGCAAACTTTCCCGTATAAATCATTGTGCTGCTGTTTCTCAGTTCTCTGTAGAGATTGTGGTGACAAAGATGTGTCGCGATCAAAGTTCGACGTGACGGAACAGAACTTAAGTCAACCTCTTACTAGCAAATAGAGAAACATATTGGTATTTAAAATCTGCGCACACCCTGGCTGTCGCGTCATTCCACGTGTTGAATACCAGCGGAGAAATCTGATGAAATGGGACCGATCGGTCGTGCATAATCGACGGAGCTCCCGGATCGTTCCTCCTCTCGACCCCTGCACGCTTGTACGGTGGCTGTGACGACGCGGAGGACGTCCGCCGTCTCCTGAGATACACCGGAGGGTAATCTCATGTCATCCGCTGCCACGACTGAGCTGGTCTCCAACGCGCTCGCCTCATCGGCGAGGGTGGATCAGGGCGTCGCCCTGAGACAGCATGCTCTTTCGGGTTCACCGTCGCTTGGGCCTGCTGGCCTATCGCACCTATACCAACTCATGCCTCAGCCACAGAAGGGTGGTCGCTGAAGGTCGCGGACCGAAATCTTCACGACGCGGGACATCGCGGGGCAGAGACGCTCTTCCAGGCCGGGAGGGCTCATGGGTACGGCTCCATCCCCTGAGGCTGTGGCTGCTGGTCCTGGCTGTTCAGGTGCTGCCTCACGTATGGGCCACAGGCGTCGGAGCAACTCGCCGCCCAGGGGTTGCCAGCCCGGCGGACGCCACCAAAGGGAGATGATGCGGACCAACCTTTGTGGCCTCACGGGAGCCTGGGCTGGGCGGTCAAGGCCTGCAACAGGGCGGTCAGCCACTACACCACGATGTTCGGGCCCGAAGCCCACAGTCACGGTCTCAAGCCCGGATCTCATGTGCTCCGATCCATCAGGTCAAACGGGTGACGGCCTTCTTCAGCTGGACTTTTCCTGGGGCTCGTCACGCTGCCAGCGCCAGGGGGCACGACCTCGTGCACGAATAACTGGCCTGCCGAGGTGTTACAGTAGGTAACGCGCCCGCCGGCGACCTCGCCAGTCTGGTCGGTCCCTGTCGCTGATCGTCCTCATTGGGTGGAACCGGGGTCATGTTCGCCATCTACGGCCACTGGAGCTAGAAGATCGGCTGGCACTCCGAGGCCCAGCGCTGTCCTTCCGACAACCTAGGGAGATCGGGCTGACCAAGTCGCAGGGATGGTGCGTGGTACGTCTTCCACCGTTACCGCCTGTTCCTCGTTCAGACGCTCCCGCGGGCTGGCCAACACCGGGCCCAAATGTGCTGTCGTTCTTCGCTGACTTCGACCTGGGCCAGCTCCTGCCCTTCTCCCTGGCCCCCGCACCTGGCACGTCAGCTCTCCTTGTTTCCTGGACAGCCATCAGGCTGGCTACTGGCTGCAAGGCCTGTTCTATTGTTCATCGCAAGCGCGAGCCGAAGAAGCAACACGTGCTGGTGTGGATCCTGTTCATCGCGGCACGGTCATCTCGTCATCCTGTCACTGCCCCTGGCGGAGGGGCCAGCCAGCACAGCCTGAAACTGACGGGACCGCTATTCATAGCGAAGATATCCTCGACCTCCCTTCATCTTCAGGTGCTGCTGACCTGGCCCTCTTCATCACAGGTATTCGTCATCTGGCGCGCCATGCGCTCGCGCCACAAAGACGACACGTAGCGAACATGCCCTGGCTGTTCATGTTCGCCGCCCTGGCGATCCCACCTTCTATGCCGTGGATGATAAACTTTTGATATATGTCACTGTCGCCGGTTCTGGCGCTTCTGGGTGGTGCCTGTGGGTCGAGGACCCTCGAGCTGTTCACCACCGTCATGGTCGCCTACGTGTTTCGTCCTCCTGGCGTGGTCCGGGAGAGGATCGCACTGGGCATCATCTTCATGGACATCATCCTGTACTCCGCCGGAGGCGTCATCGGCACCATGCACCACCTCTACTTCTCCGGCACGCCGGTGGGCACATGGCTTTGACGCCTTCTCAGCGGCCGGGTGATCCCCCTGACCTTCCTGACGGTGGAGGCCTGGGCCTTCATGCAGCTGGGCGCCAACCGCCGGCGGAAGCCGGCCTTCCACACCGCTGGGCCGTCATGTTCCTCATGGCTGTCGGCTTCTGGAGCTTCCTGGGCGCCGGTGTCTTCGGTTTCCTGGTCAACCTGCCCATCGTGTCCTACTACGAGATCGGGACCGCGTTGACGGCCAACCACGCCCACGCCTCCATGATGGGCGTCTACGGCTTCATGGCGCTGGCGCTAGGGATATTCGCCCTCGCTACCTGGTGCCAACCGACAAGTGGCGAAGCTCGCAAGACCTCGCGCAGGGCCTCAGCATGTGCCGGCAGCGGATTGCTTCACCGCCTTGCCTTACTGGGCATCCTCAGCACTCGATGCAGACAGACGTTTCCGAGGGCTCGCCAGCTCACCTACGTCACCAGCTCGGTCAGCACGATCATCGAGTGGGGACGGATGCCCGGAGACCTCATCTTCATCATCGGCGGAGTCCTGCCCTACCTCTACATCGCCTTCCTGGGACTGAGGAACTGGCGTCGTGGACGAACAGTGGACACCTTCGCCGAGGACGCCCTCTGCACGAGGAGATCAAGGGTGGGCGCAAGGCCTGGCGCAGGTGACTGCAGAGCTGAACGACCGTGGACTGCCCGATCTGACGTAGCAAGCTCATCTCCGCCTACGCGCTCATCATGCTGGCCACTGGTGGGCCGTGGACGTCCTCAGCTCGCGCAGCTCCAGCCTCGATCCCTGGCGGCACGGACTTCATGTACCGGCGACGTCGACGGCTGGAGAGTGCCACGAGGATCAGTGGCTCTGGCCCACCGCCTTTCGGCCGGACAACGCGTCATCCACTACGAGGGGCCCCACACGTCTGCGGGCGCTGCCCGTCAGGACAACTGCTCTCCACCCCGGCCCGCGGGGAGATCACCCGGCCCGTCGACCCGTGGCCCTACTCGACGCCGGACGCTCGCTGCGCGGCGTGGGCTGGTCATCGCCTGCGTCAGCGTCTTCATCCCGATGCGCTGCTCGGTGGCCTTTCACGCCACCGGCGACCTCATCGTCCTGGGCACGACGACGGTCGTCGTCTGTTTGTCATAAGGAGTCCTGCCGCTGGCCCGTCTGCATAAGACGTCCCCGACAACGCGCCAGCCCCACCTGCCCCGTCGGTTCCCAGGGTACCGTGAGGCGGAGGAGGCACGTCGCTCGGCGAGCACCAGGCCCGTACCGGTGGTGGCGATCGGCTCCCGCCCCTCGGGTTACCGCTCAGTGCGTGAGGCCGCCGAAGCGGTTTCGCTTCCCGCTCAGAGCGCGATGCGACGGCGTCGGGGCGAACCGTGCGTCTCCTTCCTCGCCGACTCCGACGGCGCCGGAAGCCGGACGGGACTGCTGCCTCCGCAGAGCCCGAGCTGCGTCAGCGTGACAACCCTGCGCACCCGCAGGTCCCGACCGCCCGTGCCGGCCTCGTTGATTTTGCGACGGCGCTTTGCCGGCAGAACCAGCATGCTGGTCCTCGACATGGAACGGGGACCGCGGCCCAGCACAGCCGATAGTCGGATCCAGCTGGCGTTTCAGCCCACCTTCCTGGACTTCCTCAAACTGCTCCCACCGTCGCCATCGGCCCTGGCCGTCCTCGTCCTGATCGCCCGGCGCTCTCTGCTCAAGATCATCGCAGTACAGGCGGGGCATCGTCTTCTTCAGCGATGGGGCGTCTGCGACCGTCTACGAAGCCCGGCCTGCACCTGAGTCGTCCCTTCCTCGAGCGCCTGGTACAGGTCGACACCCGAGTAGTCCCCTGACCATCCGCCCCAGGAGGTCATCACGGAGGACAACGTGCCGGCGCGCATCAACGCCGTCGTCCTGTTCAACGTCACCGACCCCGTCAAGGCCGTCATGGCGGTGGAACTACGCGATCGCCACCTCCCAGATCAGCGCGAGACAACGCTGAGATCCGTCCTCGGCCGGGTCGACCTGGACACCGTGCTCGCCCACCGCAGCGCCTGGACGCCGACCTGCGTGACGTCGTCGAAAAGGCTCACCGAGGCCTGGGGCGTGGAGGGTCAGCGTCACGTCGAGATCAAGGACGTCCGAGATCCCCGAGCTTGGATGCGGCGAGGCGCTGGCCCGTGGGCCGAAGCTGACGAACGTGACCGCCCGCGCCAAGATCATCGACGCCCACGGTGAGCTCCAGGCCTCCGAGGAGCTGCGTCGGCGGCGGACACGCTCTCCAGTCACCAGCCTCCTCCAGCTGCGCTGCTGCAGACCCTCTCCTGGAGCTCGCGCCGACCAAGGAGCACTCACGAGTCGTCTTCACGCCAGGTGGACATTATCAAGCGCTCGCTCGGGCGCTTCGGCAGGCCGCTCTGCAGAACGCGCGCGGCAAGCGACGGGCGAGGCGACGGGCGACTGCATCGCTACCGCGCGTCACCGATGAGTGCCACGCCACCGCCGCCCACACCAGCACCACTGGCCGCCCACCGGACTGGCGGGATCGCTCATGGAAGGCGCCCCAAAGCGGCAGGAACTTCTGGATGGTCAGCGATGTGCCTGACCATCCCGACCACCGACAACGGTACTCGCCGGTTCCGGCTGCGAAGACGCAAACGGTGGCACGGCCGTCACCGGCCGGCCACGAGCAGCGCCAGGATCTGCCAGCCTGGTCAGGGCCTGCCAGGCCGACGCGACCACCGCAGGCCAGGTGGCTGTAATGCCAGCGCAGGGGAGGCTACGACGGCGCTCTCCACCGTCAGCCCGGTCAGAGCATCCGTAGGCGTTCCATGCCTGTGGTCATTACTGGGGCGAAGGAAGGCTGGAGATCCGGCAGCAGGCCTGCAGCACCACCAGGAGGGCCACTCCAGCGCCACATGGCGCGATCAGACCCGAGCTACGCGGGGCGCAGCGTCCTCCATCACCTTTCAAGCGAAGATAGCGCCACCGTCACCAACGGGTTGATGAAGTAGCCCAGGACGCGTCAATGCGACCGTGATGACGCGTAGACGTAGACGAGCCAGTTGACCGAGACCGGGGCCGCGGACGGCCAGCATCCCCCAGCAGACGAGGCGTTGCGCACCACGCGGGCCAGCGTCACCCAGCACAGTGCCGCAGGGCGATGAGCGCCAGGCAGGAGACGAGCGTCCAGAGCGATCCGACCGATGATCTCTACGCTTCCGGCCGCCGAGCAGCCGGAAGTAAGAGGGGAAGACGCCCCGCAGGGAAGTGTGACCGATGACAGAGGCCATCCGGTGCCATCGAGCGTCCTGTTGCCGAGGCCGCGGTGGCGGCAGATGTTCAGCGGCGGCGGGGTCGATAACTTCCGGGAGGGGCATCGGGGAGGAGGCCGGTACCAGATCGACCTCGATGTTCGCGCTCCGGGGATGGTGGCGCTATCACTTTTGCACTCCATGGCACTGAGCGCGCAGATCCGCCAGGGAGGATCGCGTTGCTCCGGCCGTGGACGGCGCGCACCCGTCCGCTTTCCGCAATCCGCGACGACCCGGACCCCGCACCTGAAGACGCCATGGCTGAGTACCGCCCGCGCCCGCAAGGTCGCCGACCGTGTTCACGAGACGGTGGCTACTCCTGCAAGGGCGTATCAAGGACCCGCGCCTGGGTTTCGTCGTCACCGACGTCCGCGCCGGGGACCTCAGCAGGCCACCGTCTTCTACACCGTGCGGCGACAGGGAGCGTGGGAGACAATAAAGGCCTTCTTCAGCCAAGGACTCATCGCTCCGAGGTGGGCAAGGCACTGAAATCCCATGACCCCCTCGCTGTCCTTGGCTCAAACTGCCCTCCCCACCACTGCCAAGACCCTCGAGGACGCCACCAAACTCAGGCCCGGGTGCGCGATGCGCAGATCGCCAAGGTCGCCGAGGGGGGCCACCTACGCCGGTGACGCCGACCCTACCGTCGCCCGGCAGGAGACCGAGGATGGCGACCCCGGGCGAGGGCCAGTCCGGAATCCACAGCGGATGCGGGGCCTGTGAAACGCTCAGGCAGGCTGAGCCGTTGAGCGGACGGGCCTCCGTAGCGGCCACGACCGTGCACGTCGTCGGCCCGACGTCCCGCGGCGTGGTGCGCCGCCGACGGATCTCGTGGTGGACAAGCCCCAGGCTGACCCAGCCACGACGTCGTCGACACCGCCGCCTGGCCGCATTCCACCAGGTGGGGCACGCCGGCACCCTCGACCCCCTTTGACCGGCGCGGCCTGCTGCTCCCTGGGCATCGGGCGCGCCACCGCTTCCTCTGCCTACCTGTTGGGCCAGGCCAAGACCTGGAGCCACCGTCCGTCTCGGGGGTGGGGGCCACGACCGGAGGACGCCGACGAGAGATCACCGCAGCCCGCGGCTGCCGGATCGAGACCTTCGAGGATCACCTGAGGGCGCGGCAGTGACGGACGGATCCAGCAGGTGCCCAGTGTGAATACTCCGCCATTAGGTCAAGCGGCGTGCGCCTACAAGCGGGTCAGAGACGGGCGGACGTCAAGGCTGTCGGCTCAAACCCGTCACCATCCACGAGCTGCGCCCGGCCGGAGGCGGAAGACGATCGCAAACGGGCTGGGCGACGTCTCAGACGCGGTGGAGGCCGGTGACATCGACATCCTCGTCTCCTGCTCCTCAGGCACCATTGCGCGCCCTGGCGCGACCTGCAGGCCGGGCGCTGGGCTGGGGCTCATCTGACCGCGCTGCGACGCACCGCAGTCGGCCTTCGACGTCGACGAAGGCCCCCGCACCCTGGCGGCCCTGTCCGAGCAGGGTCGAGGCCGTCCTCAGCCCCTAACGACCTCACTTGGAAGGTCTTGGCCCGCTGGGAGGTCCTTGGCACTACTGAGCAGCTGGCCCTCGCTGAGATTCGAGGCACGCTCACTGCGCTACGGCCGGCCTCTCGACGCCGCGGTCCTGGAGCGGGCCGAGGGCGCCCGAGGGCCGGCGATCGCCACGTCTTTGAACGCGCGGCCGAGCAACGCATCGTGGCGGATTCCTCCCAGCGGGCGACTCGTGGCACTGTTGGTGCCGGGCCACGTGCGCGCAGTGCTGGTCCGCAATCCGGCCTGAGACGCGCCGCAACGGGCCGCCGGCCCGTCGGCGGGAGCACTGAGTACCTTTCCGTGAGGGAGACATGATGAGCCAGACCGGCGGATGCCGCTGCGGATCTGCAGCGGGCACGGCAAGCGCAATAAAACGGGACGAGCGGGCCGCCGCTCCCGCGATCTCCCAGCCGGTGGAGGGCTACCGGCCAGGCCCACACAGGCGCCTCCCAGGCCGTCGACGCCGTCGCCATCGCCTCATGGCGGTGACGTGAAGCAGCACTAGAAACGCTGCGCCGCAGGCGCCACCCCTGGGCACAAGGCCAGCAACCTGCACCAGGCCTGCGCGACGTCTCCGCGTCGCCTCGAGCGGCGGCGGCTGCGGCTGCGGAGGCCACTGAGCCAGCCCAGTCACACGCTGCGCTGGGAGGGCCTCAGTGACCATCGCCAGGCGTGGGGAGCTCGGCCTCTCGTATCCGCCCAGGAGCAGGTCCTCCATGATCACCCGTCCTGGCAGCAGTACCCGGTCGGCGGGCCGCCTCCTGGAGCGTCGTGGGTGACCATGACGGGGTCGTTCCCGGGCGTGGATCTCCCAGGCAGGTCGGATCTGCGCGCGGTGGCGGGTTGAGCGCTCCGGTGGGCTCGTCATGAACGATCGGGGTCGTTGGTAAGGGGCGCGGCGATTCCGGCCCGCTGGAGCCGCCGGGAGACCTGCGGTGATGTGGTTGCCAGACAGGAGATGCCCATGCGCTCAGTGGGCTCTTCTGCGCCGTGGCCTCGTGGCGCGGGCGCAGGGGCATAGGCCCGGCGGGACGATGTTGTCCAGCGGGCACAGTGTGGTCAGCGATTGGCCTGCTGGGAGATGAATCGAAGCGCGTTAGCGCAGCTTTCGCTCTTCTCCTGGGCTCGTGTTCGGTGCCACTTGGAACTTGAGGCGGCATCTGGGCCGGTCCATACCGGCTCGGGGTACAGTGGGGTGGACTTGCCAGAGCGGAGGGCCCCATGTGGCAGCGAACTGGCCTGCTCGATGTCAGGTCGAGGTCTCGCAGGACGGGGGCGGTAGGTCTTGGCGGTTGCTGGGTGTGTGGGGCTGGTTTTCTGCTTAGTGTTAGGGCAGTGGTTCCAGCTGCTGGGTGGATGTGGTGTTCGATGGTGTGGAGTTTCCTGTCTTTCGCTGGTGATGGGGTCATGTTGGCGCGTTGCGTATACGTTTGAGGCCAGGGCGACGGCGCCGGTGACTGTGTGTATCAGTTCGGCAGGACGAGTCCACCAGCCACAGGTGGGAGGGGCTGGAGGTTCGGGTGCTCCGCGTGATGCCATGGCAATCGATGTGGGGCTGCAGGGTTGGGGCCGAGGGTCAAAGCGCGGTCACTGTCAGTGCCGAGGCCGAAGCGGGTGGTACTGGCCGGCATGGCGCTGTTGTTGGGTCATCTGGCAGATCTGAGGCTTCTCCCGGGACGGTGAGGACGGTGAACAGCACGGTGATGAGGAAGGACAGCGGTGGTGGCGCTGGCCAGCGTGGTGATGACGCGGACCTGGGGAGCCGGTGGCAGCTGAACTGGGCGGCACGATTCGGCTGATCGCCTGACTCCCGGATTCTCGCCGCTCAGCTGTGGCGAGGGCTGCTGGCCTGCTTGGTGGAGTGGGCGTCGGCGTAGACGATCTGCCACAGCGCGGGGCCGCCGTCGTCGAAAGTGGCCTTGGTGCTCCGCGTTGTGGTGATGTCCTGAGTAGACGCCCGTGACCGTGAGGGTCGCCCGCCGTCCGGCGGTCTGCACGGTGACCGTGGATCCTCATGGCGCTCGTGTGTTGGCCGTGGTTGTGGGACGGAGACCTCGCTGGTCGTTGTTGGGACCGCGCCCGGAGATGTACTTCATGGGGAGGCGTTGTGGTTCTCGATATCGATGATCTGGCTCTGGCGGCCCTGCGTGGACATCTTGTGGTTTCGGCGCAGCATGGGTGGCGTGCGGGGAGACGCGAGGTCGGGTCGACAGCGCCATCTCACGCGGCAGCTCCTGGGCCCCGGCGCGCATCGATGCGCCAGATCGGCCTGGCCCGCGCCCAGGTGGTGGCAGCTTGCGGTTGCTCAGGGTGGTGAGACGTTGTCCGGCAGCACCATGGTGAAGGTGCACAGGGCCAGGACGCCGAGCAGCAGGGCGTTGGAGGGGCGCGCGCCTCGCGCCCCGAGCCACTGCTGAACCGGGAGGCGGCGGAGGCGGTCCGGTCTGCGCTGTCGGCGCGGGCGCAGGCTGGCGCTGGTGCCGCGCAGTGCCTCGATCGCCGAGATACGGCCGATGCGCCGCAGGGCCAACCAGGTAAAGCCGATGACGCCGGTGCCGGGACCAGCACCGTGGTCGGCGTCCGCTCCAGGGGGTTGTGGGGCGTGCCAGGTAGAGGTTCGGGCATTGCCTCCAGGACGGTGGCCGGGGACTGCTTACCCATAGCCAAGGGTTGCTCCCACCGGCAGGGCCGGGCCAGGCGAGGCGGCGTATCCCCTTCGGTGGGCTCGATGGCCTTGAGCACGGCGATCTTGAGCCAGGTCCGTCTCGACGGCGCAGAACGCTGTGGCGCAGGGCGAGGATGGCGACAACCACCGCCAGAACGATCGCCACCACCAGGGCCAGCCGCGATGAACATGGTGTTCAGGGTTCATGAGCTGCATCATCGAGGGCGCTGATGTTGATGCCACTGCTGGGCGTTACCTGCCTCCTTGCAGGCGTCGATGACGCCACCGGGACAGGCGAGTCGGTCAGGGTCATCTGTGGGTGCTCTCGGGCTCGGTGATCTGCTGCTCCAGGCGGAGAAGTCCTCGGTGAGACCACCAGGCGCTTGGAGGGATCATGGCGGCATTCATCTGGGCGTCGGTGCGGATCCCGCAGTCAGGGTCGTCGTCCTGCCGGCGCTGCTGGCTTAGTGACGTGTCGCCGACATCGGCGCTCTTGATGGGTAGTGGATCGGCGGGATCACCTCTCCAGCCCCGGGCTGACGGGCTCGCCATATTCGTCGAAGGGGTCAATGCTTGGGGAGGTGAAGGCGGGCTCGTTGTGGGACTTTCGGACTGGTTGACGCCGTTGATGGACAGCTCTTGGCGCGCCACCGGCGGGTCTGTGATGACCGTGGTCGGTGACGTCTTTGCGGGCCTCCATCCACGTCTCGATCGCCTGTGGGTCTTGGTCGTCGGTCAGGCCGGCGTGCATCTGTACGGGTAAGCGGCTTGCCGCTGCGAGGCCGATTCGATGCTGACGGGCTGTCCGGATCGGTGACATCGGCGACATCAGTGTGGCGGCGGAACGTCAAGGCGGTCGGGGTCGCGGCCACAACGGCGCCGCGCGCAAGATCCGCCAGAGTCGCATCGCGCAGCAGCGACCTCCGCGGGTCTGTCCTCAGTCTTGGGCTCTTTTGGGTGAGGGATTCCCCAGGTGAGAGACGGTTCGCGGCGTAATCAGGCGACGGTCGGTATCGAGAATAGACCGACGGTCGAAACTCATCGAGAGCATGTAAAGGCGGCTTCCAGACCCGCATCCTGCAGCGCCCCCGTGGCAGGTTGTCCCGCACAGGCACCTCTCCGGCGGCCGGGTGGGCAGGAGCGTGCGGATGCGGATGCAGACGGGGGCGCGTTGCTTATGGTGTCGATAAAGGCAAGGCAGCGGGCGGTGGAGGTCTGGTGCACGGCGCCGAGCAGGTGCCAGCGAGGCCTGAGCGCTCAGGGGACCGGGTTCCGTGGTCACGATGGGCATCTTCGGCTGGCATCACGCGGGCATCCGCGGGCGGGCGGTCTGGGCGCGTCGTCGAGCTATCCACGGGCTATGGCGACCGGCCTGGCCGTCGCGATCTGCTTCGATCCCCGCATGGCGCGTCACCGGCCGGAGGTATTACTGCCCTCGCCGCCTCTGGCCGACCGCCTGACCTCCTGGAGGACCTCGCTCGACGCGGTCCCTGGTCATACCCACCGCTCGACGCTTCGCCTCCCAGACCCGCAGGACTTCGTGCGCACCTGGCTGGAGGGGAGGCTTGCTCGGGGCCCGTGCAGTCGTCGTCAGCGACGACGTCCCGCTTCGGGGTGGCACGCGCCGGGGACGCCGCCACCTGGAGCAGATCAGGGAGGGCACGGCGGCTTCGAGGTGGAGATCATCTCGCAGTCGCTCCGACGGGGGCGGCGCTGAGTCCTCGGCAATGGATCAGCAGTACCTGGACAGGAACATGGGGCAGGTCAGCCGGGTCACTGAGCCATGCCCTGGCTGCGCGGCGTCGTCGTACGGGCCTGCGCCACGCTTGCTGACTCGGGTTCCCCACCGCCAACTGGGCGCCACCGGTCGCCGCCGGACATCCGCCAGCTGGCTGATTCGTGTTGGCGGTGACGGGCGGCGTCCAGCGTACCCGCTGCCATCTCGATCCAGACAATCCACCAGCGACGACGTCCCCCAGCGCACGGTCGGGCTCACGTCTGGGCGAGCCGACCTCAACCTCGGCGAGGAGGTGGGGTCAGGCTCGTCGAGCTCTTATACTCGCCTTCGACAGGCTGGATCCGCTCCACGCTCCAGATGCGCTCCAGTATCGAGGACACCGCCCGAATTCTGGGGTTCCGGTCCCCGAAGCCGATTCGTCCGAGGACGTCACCGCGCAATAGCCTCGGTGAAGCTGAGCCCTCGGGGTGCTATCGTCAGGGCACGACAAGTATCCCTTCCAGCCCACGCGATTGTGCCGGTTCACACAGCCTCTGGCGCGATCGGAGAACACGGCGCTAGTAAGGTTGGCGGGCCGTCGGTGGCCACGGATACCTCATGCCCGGGAGGAACCTGCCCCGGCTCGTGCAACGGACCAGGGATCCGCATGTCAGTTACCGCAGGCGCAAGCGAGATCATCGCCGAGTACGCCGCACGAAGATGACACGGGCTCCCGGAGGTCAGGTCGCCATCCTCACCGAGCGCATCTCCAGCCCTCACCGGGCGCCCCAAGGGCCACCCGACCACCACTCACGTCGTGGCTCTGTCAGTAGCGCGCCTGCTCGACCACCTCAGCGCGGAAGGAGGACCAAGCGCTACCGTGCCCTCAACAACCCGCTCGCGTCGCCGCTGAGCGCGTTGGCAACCTCGAGCCGTGCGGCCCGGCCCCTGAAGGCCGGGCCGCCGGCGTTTCGGACTTCGCCACGCTCAGGCATTGGTGTAGAGCGCCTTGATGTCCTCGCGCGGGTCGCCGGGACTGCCGGTTGCACCGCGCCACACGTCAGCAGGCGTCGTCAGTCGGGACTCAATGCAAATCGGCCTCCACTCCGACCTCGGAGATCAGGTGGGGTTGCCAGGTCCCGCGTCAGCTGAGCCACGGCCTCCACGGCCATGGGCGCGCCTCCTCCCAGTCGCTCTATTCAAACTTCTCAGCCCGAGGCCTCAGCGATATCGCGGTACTTCTCCCCAGTGTGCTCGCTGGTGGAAGGCCATGACGGTGCAGGATCCGTTGGCGACCCCGTGCAGGGCGTTGTAGCGCCCGCGCCAGCGGGTGGGCCATGCCGCTGGACTGCAGACCGAGTCCGACGTTGGAGTAGGCCATGCCGTTTGGGCGTGACTATCCTGCTCGACGGCGTCGGCGTCCCCGTCGACGGCCGCAGGTTCGCGATATCTGGATGGAGCGCGGGCACGGGCGTAAATCACGCTGGTGTGATGTACCTCGATGGCGTGGGTGAGGGCGGTAGAACCGATTGTAACCTTGAGCGAACAGGGCATGCCATCCGCGGGTCAGGGTCACGACCAAGCAGGACCGGGATATGGTAGGGTCGGCGCACAGGCTTACGCTGCTTGGCGGTGTCGGGTGATGACGGCATAGTTGATGGTCTCGCTGGCCGTACTGCGGTGGTGGGCACGCGATGATCAGCGCCCGGCCTGGTGAAGGGACTGAGCCCTCAGGCTCAGCGCGGCTCCTGTCGGAGGGTTGGTGGCGATGACCGAGATCGCCTTGCACGTGTCTGGGGCAGGCCTGGGCCGGAATGAGTACGTCAGCGCCCGAGGGCGAAGGCTGCCAGTCCGGCCTGAACCTTGCAGTCAGTGGGTTGGGGGCAACGTCGGAAAGACCTCCAGCCGATGCCGGCTTCATCGAACAGATCTGTGATGCGGGCGGCGGTGCCGTTTTCAGCCAGGATTTGGGGTCGGTGACGATGAAGGCCTTGGTCAGGCCCCGGCGGGTCGATCTCGGGGGCGTATGGTGATCGCGCCCCTGCCGAGAAGTAGCCGGTCTGGTTTGAAAGATCATGCAATTCGTTAATGTTGACCTCCTGCGCGGAAGAGAAAGGAACAGGACTGCTTCGTCACCGTCGGTCTCCTGCCAATAAGATCGGTGGGACCCGGTCGAAGTCATCGGTTCGCGCGTCCCATCTCGTCATCCGATGGCGCTGATCGGCATCATGAGGCCGCGCACGATAGAATCTGCGCGGCTGCGCCCTCGGGTACTCGCCACGGCTCTTCGATCTCTCAGCGGCGCAGCCGACCAGGGTGCGGAGGTCGCAGTCCGCCTCGAGGAAAGGCTTCAGAAGCGTGGCCCGTCGGTTTCGGTGGGCGCCTCCCGGAACCGCTGGACCCTTGGATCCTGGAGATCTGCGTGGCCTTTTCGCTCCGTGGGCGCCTGAATCGGCCACGGTTGGCACGACGATCGCGAAGAGAAAAGACATATTCATTGACATGACCGGGTCACCGCCGCCGAGGCGGTGATCGACAACGGCGCCTTCACCCAGGCGCGTTGTCGCTTCGAGGGCCGCCGCCTGCGCCAAGCAGGCCGCCGGGGCGCCGTAGCCTACCTCGACGGTGACGGACGGCTTGTCACGTCCGCACACCGTGGGCAGCACACACAGGACCGGTTCGACTTCTTCCCGACGCGCGTTGACGATCGAGGGCGCGGTACTGCCGCCAGGCGCCATCGGCTCCGACTCCTTCTACCGCCGCGAGGGCTGCGCGCCGGAACTTTCTCGCGCGTCCTCGCGGCTGCCGCCTCATCGACCGCCCGCTGCGCTCCTTCGTCAAGGGGCCTGCGCAGCAGGTCGGTGAGACTGTGCAGCCATCACCGGCAGCGTCCTGGCCATCAATGCGGCCTCGATGTCACCCAGATCTTGACCTGCCGGGCCCGTGGCCCCGTGCCGTCTATTTATAATCGGCGGTGGCCCTTCCCCGCTACTCCGAGCAGCAGCGCGCCTGCTTCCAGATGGTGGTGGCCGGTCGCGTCCTGGAGTCCGGCGACGTCGCCATCGCGATGGTCGAGGCCGGCGCCACCGAGCTTGGGGCTCATCAGCGCCGGGGCCGTGGCCCCACCGGGCGTCGTCGCCAGTGAGCCGCCAAGCCGCACATCAAGACTGGCGCGTTAGCTCGGTCTGCGCCTCAGAGCCTGCCGGTTCCCCCCTCTACCTGGACTACTCCGACAGACTTGTTTGACGCTCGTAGAAGGCCGCCGAGGCCCACGGCCTGGCCGCCGCCATCGCCACAGGGGGCAAGCAGGCCCGCGACGCCTCACCACTGACGCGCGACGAGATTCTGGCCGGCTCAGCGGTCCTTACGGGGCTTCCAAGGCCCTCAAGGCCGCCTTCCGCTCCGTGACCACAAGAAGGTCGTGCGTCACCACCCTCACCGAGGGCGTGCGCCAGACAGGCGCGGCCTGAGACATCCGCACCCTGGCGCGGTGGGGTGCGCGTGCGACGACATCTTCGAGCGCGGCGGGCCAGATCCTGGGCGTGACCACCCTCAACATGCTGCGCATGGGACGACTCTCACGATCGCACAGGCGCCACGGCTTCTAACCCACCGCCTCACCGGCGAGACCGCGCGTGACTTTAAACGCCGCGGATAGCGCTGTGCGACGCCAGCGCGTCCTGCCCGCCACCGAGGACACTTCCCCTACGATCAAAATGGTCTCCGAAGGCCCTGGGCTCCAACGGCTCGACCTCCATGGGTTCGGTGTGCGCCTCCACACCATCCCTGCTCAACGCCGGTGTGCCGCTGCGCTCTGCCCGTGGCGGGCGTATCGCCATGGCCTCATGCACCGGGTCATCGACGGCGAGACCGACACCCTGCGGGTATCTCGGCTCGGGGACCTTCGGGACACATGGACTTCAGATCGCGGAATGACATCCGCATTATCACTTCAGACACCAGCTCGACGGCCTGCCACTCCGGTGCTGGCCGGTGCACTCAGACAGGCCGCGCCCGCCTGTTCATCCTCGACGTCTGTTGTGACCATAAGGCACCCCGACGAGATGGCCCCACGGCCCCGCGCGTCTGGCGTACCGTGATGGACAAGATCGGTGGGGTGTCATTTAGGGCAGATGATCAACCAGATCAGGAGGACACCGGCGCGGACCCACGACGGTCGAGGACGACGGTACCGTCTGCATCGGCGCCTCAAACGGTCCCTCGGCCGACGCGGCCCGCAACGCCGTCGCGCAATCCTTCCAACCCACCGGTGCCGAGATCGGCGGAAGCGCTTTGCATCAGGCGCCGTGGTCAAGACCACGACCTTCGGCGCCTTCATGTCGCTGACCCCGCGGGACTGGCTATCCAGATCCGCTGACAATGGGGCAAGCGCGTGGAGACGTGGGACGTCACGAACGTGGGGACGGAACCGGATCAAAACTGGCCGGTCATGGCGCAAGCTGAGCCTGCGCAGTCCTCTCCACCGACCGAGCAGCTCTCGCCGCCAGCGCGAACCGAGCAGGGCCTCGCAAGACTGTAGAACGGCTCTCACCGTGAGGGGCAGGGCGAGGACGGCGAGCAGCCCGCACCCGCGAGCGCCGTCCGCGCCGTCGACGCATGCGCAGCTGGCGGCCACGTAA
>BNJT01003263.1_pt1 | contig 85889 bp, 128 predicted proteins | sample 8540491 | NCBI WGS metagenome assembly BNJT01 (sample SAMD00202455, study PRJDB9452) | human saliva metagenome | host: Homo sapiens | reverse complement strand
AGAAACTAGCTAGTCCAGCATCAACACTGAAGCCATTTAATTTACTAGACTTATTTTTGAGTCTGTTCATAACGAATAATCTTGTCATTTTTAATTTTTTTAATCTTGCTCCTGCCACTCTTTTTAGAAATAGTTTTTGAGTTTAAAATTGCAAGTTCAACCTCATATTTCCCAATAGGAATAGTTCTATTCAAGATTTTTCTATTTTCTTCACTATGTAAATAACATAAAGGGTCAGCAATAATTACCTGTCCTGTTGGAAAAATCAACTTCTCCAATAGTATCTAGGCTTATTCTATCTGATTCTGTAAAAGATTTTCTATGAATTCTTTTTGAATATTCATCTTTTCTTAAAAAGTCTAGATTCTTTTTCAAAAAGCTATCGTAAAAAGGTGATTTTACTTTTTTCTCTTATTTGCTCATTAGTCTTTGCATTGATAAAATATTTCTCTCCATCTTCTTCTATAAAGATTAAATCAGTTCCTACTGGCATTTCATAGACATTTAAAATAGTAGGTTCTATATTAATTAAAAGTGTTTAAATCAACGACACTAAGATTTTTTTAAGATCATTTACATATTCATCGTTATCACTATCACCAAAAAGCCATCCAACCTGTATCAATATTATCAAGAGGCTCTTCTCTAAATAGCCATCTAAATTTAGTTTCACCATTCAATATAGATTTTGTTACAATACAAGAACCAGCATTCTCAACATATTTCTTCATTTTATTTCTCCAATTTTTCATTCTATTTGTTTTCATCTACTTTTTATGAAAGATTTAGCTTCCTTTAAAATATCAAATAGCTCAGTTTCTGATAATTCTCTATCTGAACCAATTGAAACTATGACAGCTAATTCAGTTTTTACTATCGTCAAAGTTATGTATGTTATAGGCAAGAGTACCATCTTGTTCTAACTTAATTATTATAGTTTCATCATCTTTATATACAATGTCACAATTCTTTTCAATATAGAAATTTTCTAATATATCCATTCTATCAGGATTTTTTTAAAGTCTAGTTTGTTCATTTTTTTCAAAGATAAAAATTCTATACACTGCTTTTTCTTGGTCTCTATCTTGGAATTCAATATGTTCGTCATCTTCTTCTGTTATATCAAATTCAGAAACAATTTTATCTATATCAAGATATTCTGCTTTGTCTCCATGGTCTAAAGAATCACTACTAGCTTCAGATTGACTTGTTGTATTATCTAAGCTTTTTAATTTTATCAACAATTCCTCCCTCTCCTTTACCACAAGCTACAAAAAGTTAATGCCAAAACTGCTAAAAAACATTGTAATTTTTTTCATAATCAATAATCTCCTTTAAAAAAATATTTATTGTTAAAAAAATTTAATATCATGCACTATTTAATAAAAGATTTAGCTTCTTTTTAGAATTTCAAATAAATCTTTTTCTGAAAGTTCATCTTATGAACCAATTGCTACTATAATTTCTAAGGTAGTTTTTGCTATTATCAAAATTATGTATATTGTAAACCATAACCAACTTCAGGATCAAATATACCAATCATTATAGTATCTTTTATCTTTGTATATGATATCACAACCTTGTTCAATATATCCTTCCTCTAAAGAATCAATCTTTTTAGGATTTTTGAAGTCTATACTTGATATCTTTTCATACATAAAAGATTCTGAATACATCTCTATTATCATCTTTATCTTTAAATTCAAAATATTTTTTTCACTCTCTTCTACTATATTAAATTCAGAACTAATTTTTTTCTTTATCAAGGATATCTCTTATATCCTTCTCCTTACCACAAGCAATAAAAAGCTAATGCTAAAATTGCTATACCAAAAAAATTTTTCATATTTTTATCCCCCTTAAAAAAATGTTAATAAAAAAAGTATATTACCATTAAAAAAAGTATAACATACTTTTTCATAATAGTTTCAATAATTTTAAGGAATATCTATATAATTTTATAGTTTTTATTTATAACTAATCTTAGTTTTAATAATTGAAAATACTTAGAAAAATATACTATAATTATCTAACAAAGATAAAAAGAGAAGTGTATTATTTTTACAATAGAAATAATACTTAATTTGAAGGGAGAAAAATGCCAATTCGTGTTGCAAATGATATACCGGCTAAAAAATCAATTAACAGAAGAAGGAATTATTTTTTATGGAGGAAACTCGTGCTAATACACAAGACATTCGTCCATTAAATATTTTTAATATTAAATCTAATGCCTAAAAAAAGAAGAAACTGAAACTCAATTACTTCGTCTTATAGGAAATTCACCTTTACAAATAAATGTTGAATTTCTTATGGTAAAAAAATCATGAATCTAAAAAAATACAAATTTGAGCCATATAGAAAAGTTCTATCAATATTTTTGATGATATAAAAGATAATTTCTATGATGCTTTAATAATTACAGGTGCTCCTGTTGAGCAGATGGAATATGAAGAAGTAGACTATTGGAAGGAATTACAAGAAATATTTGAATGGAGTAAAACTCATGTTTTCTCATGTTTACATATATGTTGGGCAGCACAAGCTCGTCTATATAATGACTATAAGATTGCTAAAACAATACAACCTGCAAAAAGTTTTTGGAGTGTTTGAACATGAGATAACTGAATCATCTAATCCTTTTAATTCGTGGATTTAGTGATGTATTCTTAGCACCTCATTCAAGACATACTCATATAGATGAAAAATAAACTAGCTTCTACAAAAAGAACTAGAAATTTTAGCAAAAATCAGAAGTAGGTTCTTTACTTATAAGTACTGAAAATTTAAGAAAAAAATCTTTATTACAGGACATTTTAGAATATGATAGAGAAACTTTATTAGGAGAATATAGAAGAGATAAGGATAAGGGACTAGAAATACAAGTACCTGTAAATTATTTTCCAAATGATGACGATACTAAAAAAACCTTTACAGACTTGGAAAAACAACAGCACATTTATTCTATCATAATTGGTTAAATGCTGTTTACCAATTAACACCTTATGATTTAAAAGACTTAGCTAAATAATTTTTACTTTGGGGGATTTTTTTATGAAAAGATTTTTAACAATATCTAGCAAGAAGTCCCCTACTTCTATAAGTAGGGGGATGAATTGCTTTTTATTTTCTTGAAATTTTATTAAAAATATGATACACTTAAATTAAGTAAAGATATTTAAAAAAGGGATATTTTTTTGGAGTAGAAGTTTTTTTAATGTTGGTGGAGCAAGTATAGAAGTTATTAAAAAAATATATTCAAAGGCAAGGAGGAGAAAATGAAGATAATTAAAAAAAGCATATAAATTCAGAATATATCCTACCTTAGAACAAATAATATTTTTCTCAAAAAAACTTTGGTTGTGTTAGAAAAGTTTATAACCTTATGTTAGATGATAGAAAGAAAAGTTATGAAGAATATAAAGCAACAGGAGTTAAAACTGAATATCCTACTCCTGCTAAATATAAAAGAAGAATATCCTTATTTAAAAGAAGTTGATAGTTTAGCTCTTGCTAATGCACAACTAAATTTAGAAAAAAAGCTTTTTAAAAAATTTTTCTTAAAAAAATAAAGATTTTGGTTTTCCAAAATATAAGTGTAAATCCAATCCAGCCCAAAGTTATACTACAAATAATCAGAACACAATATATATTAAAGATAGCTACATAAAACTTCCTAAATTAAAATCGCTAGTTAAAATCAAATTACATAGAAAAATAGAAGGTATAATTAAATCAGTAACAATAAGTAAAAAAATAGTCTTGATCATTATTTTTTGTTTCAATATTATGTGAAGAAGAAATAGAAGAATTACCAAAAACTAATAAAAAAATATTGGAATAGATTTAGGAATAAAAAGAATTTTGCAACAATGAGTGATTGTACAAAATTAGAAAATTTAAAAGTTATCAAAAAGAATATGAGAAAAACTGAAAAAGAGAACAAAAGAAAACTATCAAGGAGATGTAAACTTGCTAAAGATAGCGATAAAAAAACTATCAGATAGTAAGAATTATCAAAAAAACAAAAGAAAAAAAGTAGCAAAAATACATAATAAAATTAGAAATAAAAGAAAAGACTTTGTAAATAAGTTGAGTACAAAAAAATTATCAATAACCACGATATAATCTGTATAGAAGACTTAAATATAAAGGGAATGTTAAAAAAATCACAAATTAGCAAAAAAAGTATATCAGATGTAAGTTGGAGTGAATTTGTAAGACAACTAGAATATAAAGCAAACTGGTATGGAAGAAAAGATTATAAAAAGTACCTACATTTTATCCAAGTAGTAAGACTTGTTCTAGTTGTGGTAATATAAAAGAAACACTAAAAATTATCAGAAAGAATATATCATTGTGAATGTTGTGGACTAGAAATAGATAGAGATTACAATGCAAGTATAAATATATTAAGAAAAGGTTTAGAAATATTAAGAGAAGAAAAAGTAAGTTAGAAAAAAATATATCAGGGTAGGGACTACCCGAAGAGCTTGGTAAATATATGTGGCTAACAAAAGCACATACTTCCCAAGAAGCTCCCACTTCTACAAGTGGGAGTAGTTCACTGCTATCTGTATTTTCTATTGCCAATGCTCATCCATTTAAGAGTGAGAAGGAGCTTTTATGATTTTTATACTGAAATAGATAAAAAGATATTTGCTGAAAAATAAGCCTATTGTTAGAAAAAATTTCCAAGAAAAATTAACTAAGGTAAAAAAATAGAAGAAAGAGAAATAAAATAATAAAAACTAAAAAGCTAGAATATATAAGTAAAAAAATAATTCGTTACTGAGTAAATTTCTTAACGATAAAAAATCAAGAATTCGCTGTAATTTTTCTGGAAACTCGCCAACAAGTTGGCTTCAGACACTCTGACAATTACTCAGCTCATTCTATTTGATTTTTTTATCTAAAATTCCATTCGTAACTCACTTATTTTTTTAACTTTTAAACTAAGTGTTTATAGTATGTTCTAGCTTTTTTTATTTTAGATTTTTCTCTTTTGAAGTAAATATAGATAAGAAAAAGCAAAGGTATTTACTGACCAAGAAATTAAATAACTGTATAGTATCATAAAGAATGTAGGATTTAAAGGGAAGACAAAAAAATATCCATAAAAAGTCTTACACCACAAATAGCCAATACATTTATTAACATAGGATAAAAAGTATCTCCAAGCCCTCTTATAGCACCAGCTAATACATCCCCAATCGTATAAATAAAGTAGAAAGGTGCTAGTATACTTAAAAATTTCTGAAGTCAATTCTATAACTTCTCTATCTTCTATAAGGAAAGGTGCTAAATCTTTACTCCAAATAAATAGAGTTATACTTATAACTAATATCATTGAAATGGACATAATTACAGAAGATATAATTCCTTTCTTAACTCTATGATGTTTCTTAGCTCCATAATTTTGTGCAACAAAAAGTTGAAGAAGATATACAAAAAGGCATCTGAAACAGACCATATTAAGAAATCTAATTTTCCTGAAATAGCCCAAGCAGCTATACTATTTACACCAAACATATTTATCTTACTTTGTATAGTGGTATTAGCAATAGGATAAATAACTGATTGTATAGCAATGGGCAAACCCTAATACAAAGATTTTCTTTAAATATTTTTTTATAAAAAGTTAATTTTTTTATATAAATTCTACAATCTAAATTAGTTCTCATCAACACTACAAAGACTAAAATTGCACTCACAATTTGCGAAATTAATGTGGCAAGTCCCACTCCTACAACAGATAAATTAAAGTTAATTACAAAAATTAAATCTAAAAACTATGTTTAAGATATTAGCAAATATTAAAAATATGAAAAAGGTGTTTTTGAATTCCCTAAGGCTCTTAAAAATACCTGAACCTATGTTATATATCATAGAAAAAACCATACCACTGAAACAAATAAAAAGTGTAGATGTAAGCTTCATGGAATATTTTTGAGGAACTTTTAATAAGACCTATGAAGTAAGGTGATAAAATACAACTTAATATAGATAAAATTAATCCTCCAACTATGGCAAATAACATGGCTGTATGACTAGCTTTTAGAAACATCTTCTTTTTCTTTTTGCACCAAAAATATTGAGAAATAATAATAGTCGCTCCTGATGATAGCCCAATAAAAACTTACAGGTAATCTTTGAAAACTCATAACTGATTCAATGGCAGCAAAGGCATCCTTACCTGCAAACTTTCCTACTATGATGGCATCTATAGTTGTGTAAAGAGATTGAAATAATGTTCCTAAAAATATAGGCAGAGTAAAAATTCAAAAATAACCTTCCAAATTTTACCTTGAGTTAAATCATTATTTTTTTAAACATAGTTTTCATAATATCATTCCTCAATTCATGATTTTTTTAACTTAGTTCATTATATAACTTTTTTTACTTTTACTGTCAAATAATTTCTTTTTTTACTTTTTATTTTCATAAACTATTTAAGTATAAAACTTTTTGTTGACACTTTCGATTAAAAAGTTTATAATTTTAGTAAACAATTAAAAATTGAAAGAGAGTTGAAGTAATTATGGAAACAATGGCAAAACATTTACCAGCACTTGATGAAGAAAAAGCTAAAAATTTGTAATTGAATTAAAAGAGAAATACAATGCAGGAAAAAAATAAGTTTAGAGGAAGCAAGAAAGTTGCTTAAAGAAAGAGTAAAAAAACTTTAACACCTTATGAAATTGCTTATGCTGAACAAAAAAATTGTACCCTTTGTTGAAGATGAATGTATAAAAGAAAATATCCAAAATATGATGTTATTATTTAATGAAGTAATGGATACAAGTAGACCTACTGATCTTCCTTCAGATCACCCTATTATGTGTTACTATAGAGAAAAATGATGATATGAGGGAACTACTAAAAAGAAGTTGAAAAACTTAATTCAATTTCCTGTAATAAAAAAATCAATGGTATGAACTATATGATAAACTTGATTTATGGTGGAAACTTCATTTACCTAGAAAACAAAATCAGCTTTATTCACTTTTTAGAAAAGAAAGGTTTTACAAGACCAACAACTACAATGTGGGTTTTAGATGACTTTGTTAGAGATGAATTAAAAGAAAAATAGAAAAATGCTAGATGATGGTAATGAAGAAGAATTCATCGCTTCTCAAACTAGTGTTGCAGCAGATATAATAGATTTAATTCAAAAGGAAGAAACTGTTTTTATATCCTACATCTCTTGCTATGATAACAGAAGAAGAGTTTGAAGATATGAAATCAGGAGACAAAGAGATAGGTTTTTACTTTTTGGTGAATTAGAAGAAGTTAGTCCTAAAAAAAGAAATAAATCAATCTGAAAGTTCTAATATTTCAGGACAAGGTAATTTAGCTAAGGACTTGGCTCAACTTTTAGGGAAAATATGGATTTAATTCAGGGAAAAATTCTTCTGAATTAGATGTAGCTATGGGAAAAAAATGACTTTAGAGCAAATAAACTTAGTATTTAAAGCATTTACCTGTGGATATAACTTATGTTGATGAAAAATGAAATAGTAAAAATTCTATTCTGACACTGCTCATAGAATATTCCCTCGTAGTAAAAAAATGTAATAGGAAGAGATGTTAAAAAAACTGTCACCCTAGAAAGAGCGTACATATAGTTGAAGAAATTATAGAAAAAATTTAGAAATGGCGAACAAGATTTTGCAGAATTCTGGATAAATAAACCAGGTCTATTTATCTATATCTGTTATTCAGCAGTTAAGGATAAAGATGGAAACTTCAGAGGTATTTTTAGAAATGATGCAAGATTGTACAAGAATTCGTTCACTTCAAGGATCACAAACTCTTTTTAAATTGGGAAAAATGGTACTATGAATAGTGAAGAAGTGAAAGAAGAAAAAGTAGAAGAAACAACTGAAGAAAGTTCAAACTCTCAAATTCCTTTAGATAGTATAAATAAAGATACTTATTTAAAAGATTTAATAAAAAGCCTATCCAAATTTAAAAAAGGATATGATAAAGATATCTGAAAGATTTAAAATATTACAAGGAATACTTGCTGCTGTGATGTTGCCAAAAAGCTACTCTTGAAAAAGTGAGTGAAAAAGGTGATATTGATTTAAATACTCTAATTGAAAAAAATAAAAGAACTTATAAAAAACATATTAAATAAAAAAAGTTGATAAGTTTAACTTATCAACTTTTTAATTTAAGACTTATTTCTTTTTGCTTTCTTCAAATTTAGCCCAAACTCCAGCTTTAACTAGGATAGATTTAACTGTTCTAGTTGGTTGAGCTCCATTTTGTAAGAATTTAATGATTTCTTCTTCTTTTAAAAACTACTTTAGAATCTTCTAATGGGAAGTAGTTACCTAAGTAAAGCAATAGCTCCTCCATCTCTTTTTAGATAAAGCTTCCATAGCTACTAATCTATAAGAAGGTCTCTTTTTATCTCCTAATCTTGTAAGTCTTAATTTTAACATTATTTCACATCTCCTTTTGTTTTATATAAATTTTTTTATAAGCATTTTTTTAAAATGGGAATTTTTCCACCCTTGCCCATACCACCTAAATTAGGCATTTTTCCTGAGCTAAACATTTTCATCATTGATTTCATTTGTTCAAACTGTTTAAGTAGTTTATTTACATCTGAAACATCAGTTCCACTACCTTTTTGCAATTCTTATTTTTCTACTAGCTTTTAATATATCAGGTTTCTTTCTCTCTTCAATAGTCATAGATTGAATTATAGCTTCAACTTTTTTTCATTTCCTTTTCAGCTGGTGCTAAGTCATCAATTTTTTTGGCATACCAGGAATCAATTTTAATATTCCTCCAAGAGAACCTAATCTTTTAATTGTTTTGTAATTGTTTTTAAGAAGTCATTTAAGTCAAATTTTTGAGATTTAATCTTTTCTTCCAAAGATTTAGCTTCATTTTCATCTATAACTTCTTGAGCTTTTTCAACAAGAGAAACAACGTCTCCCATTCCTAAGATTCTTGAAACTAATCTATCTGGGTGGAAAAATTTCAATATCATTTAATTTTTTTCTCCAACTCCAATAAACTTTATTGGTTTTACCAACAACAGCCTTTATTGATAAAGCGGCTCCTCCACGAGTATCTCCATCTAATTTAGTTAAGATAACTCCATCAACACTCAAAGCATTGTTGAAAGATTCAGCTAGGTTAACCGCATCTTGCCCTATCATAGCATCTACAACAAGTAAAAATTTCTTGAGGCTTTATAGCCCTTTTAAGTTCTTTCAACTCATTCATAAGAGTTTCATCAACGTGTAATCTACCAGCAGTATCAACTATCATATATGTTGCATTTTATTTCTTTAGCTTTTTCTATAGCTCTTGTTGCAATTCCAACTACATCTTTGTTATCTTCTTCAGAATAAACATCTACCCCTATTTGTTGCCCTAAAACTTGTAATTGTTTTATAGCAGCAGGTCTATAGACATCGACTCCAACAAGTAACAGTTTTTCATTTTGTTTTTTTAAAAATTTTGCAAGCTTAGCAGCGAAAGTAGTTTTCCCTGCCCCTTGTAAACCTGCTAACATAATTATAGTAGGATTTCTAAGTCCTTTTTGTTAATTTTTGAGCTAGTTCCTCCTAAAAGTTCAACAAGTTCATCATTTACTAATTTAATAAATTGTTGAGCAGGATTAACTCCTCTTATAACTTCAGTTCCAATAGCCTTTTCACTGATTCTATTTGTGAAGTCCTTAACAACCTTATAGTTTACGTCAGCTTCTAAAAGAGACATTTTAACTTCTCTAAGTGCATCTTTTTATATTAGAGTCACTAAAGCTTTCCATGTCCTCTTATCTTTTTAAAAATATCCTGAAATCTATTTCCTAAATTTTTCTAACATATCTACCTCATTAAACTAAGTCTTCTATTATATTTTCCAACTTTTCCTCTGTAAAAATCTTCTTTTAAATCAATTAATTTTTTTCTCTTATATCTTGTTTTATTTGATGAAACTTTAACTTATTTTCATATTCATATAAGAGAGCGACACCTCTTTTTATATTATCGAATATCGCCTGTCTACTGACATTATTGTTTTTTTGCAATCTCTGAGATAGAAAGATCATTTTTCAAAATGGTCTTCTAAATATTCTTTTTGTTTCTCACTTAAAAAAGTGGAGAATATATCTCTAAAAAGATTAGCAATTTCTATAAATTCATCTAAAAATCATAATAATTCACCTACTAAGTATAAAATACTTTTTAAAAAATTGTCAAAGTGTTTTATCTTTACATTTTTTTAAAAACTTGTCTTTTTCAAAAATAAAAGACAAAGTTAGATAAATATGTTAAAAATTATAAGGTAAATCTAAAATTTAATTGGAGGAAAAAAATGAGATTCAGTAAGGCGTATATAAAAAAACTTTAAAAAGAAACACCTAAAGAAGCAGAAATTGCAAGTCATAAATTAATGCTTAGAGCAGCTATGATAAAAATTAGCTAGTGGTATTTATGCTTATCTACCATTAGGATATAGAACTATTAGAAAAAAATAGAAAATATTGTTCGTGAAGAAATGGATAGAGCAGGAGCATTAGAACTTTTTAATGCCAGTTGTTCAACCAGCTGAACTTTGGCAAGAAAGTGGAAGATGGGATGTAATGGGAGCAGAAATGCTAAGATTGAAAGATAGACATGAAAGAGATTTCGTTCTATCTCCAACACAAGAAGAAATGATAACATCGATAGTTAGAAGTGATATTTCTTCATATAAGTCACTTCCTTTAAATCTATATCACATACAAAACAAAAATTTAGAGATGAAAGAAGACCTAGATTTGGACTTATGAGAGGTAGAGAATTTACTATGAAAGATGGTTATTCTTTCCATACTTCTCAAGAATCATTAGATGAAGAATTCTTAAATATGAAAGATGCTTATACAAGAATTTTCACAAGATGTGGTTTTAAAAATTTAGACCTGTTGATGCAGACTCAGGAAACATTGGTGGAAGTGGATCACAAGAATTCCAAGTTCTAGCAGAATCAGGAGAAGATGAAATCATTTATTCTGATGGTTCAGAATATGCAGCAAACATAGAAAAGGCTGTAAGTGAACTTATCAATCCTCCAAAGGAAGAATTAAGAGAAGTTGAACTTGTTCACACTCCAGATTGTCCAACAATAGAAAGCTTAGCAAAATATTTAGATATTCCTCTAGAAAAGAACTGTAAAAGCATTGACATATAAAGATATGGGAACAGATGAAATATACATGGTTCTAATAAGAGGAGATTTTTGAAGTAAACGAAGTTAAATTAAAAAAATATCTTAAATGCAGTAGAAGTTGAAATGGCTACTGATGAAGAAATAGAAAAAAATCGGATTGACAAAAAGGATATATAGGATATATAAATTGCCAACTGAAATTAAAATTGTAGCTGACTTATCTGTAATAGAAGTTACAAAACCATGTTGTAGGTTCTCACCAAAAAGATTACCACTATAAGAATGTAAACTATGGAAGAGATTACAAGGCTGATATAGTTGCTGATATAAGAAAAGTTAGAGTTGGAGATAACTGTATAACAGGTGGAAAAATTACATTCAGCAAGAGGTATAGAATGTGGGCAAATCTTCAAACTTGGAGATAAATATTCTAAGGCTATGAATGCTACTTACCTTGATGAAAATGGTAAAACACAATATATGTTAATGGGTTGCTACGGTATAGGAGTTACAAGAACTATGGCAGCTGCAATAGAACAAAATAATGATGAAAATGGAATTATTTGGCCAGTATCAATAGCACCTTATATTGTTGATGTAATTCCTGCAAATATAAAAAATGAAGGGCAAGTAAGTTTAGCTGAAAAAATCTATAATGAATTACAAGCAGAAGATATTGATGTAATGTTAGATGATAGAGATGAAAAACCTGGATTTAAATTCAAAGATGCTGACTTAATCGGATTCCCATTCAAAGTTGTTGTAGGAAAAAGAGCTGATGAAGGTATAGTTGAAGTAAAAATCAGAAAAACAGGAGAAACTTTAGAAGTATCAGAATCTGAAGTTGTAGCTAAAATAAAAGAATTAATGAAACTTTATTAATTTGTACTTGCAAAATATAAAGTACTATGATATAATTATTAAGCCCTGCTCAAAAACGACGTGTTTTGGGCAAAAACCAAAGGGAGGAGGTTAATGCTATGAAAAATATGAAATTATGTACATCATCAACCCTACTGTATTAGAAGAAGGTAGAGACGAGTTAATAAACCAAATAAACTCTTTTATTAACTGCAAATGGAGCTACAATAGCTAAGACAGAAAAAAATGGGGAGAAAGAAAACTTGCTTATCCAATCGATAAGAAAAAAATCAGGTTTTTTTATGTACTAACTACTTTTTGAGATGGACGGAACAAAAATTAGCAGAAGTAGAAGCTAAAATAAACATTATGGAAGCTGTAATGAGACATATAGTTGTAAGACTTGACTAATTTTTTTGTTATTGATTAAAAAAATCGTTAATTCTCAAAAAGGAGGGAAATTAAATGGCAGAATTCAGAAGAAGAAGAGCAAAAATTAAGAGTTAAAAGCTGAAGAAATTGATTATAAAAAAATGTTGAACTTTTTAAAAAGATTCGTATCTGATAAAGGAAAAATCAATCCTTCAAGATTAACTGGAGCTAATGCTAAATTACAAAGAAAAAAATAGCAAAAAGCTGTTAAAAAGAGCAAGAAATATAGCTCTTATACCATATACAAGAATTGAAAAAAATAGTATATTGAAAAATAAAAATAATATGGGGGTTGAATTTCAACTCCCTATTTTTTTATAAAAGAATATAAAAATAAATTCAATAAAATTGATTAAGATTACTGCGACGCCCTATAATGGTGAAAAGAGCCTTTGTGGAGCTCTAGAACCATTATAGGCTGACAAGTAATCGTATAAGGAAGGAGTGTTTATGAAAAAAATCAAAAAAATATAATTTTAATGTTGTTTGTATCTTTAATTTTAATATCTTGTTCAACTGCACCTTTAACAGGAAGAAGACAGTTGAAGATGGTAAGTGATGAGGCTGTAGCTCAATCTTCTATCTCACAATATAATCAAATGATAGCAGAATTAAGACAAAATAATTTGTTAGCAAAATAATACTGCTGATGGACAAAGAATAAATCAAATTGGAAGAAGAATTTCTAGAGCTGTTGAACAATATTTAACTGCAAATGGAATGCAAGATAAAAATAAAAAATCTACAATGGGAATTTAACTTAATAAAGAGTAAGGATATAAATGCTTTTTGCATTACCAGGAGGAAAAAAATTGCTTTCTACACAGGAATATTACCAGTATTAAAAACAGATGCAGCTATAGCTTTTGTAATGGGACATGAAATAGGTCACGTTATAGGTGGACACCATGCAGAAAGTGCAAGTAACCAAAAATTTAGCTGGATTCTTAATGATAGGTAAAAAAACTTATAGACGCTGTAACAGGAGTTCCTGTTATCAGTGATGATTTAGCTCAACAAGGACTATCATTAGGGCTTTTTAAAGTTCAACAGAACTCAAGAATATGAAGCAGATAAATATGGAATGATATCTTTATGGCTATGGCAGGATATAATCCACAAGAAGCTATAGCTGCACAACAAAGAATGATGGACTTAGGTGGAAGTCAACAAGCAGAAATACTATCTTCTCACCCTTCTACTCAAAAATAGAATAGAAGAGTTAAAAAGATTTTTACCGGAAGCTATGAAATACTATAAAAAAATAATAAAATGAACTGTGCCTATTATCTTGAAATCAAGATTTAAGGTACAGTTTTTTTATTTTCTAAATAATATTTAAAAATTCTTAAAAAAATTTGATGCAATTTCTTATTATATGAATGGTAATGAACCTCGGAGAAAGATATCAAATATATCAAAGATAGTAAGAAATAGAAAAAAATGGAAGTTTAAGGATGAAAAAAAGAGAAGTAAACTTTTTACATATCTTAAAAAGAATTAGATTTTTCCATATTTTTAAAAATTATAAAAGACATATCTTTTTATATTATATATTGACATTCTTTATATTTTTGATAGACTTAGGAAAAAGAGTTAAGGAGGGATACTATGTTAGAATATAATAAAAAAATTTTATGACATTATGTTTGGAAATGTTAGTAGTGAACTACAAAAATATAGCCGATACTTGTATGTCAAGTTGTAGAGGATGTATGTGTAATTGTAGATGTTCATGTTCAGGTGGATATGTTGAAGATTTTTGAATGGGAGGTATTTTAATATGTCAGCAACTTTATATGATTATAATAAATTATTTGGAATAATAGGGGAAGAAGATATTTTTGCTATGGGAGGATGTAGATGTGCTTGCGTAAGTTGTAATAGTTGTACTTGTTCTTGTTCTTGTAGAGACTCCTGAATTTGGAGAAATAGAATGGTAAAATTATCACGTTTTGCTCATAGTTATGATTTAAAAAGATGCTGTAGCATTGTATCATTCATTGAGAATGAAACCTGTATATTTATCTAAAGAAAAATATGAGAGCTTGCAAACTTGGTTAGCAAGCTCTCTTTCAGAATAAATTGAATAACATTCCACAAGAAATAGAAAGAGAAGTAGCAGAACTTGTAAAATATAAAAATTATTACAAAAGTTGAAAATGAAGATGAAAAAGTATTAGAGTTTATTAAATCAAAAATTCCAAATCCCACTATTAATGTATGCTATATGATTTTAAGTGAACAATGTAATATTGCTTTTAGTAAATATTGTTTTTTTAGGAAATAATAATGACGTCTCATTTTTAACTGAGAATATGTCAAAAAGGACAGCTGATGAAGCATTAGATTTTTTTATAAGTCAGATTAAATTATCTGGGATAGATCCAGAAGAAAATAAGCCAGTATTAATATTTTATGGAGGAGAACCTTTAGTAAACTTTGAAGTTTTGGAGTATATATCAAACAAAGTAAATAATTTAAGAGATATAGATCCTTATATAAAAATATGGAGTTATCACTTATTACAAATGGTTTTACTTTTGACAAGAGAAAGAACTCTCACTTTAAAAAATTAGGAGTTTCAATTGGAATTTCTATTGATGGATTTACTGAGAAACAAATGCAATGCGTGTAGATAAATCAGGAAATCCTGTTTATACAAAACTTATGGAAACTTTAAAAATGTGTAAGGAAGAGGAAGTTTCCAGTTTCTTTATCTGTTACATTAACAGAAGAAACAGTAAAAAGATACTAAAAAGTGTACTTACATTAGTTAATGAATATGGTATTAAAGGCTTTGGATTTAATATAATGATGTCAAGTGATACTTTTATTTTACCACAGAGTTATAATGAAGCAGCAGCTCAATTTATTATTGATGAATTTCTAGAGTTGAGAAAACTTGGAATTTATGAAGATAGAATAATGAGAAAAAATTAAAATCTTTTTCAAAAGCACAAGTATATTTTTCTGATTGTGCCGCTACTGCTGGTGGACAGATTGTCATTGCACCTAATGGACAAGTAGGTATTTGTCATGGTTGTTTACATGATAAGAAGTATTTTGTATCTAATATTAAAGAAAAAGATTTTGATGCAAGAAAAAATGAAACATTTATAGAATGGTCAAAAAGAACTCCTATAAATAATAGAGAGTGTGAACCTTGTCCAGCTCTAGGAATTTGTGGAGGAGGTTGTCCTATAAATGCTATGTATTTAAAAGAAGGAAATACTATTCATTCTATTGATGAGAGATTTTTGTGTACATGCTAAAAAGACATTAGAATTTTTAATTAATGATTTATATAGAGTTATTTTAGAAAATAAAGGAGAATAATGTCTAAAAAAATATTATAATTTCTGGAATTGAAACAAATAATTTAAAAAAATATAGACATAGAACTTATTGAAAAAGGAATCAATTTAATTATAGATTCATTCAGGAAGTGGAAAATCTTCTTTAGCTTACGATACTATTGCTCAAATTGGACAACATGAATTATTTTTTTAATGTATGATAATGAAAAATTTTTGAAGTAAAGTATAAAGTAAAAATATGAAAATATGAAAGTAACAATTCCTATAAAAGCAATTAAATTTTAATACTAATATTCGTTCAACAATGAGGTACTTATTTTTGGTATGAATAGAAAAATTGCTTTTACTTTATTCGTTAGTATTAGAAATGAATGAAGGAGATTTTGTATTAAATAAAGAAGGAAATTTTTGTGAACATTGTCATGGACTTGGAATAACAAATGTTTTAGATGAAAATAAAGTAATTGATTACAATATTCCTCTAAAAAGAATCCTGTAAAGTGTTGGAATAGATATAAAGACTTTTATATGGAAATCATAGAAAAATTTTTGTTTAGAGAAAGAGATAGACTCTACTAAAACTTTTTAGAGAATTAAATTCTGATGAAAAAGAAGTTTTTATATGGAGAAAGTTTAGAAAAATATTCTATTCGTTATAAAAAGAACAAATGGTTTTTCAAGAAGGACAAGTAAATTTTTATGGAATTATGACAAATACTCCCATGATGTTAAAAATTTACTCCAAGCAAAAATTTTATTCTGAAAAACTTGTGAATATTGTCAAGGAAAAAATACTCAAAAGAATATGATAAATATAAAGTTTTTGATATTTCTATTGGTGAATTTATGCTTTACCATTTGAAAAATTATATGAACACATAAAATATCTACAATCTCAAATAAAAAGAAACTGTTTCATTATTATTAGACAGTTTAAAAAAATTTTTAGAGACAGCGATAGAAAACAGTTTAGGACATCTTTATTTTTAATAGAACAATTCCTAGTCTTTCAGGTGGTGAACTACAGAGATTAAAAATGGTTCAACTTTTTAATACACAGTTAGTAGACCTATTGATAGTTTTAGATGAACCTTTAGCAGGACTATCTGGAATTGAAAGAGAAAGTATTTATAAAAATATTTTAAAAATATCAGAGAAGCATACTGTTGTGATTATAGACCATAGTGATATTTTTATAATGAAGCTAAAAAATTATTGCATTAGGAGAAAAAGGTGGAATATATGGTGGAAAGTTAATTGATGATATATGATTGAACAACAAATATCAAAGAAATTTCCAATAGAAAAAAACCAGAAAAACTAATTTCAATAAAAAATAAAAAAATACAATTTATAATTATCAAGGAGTAGATATAAAAATAGCAGTTAATAGATTAAATTTGATTACAGGAAGATCAGGAATAGGAAAAATCAACTTTATTAAGAGAGTATCTCCCACAATTTTTGAGAGCTATCTTTATATACATCAAAAACCTTTACAAAGGGAATAAAAATTCACTAGTAGTAACACTTTTAGATTTTTCAACTGATATTATAGAAATTTTTCTAAGAAGTTTAATAAAAAAATAAGAAATTTTTCTCTAATTCTTCTGGAGATGATGGAGCATGTAAAAATTGTGGTGGAGCAGGTTATATTGAATACTCAACTGATTATGATAGCACAATAAAAAAATAGAATGTAAAGAATGTGAAGGAACTGGTTTTAATAAGGAATTAAAAAAATATAAAATAAATGATAAGAATATTTTTTTGATATTTGGAAAATGACCATTGAAGAAGCTGAAATATTTTTTTCAGATGTAAATAAAAATAGCAGATACGCTAGAGCAAGCTTCATCAATAATGTTAGGTCATCTAAAAATAGGGCAATCATCTTCTAGTTTATCTGAGTGGCGAAAATATAAGAATAAAAAACATTAAAAACATTAAAAACATCAGCAAAGATAATAGGAATTGATGAACCTTTCAAAGGGTTAAATCCAACTGAAATATATCAAGTTGTCCTTTTTAGAAAAAGCTGAGAAAGAAAGGAAAAACTATTGTTGTTGTAGATCATACAGAAGAAGCATTTCAGTATTTCTCATATAATATCAAATTAAAAAGTAGAAGATAACTATATAAAAATTGATAGTTAAAAATACTGATATATTAAAAGGGAGTTATTAGTATGTCAAATATGGTTGAAAAAGACAATATAATAAGTGAAAGTGGGTATAGTAGTTTTGTTGGAAACTTTGTATTTATTATCAGATCCTACAATGAAAGAAAAATTAGAAGCTGCTAAAAAAATGCCACTGATGATGATTATAAAATATTCAAATGGTAAAAATTAAATAGCTATTGCAAATAAAAAGTTTGTAGTAGCTATTTTTGTTCTAAAAATTCTTCCCAAGCCTCATCTGACCATTCTTTAATCATCTAATACCTCTGTAATTTCATGAACAGTTCCACCTTTATTTTCTAATTGTTCTATTGATTTTTAATCTTTCTAAATTTTTGCACTATAAAATGGATCTGCATCAACTGTAAAAGGCAGTCTTCTTTCTCTAACAAATTTTTTTAGCAAAAATTGTGAAAGCCGCTATTACTGTAATGCCAATTTCATCACAAAAGTATATCTAGTTCTTCTTTTAAATTTTTATCAAGTCTAAAATTTATATTAGTTTTTCTTTATCTGTAGTTATAGCTTTCATCATAACCTCCTCAAATCTTTTTCTAACTAAATTATATTCTTTGTTCAATACAATGTCAATATATTTCATTACATTAATATTATTAAAAATAAAAATTTTTAAAATTTTCTTGACTTAGAGTTAACTCTAAGTGATAAAAATAGATTTATCTTGAAAAAAATGAGTTATTATTAAAAATAAACTTAGACTTAAAGTTAAGTTTAACTAATTTAGGAGGCAGTATGACAATTAAAGAAGTGAGTGAAGAATTAGGATTGACACAAGATACACTTAGATATTATGAAAAATTGGAATGATACCTCCTGTTACAAGAACAGAGGGAGTACAAAAACAGTAATCAAAAACATATTTAAACATATAAAAATATATGGAAAGGTGGGTGGAAGATGTATAAAGCAATAAAGATAGAAATAAAAACTAACAGAAGAACAAAAATACAAGTAAATAAAACTATTGGAGTTGAAAGATTCATATACAATGAATATATTAAATATAATCAGGAACAATATAAATCAAATAATAAGTTTGTTAGTGCTTTTGATTTTTCTAAGTATATCAATAATGTATATCTTCCTAATAATCCTGATAAAAATGGATAAAAGAGGTATCATCTAAATCAGTTAAACAAGCAATGCTTTTATGGGGAAAAAAAGCATTTAAAAAAACTTTTTAAGCGTTTAAGTGCTTTTTCCTGTTTTTAAGAAAAAGGTAAGAATGAGCTGAGGGGGCATATTTTTGTTAAGAATAATAAAAACTGATTTTTGAGTTTTATAGGCATAAAATAAAAATCCCACATTGAAATTTGTAAGAGTAAAAGAATATGGATATATACCTAAAAATGCGATTATTAAAAAGTGGTACTATAACTAAAATAGCTGATAGATATTTTCTATCACTTATTATGGAAATTGAAGATACTGTAAAGCAACTAATACTAGTAGTAAAGGATTAGGGAGTAGATTTAGGTATAAAAGACACAGCTATATGTTCTAATGGTAAGGTATTTAAAAAAATATAAATAAAACTAAAAAAGTTAAAAAAGTTGAAAAAGAAACTTAAGAGAACAAAGAAAGATGTCAAGAAGTGTAGAATATTCTAAATCTATAAAATTAAAAGAATGTAAGAATTTTAATAAGAAAAAAAGTTGAAAGTACAAAAATTATTTTATAGACTAAATTGTATTAGAGATGATTATAATAATAAAATAGTAGATGAAATAACAAGAGCCAAGTTAAAATACATTACTATTGAAGATTTAAAAAGTATCTAATATGATGAAGAATAAACATCTTTCAAAAAGCTATACAAGAACAGAATTTCTATGCGATAAGAACTAAAACTTATAAATAAATGTAAGGAAAAAGAAATATAGAACTAAGGTTAGTAGATACATTCTATCCAAGTAGTAAAACTTGTTCTTGTTGTGGTAGTATAAAGAAAGATTTAAAATTAAATAATAGGATTTATAAATGCAGTAATTGCGGTTTAGAAATAGATAGAGATTACAATGCAAGTATAAATCTTGAAAAAAAGCAAAAATATATAAAGTAATAGCATAGATATTTTTAAAATAAAAAAAGAAAAGGAGAAAAGCTACGAATAGCAAGTTAAAAATATCTATATGTACCGATGGCTGAGTCGAGAATTTACGACTATGGAGAGTACAAGGAACTATGAGTAGATACTAAGTATTGAAAATATACTCGTTGAAGTAGTAATATTCTAGTGTGTTAAATATGTTTTAATACATTTTTAGTAGCAGACTCAACTATTCAAGAAAGATGTAATCTTAAAAGAACAAAAGAACAAAACTCTTAGAGCAAAAAGCAAATAGAAGAAACATTGGAAAAATTAAACTATAAGATTGCAAAAATATGAAATTGCAGTTGAAACAGGAAAAGTTAACTTGGGATAAAGAATAGGAGGAAATGGTAATGTATTTAGAAAAATCAATTCACCAGAGGATGTAAAATTAAATATTGAGGAAATGAAAGTCTTAGCTGAAGAAATAAGAGAAGCAGTAATAACAAGAGATGCTAAACATGGAGGACACTGGATCAAAACTTAGGAATAGTTGAAGCAACAATAGCTTTTACATTATGTTTTTGACTCACCAAAGGATAAGTTTGTATTTGATGTATCTCACCAAAACATATCCACATAAAATGCTAACTGGAAGAAGAGAAGCTTTTCACAGATGAAGCACACTATGATGATGTAACTGGATATAGTAATCAACATGAAAGTGAACATGATCACTTTATCTTAGGACATACTTCAACTTCAATAAGTTTAGCTTTGGGTCTTGCAAAAGCTAGAGATGTTAAAGGAGAAAAAGGAAATGTTATTGCTATCATTGGAGATGGTTCTCTAAGTGGTGGAGAAGCACTTGAAGGTTTTAGATCTTGCAGGAGAATTAAAAAACTAATTTCATTGTTATAGCCAATGATAATGATATGTCTATAGCAGAAAAATCATGGAGGACTTTACAAAAATTTAAAATTATTAAGAGAAACAGAAGGTAAGGCAGAATGTAATCTATTCAAAGCTATGGGCTTAGAGTATATCTTTTGTCAAAGATGGGAATAATATCGAAGAATTGATAGAAGCATTTAAAAAGTAAAGGATATAGACCACCCAATAACAGTTCATATCCATACTCAAAAAAGGTAAAGGATACAAAACTTGCTGAAGAAAACAAGGAACCTTGGCACTATACAATGCCATTTAATATAGAAGATGGAAAACCTTTAAAATAATGATGATAGCGAAGATTATACAGATGTTACAAAAGAATATTTAATGAAGAAAAATGAAAGAAGATAAAACTGTTGTTACAATAACAGCAGGAACACCAGGAAGTTTTGAGTTTTTCTAGAAAAGAAAGAGAAAGAACTTGGAGAGCAATTCGTAGATGTGGGAATAGCAGAACAAACAGCTGTTGCCTTAGCTTCAGGAATGGCTTCTAAAAGGAGCTAAACCAGTATTTACAGTTGTAAGTTCATTTATCCAAAGAACTTATGATCAATTGTCACAAGATTTATGTATAAATAATAATCCTGCAACAATAGTTGTTTCTTATGGTGGAGCTATAGGGAATGACAGATGTTACTCACCTTGGTTGGTTTGACATTGCTATGATGAGTAATATTCAAATTTAGTTTATTTAGCTCCAACAACAAAGGAAGAACATCTTGCTATGCTTGAATGGAGTATAGAACAACAAGAACATCCAGTTGCAATTCGTTTACCAGGTGGAAAGATGGTTTCAACTGGTGAAAAAGTAACAAAGATTTCTCTAAATTAAATACTTATGAAGTAAAACAAAAAGGAGAAAAGGTTGCAATTCTAGGATTGGGAACTTTCTATCAATTAGGAGAAAAAGCTGCAAAACTTTATGAAGAAAACGGAAGTAAAGGCAACAGTTATAAATCCTATGTATATCACAGGTGTAGATGAAAAATTATTAGAAGAATTGAAAAGACCATAGTGTAGTTATAACTCTTGAAGATGGAATTTTAAATGGTGGTTTTGGAGAAAAAAATAGCTAGATTCTATGGAAATTCTGATGTGAAAGTTTTTAAATTATGGACTTAAAAAGAATTTTTAGATAGATACAATATAGGGAAAAGTACTTACAGAAAATAGATTGAAAGCTGACTTAATTGTTGAAGATTTATTGAAATTTTAAGGAGGTAAAAAATGAAATATGTTAAATTATTAAATGGAGTTGAAAATGCCAATTTTAGGTTTTGGAGTATATCAAATACCTGATTTAGAAGAATGTGAAAGAGTTGTTTTAGAAGCAATAGAAGTTGGATACCGTTCAATAGATACAGCACAAGTCTATGGAAATGAAGAAGCAGTAGGAAATGCTATTAAAAAGTGGAGTGGATAGAAAAGAATTTTTATAACAACAAAAGTTTGGATATCAAATTCAGGTTATGAAAAAGCAAAAGCTTCTATTGAAGAGTCTCTAAAAAATTACAAACAGATTATATAGACTTATTATTGATACATCAACCTTTTGGTGATTACTATGGAACATATAGAGCCATGGAAGAATATTATAAGGCAGGAAAAATTAAGAGCAATAGGAGTAAGTAATTTCTATCCTGATAGGTTTGTAGATATAGTTAATTTTGTTGAAATTAAACCTATGATAAATCAAGTTGAAACTCATGTCTTTAACCAACAAATAATTTCACAAGAAATAATGAAAGAATATGGAACTCAAAATTGAATCTTAGAAGTGCTTTTTGCAGAAGGAAAAATAATCTTTTTACTAATGAAACATTGGTAGAGATTGGAAAAAATATGATAAGACAGCTGCACAAGTAGCTCTAAGATATCTAATTCAAAGAGATATAGTTGTTATTCCTAAGACAGTGAAAAAAAGATAGAATGATACAAAAATTTTTTTCTGTATTTGATTTTTGAGTTAAGTGAAGATGATATGAAAGAAATTTTTAAAAATTGGATAAAAAGAAAGTCTTTTTCTTATCACATGTTGCCCTGAAACAGTAAAATTTTTTTAATTAATACTAAATTATAGAGGAGATAAAAATGACAAAGGAAAGATTGGTAGCATTTTTGATGCAGTGTTAGCAATTATTATGACAATTCTTGTACTAGAATTAGAAAAACCCAGTGAAGTCTCATTAAAAAGGATTTTTAGCACTTAAAGAAAATTTTTAGCTTATATTTTTATCGTGGCTAGGTACAATGTGGGTAAATCATCATAATGAATGGATGGGGATAGAAAAAAATATCTGTAAAAAAACAGTATGGACAACAATGTTGACATTATTCTTTTTCTTCACTTTTTCCATATTCAACTTCAATAGTTTCTAAAAATTTCTATAATACAACTGCACAATTGTTTTGTGAGTGTAATAATAATAGCAATAACTATTACCGTTATAGTTACTACAAATACACTAATAGAAGTTAATAAGATGAACAAATATATTTTTAGAAAGACTAAAAGAGAAATTTATTATTAAAAATATGATTTTAATTATAAAAAATTGTAGCTTTTAATTTCGGCATTCTTCTATCCACCAGCAATTATGATAGAGTTTATTTATAACTCTAATTTTTTTGTAGTTTTAGTAATTCCTAAAAATATAAAAATTGAGCCAGTAAATTCTTATCCAGTAAACTATGATGAAACGGTAAGAATAGCAAGAAATGAAAAATAAAGTAAAAATTTAAAAGATTATGATATAGTATTTTGTAGGTTATCCTATTTGGCATGGTGATTTACCAATGGCAGTTTATACTTTCTTTGATGAAAAATAATCTTTCTGGAAAAAGATAATATTGTTTTCTACAAATGAAGGAAGTGGACTTGCTGATACTGTTAATACTATTGAAAAAAATATACAAAAGGAAAATGTTATAAAAAAATGCATTTTCTATCAGAGGGAAAAAGAGTCCAAGATTCTAAGGTAGAAAATGATGTTAAGAATTGGATAAAAAAACTTTAAGAGATAATAAGACTATTTTAAGGAGGAGATATGAGCATTTTTATTTATAAATGGAAGTCCTAATAAAAATGGAAATACAGTAGATATTGCCAAAATACTTTTAAAAAGATAAAAAAATACGAAACTTTAAATTTAGTAGATTATAAAATTTATTCTTATGGACAAAATTTTTGAAGATGACCAATTTAAAAAGTTATTGAAAAATGTTGGATGTAGATATTATTGTAATAGGTTCTCCTATGTATTGGCACAGTATGTGTGGAGCAGTTAGAAACCTTTTTAGATCGTACTTATGGAGAACTTTCAGAAAATATATTTTTCAGATAAAAATTATATTTTATTTTTTTCAAGGAGCAGCACCAACAAAAGAACAATTAAATGCTGGAAATTATACAATGGAAAGATATGCTATTTTGTATGGTTTTTAAATATCAGGGGAATGATTACAGATAAATCAGAAGCCCAAAAATGAATAATAATCTTTAAATATAAAAAGGAGATATATTGAAAAATAATAACTATAATATTTCTAATTCTATTAATAGGATTAGAAATATATACTAAAAAAATGTATTTGATATTAATAAAAAGAAAGGTAGAAATGAATAAAAAAACTATTTTTGTTAAAAGATACGAAAGTATCAGAGTAATAAATGATCCAGCTTTTAAAGGATTTGGAAGATTAATTTTTCCTGTTAATACTGATTATTGGGTGGAGAAACATTAAAAAGATATAAAGGTTAACTTGGTATAGTCATATAAATCCAGATAAAACAGTAGAGATTGTAAATAATTTAAAAGAGAGAGTGTCAGTTGGAGAAACAGTATTTTTGACATATATACAGAAGCTGAAAAGAAAAGTAGAACCAAGAAAAAGATACAGGTTTATTCTTTTTAAAAGGAAAACCTAATGAAAAATTTTGCTATTTGTAATGCTGGTGGAGGGTTTTTCTTATGTAGGGGGCTATACATGATAGTTTTCCTCATGCCTTAGAACTTTCTAAAAAGGATATAATGCTTTTATTCTAATATATCGTCCAGATCCTATACTTGCTTGCGAAGATCTTGCAAAAGCAACAGCATTTGTGTTTGAGCATGCAAAAAGAATTAGAAATTGACACAAATGCTTATTCTCTTTGGGGTGGTTCAGCAGGAGCAAGAGTTGTGGCAATGCTTGGAGCTTATGGAACATCAAAATTTGGAGAAAAAAGATTATCCTAAGCCAAGTGCTGTTATTATACAATATACAGGATTAAGTGAATATTCTCAAAAGATCCTCCTACTTTTTGTCTGTGTAGGAGATAATGATTATATTTCAAACTGGAAAGTTATGAAATCAAGAGTAGATAATATATCAAAAAAATGGGGATAGATACAGAATTTCATGTATATCATAATTTAGGTCATGGTTTTTGGACTTGGTTTTAGGGAACAGAAGCAGAGGGTTGGATAGATAAAGCTATAAAAATTTTTGGGAGAAACAAATGTAAATGAATAATAGATGGTGGAACAACAGCATCATATTTCTATAGGGAAGGTACAACCTAAAAAATAATATAAAATTGGCTATTACAAAAATAATAAAAATAAAATTTGTAATAGCCATTTTACTATTCACAAGATTTGTAAAAAAATAAAAAGCCTTACCATAGTTATAAATTTATAATTTCTGTTTTTCATTCTATTTAAAGAAATTACATCTGCAGAAAAAAATAATAAATTGACAGATAAAGAAAAAATTTATCATTATTACCATATAGGAGGAATATTTAATATTTTCTCTTATTGGTTTTCTACAAATATGGATATTTTACCGAAGTTTTAGCAGATATATCTGTTTCTTTTTTTACCTACTGATTTTAAACCTTTTTTTGTTTAAAAATAAATAATTAAATTTAGTAATATATTTATAAAATTGAAATAAGAGGAGTTTTTAGAAGTTATGGAAAAAAATAAAAGAAGAAGTTCCTGAGAAATTAAGAATTGCAGTTCTTTTATCATTTATTAGTGGGTATATTAATGCCTTTACTTATAATAATGCAGGAGAACTTTTTGCAGGAGCGCAAACTGGAAATGTAATTTTTATGGCACTACATTTTGCAAAAGGAAATTTTGAAAAAGCAGTTGAATTTCTGATACCTATTATTTCTTTTTATGATAGAGCAAATTACTATCTATTGTTTTAGAAATTTTTCAAAGAAGAGGACACAAAGGATATATACATTCTTCTCTTTTAACAATATCTAGCAAGAAGTCCCCTACTTCTATAAGTAGGGGATGAATTTCTTTTTATTTTCTTGAAATTGTTTCAAAAAAATATGATATAATTAAATCAGTTAAAGGTAATAAAAAAGGAGTATTTTTTTGTATTGAGCATTGGTGGAGCAAGTAAGGAGGAGGAAATGAAGATAATTAAAAAAAGCATATAAATTCAGAATATATCCTACCTTAGAACAAGTAATCTTTTTTTCTTAAAAAAACTTTGGTTGTGTTAGAAAAGGTTCACAATCTTATGTTAGATGATAGGAAGAAAGGTTATGAAGAATATAAATCAACAGGAATTAAAAACTAAATATCCTACTCCTGCTAAATATAAAGAAGAATATCCTTATTTAAAAAGAAGTTGATAGCTTAGCTCTTGCTAATGCACAATTAAATTTAGAAAAAGCTTTTTAAGAATTTTCTTAAAAAATAAAAGATTTTGGTTTTTCCAAAGATATAAATGTAAATCTAATCCAGTCCAAAGTTATACTACAAATAATCAAAACACAATATATATTAAAGATAGCTACATAAAAACTTCCTAAATTAAAAATCGCTAGTTAAAAATTAGACTACATAGAGAAAATAAAAAGGTGTAATTAAATCAGTAACAATAAGTAAAAAAATAGTCTTGATCATTATTTTGTTTCAATATTATGTGAAGAAGAAATAGAAGAATTACAAAAACTAATAAAAAAATATTGGAATAGATTTAGGAATAAAAAGAATTTGCAATAATGAGTGATTGTACAAAAAGTAGAAAAATTTAAAGCTAACAAAAAGAATATGAGAAAAAACTGAAAAAGAGAACAAAGAAAACTATCAAAAGAGATGTAAACTTGCTAAAGATAGCGATAAAAAAACTATCGGATAGTAAGAATTATCAAAAAACAAAAAGAAAAAAGTAGCAAAAGATACATAATAAAATTAGAAATAAAAAGAAAAAGACTTTATAAATAAGTTGAGTACAAAAATTATCAATAACCACGATATAATCTGTATAGAAGACTTAAATATAAAGGGAATGTTAAAAAAATCACAAATTAGCAAAAAGTATATCAGATGTAAGTTGGAGTGAATTTGTAAGACAACTAGAATATAAAAGCAAATTGGTATGGAAGAAAAAAATTATAAAAAGTACCTACATTTTTATCCAAGTAGTAAGACTTGTTCTAGTTGTGGTAATATAAAAAGAAACTCTAACATTATCAGAAAAGAATATATCATTGCGAATGTTGTGGACTAGAAATAGATAGAGATTACAATGCAAGTATAAATATATTAAGAAAAGGTTTAGAAATATTAAAAGAAGAAAAAAAGTAAGTTAGAAAAAAATATCAGGGTAGGGACTACCCGAAGAGCTTGGTAAATATATGTGGCTAATAAAAAGCACATACTTCCCAAAGAAGCTCCCACTTCTACAAGTGGGAGTAGTTCCTGAAGGAGCATAGTGTAATAGATGTTGTAAAATCTAAAATAAGAAAGATTAAATAAGTTATTATAGATTAAACTTGACACTTCCTTAAAAAGTTTATAATTTTTAGTAAACAATTAAAAAGGAGTTGAAATTTATGTTAGGAAAAAGTAATAACAGAACACGGACAAGTAGTTAATAATCAAGATATAATGGTAGTTCACTTACATTTAAAAGAAGGTGAAACAATACCTGCTCACAATCACCCTGGAAGACAAATATTCTTTACAGTTGTTGAAGGTGAAGTAGAAGTATATTTAGATGAAAAAGAAACTTATCCATTAGTACCTAAAAAAAGTTTTTAGAGTTTGATGGAGAAGCAAGAATATCTGTAAAAAGCATTAAAAAGAAAGCGATATTTTTGTATATCTAGTTGTAAAAAGATAAAAATAAATAAAATTATAAAAGACCTCCTAAAATGTTTAAAGAGCCAATTTAAACATCTAGGAGGTCTAATAATTAACAATTATATATGATAGGAATTATTAAGGTTTTTATTTTTAGACTCCTCTTTCAGCCATGATAATTTTTATTTCATTTTCATTGATTCCAACCATAGCTTCACCTAAGTCTTCTGAAACTCTAGCAATAATTTCAGGATTATCATAATTTTTTTACAGCTTCAACAATAGCTTTTTGCTCTTTTCTAGGATCACCAGATTTAAAGATACCACTACCTACAGAATACTCCATCTGCTCCTAATCTTCTCTATAAGTGCAGCATCTGCTGGAGTAGCAACTCCACCTGCTGAGAAATTAGGTACAGGTAATCTACCATTATCATGAACATATTTTTACTAAATCATAAGGAACTTGTAAGTCTTTTTGCCATTACATATAGTTCATCATCACGTAGAGCTTTAACTAAATTGATTTCTTTCATGATTTGTCTCATATGTGAAACAGCTTGAACAACGTCTCCTGTTCCAGCTTCTCCCTTAGTTCTAATCATTTGGTACCTTCACATATTCTTCTTAAAAGCTTCACCTAAATTTCTAGCTCCACATACGAAAGGAGTAGTAAAAATCTCTCTTATTTACATGATGTACTGAATCAGCTGGTGATAAAAACTTCTGATTCATCGATAAAAATCAATACCAATTGCTTGTAATATTTCAGCTTCACAAAAATGTCCTATTCTTACTTTAGCCATTACAGGGATCTTTACTGCTGACATGATTTCTTTTATTAATTTAGGATCACTCATTCTAGAAACTCCACCTGCTGCTCTGATATCAGCTGGGATTCTTTCTAGTGCCATAACAGCAACTGCTCCTGCTTCTTCTGCAATAATTGCTTGTTCCTTAGATGTAACATCCATAATAACTCCACCATTAAATCTTGTATCCATTTTTGTACCTCCTCATGTAATATATCTTATATTGACTTTTTATAGTATAACTGTATACTGACATTATATAAAAGTACCAGAATAAAACTTTTTATGGAGTCAGCTATGATTATTTTAAATTTAGATAATAAATCAAAAATTCCTCTATATATACAAATATATACTGAGATAAAAAATTTAATTCAAACTAAGATTTTAAAAGGCAAATGAAAAAATTACCTTCAAAAGAAAGATTTTTAGTGACTATTATAATATCAGTCAAAATACTATTCAAAATACTCTTTTATCTTTTTATTGGAGGAGGGCTATATTTTTTTCTATTGAAAGAAAAGGTTACTTTGTTTCTGATATAGAAAATCTAATTATACAGAATGTTAAAGTTGAAAAATAAGGCAAAATTTAAAGAAAAGAGAAGATTCATTATGATTTTTTTCATATTCAGGAGTGGATAAGAAAAGTTTAGCAAGAACAATTTTTTTAAAAGAATTACTAAAGATGTATATGATGAAGAAAATGAAGATCTGCTTTTTCAAGGACATATACAAGGTGACTTATTATTGAGAAAAAAGTATCTGTGAATATCTATCTCAATCTAGAGGCTTCAAAGTAGATGCTGAACAAGTAGTTATTAGCTCAGGGACAGAGTATTTATTCTATATAATTTTTAAACTATTTAACAATAAAATTTATGGCTTAGAAAATCCTTGCCATAAGATGTTTAAAGAATTATTTTTAACAAATAATATCAGTTTTAAAGCTATTTCATTAGATGAAAATGGAATTGTAATTGATGATTTAAAGAAATATGATGTCAATATAGCCTATGTTACTCCTTCACATCAATTTCCAACAGGAGCAATTATGAGTATCAGTAGAAGAACTGAACTTTTTAAATTGGGCAAATGAAAAATATTGACCGTTATATAGTGGAAGATGACTATGACAGTGAATTTAAGTATACTGGTAGACCTATTCCAGCATTGAAGGCAAATGATATTAATGATAAAAGTTATTTACTTAGGAAGTTTTTCAAAATCAATTAGTCCTGCAATTCGTGTAAGTTACTTGGTTTTTACCTAAGGCACTTTTAAATATCTATCAAAGAGAACTACCGTATTTTATCTGTCCTGTACCAACTCTAAATCAAAAAAATTCTTTATAGATTTATAAAAGATGGCTATTTTGTTAAACATATAAATAAGATGAGAACTCTTTACAAAAAGAAAAGAGAATTTCTTGTAAATACCATTAAAAACTTACTCTTCTAAGATATTGAATAAAGAGATTCAAATACAAGGAGCAGATGCAGGTTTACATATGGTAGTTAAATTAAATCAAAAATTAATGAAGTTATTTTTAGATGAATGCTTGGAAAAATTCTTTAAAAATTATATAGTTTAGAAGAATACAATATAGAAGAAATATATGAGAAAATTCATATTTTTCTTTTAGGTTATCTAAATTAACAAATAAGGAAATAGAAGAAGGGATATTGCTATTATTAAAAAAATTTTAAAGAAATATTATATATAAAATTGACCATAAAAATGATAAAATTGGGTATAAATATTGATATATAAAAAGAAAATGGGGGTAGATTATATGAATAACAATTTATATAATGTGAAAAACTTACGATCAATAGCTAAAAAGATATGAAAAATGTAAAAATATTCAGTTGGACTTGCTGTACTTTTTAATGAAGGGAACAAGTGCATTTTCTGATGAGAACAAGATACAAGAATTAGAAAAAAACAAAAGGATATTTTTAACAGATGTAAAAAGAAAAAAGTAGAAGTAAAAGAAACTAAGAAAGTATCAAAAGACTACACAAAAATTAAAAGCTTCATGGACAAATATAGCAATTTGGAGCCAATGATTTATATAGCAATTTTTGTTACACAAAAAAATAAAAGTAGAAAAAACTTCCAATAGTAAAAAGTGAAAAGACTGTTTTTAGTAGCTAGTGCAGATAATGGGACAAGTTTGCCTATGCTTGCTAAAATTACATCAGATATAGAAGAAATATCAACACCTACAACAGAAGAAATAAACACAAGCAAAAGAAAATCTAAGAAATTCAGTTGGAAATTTACAAAATAAGATAGATACAGCAAGAAGAAAAATAGTAAAGAAATACAAGGTCTAAAGTTAGAATTAATTCAACTTATGGAACAAGGAAATCAAGTTGTAAAATCACCTTGGTCATCATGGCAATTTAGAGCTAACTATTTCTATGACAATTGGGAACTCTGCATATAAAGGTAGAGGAGATAAGTCTCAAAAATATCCATTTGAAGGAATTTACACAAGAAGTAATAATAGTTTTGAGAGATATATCTCTCCTTTGGTACTAATTATTCAAAAATTCCTCTTACAACTAATCCAAGATCAGCTTCTACTACAGCAAGAGTGGAGTTTCATCAAAATACGGATTATCAAATTTAAATATTATACATGAGCCAGTTACATCTGTAGAAAGAAAAAGCAACTGTTACTCCAAGAATAATAGAAAAGAATGAAATTAACATTCCTTTAAAAAGAAATGAATACACCAGAACTACCTGACTTAATAAAAATTTAGACCTATTGAGCCTGATATTGTCATTCCAGCAGAGCCAGCACTTCCTCCAGCACCTGGTTTTCAACTATTTTTAGGAGCAGATTCGAATGGAATAACTAGTCCATGGGCTGGTGCTTAGGGAACTAAAATGGGATTTTTAATGAGAATGGAACTATAGATAATAGAAGTAAGCAAAAATATTCAAACACAATTACGTTATACATTGAATAGTACTTATACAAATCAGTTTGGATTTCCTACTACATCTATAGGGGTTGCATTTAAGATGTGGGCAGATGAATACATGGCAATGGGTGGTTACAAATTGATACCAGCTAATGTTCCACGTGGATATAATGTTAGTGGGCTTGTTAGTCTAAATCCAACAACATGGATAAATCCTCTTGAGAATTTACCAGATAATATTTATTTCAATTCTTATAATTTCTCTTTTAATGGTGGTGAAAGTGAATACAGAATTCCAACAATTAATTCTACCACTTAGTAAATCCTAATGAAATTAACAATCAACGTTTTTTGTAGGGAAAATTCTCGTTTTTATTGAAATAGATAACCAAGGAAGAAATACTTTAATGTTTGGTGAAATTATGTTCCTTCTATTCCTGTTTATATTCCTCAATCTAAAACAGTTCATTTAGTAGGGATACTTACTTTAGGGATTAGTGTCTCAAGAAAAATGGAATTATTTTTGAAAAATAAAGGTAGAATAACTGATGAGGAGAAAATGAAGAGCAATTTGTAAAAAGATACTCCTGATGTATTAACATTAAAGAGGTACTTTTAAATGATATTACTGTTAAGAGAAAAGTAAGGAAGGATTTCTAGGATATAAAGTTGGAATAGTACAGGTTGCTGAAAACTCTGCTCAAAAATTTACCAAGTGCAGGGCTCCATCAGAAATACAACCTATGACTAATAGTGGAATTATAGATTTTTAGAGATTCATAAATCCATTGGGATGTATGTTTACTTGTATAGAACTTCAGATGGAACAGGAACTTTTTACTCCAAAAAGGAACAAGAGACTCAGTTAACAAATAAAGGTTTAATTTCTCTATCTGGAGAAGAAAGTTATGGAATGAAAGTGGCTGCTTACTCTGAAAGTGATGCTGCTATGCTAATGATGCAGATGGAACTATTGAATTAAAAATAAATGGTCAAGATAAAGCAAATAATTCTATCGGAATGGCAATTATGAAGATGATACTATTCAAGATCCTGCTGGAGCAACTTTTTCCACTTGGGAAAGCTGTCAACAAAAGGTACAATTTCTTTAACAGATATCCAAAAATTCTGTGAGGAGCTTATGTCAATATTGCAAGTAATATTACAAATGATACTGACGGAAAAATATTAATAGATTCTCAAATAGAAAAAAAGTAAGTTCAGGAAAACAAGCTGTTAATATAGGAATGAGAGCCGATGGAGATACTCAAGCTGAAGTTATTAATAAAGGAAGTATTGGCTTATTAGGAAATTACGGAATAGGGAATGTTAACTAAAAAAATACGAATCTTACTAACACAGGAACAATTAATAGTACAAACATAAAAATGGAATTGGAATTGTAGGGATTGACCATTCTGTGGTTAAAAAACAGCGAGCTATTAAACTTTTAGGAACAGGTCAAACTAATAATATTGGAATTTTTATTAAAAGATGGCTCTAATGGTACTATTGGTGGAGCTTCTTCAGCAGGGGTAACACAGTCAGTAGAAGTATCTGGGGATAACTCAACAGGAATCCTAGTATCTGGAGAAAGTTCTTTACAAATGGCAGGAAATGTAGTAGCATCTGGAAATAGTGTAACTGGAATTGTTGCAGATCAATCCGATATTACCTTAAATGGAAACGCAGATATAACGGTAGATAATTCAGGCAATATCTCTGAGCCAATTGGAACAAAGGGAAGCTATGGAATTGTGTGAAAAGGAACAAAGGGTAAATTCATAGGAACTGATACAAATGTTAATATTAAAATTAAAAATCCTGAATCTGTTGGTCTATACTCTGAAGGGAGCTAAAAGTAAAGAATGCAAATATTATTGCTAATGACAGGGGCTATCAATTTCTTTTCAAATAATGGAACAATTTCTGTTGGAGGTGGAAATACAGAGACAGGTCAAAAATCTTTATTATTTTTACACATCTGGAACTAATGCAAAGATATTAATAAATGAGTCATATGACTTCAACAATTAAAGGGGAACTTCTCCAAGTACTAGAGGAACCGCTTTTTATTATATAGCAACTCCTAGCTCAAGTTATGGAAACTTTAATGCAGGAAGTATCCAAAATTATTTTTAATACAACTTTTTGGAAATGGAACTAATAGCACTCTAACAAATTTAACACTAAGGATGGAAGAAGGTTCTAGATTGTTTGTAGCTTCTAATGTACAAATGAACTTATCTGATACTGATACCTCAACTATTATGAGATGGAATTACAGACGCTCCTACTATTCAAAGGTTAGGTAACTATAAGAATTTTTATGTTACATTTGAGTAAGTTAAAAATTAATCAAGCAGTGAATCTAGATGATACCTCAGATTTTTCAACCAATTAGAAATTGCAAACTCTTCTATTGAAAATAGAAAACCTTATGAGAGGTAGTCAAAAATAGACAAGTAGCAATGGCACAAGAAAACATAGAAAATGAGTTACAATACTGAAAAATTTCTTTAATAAATAAAAGTGGGGGAGAAATTTTCCTTAACTGGAGGAGAAAGTACAGGAATTTATGCTAAAAAGGGGAAAAATTATCAATGAGGGTAAAATTAGTGTTGGAAATAAATCAACTGCAATTTATTTAGTTGAAGATAATAAAAAGTCCGTTAGGGGCTACTACAGGAGCAACAGTACTTAATGCCTCTAGTGGAGAAATTAGTGTTGGAGAAAGTTCAACTGGAGTTTACTATAATGTAAGTAATTCAACTGGAAATACAGTAATTTCTGGTGGTATTCAAAATGAGAGTAAAATAACTTCTTATGCAGATAATGTTCTTGGAATGGTTTTTGATAGTCCTTTATCAAATAAAGTATTCAAAAATAATATGACTGGAAGTATTGAATTAACTGGAGATAAATCAATAGGAATGTATGCGACAGGGACAGGAAGTTATATTGCATTGAATGAAGGAGCTATACTTTTTAGGAAATTCTATAAATCAAAAATAATCCAAATGTAGGAATGTATACAGATAAACTTTCAATAACACTAAGAAACAATGAGAAAAATCAGTGTTGGAAAAAAATGCTATTGGAATGTATGGATATAATTCTATTTTAGGTGGAGCTTCTTCTTTGATAGTAGGAGATGGAGGTATTGGCATCTATTCTCGTGGAGGAGATGTTACATTAAATCTGGGTTCTAAGATAAAAATTGGTAAGAATAAAGCAACTGGTATTTATTATGCTCAAAAGAATGGAAATATTTTTAAATGAAGCAAGTTCTTTTTGAGATCGGAGAAGATTCTTATGGAATAGTTGTAGAAAAGAGTCAGACCCTTTGACTCCACCAGCAACTTTAATAAGTAGGGACTCAAATGTTTCCTTAAGTAATCAAAGTATATTTTTGTATTCTAAAGACAAAAAATAGAATAGTAACAAATGAAACAGTTTTAACTTCTACTGGGGACGAAAATTATGGAATTTATTCTGCTGGTAAAGTAGAAAATAATGCAGATATTAACTTTGAAAATGGAGTAGGAAATATAGGAGTTATATCTATTGGAAATGGAACTGCTATAAATAAATCAGGAAAAATAATTACTGTTGGACAATCTAATGGAAATGATAGTAAGTATTCAATTGGTATGGTTGCAGGGAATTGCTAGAGAAAAATTAGTAGGAAACAATCTTGTCAAAGAAATCATTGAAGAAGGAAATATTATAAATCAAGGAACTATTCGTGTAACAGGAAATGATACAGCAGGAATAGGTGGAAGTATTGGAATGTATGCTGTTGGGAAAAAAATTCTATTGCAAGAAACCAAGGAACAATAAAAGCTTGCTGCGGATGGAGCAACAGGTATGTGCTAGATGAGAAAGCTATAGGCTATAATGATGGCTTAATAACAACAGAAGGAAGCCCAAAAGAAAGTAATTGGAGTAGTTGTACAAAAATGGAGCAACTTTATGGAATAATGGAACTATTCATATAGATTCTCCAAATGGCTATGCAATTGTAAGATTAAATGGTGGGAATTGTAAGAAACTATGGAACTATTGTTTTTAGGTAGTGGAGCAGATAAAAGAGCAAACTTTTAAACAACCATCTGGAAAAAGCAATAGGTGAAATAGCAATTAAGGAACCAGATAAAAGGAGCAACAGAAGCAAAAATTTATGCAAACAGGGGTTTTAGTAACGCCATGAAACAATCTCTTCTCCTATAGGATACAATCCAAATTTACAATTTTTCTTCTGAAATTGGAATGTATATAGATACTTTAAGAGGAACAAATCCTATAATGGGATTACAAAATATTACTAACAAAGCAGATTTAATTATAGGAACAGAAGCAACTTCTATAACAAATAGTAAATATATTAAAGTAAGTGGAAAAATCTTAGAACCATATAATAATATGATACTAAGAACTCCTCAAGTTACAGATTGGAATATTTATTCAAGTTCTTTAACATGGATAGCAAATCGTAACTTTAAATACAACAAATGGTACTATAAAAAGATGTATATATGGCAAAACGTCCATATACAGATTTTTGCAGGAAATGAAGCTTCACCAGTTGAAGTAACAGATACATATAACTTCTTAGATGGATTAGAACAAAAGATATGAGTTGAAGAAATTGGAACTAGGGAAAAATCAATTATTCCAAAAATTAAATTCCATTGAAACAATGAAGAAGTTCTATTATTCCAAGCAGTAGATGAAATGATGGGACATCAATATGCTAACACTCAACAAAGAGTAGAAGCGACTGGTAATATTTTAGATAAAGAATTTAACTATTTAAGAAGTGAATGGAGCAATCAAGTAAGGATTCTAATAAGATTAAAACTTTTTGGAACAAAGGGCGAATATAAGACAAATACAGCAGGAGTAATTGATTATCAAAATAATGCTTATGGAGTAGTTTATGTTCATGAAGATGAAACTGTAAGACTTGGTGAATCTGTGGGATGGTATGCAGGTATAGTTCATAATACATTTAAATTTAAAGATATAGGAAATTCTAAGGAAGAAATGTTACAAGGAAAAACTTGGATTATTTAAGTCAGTACCATTTGATGAAAATAATAGCTTGAATTGGACAATATCTGGAGATATCTTTGCAGGATATAACAAGATGAACAGAAGATTCTTAGTAGTTGATGAAGTTTTTAATGCAAAAGGAAGATACCATACTTATGGACTAGGTGTAAAGAATGAAATATCAAAAGAATTTAGATTGAGCGAAGGCTTCTCAGTAAGACCTTATGCAGCTCTAGGTTTAGAATATGGAAGAGTGTCTAAGATAAGAGAAAAATCTGGTGAAATGAAATTAGAAGTTAAAAGCTAATGACTATTTTTCAGTAAAACCTGAAATAGGAACTGAACTTGCTTACAGACATCATTTTGGAACTAGTGCAATAAAAAGTTGCTGTTGGAGTGGCTTATGAAAATGAATTAGGAAAAGTAGCTAATGGCAAAAATAAAGCTAAAGTAGCTGGAACAGATGCAGATTACTTCAATATCAGAGGAGAAAAAGAAGATAGAACAGGAAATGTTAAAACTGACCTTAATATTGGTTGGGATAACCAAAGAATAGGAGTAACAGCTAACATAGGTTATGATACTGAAGGACATAATGTCAGAGGTGGAGTAGGACTAAGAGTTATATTCTAATCTACCAATAAAATTTAACACTAACCCTAGTGTATATAGATTATTATTTCCCTAAGAAGAAGACTGAGAAATTGGTCTTCTTCTTTCTTTTTATTCAATTTTTCTACAATAAAAAGGTTAGTATGATAGAATAAAAAATTCTATTATATTAACCTTTATTTTTGATTAAATGTGTTAGAACACTCGTGGCTTTAGCCGTGAGACATGTACTCGTGGGGTATGAATAACACCAACATTGAAAATGTTGCACTAAAATTGCAATTTTACTAGTTTTAGTGTATAATATATTTTAGAACATTAGCAACTGAATATATGGAGTTAAGGCTAGTAAACAGTAGCCTTGTAAAATATTCACTGTTCTGTATAGTTGTTCTTTTTAAATATAATATACAGATAAAAAGTAGCAGTGTAGATGCAAAGTCTTATCCAGTAGTGGCTATCGTGGACTAGCCAAAAAGAATAAGGGTTTTAAAACCAAACTTCTTAGAAGATAACACTTTTTCAGTTATCTTATGAAGCTCTCGACTCTAGCACTCGTAGGGGTGTTGGTTGTGAGTAGTTCACTTAGTTAAGCTTGTTTCTTTTTAAATATTCCATTTTAAGATAAGTGCTAAAAGCTCCATCACCTGTAATGTTACAAGCAGTACCAAAGCTATCTTGTAAAAGCGAATATTGTTATCATTAGAGCAGTTCCTGTTTCATCAAAACCTAAAAACAGAGATGATAAGTCCAAGTGAAGCTAAAACAGTTCCTCCTGGTACTCCTGGTGCTCCAACTGCAAATACTCCTAATAGTAAGATAAATAATACCATTGTTCCTACAGGAGGTACAGCTCCATATAATATTTTTGCAACTACCATGACGAAGAATGTTTCAGTTAAAACAGATCCACATAGGGTGAGTAGTAGCCCCTAATGGAATAGCGAAGTTAGTTATTTCTTCATCTAATACACCAGATTTTCTTACACATTTAAACTAACTGGTAAAAGTTGCAGCTGATGACATTGTCCCAACAGCAGTCATATATGCAGAGTGATAGTGTTTTTAATAAAGACCAAGGATTTTTCCAGAAACAATACCACCAATAGTGTATAGAATAGCAATCCAGATATAGTCTTACAACTAAAACAATTAAGATAACTTTTAAGAATACTGGTAATTGTTTTTGTAATACTTCCTTCATAAGCAAGAGTTGCAAATCGTAGTAGCTATGAATATTGGTAATATAGGAATTATTATTTTTGTTTACTATCATTAACATAATGTTATTGAATTCATTTAATAATTCTTCAGTTCTTTTTAGAGTTAGTCCATACAACAGCAAGTCCCATAAGTAAAGCTAAAACTAGAGACTCCCATTACTGAAATTGCAGGTGGAATTTGAACCTTAAATAGAATTGGAGGTAATTCCTTTAAACCTTCAACGCTAGAAACAATATTTAATTTAGGTATTAAAGCATATCCAGCAGTTGCTGAGAAGAATGCAGCACCTATTGATGATATATAAGATAGACCTAACATAGTTAGTAACATCTTACTAGCGTTTGATTTTAATTGTGTTATTGCAGGTGCGATAAATCAATTATAATGAATGGTACAACGAAGAATATTAATTCTCCTAAGAAGAATTTGATTGGTAAAATCACAGAAATAACTTTTTCATTTGCGACTAATCCTATGATTATTCAGCTATTACTCCAAGAACTAACTTAATAATCAGAGTATCGCCTTTTTCTTTTTCCATACTATCACTCCCCTTAATTATAAAAATTTTTATTACTTTTAATATTATATACTTTAGTCAAACAAAAAGCAATCAAAAAAATCAAAATTATTAATATGAACATATTTTTTAAAAAGAGGGTATACTTTTTATTTTTATTCTATAATATATAACGAATTAAAATTAATAAGGGGGATAAAATGGAAACTAAAATAGAAAAAAAGTTCTTAAAATTTTAGAAGAAGAAATAGTTGCAGCAGAAGGTTGTACAGAGCCAATAGCCTTATCTTATGCAGCTGCCAAAGCAAGAAGAATTTTAGGGTACTATTCCCAATAAAGTTGACGTCTTCCTATCTGGGAATATAATAAAGAATGTAAAAAGTGTTACTATTCCTAACAGCGATGGTATGGTTGGTATAGAAGCTGCTATTGCAATGGGATTAATAGCTGGAGATGACATAAAAAGAACTTATGGTTATAAGTGATGTTACATCTGAGCAATTGACAGAAGTAAAGGAATTTTTAGATAAAGGGTATCATAAAAAAACTCATGTTCATCCAGGAGATATAAAATTATATATAAGACTAGAAATTTCAAATGATAAAGACAATGTAGTTTTTAGAAATAAAACATACACATACTAATGTAACTCAAATTTTAAAAAAATGGTAAAATTTTACTAAGTCAAGTTTGTAACGATGGAGACTTTAATTCATCTCTTACAGACAGAAAAGTTCTAACTATTAAATTTATCTATGACTTAGCTAAAACAATAGATATTGATTTAATAAGACCAATTTTTCAAAAAAGTAGTTAACTATAACTCAGCCATAGCTGAAGAAGGACTAAAAGGGAAATATGGAGTAAATATTGGTAAAATGATACTTGATAATATGAAAAAAAGGTATCTATGGTAACGATGTAAGAAACAAGAGCAGCTAGCTATGCTAGTGCTGGTAGTGACGACTAGAATGAGTGGTTGTGCTTTTACCTGTTATGACAACAAGTGGAAGTGGAAACCAAGGTATGACAGCGTCTTTACCAATAATAAAGTTTGCTGCTGAAAAATCTATCAGAAGAAGAATTAATTAGAGGACTATTTGTATCACACCTTATAACTATACATGTTAAAACAAATGTAGGGAGACTTTCTGCATACTGTGGAGCTATTTGTGCTGCTGCTGGGGGTTGCTGCATCTCTTACATAGTTTACATGGTGGAAGTTATGAAATGGTTTGTGCTGCAATAACTAATATACTAGGTAACCTATCAGGAGTTATCTGTGATGGAGCTAAGGCTTCATGTGCTATGAAAATATCTTCAGGAATCTACTCGGCTTTTTGATGCAACTATGCTTGCATTAAATAAGGATATATTAAAATCTGGTGATGGAATAGTTGGAGTTGACATAGAAGAAACTATAAGAAATGTAGGGGAACTTGCTCAATCAGGAATGAAGAGGGACAGACGAAACTATACTTGATATTATGACTAAATAACACTAAAAAAATAGGGACTGTTGCAAAAATTAACTTTTTATTATTTTGCAACAGTCCACTATTATTAATAAGTTAATTTAGAAAAAGTTTTTAATTCTTTTAATTCATCTAAAATACTTTCTATATCTGCTTTTTCATCATTTATTGCAACAGCTGCAATAAGTCCTTCAACCAATGGAGCATCTGCTATTTTAATATTTTTCTATATCCACTCCTTCATCAGCTAAAAATCTATAGCAACTTGAGTATTTAAGACAGAACTTCCAATATCTACAAAAAACTAAAAGCTCCCTTATCTGTTTTAGCATTTAAGATGGCTTCTTTAATTATAAGTGGATTACTTCTAAAAATCTCCATCTGTTCCACTTCCATTTATTAGTGGGAAATCATATCTTTTCATTTCATTAGCAAGATGAATAACAGCTTCTGCTAAATCTTTTGCTATGATGATACAACTACAAAAACCTAACATTTTACCTCCTACAGATTTTTCACAAACTACTTTTATCATTAAATATGAAGACATAGCTCCAGGATCTATATGTCCACACTTCTTTCACCTAAATAAGAAGCTCTACCTTTAGTAGCAACAATATCTTTTGTAGCTTCCATAGCATTTTTAGCAACTTCTATAACTTCAATTCTAATATCTTTTAAAGATTTTCCATCATCAAAAAGATTTTTCTAAAAATTATAAGTAGGAATTATAGTATCAAGCATTGTTTTTCTCCTAAAAACTGCTTTACCTCTTTTTGAATCCCTCTATCATAGCATTTAAAGTTCCTAACAGAATTTGATTATCAAAGTCTGTCTTTCCTTTTAAAAAAGTTCCTGAACTCATAAAAAGCTGTTCCATATATTGCACCAGAAGCTCCACCAACTTTTTGTAAGTAAAATCATACCCATTTTTTGTAAATACATCAGACACTGGTAAAGTCTTAAAATTAGCTAGTTGATTTTTAATTTCAGTAAAAACCTCTTGCTAAGTTAACTCCGTGGTCTCCATCTCAATTTCTCTATCTAATTCTGTAAGATAGTCTTCATTTTTATTATTTCATCAGATATTTTTCAATAATCTCTAAAAAACATTTTATCTCTTCCCTTTCTTCTTTCTTTTTCCTTTTTGTCATATACATCCTAAAATTTTTTTAACGAAACTGGTGCGGTGTCCATTATTGTTGAGAGAGCCTTTGTGGAGGGCTCTTGAAACACTAATAGCTATCAGGCAGTTGAGATAATATTTTAGAATGCTATTGTATCTTCTTCAGCTTTTTAAAAAGCTCTTCCATCTCATTATCAAGTTTTAATAAAGTTATAGAGAAACCTCCCATATCAAGTGAAGTCATATAGTTACCTACTAAAGTTTTTGCAACTTCAACTCCTTTAGCTTTCAATAAATCTTGAAGATGATTATTTATAATGAATAATTCAATTAGAGTTGTTTCACCAAGTCCATTTACTAGAACTGCAAATCTATCTCCTTTTTGTACATCAGATTCAGTATAGATTTTTCAAATAATTTTTCTGTAAATTCGTTAGCTGTTGCCATTTTTCACGATGAGTTCCAGGTTCTCCATGTATTCCTAAACCTATTTCAACTTCATCATCAGCTATTTCAAAGCTTTCTTTACCAGTTGTGAAAACTGTACAAGCTTTTAAAAGACATACCCATAGTTTTTAAATTTTTAACAACTTTATTTCCAAGTTCTACTAATTTATCTAAGTCATAACCTTTTTTTCAGCAGCAGCTCCTAAAAATTTTTATGAACAAAAAAATAGTTCCAGCTATTCCTCTTCTTCCAACTGTATAAGTACTATTTTTCAACAGCGATATCATCATCAACTACAACTTGCTTTACATTTATTCCTTCAGCTTGTGCCATTTCTCCAGCCATTTCAAAGTTCATTATATCTCCGCTATAGTTTTTAATTATAAGAAGAACTCCTTTTCCTCCATCAACAGCCTTAATAGCATTGTAAACTTTGTCTGCACCAGGAGATGTAAATATTTCACTACAAACAGCAGCATCTAACATTCCATATCCAACAAAGCCAGCATGTGCAGGGTTCATGTCCACTTCCGCCACCACTTATAAGAGCAACCTTATCCACTTTTTTTATTTTTCACAGTGATTATAGGTTCATTTTTCAACTCTTGAAAGTTTATCAGGAAATGCCTTTATCATTCCTTCCACTACTTCTTCAACAATATCATTTTTATCATTTATTAGCTTTTCATTTAAACCTCCTATTGATGTAAAAAATTTAATAAAAAGGCGAAATTATACAAATATTAGTATAATCTCGCCCCCTTTCATTATATTATTCTTCCCAATTCTTACTTCTTTCAACAGCTTTTTAGCCAACCAGCATATTTTTTTATTTCTATCTTCTTCAGACATATTAGGAGTAAATTCTTGATCAAGTACCCATTTTTGTTTGATTTCTTCTTTACTTTCCCAGAATCCAACTGCAAGTCCAGCAAGATAAGCAGCTCCTAGTGCTGTTGTTTCTAGAACAGTAGGTCTTTTTACAACTTCACCTAGAATATCAGCTTGGAATTCCATTAAAGTTGTTAGCAGCAGCTCCTCCATCAACTTTAAGTCCATTTAATTTGATTCCAGAATCTTCTTCCATAGCTTTTAAAACATCTTTAGTTTGATAAGCTATAGATTCCAAAAGTTGCTCTTATAATATGGTTTTTATTAGCTCCACGAGTTAGTCCTAAAATAGCTCCTCTTGCATACATATCCCAATAAGGTCTCCTAGTCCAACGAAAGCAGGAACTACATAAACTCCACCATTATCTTTAACTTTTCTTGCAAAATATTCAGTATCTCTTGATTCAGAGATTAATTTTAGTTCATCTCTTAACCATTGAACACTAGCTCCACCTACAAAGACACTTCCTTCAAGTGCATATTGTACTTTTACCATTAAGACCTATTGCAATAGTTGTTATAAGTCCATTGTTACTCTTTACAAATTTTTTTCGCTCAGTATTCATAAGTGAGAAGCAACCTGTTCCATAAGTATTTTTAGATTCTCCTTCTTCAAAAACAAAGCTTGTCCAAATAAAGCTGATTGTTGGTCTCCTGCAACTCCAGCTATAGGAACTCTATGTCCACCTTTACCACCTAAGTTAGCATATCCAAAAGTTCCACTTGAATCTTTTACTTCAGGTAACATTGATTTAGGAATATTCAATGTTTCAAGGTTTTTTCATCCCATTTTAATTCTTTTATATTATAAAGCATAGTTCTTGAAGCATTAGTGTAATCTGTTGCATGTACTTTACCATTTGTTAATTTCCAAATTAACCAAAGTATCAACAGTTCAAATAATAATTCACCTTTTTCAGCTTTTTCTCTTGCACCTTCAACATTATCTAAAAATCCATTTAATTTTTAGTACCTGAGAAATAAGCATCAACTAGAAGTCCAGTATTATCTTTTATATAATCACTGAAACCTTCAATTTTCTTTAATTCATCACAGATTTTTGCAGTTCTTCTACATTGCCAAACTATTGCATTGTAAATAGGTTTTCCTGTATTTTTATCCCAAACTATTGTAGTTTCTCTTTGGTTAGTGATTCCTAAAGCTATGATGTCATGTTGACTTATTCCAGCTCTTGCAATAACTTCACTTAAAAACTCCACTTTGGCTAGCCCAGATTTCCATAGGGTCATGTTCTACCCAACCCTCATTAGGATAAATTTATGTAAAATTCCTTTTTGTGCAACTCCTACAATATTTTGACTTTCATCGAATAAAATTGCTCTTGAACTTGTTGTTCCTTGGTCTAATGCTACAATGTACTTCATATAGTTTCCTCCAATCTTATTGTATATTTATTAAAAAAAGTGAATCACATACAAAAATTATAAAACTGTTGCTAAGAATGTATCAAAAATTACAACACCTAAAATAGCACCAATAATTGGATATACAACTGGTATCCAAGAATATTTCCAGTTAGATCCTCCTTTACCTTTTTATAGGAAGGGATAGCATGAGCTATTCTTGAGTCATAAGTCTCTTGCAGGGATTAAGTGCATGCCCTGTTGCTCCACCTGTTGCCATACCTATTATAACGATTAGAAGTCCAACAAATAGAAAGCTCCATTACCTGGATTTGAATTCCAACTTCTCCATATCCTATAGCTAATACACCTATTAATAAAAGTGCAGTACCAATAATTTCAGTAACGATATTCCATAGAGGAGCATCAATAGAAGGTCATATTGAGAAAAACTCAAGTTTTACTCCTGCTTCTGGTTCTGCATCCATTTGAACTTTATAAACAAGATAAGCCAAAGTTGCACCTGCAATTCCACCTAACATTTGAGCAACAATATAACCTGGGACTAAATTACCAGGAAATTTACCTGTTACTGCTAGAGCAATAGTTAAAAGCAGGGGTTCATATATGCTGATACCCAACCTGTTACATAGGCAGGAATCATAACAGCAAATCCCCAACCAAAGGTAGTTACTATCCAACCTGCACCTTTACCATAGCTGTGTTTCAAGCTACAAGTCATATTAACTCCATTTCCTAATAATAGCAATAAAAGTGGTTCAACAAATTCTCCAATGTACATACTCATATTACTCATACAGAGACCTCCTTATTTAAAAATATATTGTTTTAAATAAATATATATATGTTATTATAACATAAAGTTTATGAATAAACACCTTTTTATTAAAAAGATATAAAATTTTACATATCTTTAGATTACAACAACATTGACACCTGTATTGAATATATTTTTCTAGAACTATATCTCCTCTTTTTAACAGGGCTGTTAATTCAACTTTCTTTAATTCTTCCATCAATTTAAAATTTAATTCTTTAGGTATAAGCTCTTTCAGTTTTCACAGGACATCTATGATCTAAAGCATTTTTATTTTTTACAGTTGAAGTTACAACTCTTTTTTTGGAGCTGTTAATTCTTCTTTACCATAGACTGCACCTCTTGGACAAGCATTTTCCTTTAACTTCATAAGTTTCTGTATTAACACTTATATGACAACCAACAGGGACAAACTATACATATCATTTCCTTTTCCATTATTTATCCTCCTCAACAACTTCTACAACAATTTTTCTTAGCATCTATTTTTCCTAACACAGTTTTAGATAGAGTAATTTTTTTCCATTTCTCCAGGAGCCATATGATTTTTCTTAACTGAGATGTATTACAAAATCATTTGACTTAACCACTATCTTAACATTTTTTTATATATTTGTCTAACTCTCATGAAAGCTCTAAATTTTTTCTATATTTTCTATTCTAAATTTTTGAGGAACAGTGTATCCTATTCCATTTCCTGTTTCAATTTTCAATATATTCTCCGTCTGCAACTTCACCTTTTATATACTTAGCTGCTGATTTTTCCTGCCTTTCTTGATTCAATACTTACGAAGTCAACAAGGTCATGTACATGAACAACGTTTCCTGAAACAAATATTCCTTCTATACTTGTTTCCATAAGTTCATTTTACTACTGGTCACTAGTTCTAGGATCAATTTTTATTCCAGTTGCTCTTGAGATATCATTTTCAGGGGATAAGTCCAACTGATAGAAGTAAAGTATCACATTCATATTCTATTTCAGTTCCTGGTATAGCTTTCTTGTTTTCATCAACCTTAGCTATGATAACTTTTTCAACTCTATCTTTACCAATGATATCTACAACTGTATGAAGCTTAAGTATAGAGGTATGTCATAGTCTTCAAGGCATTGAACAATATTTCTCATAAGTCCACCAGAGAATGGCATAAGTTCAGCGACAGCTAAAACTTTTGCTCCTTCAAGGTAAGTCTTCTTGCCATAATAAGCCCAATATCTCCTGAACCTAAGATAACAACTCTTTTTACCAACCATATATCCTTCCATATTGATATATCTCTGAGCAGCTCCTGCTGTAAAAATTCCTGCAGGTCTATCTCCTGGTATAGCTATTGCTCCTCTTGTTCTTTCTCTACAACCCATAGTTAAAACTATGGACTTAGCTTCAATTATCATATATCCATCAACAGAGTTTATAGCTTGAACTATTTTATTTTCAGAAACTTCTAAAAACCATAGTATCTAGTTTGTATTCAATATTTAATTCAAATAATTGATCCATAAATCTTTGAGCATACTCAGGTCATATCAATTCTTCTTTGAATTCATGAAGTCCAAAAACCATTGTGAATACATTGTTGTAAAATTCCACCAAGTTCTTTTTGCTCTTTCAATTACAAGTATACTATCTATTCCATTTTTAGCTTCTACTGCTGCTGCAAGCCTGATGGGATATCCACCAACAACAACTAAATCATATTTCATATTCATATCGTTTTCCCCCTATTTAGTCTTTCCTGTTAAGATGTAAGAATCTTTTTTTGTTCCATAACTATTTCTTCTAAATCTTCACCAAGTTCTCTTGCCAAAATTTCTTGTACACGAGGTGCACAGAATCCACCTTGACATCTTCCAGCTCCTGGTCTAACTCTTCTTTTGATACCATTTAATGTTCTTCCACCACATTTTCTATGGATAGCATCAACGATTTCACCTTCTGTTATGTTCTCACATCTACAAATAATTCTTCCATATCTAGGGTCTTTCTTTATTACTTCTGCTTTTTCTTCAGGAGATAATGTAATAAAGTGTATCATTTTCTATTTTTAACAAAGTTTGTTTTTCTTTTACTCCATCAAAACTTTCAACTATCATTTTTAGCTAAATCTATGTGCCATTGCAGGTGCAGATGTAAGTCCTGGAGATTTAGTTCCAGCTATATTAAATAGTCCTTTGACATCTTCAGCTTCACCTAGAATAAAATCTCCTGTATCAGCTTCAGCTCTAAGTCCAACAAAGTTTCTGATATTATCTCTGAAATTTATATCTTTTATACTCTTAGTAGCAAATTGTCTAACTGTATCAAGTCCTGCTTGAGTATTTCCAACATCATCTTTATTGTCAACATCAGAAGCAGTAGATTCAACTATTATATTTCCATGAGCAGTCTTTGAAACTAAGATACCTTTTCCCATTTCAGTAGGGACATTGGAAAATAACACTATCAGTTAAGTATCCTTGTATTTTATCTAATAAATAATATTCACCTATTCTTGGAGTTATCTTAAATTTTTTTGTTAGAAAGCATATTATTTATAAAAGTCAGCATAGACACCAGCTGCATTTACAATTGCTTTAGCTTCAATAATTTCTCCATTTTTAATTCTATTTTAAATACATCATTTTTCTTTTTGATATTTTGCAACTTCTGCATTTAATTTTTAGTTCAACACCATTTTCCATAGCATTTTTCTACTAATTTTTGTTGCTAATTCCCAAGAGATAGGATTATACCAGCTGTACCTGCATATAGAGCAGCAACTGCTTCTTTACTAACATGAGGTTCTCTTCTTTGAATTTCAGCTGCATCTATGATTTCCATTTCAGGAACACCATTATTAAGACCTCTTTGATATAGCATTTCTAAGTGTTCTTTTTCCTTTTCAGAAAAGGCTAATACATAAGATCCTACTTTTTCTGAATGGAGCATCCACTTCCTCACATAATTTTCCATACATTGCATTACCTAATACATTGTATTTTGCCATAAGGCTTCCTTCTTTTGCGTCGTATCCTGCATGGACTATTGCAGAATTTGCTTTTGTTGTACCACAAAAACATCATTTTTCTTTATCTAGTAATAAAGTTTTTCAACTCATATCTAGACAATTCTCTTGAAACTGCTGCTCCCATTATTCCAGCACCAATAACAACTACATCAAACATACTTCGTTCCTCCCTAATTAAATTAAAAAAAGGTCGTGAAAAAGACAGAATCCCTTCTGCTTTTTACGACCCACCATTCACTAGTCTAATATTCTATTTATACTTCCTATATATTATACAAAAATTAGAACAGTTGTCAACTGAAATATTTATTAAATACATAAATGAAAAAATATAATTAAATTCAAGTTTTTTTATAAATAGATTCTATTATATTTGTATAAAATATAATGTACTTACTTAAGGATAGTTAATTAGTTGTAAAAGTAAATAAAAAAATAAAAAGATAGGAGTATAGAAATGTTAAATACAGAATTATTTATTGGAGCAGTTTATGTGGCAGGTCTACTGTCTTTCTTTTTCACCTTGTATATTTCCATTACTTCCAGTCTATATTGGAATGTTAAGTACAAGTGGAAAGAAATCTAATATAAAGACAGTGGTATTTGTAATTGGGCTTTCAACAAGTTTTGTTTTTGCTTGGCTTTGGAGCTGGAAGTATAGGTTCATTTTTAATGAGTAAAAACATTTAGAGTAATTAGTGGAGTGATAGTTATAATATTTGGAATTATTCAAATGGAAATTGTAAAAATACCATTTTTAGAAAGAACAAAAACTTGTGGATATAAAAAGGAAAAAGAAAATGATAGTATTTGGGGAGCATTTTTACTAGGTTTCACTTTTTAGTTTAGGATGGACACCTTGTGTTGAGATACATGCCTTCAATTCTTTTTATTTCAAGTGGCGGAGGAAATCCTTACTATGGAGTACTTATGATGTTTATTTATGTTTTAGGTTTAGCTACACCTTTTGTTATTCTATCTTTATCTTCAAAATATGTGTTGGCAAAAGTTTCAGCAATAAAAAAACATTTAGGTATTATGAAAAATTGGTGGTTTATTAATAATTATTATGAGAATTTTACTTCTTACTGATAAATTAAGTATATTTTTTTATAGAATTTTATAGTTATAAATGTAAAAAAATAATTTGATACCATTCAATTAGTAAATGTGATAAAAATAAGTGAACTTGCATTCTAAATTTTTAGATGAAAAAAATTGAAGCAAATAGGCCGAGCAAATCTTGACTTGTTTGAAGCTGACTTGTCAGTAAGTTTGTCAAATTTGCAGCGAGATATCAATTTTTCCATCGTTAAGAAAATTTAGTTAGTAATGAACTATTTTTACTCACATTATAAAAATAAAATTTGGAATATAAATCATTTATTTTTTTATAAATTAATAAATTTTAAAAATTATTTAAGGAGGTTTTAGCAGATGAAAGGGCTAAAAAAATTGTTTTTGGAATTATGATGTTATTAATGGGAGCAGTAGCTTTTGGGGCAGAGATGGATTTGTCAAAGTTACTTTAAAAGATGTGAATGGAATGAATTATTCTTTTGGAAAAGATGGAAAAACCAACTTATGTTAAGTTTTGGGCTTCTTGGTGTCCAATTTGTCTTTCTGGATTAGAAGATATAGATAATCTTAGCAAAGAAAAGAAAGATTTTTGAAGTTGTTACTGTAGTTTCTCCTGGGCTAGTTGGGGAAAAAGAAAACAGAAGATTTTTAAAAAAATGGTATAAATCTTTGGGTTATAAGAATATAAAAAGTTTTATTAGATGAAAAAGGTGAATTAACAAAGATGTTAAATGTTCGTGTTTACCCAACTTCAGCTGTTTTTAAATAAATCAGGAAAAAGTTGAAAAAAAGTTCTTCCAGGTCATTTAGAAAAAAAGCAGAAATAAAAAAATTATTTTCTTCTAAAAATGATGATGAATGACAAAGGAATGAAAGATAACATGATGAAAGATGATAACATGATGAATGATAAAAAAATATGATGAATGATAAAAAAATATGATGAAAAATGATAAAATGAGTATGGAAAAACATCAATGTAAAAACATGCTAATAAAAACATTCATGAAATATATTTAGCGGGAGGTTGTTTTTGGGGTGTGGAAGCATATATGGAAAAAAATCTATGGTGTAATAGATGTAACTTCTGGATATGCAAATGGAAAAAACTAAAAATCCTAAATACCAAGACTTACATAGTTCAGGACATGCTGAAACAGTGCATGTTAAGTATGATGCAAAGTAAAGTTAATCTTTCAACTTTGTTAAAAATATTATTTTAAAAATTATTGATCCAACAAGTGTAAATAAACAAGGAAATGATAGAGGTTCACAATATAGAACAGGGAATTTATTATGTAAATCAAAATGATAAATCTGTTATTCAAAAATGAAATAAAAGAACAACAAAATATTCTCAAAAAAATTGTAGTGGAAGTTTTACCTTTAAAAGAATATTATTTAGCAGAAGAATATCATCAAGATTATTTGAAAAAAATCCTAATGGTTATTGTCATATTGATTTATCAAAAAGCAGATGATATAATAGTAGATGAAAAAAATATCCAAAAATTATCTGAAAAAAGAATTGTAGGGGGTAATTTAATATGATAATTATAAAAAGGATCTAAAAAAATTAAAACTTAATTATAGATAAATAGCTAAGTTAAATAAGTATTTATGATGTGATTTTTAATAATATAATTTAATAATTGAGTGTGAAAAAAATGAGAATAAATGATAATACTTCACACCATTTATGAGAAAAAAATAAGAATTTTCGAGAATCTTCAAAAAGCGTTCAATAGAGGGATAAAACACCCTTATTTTTATTTAGAGAGCATTTTTTTGACGGTGTGAATGATGTGAAAAAAATGAGAATAAATGAGAATGGATTGCACAGCATTAAAAATACCATAAAATCGTGATCTAAAAAATTTATAAATAAAAAAATAATGCTGTGCAAAAGAATAAAAATAGTTAAAAATAGTAAAATTTCATAAATAGAACATAGAAACTAATTATCAAAAAAATAGTTTGAAAGTTAAAAACTAATATTATCAACAAAAAAATCAACTAGTGACAATTTGTACACTAGTTGATTTAGATCTATAAATAGTATAATCAAAAACTGCTACACACGACCTATAATTCTAAATTCATCATCAGAAGTAACTTCTTTTGGCTTATATTTTGGATTAATTGATTTTTAAAAATAATTTCTTTTGTAAATTCATTATATTGAAATTTTTTTACAATATACTTCATCATTCAAAAAGAAAATACCTATTTCACCACTATCAAGCATAGAAACTTCTTCTACTAATACTAGATCATCATCATGTATATTTGGCTCCATAGAGTCTCCATCAATAAAAGTTGCAAAAGTAGCATTTTTAGCTATAGATTTTTGAAACTTCAAAGCCAATCTAAAATTTCATCTCTTCCATAAACTCCTAATCCAGCAGAAACCTTTGATATTATAGGGATCTTAATAGTATTATTGTTTTTAATTTCTTCAAAATTATCATAATTATCTGAGAAAAAGCTTCAATAGGAATTTTTAAAAAAGTTGCTATTTTTGGAAAAGAACATCTATTGGTATTTGTCTTTTTTTCAGTTTCATAGTTAAGGATACTTTGTTTAGAGATTTCTAAGGCATCAGCTAGTTCATCTTGAGTTATTTTATCTTAAAAAAATAATTTTTCTCCTATATTATACATAAAAATCACCTTTTTAAAAAAATATAACAAAAATAAAAATAAAAAACTTGACAAATGTAAAAACATAGATATATAATCAAAATGTAAAAACAAATGTAAATGTTTTTATAAAAATAATTGTAAAATTTTAATAATAAAAATTAATATATCTTATTTTTATTATACCATTTTAAAGAATGGAGATACAATTCTATATTTTACATTTCTATCACAGATTGAAAAATGAACTGTGATAAATTTTTTTAAAAACTATTTAAGAAAAATATATATTAAAAATATAACAATTTACGAAAGGGGGACAGAAGTACACAGGACATTGGCAATTGAAACACTATACTAAATTAAAGGGGAATGCTTATAGAAAATTTATAAAAGCTTAATTGAATAGTAATTAAAAATTGATTGAATGGAGGAACTATGCAATTATTATTAATTGTGATTGTGATAATTTCCTATACCATACTTATCAATATACAAATAAGTATGGGTAAGGAATTAAAAAGAAATAAAGGGAGATATTATGGAAAGTAGCTAAGAAAGAAAGTTTTGATGCTCTTTTAGAAAGAGGAAAAGATGGAAAATAAAGACCTTTTAAAAATATATAAAGTATTATCTATATTTTGGAACAGAAGAAAGTGCTAATTTAAAAATATTTCAATGGTAAAGAAAAGGATCAAAGAATTATCATTGCTAAAAATAATTATTCTTTTTCTTGAGTCAGTTCTTGGATTATTTTGTTTTGCATTTCTTCCGATTCTTTTGATAAGACTTCTAAACTCATGACAATAATAGATTTAATAATTGTAAGATATAAGCTAGTTGAAACGATAGCTTTAATTAAAAAAATTTAAATAGCTAAAAATTGAAACATCTTTTTGAATCTGCAAGTAAAAATATCTTTTGGAATATACTTAAAGAATTTGTATTTTTGAGGAAAAAATTTAAGAATATAACAAAATGCAATAGCTTTTAAAGAATAATTTAACAATACTTTATTAACCTCTGTTTTTAAAGAATAATAAAGTTGGTACAAAGATAAAAATAAAAATAGCTTCATTATAAAAGGAGGAGTTAGGAAAAAGATTAAAAGAAATACCCCAGTGGACACGAAAAAAATGCAGAGAATAATACTTATTTTTAAGAAAAGAATTTTTATTTATTGGAATTTTTACTGCAAGATAAAAATATTTAACACCAATTATTATAGTATAGAAAACAAAATAAGCAAAAAAATTGAATCAGTAAAAGCGGGATAATCAAGAGAAAAAGAAAAAGTTATTAAACATATAAAAGTACCTCCCAAAGTTTTAATTAAATTATAGCTTTTTAAGAGGAAAAATCAATAAAGGGGAATGCTTATAGAAAACTTTAAAGGCTTGAATGATAATAAAAAAACTAATTGAAAGGAGAAGCAATGGAAGAAAATAAAAGTTTAATAACCTACAATGGAATGAAACTAGGAGTAACAATAAAAAAATAATGAAATAGAAATTGAAATGGGAGAATTAGCAAAAAGCTATTGGATACACAGATGTTAGAGGATTAAAAATTACTTGATACTAATCCAGAGCTAAAAAAATAAAGAATTTTTCTTACTTGAAGAAAAGTAGACAGTATTGAAAATGGAGTTGTTAAGAAAAGAGAAAAAAGACTTTTTACAGAAGATGGACTTTATGAAGTTACAATGTTAGCTAATACTGAAAATGCTAAGAAGTTCAGAAGATTTGTAAGAGAATTAATGAAGAAATATAGAAAGAATGAGTTAATCCTAAGAACTCCTACTTTACTTCCAGCACAACAAGCTCAGCTTGATCAAATGGTTGGCATAATAAAATCAAGAGATGGGGAAATAGGAGATCTACTTGATTCATTTGAAACATTTCAAGGATATTTAACAGATATAGAAAGTTATTAAAGAAGATGTAAAACTATTGATTAGTCTACATGATAGGCTAGTAGAAGATGTAGAGATGTTAAAAAGAGGTGTTTTGGAACTAATGAATAAGTATTTTCTGGATTTATTGACATTAAAGACAGAAATGAATTATAGAGGATACAGTGAATCAACAAAAAGACTTATACACAAATAGTAGGAAACTTTTTAGAAGTAACAGACAAAGATATTATTGATATTACAAAAGAGGGATGTGGTTAGATATTTAGATGAAAATATGAAACTTTTTAAAAAGAATAGTAGGGGCAGTTCATTTGAGATGCTTTAGAGTTCTTTTTGAAGAAGTGTTAGGGATTAGATATAACAGTAAGTATAAAGAACTATAAGCGTGAATTTTTTTAGAAAAAGACATTTATGACATTGGAGCAATTTAACATTTTAAGTAATTCAGTTACTGAGAAAGAAAGGTTGATATATGAAATAATTAAGGAAACAGGCTTTAAAATAAAAGATATAGTAAATTTAAAAGTTGAAGATATAGTTTATGGAGATAAATCATATATAGTATTCATAAGATATCTAAAAGAGCTTTCGAGAGATATTCAAAAATATTGTGATAAGGAGATGATAGATGGGAAAAATTTTTAATGTTTGTGAATATAGTATAAGAAGATGGAATAAAAAAGCAACAGAAAAATATTTAGGGTGTTGAATATCAAATAAACGATATTAGACATGCTTTGGCATTAGAACTATATATTAAAGAGGTGATGAAGAGGGGCAGTTAAATATTTAGGTTTTAAAGACAGTGGAAAGCATTAAGGCAATATTATAACAGAACAGGCAATAAATACTATAAAAATAGGGACACCTCTCCAACCAAAGTTTGATGTCCCAACAAAAACAAATATGCTAATTATAGCATAAAAGGAGATTGAATGGAAGAAAAGAAAAATACTTAAAAAGATGGCTTGAATATTGTTATCAAAACAAAGAAAGTTTTAAGACAATGATAGCAAGAATAGAAAAGGAGTTAGCAGAGTATGGAAGCAGTAGAAAGAGTCACACAGAATTAGAGATAATTTAGTAAGAATCCTTAATTTAAGGAAAGAAATGGTTGACTGTGAAATTTCTTGGCTACAAATGATTAAAAGCACTTAAACTTACTCAATACGAAGCATTAAAATTTAAAAATGGTGAACTTCAGACTTAGAGCAGAAGCTTTGAAAATCTTAAAAAGACACCTGAAAATATAAAAAAACAGAGATAAAAAGTTTAAATATTTTAATAAATTTTTGCTAGAAAAAGGAATAACAGCAACACAATTTTCAAAAAAATGTGGGAGTTGATATAGACAAAATACATAGAATATTGGGAGAAATACCAGTTAATAGAGATTTAGAAGCAGAAAAAGAATAGAAGAAGCAATAGGGAAAAATATTTTTAAAGGAGGCTTTTTGTGGATAAATACTACACTTTACAAGACATAGAAAGACTCTTTAAGAAGAACAAGAACGACAGCTTTAAAAATGGCACAAAACAAAGGCTGGAGTGGTTGTAAAGAAAAAAGTGAATAAAGTATATAAAAATCTTTATTTGAAAAGAAGAGGTAGATAGAGGTTAGGAATAATGGTTGATGAGCAAAAAGCTAAGATATTGACTAGGACAGTAAAAAGAATGAAGCTAGAAAATATAGATGAATTACCTAATTGGAATCAAAAGGGTGGCTAATTCAAGATATATACTTTGTATAAAATTAGAGGAGGCTTATGAAGAAAAACTAGAAAATAAAGATGTAATTATAAAAAGAATTTGTAGCAAATGCAGAGAGAAGAGTTTCCACAACAAATGGAGATTTTAAAAAATTTATCAGTGCCAACTCTTAGAAGATGGTATGGAATTTATAAGAAAAATAGAGATAATCCCTTAGCACTTGCTTCTGGACATGGAGCTAATAAAGGTTTAAGAAGAGTTAATAAAGAAGTGCTAGAAATGACTAAGAAACTTTATTTTAGCAAGAATAAACCTCAAATGACTGTTGTTTGGCAGAAAATAGTAGAAATGTTTGGGATAGATGCTGATTAGTTATGGGACTCTTAGAAATTTCTTAAATAATGATGTGAATATAATTTAGAAAAAGACAGAGCTAGAATGGGGGCAAAAGAATTTAAAGATACTCACTCTACCTTTATAATAAGAGGTTTACAAGATGTTAAAGCTGGAGATGTATGGATGGCAGATGGACATACACTAGACTTCCAATGTTATAGAGGAAAAAGAGAAAAAGCAAACAAACAAAGAGATTTTGGAAGACCTACTTTGATAAGCTTGGTTAGATTTAAAAAGTAGAGATGGTTGTTGGCTATACTTTTATCCTGGACTGAAAATACAGAAGCAGTCGCAATAGCACTAAAAAGAGCTATCGAAAAGTATGGAGTACCTAAGAAAATATATACAGATAATGGTAAAAGCTTTTTAAAAATAAGATCTTAAAAGGTACAGAAGAACTTGAAGGGCTATATGCAAGTCTTGGAATAGAGGTAACACATGCAAAAGCCTTATAATGCTCAAGCTAAAGAAATAGAAAGATATTTCAGAGTTTAAAAGAAAATTTTTCTAAAAATGTTTTGGAACTTATTTGGGTGGGAATATTCTTGAAAGACCTGAACATATGAAGACTTTTGCACAAATTAAAAATGGCATAGGGGAGCATTATTAGAAGAAGAACATGTAGAAATGGAACTGGCAAAATATATAGATTATAAAAAATCATTTATTCTATGAAATAAGAAGAGCAGGAGGAATGAAAGCACATAGAGGAAGAGGAATGGAAAATCATACTCCTTTGGAAGTCTTCAATGAAGAGTATCCAGTTGAAAATAGAGTAATGCTTAGTGATGAAAAGTTGAGAGATTATTCTTATGTGAGAGAGATGAAGACAGTACAACAAAACGGAATTACTTTTTATGGGAAATACCTATGAACATGAAGCATTGTGATTATCATCAAACTAGGGCGTGTAAAGAATTAAATATGATCCACATAATTTAAGTGAGACTCTATGTTTACTTGAACACAGGAGGTTTTTATGTAAAGCTAGAAAACTTGACCTGTTGGATTTAACGATATTACTGGAATTAAAATCAATAACTATAGAAAGAAAAAGATCAAAGAATATGGAGAAAAGATGCTTGATTTAACAGTAGCAATGAGAGATGATAGCAATATTTTAACAATGAAGAGTGTAGCAAAGCTGAAGTTATAGAAGTAATTGAGGGATAGAGACAGGAAAAAGAAAAAGCAGTATATTGGTAATGGTTTATATGTTGAAATAGATTAGTGAGGGTATTAAATGAAGAAAATAATAGAAGATTTAGAAAAAGTTGCTGAAGAAAATAACATAAGTTATACGAGATATCAAAAGCTATGAATATAGGAGTAGTACACTTTCAGGTATAGAGGGACATATACAGGAGATGATTAAAACTTTAACTGAAAAGGAGTTGAGCATTCCTAGAAAGGCATAAAAGAAAATGAGAAGAATAGATTTCTCAGTTGATACAGAAGTAAAGAAAGAATATGCGGCTGAGGTTATAGAAAATTATGTTGGCTCAGATGTAATGGCTCAAACAATAGACTCAGCAAAAATAAAGCACATCTATGGACGTGCTGGGATAGGAAAAACTCATGCTTTTCAATGGAGTGGGCAAAGCAATATAAAGGGAGAGCTTTATTTGTAACGCAGAAACTGAGACTAACAGTAGTGGGACTTATAAAAAATGAGCCAGAGGTTAAGAATAGATGCAAATGGAATAATACTGAGATCTATTAAACAAAGAATAAAGGGATAGTGTAAAGGTTTACTGAGACAATTATAGTTATTGATGAAGGGTGAACATAAAAGACCAGCTATAATTGATATAGTTCGTAGTATTGCAGATCAGACTGGTGTTGGGATAATAATAGCTGGAACAGAAGCATTAAAGAGTAAAATTTATTCTGAAACAAAGGCTATGAATACCTTTATTCAAAGAGCTGTAATAAATATGACTTTAAGAGAATTAAATATAGATGATGTGAGTAAAATAGTTAAAAATTCTTAAAGAATGAAATTGAGTTTATACAATGAAAAAGAGCTTCAAGAAATGATTAGCTATATTAATTTAACAGTTAGAGGATCAACAAGACAACTAGCAAATCTACTTACATTAACTGGACATATTTCAGCTAATAATGTATCTACTAATGAGTAAATTGACACTGAGATAGAAAATAAAGCAGCTGTAACAATGTGTGATTAACTATTAATATGGAGGGAAAAATGAGAGATATCAGATTAACAGAAATAGCAAAACAAGAGCTTGTAAATGAATATGGAGAAAAAGCAACAATAGTAGATAATGGGCTTAACCAGTTGGCTAAATTGCTGGTTAAAGAGAGAGGATATGTGAAGCATTTAATAGGGAGTTATGGTGCAAAGAAAGATGCATGGAAAGCTGCTAGAGAAATAAAAAGATTATAACCATAAATAAAAGATTTTAATTAATATTGGTGTTGATTGAACATGGTGTTCAAAATAGCACAGGGAAGAATAATATGAGAAAAATACTAGCAGTTGTTGTGACTTCTATATTAATTGTTGCTCAACAATCAAGGAGGTTCAAATGTGGAAGTTAGAAAGGGTGATATTGTAAAAGGTGTATCATAGCAAGTTGGAGGCACACAAGATGAAAGTATAAAGTGATGAATGTAAATTCAAAGTATTGGTCAGATTGAGTTATAAATGATCAAAAAGAAATCAAAAAGTTATTTATGGGCAAGATTTGATAAGGAGGGATTATAAGCGCATGGGCTTTAATAGGGATTGTCAGTAGCTTTATTGGTAGCTGGGTTTAACATAGGTTACGACTGTAGACATAAAAATATTTTTTTAATAGAAATAAAAAATATAGATACTGGAGTTAGTTGCTTCTATTCTGTAAATGGAGTTGGAACTGATTTGGAGGTTGGGCATTTGATTTTGATTCAGAGATGAATAGCAGTCAATTAAAAGTTTTTAAAGAAAAACAGATTAAAAACTTAAAAATCAATTTAAAACAACAGATGTAGAATTTGAAATTATTGACTTTAAAAGATTAAAGGACTAAATATAGGATTTAAAGATTTATATATAATTGATGGAATAGTTTACTTATACAAATATAATAATGGAGTTTATGCAGTATTGGAAGATGTATTAACAGGCTATGAAGAGTTTGTAAGATTGGAGGAGTTAAAACAATATGAGTATAAAAATTTATGCTGAAAATTGTGGACAATTTACATTTAATTTCTTTCAGGAAAGAGACTACTAGAAGAAAAACTACAAAATTTAAATAGGAGGAGTTATGGATATTAAAAAATCTAACAGCTGAAGAAAAGAGGCACTAAGAAAGCAATTTTTAGAAGAAGAAAAATAAGGAAGCTAAAAGAAAAGAAAAATAAAAAGTATAAAGGAGTTGTAGATGAAACAGTAAGAAAACTTTAATAAAAGTCAGAAAAACTTGCTGAAATATTGAAAAATACTAAATTAGAAATTTTTAGAAGTTTGAAGCCATTTAAATTAAAGAAGATTATATGGAATAAAGAGACACAGAAGCCATGCTTTTACAACAAGTGATGGTGAATTTATCTATAATAATTGGACATAGAATAATAGATTCTTTGATGACACTGTACATAGTGGAATAGCGAAGGTAAAGATTATATTTCTAAACTAACAACTAATAGAACAGCAAGAGTTGGAAAAAAATTAATAGACTTGTTGTTGAAAAGAAAAAGACAAGAATGGTAATTTAGAAAGGCTTCAAGAGTGTTGGAGTTAGAAGCTGTGCAAATGAAATGGTAATGAAACATTACTTGAGGAGTAAAAATAATAAAGAGTCATACACACCTAGTAAATCAAGTACTTATGTTGAGGCTTATTATAAAAGATAAAACTGGGAAAATGGTAAGTGTTCCACTATCTATTACGAGCGTAATTGAGGAGAGAAATGGAGAAGATAAAGAACGGGCAAATTAAATATATACATATTCTAAAAAATAAATTAAATCTAAAAGATGAAAACTTATAGAACTCTTTTTAAATAGTAAATTTAACAAGAATACATCTAAGGATCTCAGCTCTAAACAAGCTGAGGGTTCTTATCAAAATACTAGAAAGATTAATAAATAATTATGCAACTGATAAGCAAAAAGTAGATTTAACACTTTTATACAATAAAGTTTATTATGAAAAGACAAACAAGACTTTATTGAAGAGTACTTAGGAAAAGGAAAACAGAGAATAACATGAATATTCAAGAGTGCAGTAAGTTAATTTATATTCTTGAAGAAATAGTAGAGTGGCTAGGAGAAAAGAAAATTGAAAAACTTAATTTGGAGGGTGAAGATGTGGAAATGTAAGAAATGTGGAGAGAAGTAGGGACTAAGAAGGGGTATATTATTCAAGTTAGATAAAAATAAAAGATACTTCTGGAGATGATTTAAGTATACACGATACTGAGATTATGGAATGTTCCTAATTGTCATAATTATTCATATTCTGATGTGGAAGAAATAGCTGATTGGGAGGAAGAGTAAGGAACTGAATTGATAATGGAATGGAAGAATATGAAAAATAAATGTAAAATAGAAGCATTGGAATGTGTTAAAAGATTAGTTGAAAGGTATTTAATGAATAAAAAGAACACTAAAAATTTATAAGAAGAATGATAAATAATTATATAGTTATTTTAGATTCTATTATTATAACAATAACATATGACAGACTTGAAGAAATATCATGGACACAAGATAAAGCAGTTGGATTAGGAAAAAGAATAGAATTAAAAATAGAGAAGGGACTCAAACTATAATAGGTAAGTTGCAAAAATTAAAAAGAGATGGTTGGAAAGAGTTGGGCAATGTTAGTTACTATTGAAAAAAATTACAGAAGATTGGGAGGAAGATAAATGAAAAATAAATATAACAAGACATGCTTTTGATGAGATATAGCTTCAAAGAGTGCATAAAGCAAATATTGTGAGGACAGAACTTGGGATATCTGGAAAAAGCAAAATGAAGATAAGATAGAAGGGTTAGAAACAAGTTTAAAAGCAGAATTTCAAAGGAACTGAGTATATCTGCACGCAGCTTATGATGCTCATGAAAAAGCAGGAATTTTACATAAATAAAAGATAAAATGATGACTTATGTAGTAGTTGGAGATAACATAGGTAACGTTATGCAATAAATTATGATCTTAATGATGAAAGAAATGAGCTATTTTAGAGGTATTGTTGGATAATTTTAAAAGAGCTAGAATTGACGAGATAACTTTGAAGATAAATATTTTTAAAGAGAGATGACTTAAATGGAGAACTTGGATTACTTAAAGCTGAAAGTGGTTATTAAATTCTAAAGTTAAAGACTTTTAAAGAAAACACAAGCAGAATTGAGACAAGACAAAATGAAATAGCGGGAGGCAGGTGGAACTAAGAAATATTATAAAAAGTTGCTGAAGGAAAAGGAATTGTTAGAAAGTAAGTTAGCTTTATAAGGATAAAAAGTGGAAAGTCAAGAGTTTTAGAACTTATAAGAGAGAAGCAAAAAGGCAATAGTGAGCTACTGAAAAGCTAGTGAAGGTACTTGAATACTGTTAGAAAGATCAATCATAAATGGGGTAACACAGATGATGGATTTCAGGAAGAATGCTTGGAATCTATCAAGCTATAAAGACTTTTGATGAAAGCTATAATACAAAGTTTATGACACATCTATATTTTCATATTGAAGCAAAGATAAGGAAATATATAGATAAAGAGGTATAGGTTCCACAGTATATTATTGAGTCAGTCAAAGGTGAGAAAGAAAGATTATATTTTTCAAGTTTAGAAAATTTAGAAATAAAAGATGAAAATGAGAGTGATGATAGAGTTAGAAAGAGTTCTTATAGAAGAATTATTAACATGTTGTTACTATTCAAGAGAGAGGTTATAAGATACTTGTTTTTGATGGGTATACTGGTGAAGAAGTAGCTAAAAACTTCAAATATCAAGACAAAGAGTACATATAATAAAATCTAAAGCATTAGAAAAAAATGAAAATAATATTAAAAGTCCTAGAAATTTCTAAGTTTTTATTAATAAATAAAAATTTGAGTTATATTTTTAAAATTAAGTGTATAATATACATAAATAACATTTTATTAGGAGGATAAATGTATGATTTTATTTGTTGGAGCAGTACTATTCCTTTTTATATTTTTAAGGTTGCGGGAAAAAGAAAATCAAAAGAATAGCTTGTGATTTTATTATTAAAACAGAAGAAATTCAAAATTTAGTTATGTGGGACAAACTGTCTTTTTAGAGTTGGGCAGATGGAAGAAAAGTATCAAAGAAAAAGAAGACTATCCTCAATATTTCTTTTATAACTATGGAATTTTTAAATTGTAAAGAATTACATGAAAATATGATTAGAGAAAATTTTTACAAAAGCAAATCATCAAATAATACTTTTATCTAAAGTGTAGATGAATTATTCTTGAAGAATATGGATTAAAAAGAGTGGGAAAAATAGAATTAGTAGAGAGAATGATAGAGAATAATGTTTTCTAAAGAATGGATGTAAGCAATAGCATATATGAATTATCAGAAGGAAGAGATTCCTAAAGATATAATTATATTTTTAGTTCTAAGGGAAACATCAGTTTCAGTAGAGTGAATTTGAAAAGAAAAAGAAAAATTGAAAACCTCTTTCTACTAATGATATCATTTTGGAGTATTTATAACAAAACACTCTTTAAAAAGTACTTTTATACAAAGATTTTGGGGTTATATAGAAATTGTATTTTTGGATGGCTAATTTTTAAAAAGAAGGAAGAAATAAACAAGCATTATTATTTTGAATTAAAGGGTTATATGTGTGATTTAGGTAAGAAATCTAATAATAATTCTACTGAACCAAGAAATGTTATTTATAGTAAAGTGCAAGTAATATTTTTAAATTAAAGGTTATTTTTCTAGTGAAATGTTAGATAGTTGTTGGCAGGTAGAATTTCCATTTCATTACTGTAACAAAATATTTTTCAGATATTGTTTTAGATATTTTTAATGGAAGCTTAGTGGTGATGAGTAGAAATATAAAGCCTAAAATGAAAGCAACTCCTAAAAAGCTATGTTAATAGATTTAGAAGATTAAAAGACTACATAATTTATAAAATTCCTGCTAAAATAACAGGAGGAGCAGTATATAAAACTAAAGTGGAGTAGAATTTGATTTAGGGACTATAAAAATAGTTTTTAAAGAATGAGTGCAGTTTAACCTGTCCTTTTCTATTTTATAAAAATATTTCTTGACAACTATTACAACAAATGTTGTAATATTGTTTGAGATGAAAAGGAGAAATATGAGTGGTGAAAACAATAAGATTTTTAAAACAGAGGAAGGGTGTGCAAAAATTAAAATTAAAATTGCAGGAAGGAATAGCTTTAAAAATTATTGTAACAAAACTTGATTGAGAGACCTGACAGGAGGTGGTAGAAAATGAAAGATGAAGTGTTTATCTAATGAATACTATGAAAATAGAGATTTATTTTTATCAGTAATGGAAAAGTTATACAAAGAGATGCTGAACTATGGAATAGCATTAAAAATTTAGAAAAGAGTAGAAACAGATTCTAATTTGATAGCTCAAGAGAGAGAACTCAAGAACTTTTTGATGAATATAAAGAATATTTTTGATGATAAAGATTAGAAACTAATATATTGAAAAAGGACTTTAATGTCCTTTTTATCTATGATACTTTTTATATTATTAATTAAAAATAAAATATGTTAATATAATTGAGAGAAATACTACTAGGAGGAGAGAAAATGGCTAAGAAATATGGGAGTGTAGCTACAAGCATCTAACAGACTTAATGTTTCAATAAGTACAATATACAATTATTGTAAAACAGGCACATTGGGTTATAGATGCATAAAACTTCAAAGATATACATGGCAGATTGATTTGGAAAGTTTAGAGCTATTAGAAAAGAAAGCACATATAAAGTTCTCTCAAATAAAAAGATTTACAATATAGTCTATTCTAAAAGGTTCAAATACTCTATTTTCAAAGGAGCACTTCATATATATATTTTTGAAAAACACTTGCAAAAATCAAAAGATATGATGTATAATAAATACATAAGGAGGTGAAAAAGATGAGTAAAAAGCAGAAAAAGCCAAAAGAGGAGGAAAAATTAAATAAAAAGAGCTACTACAAATGATAATCTTAATACTCGAACTTCTGGTCGTTGTTGTGAGCTAATAAAGATAATCATAGAGTAATAGCTAAGCAGTTGAGGGATAACAACCTCCCTGCTATATATTATATCAATGCTCATTGAATCAATGAAAAATATTTCAATTTTAACATTATCAATATTAGTATCAGCACTTATATTGAGTGAATGTTTTAAAAATTTGGTATTGGCTATAATCATATTAGTATTATGTATTTATAATTTAGTTAGATGGATTAAATTAAAATAAAGGAGAGAATTATGGCATCTGGTGGAGCAAGGGAAGGGGCTGGGAGAAAAGAGTTAGATGTAAGTAAAAGAAACTTAACAGACACTTTTAGAATTGAGTCCCAGGCTTTTCAAAGGATGGAGGTCAAGAATATCAAGAGTGAAAATTGACTGAAATATTATGGAAGAGCATTAATTGAATATCTAAAGAAAAATTAAAACCCTTTTAAAGGCACATCATATGGTGTGTCTTTTATTCAATTTTTATAATCTTTGTACAAATTTTACAACAATTACTCTTGAACTAAGATTTAAAGAAATAGAGATAAAGGAGTAATTAAAATGGCAAGAATAAAACACTCCATTTTGCATATTTTTGGAAGCAAAGGGAGATTCTATCAGAAAAAGCAGAGTATTTTTGTAGTAAAATAAAAATGTGGAGTGTCTTTGTGAAGTTGAAAGTCATACAGCTAAAAGATGTATGCAGATAATAAAAGTAGTGATGAAATAGCTAGTGCTTTAAAATAAAAGTAAAGGCACTGTTTACAGGTGGATAAAAGAAAATAAAGAAGAGTTTGAAGAAGCAAGAGAGAGTTAAAGAGATTATCAGTTGATGATATGGGTGAAATCTTAGATGAAGCACATAGAAAATGCTTTTAAATATCATTGAAAACCTCATAGCATTGAGTTTGATCCAAAAGTTGCTGATTCGCTGATTAAAGATGTACCATGTCTTGGAAAAATGGATAAAAAGAGAAAAGGAAAGAAGGAAAAACAACAGAGCTGAGGAAGAAGAAAGAGGGGTGTTAATAGTTGATGATATCAAAGAAGAGAAAGCAACTGAAATATCAGACTTATTAGCTCCTAAATTTTACCACTTTATTCAGCCTGGAAAATGCATCAATACACTCGTTTAGTTTGCAAAGGTGGAAGAGGTTCAGCAAAATCAACTAATATTGCTTTGATGAGTTGTTGATTTGATGCAGTATCCAGTCAACACGATTTGCTTTAGAAAAGTAGGAGAAAATCTTAGAAAATCAGTGTATGAACAAATTAAATGGACTATTAAATTTCTAGGAGTAGAGGAATATTTTGAATATAAACTTAGTCCACTCGAGTATCTACAAAGAAAGGGGTAATAAATTTATATTTATGGGGAGTAGATGACCCACAAAAAGTAAAATCTATAAAGAAACTCAATTTCCTATTGCTCGCTACTGGTTTGAAGAACTTGCAGAGTTTAAGAATGAAGATGAAGTTGAAACAGTTTTAAGTCAATGTTAGAGGTAAGGTTAGAAGGGCTTGCATATAAAGGCTTCACTTTTCATATAATCCACCTAAAGATGAGCACAACTGGGTGAGCAAAAGTATAACCTATTCTTTTATAGAGAAAATAATATATTTGTACATCATTCGGTATGCCTAGATAATCCTCATATATCTGAAGAGTTTATAAAAGAGCTGAAACGCAGTTAGAAGCAAAAGATGAAACAAAAGTATAAACTGTGTGTATGGGCGAACCGATGAGCAATGGACTTGTTCCATTTCCTAATTTAGAAATAAAGAAATGAAAGCTTCAGAGATTGCAGGACTTGAAAAATTTCAGAAATGGAGTTGATCACTAGCTTTTTGTAAGATGGGGATATGATAAAAGAAAGGTATATTTATGCACTAGATGAGTATTATGGGTAGGTTTAAAAATAGAAATCTAGCAAACTATATTCTTTCAAAGGTTATGATGAGTTGGTTGTAATGTGATGGTGCTGAGCCTAAATCTATAGATGAATTGAAGGAATATGATATACAGTGTACATGGGGTGCAAGGTGCTGGAGAGTGTTGAATATGGTGAAAAAAATGGCTTTCTGATTTGGAAGCTATGGTGATGATCAAAGAACTCCAAACATATCAAAGGAATTTGAAATGATTGAGTTACGACACTGACCGTGAGAGGAATCCTTTACCTCGTTTGTGTGATTCAAACAATCATACGATAGATGCAACAAGATACGCATTTTCTAATGATATGAAAAAGGAAGTGGGTATATGGTGTTAGAAATTTTTAGAAATTGGTTTTTCAAAGATTGTTCAGTAATGACTGGAGATGGGAAAAACTTTGAAGCAGCTGAATACATATCAACAATATGGGAACAACCTGGTTTCATGTTGCAATTAAGAGATAGAGCTTGCAAAACATGGAGTAGGGATTTATACAGGGAGATGGGAAGAAAAAGTAGATAATCATATTTTTGGAATAATTTATTTAAAATGAGTTAATCCTAATACATCGATTCAAGATTTCATAGATTATTTAATAGTTTGGTTAGAAGGTTCAAATAAACTGGAGTTTTATTACGAGCTTATAAAAGGTTTCCCTCACTTGCTCCTGATTTATATATACACTCACCAAATAATTTTACTGTATATTTTGAGAGGTAGAAGAGATAAGAGAAATAAGAATGCATAATCCAGCTAAGACAATAACTGGAGATGAATTAAAGAACTATATGTGGCTTAGTTCTCCAAACTATAACAACATAATTGATGGAGTTAGTGGAAATGGAATAGGTCAGGAAGAAGCCAAACAGAACGCATTAGCAATATTTGGAGCTTATTTATTCAAGGCTTGGAAATGGAACTGGAGCTTGGCAAATAATTTTAGGAAAGCCAGGAGGAATACTTCAGACAGAAGGTGCAGTAGATAAAGGAAGATAGAGAAGAAATAAAGAAACATATTCAGCACATTATGCAGGAGCTGAGGAATGCAGGTGAGTCCTCTAGTACTTGGATCAGGGGCTAAAATATCAGGACACTTCAAAAGCTCCTATAGATGCTGACTGGAGTACAGCTGAACAGAAAGCCATGAAGAGCAGCTATAGCTGCTGATGTTCAATTGAATTAGTTGGTGGAGATTCAACTTATCAAAATAGAAAACAAGCACAAAAAGACTGTATAGAGGCAGTAATTCCATTTTTAACAATTTAAAGGAATTGGCTTAATTACTTGATAAGTGATTATTTAAAAATGGAAGTATGTAGACTATGATCTTTCTGGTGCTGATGAGCTAAAAAGATGATATAGGGGATATTATTCAAAAATTAGAACCATTAAAAATAGAGTAACAATAAATGAATATGAAGAATTATATCATCACTTACTGATTTAAGTTTAGAACAATTAAAAAGGGAGATGTTTTGCTTATAAATGGTGGAGATATGACACTCGAAGAAATTACAGAACCAACAACAACAGAAGGTGAAAAAGGCTGAGGGATGTATGAAAAGGAGTTCAAAAATATAAAACGCAATTAAGGGCACTGAAAGAAGAGTCAATTACGAGGAATAGAGAAAATTATAGAAAAGAAATATTCATTGAGACTAGGGATAAAGTAATTGCAGATAATTCAAAAGATCTTATGATGTAAAATGATAATAAATATTGATTATGAGTGAGCTTTTTGAAAAGTTTAAAAAGTGGGCTTAGAGTGATTTATCTATATACGTTCGAGGAGTCTTTTAAGGAGACTTTCAAAAACATCTACAAAGTAATAAAACCTAAAAGCCCTATAAAAGGTATTAGAGTTATTTTTAAAAATTGGAATACAAAAATGCTGGAAAACAAGCAACTAAAGATGACTAGTAACAACAAAAATATTTTAAATAAAATAATTACTACTGGGCAAGAAGAAAGGTTTGTCACATAATGATGAGTAAAGAACTGGTAAAAATATTAATGGAATGACAGGGAGACAAAGGGCTAGCACAATAGCAAGAACTAGGACTAAAGTAAGAGCATGTAATGCAACAAGTTATGAAACTGCCAAGGAGGTGATGAAGAAAAAGTGCTGGATACATGTTGGTGGGAAACATACAGACCACCCATAAAGCTATAAGTAATAAAGGTGGGTGGATATAAATTCTAAAGTGGAAGTTAAAAAGATGGTGTGGAAGCTGACTACCACACCAAGATACTTTACCTGTTTCTGAAATTGTGAGATGCAGTTGTTTAGTATTTATTTTTAGATAAAAAGGAGTAGAAATGTCAAAGAGAATAAAGAAGAAAGATTAATTTTTCTGATGAAACATTAAATTTTTAGCTTGCAAATTGAAAGTTTAAAGAAGAAGAAAGAGCACAGGAAGATTCACAGGAATACTTGTAAATATGCAAAATGATAGTCTTGCAAAGGTGTAGATTTAAAGAGTATGCAAGGGAATAATGGGAAAACTTTACTTCTTTTGTACAATCATTACGGGAACTTTACCAGTTGGGAGAATTAGTAGGAGAAGAAACAGAAAAAGGGTTTGAAGTTATGGGAGAATTTCATTTTAGTCAAAGATGATAATGGTAATTATATAGATCCTGAGCTGTAGAAATTATGTTCACTTATGGAAAAGGAAATGGAAACTACCTTTTGAGAATGTCGGTGGTTGAGACATTGTGGATTATAAAGAATATAGTGAAAATGGTAAGTATGTACATAGATATAAATAAGTTTGAAGCTCATGAGGGAGTTTAACACCAAGGGGCAGTAAAGGAAGTAAAAGTAACAAGGTATTTAATAAGAAAATGGAGATGGAGACAAATGGATGAGGAACAATTAAAATTATTAATGAAAGCTGGATTATTAGCGAAACTTTAAAACTGAGTTATTGGAAGCTGGAACACCAGAAGAATCAAGATTTTACCCTAAATTCAATGAAATTAATTCAAAAGTTTGAGAAATTAAAACTGAGTTAAATGGAGAATTTAAAGCTGAAATTGAAAAAGCAAATGACATGAGTTTAATGAAGTTATTAAAAGGATTAAAAAGCAGACTTTTAAAAGCTACTCCAGCAGAGTTACAGTTGCTGAACAATTTAGTGCAATGATACAAAAGTTGAAAAGAATGGAAAGCAACAGAAACTGTTTTTAATTCAACAACTGAAATTAAATTTTTCAATGAGATCCTGCTAATACAACTAATACATCAAAAGCTATTAAAACACGGTATGTAAATACAATACTTGAAGATTAGTTGAGCAAAAATTCAGCACTTGGAGATATAAAGTTTATTCCAATAACAGATGGAAGTTTAACAATTCCAAGAGAGAGTTGCAGGTTTACCAGAAACTGGTTGGATAGGAGAGGAAGCAGACAGAGAAGAAACTATCTGTATCTCAGATTGACCATGTAGTTATAGCATTACATTCATTGTATGCAATGCCAAAAGTAACTAACAAAGTCTTGCCTACCAACTTTTGTGAGGATATGCTAATTTCTTAATAAAGAGTTGAGATATGCTTTATCTTTAAGATTAGCAGATGCATTATTTTAATGGAACAGGGACAAATATGCCTACTGGAATTTTTAAAGATAACAAAGTAACACAAAAGTGAAATAGATACAACTGATGACACAACATTTGTTGATTCATTAATGAAGTGCTTACTATGCACTAGATGAGAAGTTAGCAAGAAATGCAAAAGTGGTATCATGACTTCTGAAACTTGGGCAGGGGATAGCTAAATTAAAAATAAACAAAAGATTTCTATGTTACTGGCTTAAACAATGGAAATGCAAGAACTTTAATGAGCTAGACCAGTTGTTTTCAATTACTTCAAAATGCAGGATTAAAAGGAATTACTACAGCAACAGCCAATGAAATGAGTTGGGTATTTGCAGATTTAACACATGCAGTAATAGAATTCAAAAACTAATGCTATGACAATGAGATTAGAAGATAAAGTAACCTCTAAAAGGGTATACAAAATACTACATGGAAAAAGGTGTAGAGTTTAGGAGTTCAATTACCTGAGAATGTTTTAGAAATTGAAGAGCATAATTTAGAGGATTATTCCCTCTTAAAGTTCTAACGAGAGAGAGTGGTGTTAAATATGAGTTTTAGAAGTGCTAAAATGCTCCTGAGACATTGAAGATGAAAAGCTTCTAAGATTTTTATATCAATGCAACAATAAAAATAGAAGTAATGGGTTATGAGCTTGTAAAGGGCAAATAACAAGTTTGAGTTAGTGGACTTAATAAAAGTATGTATTCTTACCTAGAAAGAGAAATTGAAAGGGTATTGAACGCTAAAAAGTGGGTGTAAAAGCTCCCTTTTTGGTTTTGTAAAATAGAAAAGTAATGTTTGGTGAAATTATAACAACAGATTCTTATGTAGAAATAGAATATATGGCTGGCTATGATGAATTACCTGAAAATCTATTAATGTTCATCTGCTCAACAATAAAGGAAGAACTTTCTAATGCTGAAGAAGTTAAGAGCTATGGAATAAGAGGAATAAATTATACTTTTAAATAAAAATAGAACAGTCAGACAATTTGTAAAGAGGGTAGAGATTTATTTTGGAGTTATAGAAATATGACAATTGTAGAAATTTGCCAAGAAATGGGATATTTAAAGTAAACATACTGTAGAAATTGGAATATTAGCTATTGATAAAAGCAACAGGAAGATGGAAAAACAGAGTATCCTTGAGATATACAATATATAATGAGTTTGGAACTTCTAGCATGCCTGCTCGTCCATTCATGAGAAATGCTTTGGATAGTAATAAAGAATATATGGGCAACAGCAATACAGCTGTTGCTGATGTTGCAAAAAGGAGTATAAAGGTAAACCTGCACTTATGAGGTAGGAGAAACTATAAGAGGTTTAGTAATTCAAAGTATTGCTACAGCTCAGACTTGGGCAACTCAAATAATCCAAAAACTTTCAAAAATAAAAACAAAAAATGGACAGGCTAATACCAGCCACTTATAGATAACAGATTTTTAATAAAAATCAATTCGGTATCAAATAGTAAATGAAAATGGGACTATGGAATGTTTATCGGAGTTTTAAGGATGATTATAAAGATGGATGATATTGTTTATTAAGTAGGCACCAAAACAGATATAAAGGGATTATTTCAGGTGTTGAAGGAAGATGGAAAAGGAAATGTGTAGCTGATGAGAGAGAAAGATTGTAAAGGGGAATGTATGTACCTGTTTCATCTGATGCTTTGAAATATTATCCTCAGGTCAAGGTGCATGCTTTAAAGATATGGAATTGTTTACAAAGAGAGACTAAAGAGGACGCTAGCTGTTTAGAGGATAGAAAAATTTAAGATAGTGAGAATAACTGACTTTGATTATCTAGCTGATGCATAAAAGCTATGTAAAGGAGGAGTACAAAAGATGATTAAAATTATAATTAGTTGCTCAATAGAAATGAGCACATTCAGAGTGCTACCAGCTTTTACTACTACAAAGGGTTCCTAAAAAGCCTTACGCTACTTGCCAGGTCGTTAAATATAAATGAGTGCTGATTTTGGAGGATATTCACAGAGAGAATATATATAAAGCAAGATGAAAAATATCTTGGAAACAGCTGATATGGGATAATAGCGAGACTTCAGTTTGACATGTATTCTGGAAAGCTCAAAGAGAGCGTAGAAAAGTGCGATTGGACTGAGAGGAATTGATCACTTTCAGTAATGCAGAGAGATAAATGGATTGGATGACTAGATGTAGTAAAGTAGTGAAATAAAATCGTTAAATGATCCCAATTAATTCAGGTATGAGGTATCGTTGTACTTTTGAGTATAGTTTTTGAATATATGAAGTAACGAAAGAGAAGAACTTGAATTAATAAAAGAAATAGAATTATTGGTAAATAATAAAATAGCAGAATAGCGAGGAGAATAATGGGAGTATATAGAGAACCGATAGTAGTGATTAGAACAAGAATTGAATTTGACAATTGCTTCATTAAATAAAAACTCTTATAGTTACAAATGATAAGAATGCAGATTTTAAATATTATATGGACTCAAAAGATAGTTTGCTAATGATTTTGGGAATAATTCAAAAGTATATAAAGTAGTGGAGAAGTTTCTAGGACAAAAGAGATGGAGATGGTAATATTTTAAAACCTGATTTCTTTGGAGTTGTTGGAATTACTGTGAAGTGGGCAAGAAAAGATAGAAGATAAGTTGGAAAGGAGAGTACTGAGAATGAAAACTTAGACAAAGAGTGGTATGCCCTTATAACAACATTTGATAGTGTTGAAACAATGAAAGCTGTAAGTTCTTTTTAACGCTGAAAATAGAAGAATCTACTATAACAGAAAGTCAAAGCTTATCCATTAGCTGATACATTAAAGTCAGATAGAATTGCACCTATTTGGAATTTATGGATGAACTGATAAGGAGTATAAGGCAGCTGCTTATGCAGGAGTAGTTATAACAAAGAGCAGGATACCAAGTTCAATGATAGAGTTACAAGGGTAACGGACACTGAATTAAGCTAAAAATGAACACAAAAATAATACATTTGTAGAGAAAAAGACATCAGAAGGTTATATAACAGCCAATGGTGGAAAATCAGCAGATGGAACTTATTTAGATGACCTGCAATAGACTGTATTGTGGTAATGAGAATTTAGAAAAGCAATGATTAAAAGGTTTACAAGATGAAGAAAGGTTGTACCTTTATAGAAAACATTGACTAATGTTATGGGAAAATAGGGCTAATAAGTTACTTGCAAAAGAAAAATAGGAAATATCAATATGTGGTTTATCAGTTAATCAAACTGCAACAGAAGAGGCTTAAATTAGACAAAAGAGTGCTTTTTAAAATTAGAAACTGGGGATATTATGGATTTAACATTGGTAAAAACTAATAAGGATGGAGGAATAAATAATGGTTGATTAGTAAAAAACTTATTTTCAATGGCTATACTTTTAAGGAATGGAAGTTTGAATGTTGGGCGCCTGGGGATCCATATAAACAGTCTGATAAAAAGTATTTATGGGAAAGAAGAATAATATTCACCTGACTCAAATAAAATAACATGCTTCATCCCAACTGGAACAGAAGATGAAAAAAATAACAGATGGCTACAGAAAATGGAATAACCCTGGGTCAGGGTATTTTGAACAACTCTGCTAAAATATAGCAGAGGTGTATAAAAGTGGGGTTAATATAAAGGGGAATTACCTAATGATGGAGAATCTGATTCAAGAGAATTTAAGCTTGTATGTGCAGGTAAGGAGGAAATGTGAATTAATGGAAATAAATAAACAAAACAGAGCAACAAAATTAAACGAAATTCTAAAAAATAGAGGATAAGAATATATCAAATATAACTTTTAAATAGGTTTAGGAGCTTTAAATTTAATTTGATGATAACCGAGAAGATTTTAAAACAATAGAAGTATTTTAGAATTGGAGAGTCTCGACAGATACATTTTAAACTCGTCAGAAAGAATGGTGTAATGGGTAAAAAATATTAAAACTTTATAAGCTCAACTCAGCTGAGTAGGGGCCATAGAACCCACCAATATAGATCAAAACTTAAAACTATTACAGTGATTATAACAGATTTCAACAAACACCCTTTTTATTCATTAAAAACTTTGGAGAAAATAAGGAAGAGATTAAACAAGGAAGATTGTTGCTGAATCTAAGATTCCATATTATAAAAAAGCCTTGAAGATCTATGTTATGAAGAATATATGCTTTACAATTAAACTTATGATTATGTAAAAGAAAAATAAAATTAGAAAGGGGTTAGTGATGTTAGAGCAGTTATCATTGGTTTTAAGTTGGCAGGAAATGGACAAGCTTCTTTGAATCAAATTAGTTCTCAAATTAGGTGAAATAATATGTCAAATTTAAAGAAAATAGTGTTAGTTCAGCATTTGAAGTCTAAAAAAGCACTATTGGTTCAGTAAACAAAGTTTAGTTGCTTTTAAAAATAAAAAAATTAATTACAACTTTTAATGCTCTATGAAAGCTAAAATAACCATAACACCTGCTATTTCAAAAATTAAATGATTTATATCCTTCGTAGGAGTTTAAGGAAATTTTAGCAGTATGCCAACAACAATTTCAAAATAGCAAAAACAGAATATTTTTAGTATTTTAAAAGAATAAAGCTGCAACGTGTAGCAGGCTTTAATAAACCATATTGATGATTGCTGGAAATATTGAACAGTATAAATACACTTGAAACTGTTTGAGATTCGAACATGGCAAGAAAAGAAAACTAGCTTAGGCTGATAGATTTGCTAATAAAACTCCATTTGAAACAGATGAAGTAGTTAGTGGGATGACAATTACAGTCTTATGGAATTGAAGGAATGAGAGTTTAAAACAACTATGGGGGCTTACCTTGAAATGATTCGGAGATATGAAAGCTGAGATGGGAAAAGTTTTGATCAAGCGATTGAAGCTATTGCTGATGCAGAACTGGAGAACTTGAAAGATTAAAAAGAATTTGGAATTGCAGAATATGATTGCTGAATTTGGTAAAAGAAGTAAAGGCTTAGAATTTTTTAATAATAAGAACCAAGTCAACGACACTTAGAGTTATTTAAATAAGACTTTGTTGAAATGATGGACTCTCGTTTTGGTGGAGCAATGGAAAAACAGCTAAAACATTCAAGGGAGGATTATCAACTATGAACAACTAAATCAGCACTTTCAACTCTTGCAGGAGTTAATGAATTTAGTGATATAGTTGGCTCTCCATTTCAAATTCTTAGATAAAGTTATTCCATTTGTCGCACAATGCAAGGCTTCAAAGATGGGACATTTACTAAATGGGCAGAAAATATATCTAATGTTTTGGAGAAATAATATGATGTTGATTGGAAAGTAATGAATTTTTATTGTCAAGTGGAAAGAGTATTAATTCCTTTGTAAGTGCTTTCACTGGTATGTTAGTTATGCATGAAGTCGTCAAGGAATGAGTGCGTTGAAAATGCAATGAGTTTACAATGAATCCATATATGTTAGCGATAGGAGGACTGCAATAACAATGAGGTTTTGTTATGAAACTGGGATTTAATAAAGCGAAATTAGCTACACTGTGAAGTATAAAAAGCTTTTGGGTAAAATAAAGATTTTTTATAAAAATATTAGGAGAAAATAAGGATAACAGTACTTAAGGCATTGTATGGGATATTTGGAAAAAAGAGATGTTTATGCTGTTTACTCCTTTGACAATTATTACAATTGGAAAATTAGTAATAGAAAATTGAGTTTAATAAAAGTAAAATTATAGCTGCACTGGAAGTATAAAAGCTTTTGGAGTAAAAATAAGATTTTTTAAATATGGAAAATAAAATCTTTTGTTGAGGCATTGTGGGATGTTGGAAAAAGATGACATGCTGTTTACTCTTTGACAATTATTGTTGGAAAACGATAATAGAAAACTGGGATCTTATAAAGCAAATTTGCTGAATTGGAAGTTGTTATATAACAAAATAATTGATATAGGTAATTTTTTTGGGACTAAAAAGACAAAGTAGTTGATGTATTTTTTAACAGATAAATTCACAAAGAAAGTGTGGGAGACAATGATCAACACAGCATCAGCACAGTTTATATTAGATTATATTGCTAAAATTTGGGAAAAGCATCAAAAGTTTCTCGGGTTTGGGTGAAAAATAAATCATTACCAGAATATCTTGGTTTTAGTGATAGTGAGAAAAATACCATGTCTTATGATGGTCTGGACTATGAAACAGGACTTGACTGTGTCACTTTGATGGCTATATCGCTGAGCTTCACAGAAGTGAAGAGTTCCTAACAGCTACGAGAAAATAATGCATATTCAAGTGCTGAAGTAATGGATTTTCTAATACAAGTAATTCAGTAAATACAAAAAAATTCATAAGTCTGATCTAAAAAATCATATTAAATCTTCTGTATAAATATGTCTGGAACGAAAGAAATGGATTGGAATAAATTGGAAATGATGATGAAAAATTAGAGGATTTGATGTTACAAAATGAAGCTAAAGGGAAATATGAATGTTTTCAATCACAAATATTGCAGGCAGTAAGTAGTTTTCTAAATAATGTAAATTCAATTTCTAACCGGGTGATAATTATCTAGAAAAAGCCGCCAGCTGAAATACAAGCTTCAATTGGTTTCTGGAATATCTGAAGCTATTCTAATGATGTTCCATGAACAGTGATGATGGAACTCAAATGGCTGACATAACACAAAATCCGTTAGGTTATCATTTAAAGTTCGGTGTGGGTTCTAATCACCAAAGAAATTTTGAGTTCTTGAGCTTAGAAATAAAAGGGGAACTTGGACGCATGATTAAGTTGTATAAAGATAACAAGCTATGGAAAAAATATAGAAATACTATAACTTCATTGTATTATGCAAATTTACTATTTCATTGGTGAAGTAAAGATTGCTCATGTTTCTATGATTCCTTCCTAGTTAAAAGCTAAAGCTGGTGTTGAAATAAAACAAAAGATAAAAACAGCAACAAAGGTGAATACGAAAGATTGCTATAAATGTTACTAAAAACCAAGCTCGGGTAAAGGATTGGGAAGGAGATTTACAAAGTGAGCTCTCGACTACCATAAAATCTTAGATGTAGCAGTACAATAAAATGTGGAAAGAGATCAATTCCATATATAACGGTACAACTGAAGAGACAGCCACTCAGTTTAGTTGCATGTCAATTCATGATGAAGGTATATAACGCACTGTGATATTGATGAATTTAATATAATGACTTATTCTATTTGGGATTCCACTGGTTTAATGATTGGTTATTGAAAAAGGAGCTTTAATAAAAAAGTAATGTCACTCAGAAATATATCATTCCTAATGCTGCAGACTAGAAAACATAGCGTGATTATGAAAATATTGATGAAAATTAGTTTTAGTACGGAGGACTAATGGATTTTATAGCAAATAGACCTATTTTTTCAATTTATATCTTAGTATAAATGGATCAGACTAGATGATCATAATAATGATGGTTTTAATTTCAGTGTTGATGTAAAACGGGAGAAAAGAGAAAAGTAGAATGGGAACATTCAGAAAATATAATTTAAATTAGGAATATAAAGCGGGAAGTATGAGATCGAACTTTGGTTTAGTTATACTGAAGATGACAATATTATTCAAAATACAGTATAAAAAGAAAAAAAAAAAAAACCAAAAAGCTCTTCATTTATTCAAAGTTGACTTATTCAGAAGGACAAAATAGTAATGAGATGGTTCAATTAAGCGGATGGAAATACTAGGATATCTGAAGCAATAAAAGTTACTGAAATGAATAAATCTTATTTCGGAACAACAAAAGATAAATTACACTAATGACATGATGCAGTCCAAGGATTTCAGGAGTTAGAAAGGTGGACAGGGCATAGAGTGATAACTTTAAAGGTGATGATCTTTATATCTGTGAATATAACAAAAGATCAAACAGTTACTAGGATTTTGAAATTGGGTTGATTCTAGCAATCCTGAAGCTGTTGAACAGCAAGAAAAAAAGTGAAAATGCGATAAAAAGTAGACAATAAAAGGGAAAGAAACAAAAAAGATGATAAATGGAAAATGAACAAAAAGAAAAAACTATAAAAAGAAAGTAACAAATTGACTATACAATCGAATGTTTTCCAATCACTATATAAAAAGGTGATATTTGTATACATTAAAGTGATGAAGTGGTGGTTTAATACTGTGATGGAAGAGGGGTAAGTATTAATCTGGTAGTAGCTGGAATATAACAGAACAAGAGTTAAAGGAAGTGTAGAGGATGATGGAAAACATAAGGATAATTCTAGTAAATTTAAAAAATAAGAAAAATTTGTGGATACTGAGGCACTGGCTTGGTCAAATGGTGTTGCTCTACTGTACTTCGTAATAATTTTCCAGATTTGCCTTGTTTGAGATGATAAGACCATTGATTGAGGAGATAATATCAAGAAGGGATATAATGCCATACTTTGTATTAACTTTGATATTTTCCTCATATATAAGTCAGGCTCTCATGATGTTATAGTTCAAACGGAAAAATAGCAAACAATGGTTTTATTTGCTTTCACAATTCCAAATGCTACTGAAAGTCTTGAGACTCCTTCTGATATTAGAATTGTGTGGAGATGGATTAGGGGAAGGGAATATTGATTTAAAAATTCTAGTCAAAAATGAAATAACTGGAATACATAAAGGAAGTATTCTAGCTGGGAATATATCCTCAGCTGGAACTGTTTCAGCAACAGAAGATGTTGAGCTGGAGATAAGAGCTTAAAATCACTGGCATTTCAGGAGTATACAGGGATAACACAAAGTGGAGGGCAGGTTTAATGAAAGCTATAAAATGAATGATGGAGATATTAACTTTCAGCTATTTAAGAATAGAAGAATTTTGGCAAAGTAGTAAACTCTTTAAAAAATATCTTCTCAATGGTGTTTTATGATGAAAATTGGGAGCTTGATGTAAGAATAATAAATGAACAGGATGGCTGAATTACAAACAGACACTATTTTAGTTACAAGAGATGGTATAGAACTGAAATGAAACGGTTCTAGTTATCAAATAATTTACGAGCTGAAAAGACTTTAAAGGCAGCTTTATAAGAAACGCAACAATACTAGAAGAATTGATAATCAGTGGTTGAATTTGAAACAAGGCTGGGGACTTATGGGTTAGCACAAAAGAAGCACAAAAAAAGAAAATTTTGGAAGTGTTCAGTATTGAGATGGCAGGTTATACTATAAATTAGTAACACCTTTCATATATACTGTTCTTATTTGGAGGTAAGCAATTTCAATAACAGGGGTTTAAATATATATACAATGTTCTGATAGAAATTAAGACAATTACATTTGTTTTTTCCTAGAGATTTGGAACAAAAGCTCCAAGTACATTTGAAGTTCTAACAACTAATTTTTGTAGATGTATTTAGGAGACATTATCTTACAAGCTGGTAAGGTGAAATGAAAATATAGAAAGATTTGATGGACTCTTCAAGAACTAAAACAATACTATTTAAACATTCGAGGAGGAAACATCAAATTATTGGTGAAAAATTCATAAAAGCTCCAGCATCAATAGTTGATGTACAAATGTGTTGAAATTAAGGAGAAAGTGAAACTTCTTTGGAAGCTTCGATTATGAGTATTTAGATATTTAGCTGGTAATATGAGGTGGAGAAGTGAGTTTATTATCTATTTTAAATGCTATAAGAAAAATTACCAGGAGTAAAAGAAGTGCTAATGGATGAAACAATACAATGAATATGAACGGCTGGACTTTCTCCAAAAAGCATTTGGATAGTAGTAGATGGAGGAATAAAGGAAGGCAGCACATGCTATTTATATATGCACATTCATACTCCAGATACTAAAGGAAATAATGTTGAGATATATTTCAACATCTTCGCAAAATCATTACTTATGAAGTTATAAGATTTGACAGACCAACTCAAACAGAAATTAGACAAAATTGGATATAAAAGTGCTGATGAATTGAAAATCAAAAATTTAATTGTTAGGTAGTATATTAATGAAGCTGGAATAGGTGCTTTACTATCAAATGGAACATTCTTATATGAATATCTTTATAAAACTATAAATGCTCTACAGATTTGACTTAAAGTTTGAAAAAAGGCTGCTCTTATTTAGATAATTCAATTCTCAATTAAATTTAATAGAAATACCAAGGGCTGGGGAGGAATATAATGATTGATGAAGTTATTAAGGGTTTGCATTTTCAAAAGAAAATGGTCTAATTATACAAAACTTTGAAGCCTGTTGTTGAATATATAGATGACAACTTCAATTTAAAAAATCAACATCTTTATTAAAATGTTCAGGAATATTCTTAGATTTTATGGGTGAAGATATGATGAAAAGAGAGAAATGGTCGAGATGAACTTATAGACAGCATTAATTATAAAAAAATGGCGCGATGGATTACTAATACAGGTTTTCTTACATTAACAAGAGAACTTGCAAAGAAGTTACAAAATTGAAGACAAGACCATTACAAGAAGTAGCTAGTCAGCTACTTAAAAATAAATATGGTTGATGATTTGAGGTTATTAACAAAATGCCTGATTTAAACAAAAGTTTGTGAGTTAGACAAGAATGTATTGGGAGCCCAGGTATCTGGCAATAATAAAGTAATCAATACTATTCATCAATAGTTGAGAATCCTAAAAAATAGAGATAAAAGCTGAGTTTCAACTAGAATCCGCAAAACAATGAGAATAAATTCAAAGTTAAATACTCAAGGATAGGATTTACTAAAATAATCAATTAGGAACTAAATAATGATTATTTTACCCCGGAAGCAACAAAAATTGAACAACTTCAAGCTAAGATAAATGAAATTGTATCCGAAACTCTAACTTTACAAAGCAGTTAGGAAGTGGTTCAATAACTGAAATGATGATTAGATTCTTAACAGATGTAAAAGAAGTATGGGGGACAGCTAATGTAACTAGTTGTAGATACAGGGAGATGAAAAAAAATGGTAACTCATAGAACTTCAATTTTTCTAATGCTGAGCTTCAGAAGATAAAATCTTCAAGAAATTGGACTTTGTAAAGGAAATGAGGTGAAGAAATTCTTTATGCTTATGCTAATGCTGGAGATAAATGTCGAACATATTCCATTAATGAAAGATAGTCCATTCTTTTATAATGGTAATTTATTTCAACAACAGTGGTTCAAAGTTGGTACCAAAATTGACTTACATAGTTACGTATCACTTCAAGAGTTTAATATTGAGGAATGAATAAAAAAAGTAAATAAAAACAGGCTATGCTTCAGCTGAACAGTATGGGTGTTGATATGGAACTCAAGAAAAAATACAACACCTAGAAGGAAATAAATTTCTCAAATGATGGGAAAAGATTATGGTGGAATATTAAATAAAATAGGATTAAAGAAGTCGGAAAGACCTACTTTGATAAAAGCCTAAAGAAATTATATTTATGCAGAATAATAATTCGAATATTTCAGCAAATATTAATAATTATATAGCTATGGACAGTCATTCAATTCGCGAGAGGTGGAAAATCTAATCAGTCATAAAATTGAAAGTGGAACATCAGGAATGACTAATGTAAATAGTTGTACATGTATATTACAAAAATAGCTGATTATTGTGTATATGTATGATGAGTTTGGGGAAATAATTACAGACTATATTAGAACTATTATAAAAAGTCAATTAAATTTAAGACGGAGTTTTATATCTTTGGTAACAATGGGAGATTTTATATGCAACAAATAGACAACCTGTCGTTGGTTGGTATAATTCTGCGACACAAACATTTGGAAGTTGCTACAATACGAAATGCTGGTTTCTTCTACTTTTAATTGGTAGAATTTAAATGTAAAACTGTAAGCTACTTGTGGTTCAGCTCTATTTGCATCTACACAGTCTTTTTACAGATAAACCAGTATTAAAACCAAATTGAATATACATTTTCTAGAGTTGTTACGGTTCCAATCTTATATACATTTATAGCAACTCCTGAAACTTGCTTATAAATTTTTAAGTATAAAACTATAAGCTCCAACATTTGTATAATTTCAGTAATTCCATTATCGCTTTTTATTAAATTTTCCATACGTCTATTGGGTTTTGTAATGTATTAACAAGTACAGGAGTTTGAATACTTGAACTAAAAGGATGGAAAAGTTAAAAAGAAAATATGAGATTTATAAGCAGTATTGAATAGCTGCAAAAAGTAACTATGAAACATGGGAAACGACTTATTCCACCCACATCAGTAATTTCAAGTTATTCATATATGGTTTCAAGAAAATTATAAAAATAGGTATTGTGAGTAAAGACACTGAAATGGAAATGCCTCAAATTATGGAAGAGTACAGAAACCGTGCAGGAGTTTGGGGGAACAAAAGGACTCTAATGAATAAAACAACATCAGTTAGTAGTTTTGCTATGGTGTGTTAGAAGAAATAAATGCAGGTTTCACGTTTGGGTAAAAAACTAGACAAGATTGAAATTTGCTGAAAAGATAAGATTGAAAAGAACTATTTTTTAAATACTGAACAAGTCTACCTGTTAGACTTTATGAAATTTCAAAATAAAAAGTATGATATTCTCAAGATCGAGTTTTTATAGAATTATTTTAGACAGTGCTTGTAAATTTCAAGTCAAAATTTAAAGTTCAGACAGTGCGAGGCTAGAAGAAGTACTTTGAAGGGAGTTGAAAAAGAAGGTTATATGGTGTTTCTTTGAGAAGTATAAAATTCTTTACAAAGATGGTTAAGTCAGAGAAAGTCAGAATATAGGTGAATGGCTGTTTATAACAAAATATGGAGATGAATGAAAAGATGAGTCAAGGGGACTATAAAACAGTAAAAATGGAGGCAATTCTAGATGTTTAGACATACCCACACTCTTTAGAAAAACATCAATAAAATCTTCGACAATCTAGCTGGGTTGGGTGTTGCTCGTGGCTATTACCAAATCATACAAGTATTAATGTAACAAGTAAACACTATTTAAAAAACTAATCTGTAGATGAAATAATATTATTAGCTTCGTAAAAATTAGAATGTTTTAAGAGAAGGAGTAATAAAATAAATATTAGTATAATAAATTTTTTTATAAAGGTGCAAGGATTAAGTGCTCAGAATCTGTTGAAATAGCAGAAGATGTAAAAAAAAGATCTTGTAGTTGTATTCTGAATATGCTGAAGATATGTATTTGATAATTTTTCAACATCCTATAATAAAGAATATTGTTAATAGAGATGATGAGAAAAGGATGAAGGAGGCTGTGTGTTAAACTTAGAAAATGGGGAATGTTAAAAAGTAAGAAACATAAAGTTCAACAGCCTTCGTTCGTGTTTTTGGAAAAAGAAATAAATAATTGGAATTTGATTTGAAGGTTTAAAAGATATTGTAGAAAATTTAGATGTTCTATTAAATAAGATCATGCGATTTTGAGTATAATGGGAAAATTTTTCTGAATGGGGGTTGATGAGAAGAACTTTTTTAAGAGTAAATTGCAAGTAGATATATAGCTACAAATAAGTAATTAGTCAAAAGAATAATTGATGCTGTTAGGGTTCTTAAAGGTGTTGATGTTCCAGAAGGTTTTGAGAAATAATATAATTATAAAGATAAGGTAACATTATTAAAGTAATTCAAAATTTAAAAAAATTTGGAGGTTGAAGGACAATTCTGTTGATTCCTTTACTTTTGGAGAGATTGATCATATTTATCTTTTGGATACGTGAACAGCTGCACAAGAGAATATACGGTAGTGGTAACCAAAACAATGGGCTAAATCTTAAAATTGGAATCTATCGAATGGGAATAAAAGGGGTGGTGGAAATGTATTTGACAATGAGCAGTGGTGAGTGAAAGAGGTACATTCTATGTTCTTTTATGAAGAGCTAATAGGATTAAGTCTCCGCGATTTTTAAAGTAACCTGTGGTATGAGAACAGCTGAAGAGTGAACAAGTGCTATGGTATGGAAGATACATCACAGGTGTGGATGGAGAACAGGTGTGATAGTAAGTTCAATCGAATCATCAAGAGTGTATTGATGGACTTGGATATAAGTGTTGATATAGGTGTTTTAGTGAAGTAAGGAAAAAAGAGATTGAAGGAAATGGTAAAAAGTGTGAGAATTTGAAAAACAATTGTTACAAAGCTTTTTAAAAGATCTTCATTATTATAAAGATATCTATGGGATTGAAAACATGGACTGATAGAAATATAATATTGGTGGGGTGAGAATGAAATAGATGCTGTACATTTTCAAATCAGAGGAGCAGGGAAACATATAAAACAGTTTATAACAAAATAGGAGGATTAGAAATGATGGCAAATGATTGCATATTTAAAAGGATTTAATCAAGAACAATGGCTATGGATAGCATTAGCAGGGGTGCAGATATATGAAAATAGTATATAAACTTATTTGATGCAGCTGTTATTGCTTCAGAGGAAAGCTTTGATGTGGAGAATAAAAAACTTAAAACGCGTGTATTTGAATATAGAACTGATAAACTACCCTATCCAGTTTGAGATCTTATAAGAAATTTTCAGTAGAAAACAATAGAAAAGCAATGAAAAAGCCTTGCAAAATTTTCTGATACATTTGCACGGAAGAAAAATAGATATTGAAGCGGAATGATGAAGGTTGGGTTAAAAAGTTAACAATATGTTGAATTATGGTCCTTGGGACTTCATACTAAATATATCAAAACTTTCCATAATAACCCAGGTTTGGGCAGATGGAGCTGTATACCTCTTATATTAAGACCTTTTTTGAGAGATGGGAAAAATACTGAAGCAGCTATGATACATGATTTTTTATGCCTCTAAGTTCAATGACACAGGGTATAAATAGGGAATTAGCGATAAAATATTTTGTTCATCTGAAAGAAATGGAGTATCTTACAGAGTTAGAAAGGTAATGTATAAGGCTGTGGATGTTTGGGAGAAGTCTTTGGGAGAAAAACTAGAAATGATGAAGGATAAGAATCAAGCTATAATTGATAGAACAGAAGAGGCAAAGCTATATTATAGTGAATGGGAGAAAATTAGGAACTTTAGAGATTAAAATGGGAAGATGAATGGGTTATTTGAACTACTGGTTTTATAAAGAACAATTGGGCTTTATTTATTTATTAGGTGGATTGGGCAATCATTTGAAATAATTGACGTTTATAATGAGTTGATTATCATATGGTATTTAAAGGTATCTATAAGAAAGAAATATCATCTAAAAACTTAGAGGGATTATAAAAAGCCTCTTGTATTTTGGTTAGTAATAGGTGCTTCAGCTATAAATTAATGAAGGGACTCCTATAAATATTCAATTAGCTATTCAATGTTTCCTCTGTCTTTAAAGAATTAATATTTTCATTAGGAATGAAGGAATAAGTATGGTGGTTGGGAGAAGTAATTTCCTTTCCTTTATTTAATGATTCTTCAATGATTGCAAAAACATTGGCAAACAGATAAAGATAAAATAAAAGGGTATTCAAACTCCTTTTTGTTTAGTTCAAAGATTTATTTTATCATTTTGACATGAAATTATCATTTCATTGAAATTTTTATCATTTGTTTTGTGTGTTACAAAATTAAGAATGAAATTAAACTCAAAACAATGAATATACAAAATGGAGATACAGAAAGAGCATTCAAAATGATTATTGGGATTTTTGACAAGGGATTTATGTTGATAACAACAGGAGAACCATTATTTTCTTCAACTGATAAATATGCTTCTCAATGTGGATGGCCTAGTTTTTAAACCTATTGTTCAAGTTGTAACTTTAATGATACTAGTTTCATATGATAAGAACGAGATAAGAAGCAAGTGGGAAAGCACATTTGGACATGTATTTGATGATGAGCAAAGAGATGGGGTGGAAAAAGATATTGTATCAATAGAGCAGCATTACAATTTATTCTTATGCGAAATGGAAGCAAAGGTTATGGATATTTATTACCACTTGTAAAATAAAAGTAAAGAGAATTAAGGAAAAGAATGTTATAAGTTAATGATTG